>OCZV010000872.1_pt1 | contig 10803 bp, 10 predicted proteins | sample 1539051 | NCBI WGS metagenome assembly OCZV01 (sample SAMEA3113581, study PRJEB22503) | soil metagenome
TGCTCCCCCTCCACCAGGCGAAGGAGCGACTCCACGGCCGTCGCGCCGAGCTCGCCTGGATGGACACGGATGCTGGTCAGCGGCGGGCGGGCATGCTCGGCCAGGACCGTGTCACCCTCCCCGGCCACGCCGAGCTCCTCGGGAACCGGGATGCCCAGCTCGTCGGCGGCTCGAAGCACGCCGATGGCCTGACGATCGACGGATGCGATGATCACATCAGGGGGCTCCCGCCGGTCCAGCAGGCTGAGGGCCTGGCGGTGGGCGGGCTCCTCGGACAGATCCGGGGCCCGGCGGATCATCAGCGGCATCCCCCGGCGTTCGGCCTCCTCGATGTAGGTGTCCTCGACGTCCCTGAAGTACGAGATGCCGCCTCGAGTGGAAAGGAGCGCGAACCGCTGATACCCCTGCTCGTCGAGATGGGCGAACAGGTCCCGGAGGGCTCGCGCATGGTCGTTGTCGACCCACGGCAGGCCGGGATCGGGAAGGTACCGCCCGATGGTGACCACGGGGACCTGGGCATCCACCAGCCCGGGGATCACGGGGTCCGAGGACTCGGGGTCGGCCACGATCACCCCGTCGACCCGGCGGCTCCTCAGCAGCTCCCGGAAGGAGCCTTGATCGTCGCCCTCGGGGGGGATGAGCAGGAAGCCGTACCCGGACTCGGCCGCTGCCGCGGAGAGGCCCTGGAGGAGTGGCGGGAAGAACGGATTCAGGACGAACGAGTCGCCGGAGAACGGGACGTGCAGGCCAAACGTCATGGCCCGGCCGGTGGCCAGGCCTCGCGCGGTCCGGTTGGGGCGGTACTCGAGCGCGTCTGCGGCCCGGAGGACTCTCTCCTTGGTCTCGGGGGCCACCGGGCGCTTTCCCGAAAACACGTGGGAGACCGTGGTGATCGACACGCCCGCGCGACGGGCTACCTCGTGGATCGTGGCCATCGATGGCCCTCCGATGCGCCATCCTGCCAGCGGCCTTTTCCCCAGCCTGCCACGTTTGACGCCAAAGCGCTTTGCCCATACGGTCAGCCGAGTGACCTTCTCGATCGTGGCCGCCGACCCGGAAGCGGACGAGGTCGGCGTGGCCGTCCAGTCGAAGTTCCTGGCGGTGGGCGCGCTGGTCTCATGGGCCCGCGGCGGCATCGGCGCCGTGGCCACCCAGGCCCTCGCCGACGTGTCGCTGGGACCGCGGGGCCTGGACCTCCTTGCGGCAGGGATGGAGCCGGCCGAGGCCCTGGAGCGGCTCCTGGACGGCGACGAACAGCGCGAGACCCGGCAGGTCGGGCTGGTCGACGCGCGCGGCCGGGCGGCCTCGTTCACCGGCGCCGAGTGCATCGAGTTCGCCTCGTCGGTTCTCGGCGAGGGGTTCGCGTGTCAGGGCAACATCATGGCCACCGACCGGGTGGTGCCGGCCATGGCGGAGGCGTACCGGGCCGCCGAGGGCCCGCTGGCCGAGCGCCTGCTCGAGGCGCTCCGGGCGGCTCAGCGCGAGGGAGGCGACCGCCGCGGTCAGGAGTCGGCGGTTCTGCTGGTGGCCAAGCCCGGTGGTGGGTACGGCGGGAACCACGACCGGTACATCGATCTTCGGGTCGATCACCACAACGAGCCCATCGAGGAGCTGGCGCGGCTGCTCGACCTCCACCAGCTGTACCTCCAGCGGCCGTCGGAGGACGAGGTCGTGCCGGTGGACGCGGAGCTGGAGGCGGAGATCGGCCGCCATCTCACGCATCTGGGCAAGCGCTCGCGCGGCCAGGACCTGTGGGACGCGCTGTTCGACTACATGGGATGGGAGAACCTCGAGGAGCGGTGGGTCGGGAAGGGGCGGATCGACCAGAGGGTCCTCGACTACCTCCGGCAGCACGCGCGAGGCAAGGGAGGACCGTAACCAGACTCGACGGCGTCAAGGCTCCCCGAGTGGGGTATTCCGCCGCTTCGTACGATGAGCCGCTGTGCGGTTCGTCGGCGGGCTGATCGGCCTGGCCCTCTCGCTGTTCGTGTGGGCCGTGACGGCCACCGTGCTTGGCGTGGTGGTCATCGGCGGCCCGGTGGAGGCGTTCCTCCGGTCGCTCGGAAGGCCCTCGGTCGGCCTATGGATCGTCATCGCCGTGACCACGCTGGTTGTCGCCACGCTGCTCGCGTACGTCCTGGGGGCCGTGACCACCGTGAAACTGATGCGGGCGACGGCGGTGGCTGGGGGGCTGCCGGCGTATCCCGTGGAGTCGTTCGCGCTCGGCGTCATCACCGGGCTCTCCGCCGGCGTGAACTTCGGCCTGTGGGCCCTGATCCCGTTCGGGGTGCCGGTCGGGGTCGTCGTCGGGCTCGTCTGCCTCCTGGCAGCGTTCCCACCGGTGTCGAGGGACCGCCGGTTCCAGGCCGTGCTGGGGTGGTCGAGCTGGCTGATGCCGTTCTCGTGGGTGGCCACCGCGTTTGGCCTCCTGCTGTTCCTGATCAATCTGCCGTTCGCGCTGCGTTCGCTGGGGCGAAGGGCGGTGCGGCTCGACCGGATGACCGGGACCGTGGAGACGACCGGGGGAATCGTCGGCATCACGGGCTTCGTGGGCGGTGGGTTCAACCTCGGGAGCTTCTCGTTCCTCTCGCCCCGTCCGGGCGCGGGGCTGGATGTCCAGACGCAATTCGGCGCGCCGGGCCTGTCGGCGCACGAGACCGGGCACACTCTCTCGGTAGCTGCGCTGGGCGGCATCTTCCACTGGATCAACGCGGTCGACGAGAACGTGCCGCCGCTGCGGAGGAAGCGGGCGGCGTACGGTGAGCTGATCGCCGAGAGCCACGTCCCCGCGCCGCTCCCTCGGCGCCACGTGCGGATGTGGTCCTGAGACACAATGGGGCGTGCGGGTGGCGCTGACCTTCGACGCGGAGCACCCCGACCGGCCCGTTGGCCGTCCCGGCGTCGAGGACGAGCTCCTCTCTCTCCTGAACGATCGAGGGGTTGCGGCAACGTTCTTCCTCCAGGGCCGATGGGTCGAGTCCCGACCGGACCTGGCCGCCCGGATCGCCTCCGCCGGCCACGCGATCGGGAACCACTCCCACTTCCACGCCCGGATGCCGCTCCTCACCGACGAGGGGCTCCGAGCCGACATCGTCCAGGCCGACCGGGCCATCCGGGCGGCCACGGGCGTCTCACCGAAGCCGTGGTTCCGGTGCCCGTGGGGCCACGGCGCCCGTGACCCTCGGGTGGTCATGGCCCTCCGCCGCCAGCAGTACCGGCACGTGGGGTGGGACGTTGTCGCCGAGGACTGGGAGCCGGGCCGTACGGCGGATGACCTGATCCGCGACGTGCTCGCCGGTATCCGAGCCTTCGGCGACGGCGCGGTGGTGCTCCTGCACGCCTGGCCGGCCTCGACCCTCGAAGCGCTGCCCGGGATCCTCGACGGGCTCGAGGAGGCAGCGAGCACCCTGGTCACGGTGGCGGACCTGGCGGCTCGGGACCTGTCGGCAGCCGCCGATCCGCCCACGGCCGGAGAGAACCCGGGTCGCTAGCCGGTGGACCGGGCCTGCTCGGCCAGGAGGGTGGCCCCCTTCTCGCGGAACGCGTCCGCGGCCTGCGCGGTGTACCGGCCGGCCTCGCTCTCCCGACCGAGCAGCGTGAGGACCTCGGCCAGGTCGAGGAGCGAGCGGCCCCGAAACACCAGGAAGTCGGCCGCCTCGAAGGTGGACACGGCGAGCCGCGACAGCCGCTCGGCCTCCTCCGTCCGTCCCTGTCGGGCCCGGATCTTGGCCAGCACCGACGTCCCCACGGTGCCCCAGAGCGGATGCTCCGCCTCCCGGGCTCGCTCGGCAGCCGCCTCGGCGTTCTCCAGCCGGCCCTCGATGTACAGGGCGTTGGCCAGGAACGGGAGGAGGGTCCGGCCCTCCAGGCCCATCTCGTCGAGGTTCCGCTGACCCTCCCGGAGCAGCCTGGCCGCCTCGGCGGTGTTCCCGGCGACCCGCTCGACATCGGCCAGGGCCTCGAGGGACTCCGCCCACGACGCCATCTGCCCGTTCTCCCGGAGGATGGCGCTGTACCGACGGCCGAACTCCCGGCCCTCGTCGAGCCGGCCCTGCCAGGCCCGGAGGTGGGCCAGGGCGTGGCACATGTACGCCTCGATGGTTCGGTGGCCGCGGGCCTCCCTCAGGACCGTCTCGGCGCGCCCGGCCGCCTCGTCGACGGGGCGGGGGCCCTGGGCCAGGATGGCCCCCAGCCACAGCATGCATTCGGCCTCCTGCCTCCGGTCGCCGGTCTCCCTGGCGAGCACCAGGGCCTCCTCGATGTCCCGTTCGGCCAGCGCCGCCCGGCCGGCGTGCCAGTGGCCACGGCCCACCACGGCCCGGGCCCGGCTGAGCCCCCGACGGTCACCGTGCCGCTCGAACACCTCGATCGCGGAGCGCCCGGCCCGGACGATCTCCCCGACGTCGTACTCGCCGCGGATGGCGAACCACGGCGCCAGCCGAGCTACGGCGGCCAGCCGCTCGTCTCCCCTGGCCTCGGCGCCGTCCACAGCCTCGTCGATGGCCGCGGACGCCTCGTCGACCCGGCCGGCCTCGCCCAGGGCTTCGGCCAGCGGGACCAGCAGCTCGAGGCGGTAGGGGTCGTGAGCCTCCAGGAGGGCGGTGGCCCGGGAGAACAGGGACGCCGCGGCCGGCATGTCGTACCGGTCGAAGGCTCGTCGCCCTGCGGAGCCCAGGGACCCGGCCGCACGCCGGGCCAGGCGTTCGTCCTCGAGGAGCCCCAGTTCGGCGCGGTACCGGTGAGCCTGCTCCAGGTGGTACCCGACGACCTCCTCGAACTCGGCCGGCCGGTCGGCGGCCCGGCGCTCCAGCCAGTCGGCGAACCGCTCGTGGAGCTCGCCCCGGTCCTCCTTGGTGGTGCCCGCGTACGCCGCGTCCCTGATCAGGATGTGGCCGAACCGGAAGGCGTCCTCGCCGCTGAACCGCTGGGACGAGTCCGGCCGGACCAGCTCCCGGCGGACCAGTGCCTGGAGGTGGCCTCCGACGGCGGCCCGCTCGCTCTCGGGGGACAGCTCCGCCACGGCGCCCCACCAGAACACCTTGCCGACCACCGCGGCCCGCTGGATCACGGCCCGTTCCTCGGAGGCGAGCTGCTCCAGCCTGGCCGTCAGGAGCGCGCCGATCGTCGGGGGGATGGCGATCGCGGATAGATCACCGGCGACCCACCGCCCGTCCTCCCGGCGGATGAGCCCCTGGTCGACGAGCATCCGGAGGATCTCCTCGACGAACAGAGGGTTGCCCTCGGCGGTGCTTCTGATCCGACCCCTGGCCTGCTCGTCGAGGGGTGCCTGTCCCAGGAGGTTCTCGATCAGCCGCTCGCTCTGATCCTCGGTCAGGGGATCCAACCGGACCGTCTCCGCCCCGGGAACCGCGGAGCCCCACCCCGGTCGCCGCTCGGTCAGCTCGGGCCGGGCCAGGCACAGAAGGAGGACGGGAACCTCCGAGGTGAACCCGGCCAGGTACTCCACCAGGTCCAGGAACGTCGACTCGCCCCAGTGGATGTCATCGAACACCACCGCCACCGGCTCCCGGTCGGCGATCGACTCGAGGAGCCGACGGACCGCCCAGAACGCCTCCTGGGTCGGCGTGGCCTCCTCAGTGAGGCCCAGGAGCGACGCCAGCCGGGCGGCCACGACGGCCGACTCATCCCGGTCCGGGACGAGCGCGGCGATCCGTTCGATGGCGGCATCGGCGCCGTCGTCCTGGCCGATCCCCGCGGCCTCCCTGACCACCTCGACCACGGGCCAGAACGTGATCCCGTCGCCGTAGGGGAGGCACCTCCCCCGGAGGACCCGGGCCCGCGTCTCCAGCCAGGACAGGAGCTCCGCGGCCAGCCGGGACTTGCCGACGCCGGGCGCGCCCGCGACCGTGATCAACCGGCAGGCCCGCTCTGCCACCGCCCGGTCGAAGGTCCGGTGCAGGAGGTCGAGCTCGGCCTCCCGACCGACCATCGGCGAGTCGAGGCGCCGGGCCACGCCCGGGCCTTCGGGAGCCACATCGACCAGGCGCCAGGCCGGGAGCGGCTTCGCCTTCCCTCGGAGCTCGAGATCACCCGCTGGCTCCACGGCGACCGCGTCCCGGACCAGCCGGTAGGTGGGATCGCCGAGGAGGATGCCGCCGGGCGGGGCGGCCTGTTCCAGGCGGGCCGCCGTATTGGCGGCGTCGGCGGTGAGCGGGGCCGCGGCCCGAGACTCCTCGGCCAGCACCTCGCCGGTGTTGATGCCGGTCCGGGTCTCGATCCGGACGCCGTGCCGGGCCGCGAGCTCTTCGTTCAGCTCGTCCAGGGCGCCCCGCATCTCCCAGGCCGCGCGGACGGCGCGAAGGGCGTCGTCCTCATGGACCTCGGGGATCCCGAACACGGCCACGATGGCGTCGCCGATGTACTTCTCCACACTGCCACCGTGCCGCTCGAGGACGGCCCGCATCCGCTCGAAGAACGTGGTCATCACCCGGCGGAGGACCTCGGGGTCGAGGCCCTCGCCGAGCGCGGTGGACCCCACCACGTCGGTGAAGGCGATCGTGACGATCTTCCGAGACCGCACGGCCGGAGGGTAACGAAGTCGACGACGACGGCGCGCCCCGGCCGCGGCTCTAGTCGTGGAGCCGCGCCAGGCGGCGGTCGGGGTCGCCGAGGGCCCGAGCCCGCCGCCGGACCCCCGCCCACGGGTCGCCCCGTCGGGCCAGGCGACGGGGAAGGGTGGTCATGGTGAACGTGCGCGGCTCCACCCGGCCGAGCTCGTCCCACTCGATCGGCGCCGCCACCGGCGCTCCCGGGAACGCCCGCACCGCGTAGGGCGGGATCACCGTGGCCCCGTACCCGTTGCGCATCACGTCGAGGAACACCAGGTCGCCCCGCTTGGCCTTGCGGAACTGGGTCGTGAACACGTCCGGGTGCCGGTCGACCGCGACCTCGGCCACCCCCTCGGCGAACATCCGCACGGTCTCGTGGTCGGCGCTGCGGTCGAGCGGCGCCACCACGTGGTACCCCTTGGAGCCGGAGGTCTTCACGAACGGCACCAGCCCGGCCTCCTCCAGCAACCCTCGCATCGCCCGGGCCCCCCGGCGCAGCATCGGCAGGTCGTCGGCCGAGGGATCGAGGTCGAACACGACGAGGTCGGGGTGGTCAGGGCGGTCTGCGCGCGACAGCCAGGTGTGCGGCTCGATGCAGGCCTGGTTGGCCAGGAACGCCAGCGTGGCCGCGTCGGCGATCACCGCGTACACGTGCGGCCCCTTGCTCGTTCGGACCTCGACATGAGGGATCCAGTCGGGGAACCAGTCGGGGACCCGCTTCTGGTAGAAGACCTGCCCCTCGATCCCCTCCGGGTACCGCTTCATCGACACGGGGCGGTCGCGGACGTGGGGCAGCATCACGTCGGCCACCCGCACGTAGTGGTCGACCAGGTCGGCCTTGGTGATGCCGTCGTCGGGGAACAGCACCTTGTCCGGGCGCGTGATCGTGATGGAGCGCCGTCCGACCCGCACCCGTCGCTCCTCGCTCACCGCGCCGCCCGGGGACGCTCCCGGACGACCTCGCGGGGATCCTTGTCCGTCCGCAGTCCCTGGAACCGCGGATGGCGGAGCCGGCCGTCGCGGGTCCACTCGGCGAACCCGACCTGCGCCACCAGGACCGGCCGGACCCAGTGAACGTCCTTGCCCGGCAGGTGCTCGATCCCTCGCGTGAACGGCGGTGTGGCCCGCTCCAGGCGATCCAGCTTCCTCCGAAGCTCCCGGAGCAGCTCCTGGTTGAAGCCGGTCCCCACCTTCCCCGCGTACACGAGCTCGCCGTCCTCGTGGTAGCCGACCAGGATGGCTCCCAGGCCGGTCCGCGAGCCCCTCGGGTCGGTGACCCCACCGATCACGAACTCCTGGTCCAGCACGCACTTCAGCTTCAGCCAGTCGGTCGATCGCCCGCCGGTGTACGGCGCCGAGCCTCGCTTGGCGATGACGCCCTCCCATCCCTTCTCGCAGGCCTCGCGGTGGTACCGCTCGCCGTGCTCACGGCGATGGTGGAGGTAGCGGATCGGGTCGTCGAACCGGAGGGCTTCACGGAGGAGGGCCTTCCGACGGCGCGTGGGGAGCCTGGTGAGGTCGTGTCCGTCCAGGTGCAGCAGGTCGAACACATGGAAGGCGATGCGGACCCGGCCGCCGCGGCCCAGCTGCTGCAGGACCGAGAAGCCGCTCTGGCGCCCCCGGAAGGCGACCACCTCCCCGTCGACGACGAAGTCCTCGGCGGGCTGGTCGGCCAGGGCATCGACGATGCTCGAGTACCGACCCATGTCCAGACGGTTCCGGGACAGCAGTCGGACCTTCCGTCTGTGGCGGAAGGCGATCCCGCGCACGCCGTCCAGCTTCCGCTCGAACAGCCAGTCGGGATCGGAGAACCGGCGCTCGCTCAGGGTGGCCAGCATCGGCTGGACCCAGTCCGGGTGGCGCTGCCGCCGCAGGAGCGCCCGTTCCTCGGCGGGGAGGGCGTCGAGGAGGCCGCCGCTCACCCCTCGGCCATCTCCCGGACGGTCCGCCCGCTGATCACCGACCGCGGCTCGGTCCGAACCGGGTTGCGGCGGGCGTCGGCGTGCTCGTCCTTCGTCTTGACCAGGATCCACCGGGGCCGGGGCTTCGTCCCGGTCCGGGTCAGAGCATAGGCCCCCCGCAGCTTCTTCCCTTCAAGGAACACCTTGACGTGGCCTGCGGCCACGCCCTCCTCGACCGGGATCTCCCGGCCGTTCTTCTCGGTCAGGTTCCGGTACGTGCCGTGATCCCACACGATGACGGGGCCGCCCCCGTACTCGCCCTCGGGGATGACGCCCTCGAACGTGGCGTAGTCGAGGGGATGGTCCTCGGTGGGCATGGCCAGCCGCTTCTCCCGCGGGTCGGTGGACGGGCCCTTCGGCACGGCCCACGACTTCAGCACGCCCTCGGCCTCCAGCCGGAAGTCCCAGTGCATCGCGGTGGCGTCGTGCTGCTGGATCACGAAGCGGGGCTTCCGGCGGCCGGAGCGCCGACCCGGGCGCCCGCCGGCCGGCTCGGGCGTCCGACGCCGATCGCGCTTTCGGCGGTACTCCTGGAGGGAGTCAGTCGTGGGTGTGGCCCTCGTGCCCGTCGTGATCGTGGTCGTGCAGCTGTCCTTGGGCACGGAGCTCCAACCCGCCCTGCTCTGGCGGAGCGGCCTCCAGGACCGCATTGTCGAGCGGCTGTACCAGCTCTGACGCCAGGAACACGGTGAACTCGGGGCCGCGCGAGATGTCGCGGTCCCCCTCGGTTGGCGCGTCGGTGAAGGTGAACCCGATCCCCGCGCCGCCCGGAACCTCGACGGGGGTGATGCGGAGCACCGCGGTGTCTGGGACCTCGTTCTCGGTGCGAACCTGCCTGATGACGGCCTCGGCCGCCTCGGTGATCTGCAGCATGCGTACCACTCCCTTCCACTCGACCCTAGCAGGGTGTGGCCAGGGTCACCGGGGCCGGGGAACGGTCCGGTCCCACGGCCGGAGGCGGGGCCACCACGCCGGCACGGCCTGCCGGTACGCTTCGTACGTATCGCCGAACGTGCGGCGCAGCGTCGGCTCCTCGTACCAGGTGACGAACGCGACGAAGGCCACCGCCAGCGCGGCCGCGTAGAGCAGGAGCTCGAGGCGCCCGAGCGTCAGGGCCTGCCCGACCACCAGCGCCAGGACCGCCAGGTACATCGGGTTGCGGACGTACCGGTACGGACCGCCGACCACCAGGCGTCCGGTGGGCGCGACCGGCGAGGGCGTGCCGATGCCTTCCACCACGAACCGCACGAACGCCGGCAGCAGGGTGAGTGCGCCTGCGGCGATCAGCACGACGCCGGCGACGCGCACCGGTCCCCACCACGGCGCCGGCGTATCGGTCTCCCACCTGGTGATCAGCCAGGGGACCACGCCGGTCACCACGCCCGGGGCCAGCACCAGGAACACCAGGCTGCCGGCAGCCGCGCGGGCCCGTCCCACTACGGGTCGGTCCCGCGGCGGGGCGACAGGTAGAAGCGGTACACGAACCGAGCCACCTCCGCTGGGCGGAACTGTCGGAGGAGCCAGGTGAGCTGGGGGAGGCGCCCGGCCAGCTCGGTGCCGTCCGGCCGGGGGATGGGGACGCCGGCGTGCCGCTCCAGGAGCTCGGCGAACGCCCCGGCCAGCAGGACGTGCCCGTGGGGGCTGGGGTGGAGGCGGTCCACGCTCATCACCTCGCGCTGGCGGGCCTCCGGGAGGGCCTCGAGGTCGAGGAGTAGCGCGCCGTGTGCCTCCGACACCGACCGAACGGCCGCGCTGGCGGCCCGCAGCCGGGAGCGGACGCCCCCGAGCATGCGGTTCGGCAGCGGGGAGAACAGCGTCACATCGGGGAACGTTGCGGTGAGGACCAGCGCGCCCTGCTCGTGCAGCGGTCCCACGATGGCCCCCAGCTCCCGCTCGAACGCGGCCGGGCGGAACCGCGGCTCCAGGAGGTCGTTCATGCCCACCAGGACGCTGGCGAGGTCGGGCCGGAGCCGAAGCGCGGGCTCGAGCTGGGTCCGGCGGACCTCGGGTGCCGGCAGGCCGCGCACGGCGAAGTTCGCGTAGCCGAAGTCGGGTTCCACCGACGCCATGGCAGCGGCCAGCCGGTCGGCCCACCCGCGGAGCCGGCCGCGCCGGTCGGGATCCCCGACGCCCTCGGTGAGGCTGTCGCCGAGGGCCACGAACCGCTTCCACGGCAGCGCCATGGAGACGAACCTACCGCACGACACGCCGGATGCCCGCCGGCTCAGGAGGGAGCGCGGTATCGCAGGAACACGAAGCCGTTTCCGAACCGG
>OCZV010000874.1_pt1 | contig 10780 bp, 11 predicted proteins | sample 1539051 | NCBI WGS metagenome assembly OCZV01 (sample SAMEA3113581, study PRJEB22503) | soil metagenome
TAAACGTAGCAAAGGAAGAGCAGCCTGGAAACTGCCACGATCCTCGCTGTGAGTTACCCCTGGATCGACGTCTATAAGAGCCAGCTACGAACTGTTTCAGCGCCGGAACGTGTCAGCCCGGAGTCCCGGAGTCTATATACACGCGCGAAAGTCGCTACACCGAGGAAGAGAAGAACCTCCCATATGGCTTGTCCGTTTCCTCAGTTGACTCTCGATTAAAGATAATCGATAATTACTCGTATTAGGGAAACGGAACCTGGAGTGCACACCGATCGGGTGTTGGTGTGTGGGCCTGCAGGAGAGGAGGACAAGTGGACACGAATACCAACGAGATACTCGGCACGTTCCACGGCGATGAGAACTTCCCTATTGATTGGAAGGAGGGGGAGGCGGATCTCTTCTGGATCCTGGATGACCTTCACTGTCCGAACCCGATCTCTCCGATGTTCTTCGACATCGGCGGGTGGTGGCTCACGTGCGACCACATGTTTCGCAGGTTTGGCACTCCATTCGCCTCCGACTGGATCGCCAAGCGGGTAAACGGCTATCTCTACACGGCCGCTGTCCCGGCCGACCCGTCGGCCTACGGAGAGGCCTCCGAGTACGGCAGTCGCTACGTTCCCAGGGTGCCGGAAAGTGACGAGTACGCGGGTAAGATCGGCGCGTACCTGGGCTCGGTGCTCCCCCACTACGCGTACAACTTCCTCGACTGGTGGCGTGAGAGGCTCAGGCCCGAGATGGACCGCAACTTCGCTTACCTCGACGGTCAGGACACGGAGAGCATGGATATGGTCGAGCTCGCCATCCTGCTAGAAGATGCCATAGACATCCACGACCGGCACTGGAAGATCCACTGGATGCTCAACTTCGCCCAGTTCTCGGCGACGACGGCCCTCAACGCGACCATCGCGGAGGTCAAGGGCGAGGCGGATCCGGGCCTCGTGGGCCGCCTGCAGAGCTCCACCGAGGACCGCAACTGGGACGCCGTCGAGGACCTGTGGAAGATGAAAGAGGAGATCAAAGGCGACGAGGAGCTACGGCGCGCCTTCGAGGCGGAGACGGCGGCCGGTATCGTGGAGGCCCTGAACGGTACGGAGCGTGGCAGGCGCTTCATCTCAGAGCGCCTCGAGTCGCACCAGCAAGAGTTCGGTTATAAAGCGATCTGGGCTCACGAGTTCCAGTACCAGACCTGGAAGGAGAACCCGGCCCCGATCCTGGAGGCCGTTCGGGGGTACCTTGCAACCGACTACGATTACCAGAAGGCCATCCAGGCAGTCAGGGACGACCTCGAGGCCGCAAAGCGGGACCTCATGGATGACGTGCCCGAAGGCGAAGGTAAAGACAGCCTCCAGGGTGCGCTCGACCTCTCCTTGCGGATGAACCCGCTCACCCCGGACCACCACTTCTACATAGACCAGGGCACCAACGCCCGCGTGCGGCTCGTCCTTATCGCGATCGGCAAGAAGCTCGCCCGGGCGGGCCTGCTCGATGATCCCGAGGACGTGATGTTCCTCCGCTACAACGAGCTGCGGGTCCTGATGTTCAACCCGGACGAAATAGACGCCCGCGAGATCGTCTCCGACCGCCGAGACGAGCAGGAAGACGCCTACGAGGTGCGGCCTCCCGAGTGGATCGGTACAGCAACCCAGCAGGCGCTGGACTTCCCGTACAACGCGCTCTGGGGCTTCCCCGAGAAGTTCTACCGCGAACCCTCCGAGAAGGCTGATGAGGTCGTGGGGCTCGGGGCGTCGGCCGGGGTGATCGAGGGTACGGCCCGCGTCGTCACCTCCATAGAGGAGTCGGATCAGGTCGAGGACGGCGACATCCTCGTCTGCCGGATGACGAACCCTGCCTGGGTTGTCCTCTTCACCAAGGTCAGCGCTCTTGTCACCGACGCTGGCGGGACCGTCTCCCACCCGGCGGTCGTCTCCCGCGAGTTCGGCATACCGGCCGTGGTCGGTACCTCCGACGCCACCCACAAGATAAAGACCGGAGACCGCGTCCGGGTAAACGGCTCCAGCGGCGTCGTGGAGATACTCGCGTGAGCCTGACCCGAACCGTGCTGCGGGAGCAGATCCGGGAGCTCCTACTGGAGCGCATCCTGGGGGGTGAGCTCCAGCCCGGGGATCGGATCGTCGAGCTCCAGATAGCTCAGGAGTTCGGTACGAGCCAGGCACCGGTGCGGGAGGCGCTCAGCGAGCTCCAGTCGCTCGGTTTCGTAGTGTACGAGCCCTACCGGGGGACCCGGGTGCGCAGGATCACCGAGGAGGAGTTGGCCGAGATCTACCCCGTGCGAGCGGCGCTAGAAGAGTTGGCGGCTCAGGAGGCGGCGAGCAGGCTCGACGGGAAGGTTGAGGAGCTCGAAAGAGAGTTCGAGGCCATGCGCGAAGCCGCGGATCGGGGCGTCCTCCAGGACCTCGCCGCCCACGACGCCACGTTCCACCGCCTGATCGTCGAGGCCGCCGGAAACCAGGTCCTCCTCGACACGTGGAGGACCTTGAGGGTCGAGGCGCGCGTGGTGGTCACGGCCCTCAAGACGGACATAGACCTGCAAGAGCTTGCCGAGCTGCACCGGCCTCTGCTGGAGGCGTTGAAGGAGGGATCTCCGGAGAAAGCCGGCGGCGCGCTCCGGCAGCACTTCGAGACGCTGCGAACGATGATGAAAAGAGGAGAGAACGCATGAGCAGGATCGTGGACCTCTCGATGCCGGTTCACCGGGACATGGTGACCTTCCCGCGCATCAACCCGCCTCAGATGCTGATGTTCGATACCTGGGAGGACTTCGCGAAGGGTGTCGGGGCGGATAAGTATGGCGTGGACAAGCTGACCGCCTCCTACACGATCATCCAGAGCGACCACGCCGGCACCCACATGGACGCCGTAAAGCACATCCGACCCGACGGTCCGGGCGCGAGCGAGATTCCGCTCGAGTACTGCTTCTCCGACGGCGTTGTCCTGGACTTCCGCCATAAGGAATACGGGGCGGGTATCTCGGCGGCCGAGATAGACGAGGCGCTCGATAAGATCGGCTACGAGCTCAAGGAGAAGGACATCGTCCTGATCCAGACCGGAGCCTCCGCCTACAACGACGACCAAGAACGCTACCTCCGCGATCACTGCGGCATGACCCGGGAGGCCACGCTCCATCTCATCTCAAGAGGCGTCCGCATGATGGGCATAGACGCCGTGACCTTCGACCCGCCGGTGTGGGCGATGTTCGAGCGCGAGCAGTTCTGGGAGGCCCACCGCGTCATGTGGGAGGAGGACTACTGGCACCTGGAGAACCTGACTAACCTCGACGAGCTTCCCCCATACGGCTTCAAGCTCTCCGTGTTGCCCATCAAGTGGGTCGGAACCACTGGAGCCCCCGTCCGTGCCGTCGCCATCCTCGACGATTGAGGGCCGGGGCAAAGAGGCCGTTGGATATGGACAAACGGGAAAGAGAAAAGTCCGCTTTGGGTAATGGGCAGAGGAGCGCCGTCGTCTGGTTCACGGAGGAAACTTGCCAGGATGTGGCGGTGGCCGGCGGCAAGGGGGCCAGTCTGGCCCGCATGACCGCCGAGGGACTCCCGGTGCCCCCGGGCTTCGTGATCCCCTCGTACGTTCTCCAGGAGTCCATCGACGCCGAGCGGATGCTGGAGCTCGCGGCCTCCCACTCCACGAGAGAGCTCCAGGAACTCGTCGCGGCTACCGAACCCCCGAGGGAGAAGATAACGGCCGCCTACGAGAACCTCGTGGGCGGTCGGCTCACGGCTACGTACAAGCTTGTGGGCAACAAGAAGGTGGCCGTTCGTTCCTCCGCCGTCGCGGAGGACTCCGAGGCCGCGAGCTACGCCGGTCAGCAGGAGACCTACCTCTTCGTCGAAGGTGGCGAGGAAGTCTGCAGGCGGGTCGTGGACTGCTGGGCGTCTTTCTTCTCCGAGCGCGCTCTCTTCTATCGTTCGCAGAAGGGCTCCCTCGAAGATCTGCGGATGGCCGTCGTGGTCCAGAAGATGGTAGACCCCGAAAAGTCCGGCGTGATCTTCACCGTGGACCCTGTCAGGCGCCGCCGCGACCGGATGGTTGTCGAGGCCGTCAGGGGCATCGGGGAGCGGGTCGTCTCCGGCGAGGTGACCCCGGACCACTACGCCCTGGACCGCAAGGGTAAGGTCAAGCGCGAGAAGGTCGTGGATGACCGCGTCCTTACCGACGATGAGCTCCAGAGACTCGGCGACCTCGGTAGGCAACTAGAGGAACGTCACGGCGTCGCACAGGACATCGAGTGGGCGATGATTGGCGAGGAGATCTACCTCCTCCAGTCCCGGCCCGTCACGACGATGTAGACGCACTATTTGACGCGGTTCTGGAAGGATTTTTAGATGGCAATGATCGCACCGGAGTGGCACGAGCCACGCTCGCTAGACGAGGCTCTCTCCCTGCGTGCCGAGCACGGGGAGGAGGCGACCGTCGTCGCGGGCGGCTCCTTTCTCGGGATCGTCATGAACCAGAGGCTCTTCGCCCCCACAATGCTCGTCGCCCTTCGCAGCGTCCCGGACCTCGACTACATAGGGGCCGACGGCGGACCGTTACGGCTCGGGGCGATGACCACCCACCGGGCTGTAGAGCGCTCGCCGGTAGTGAAGGAGGGCTGGCCGTCGCTTGCCTTCACCTTCTCCGTGGTCGCCAGCCCGCGTGTCAGGAACCAGGCGACCGTCGGCGGGGTCGTCGCCGACGCGGACTACGCTTCAGATCCCCCTTCGATGCTCGCGGCTCTTGAGGCGCGGGTCGTTGCGCGGAGCGTGAGGGGAGAGCGCGAGATACCGATGGACGTGTTCGTCCTCGACCACTACGAGACAGCACTCGAAGAGGACGAGCTCGTCACGGAGCTCCGGATACCCCGCAGCGAGGGACGCTCCGTCTACCGGAAGTTTTGCTCGCGCTCGAGCGAGGATAGGCCCTGCGTCTCCGTTGCGGCGGCCCAGGAGGACGGCGGGCTACGGGTCGTGGTCGGCGCGGTCGCCGGACGGCCCCAGTACTTCCCGGAGATCTGCGACCTGGCGAGGGGGGAGCGCCTGAGCGGCGAAGTCGCCACCGAGATCGGACGCCGCTACGCCGAGGAGATTGAGCCGCTCTCTGACTCGCGCGGCTCGGCTCGTTACCGTCGCCGCGTCATCGCCGTGGAGGTCAGGCGCGCCCTGGAGGATCTGAACCATGACTGATCCCCGCGTTACCGGAGCCGTCCGCTACTCGCAAGACGTGGCGATGGAGGGGATGCTTCATGCCCGCCTCCTGCGCTCGCCCGTGACCCACGCCCGTGTGGTGGGGGTGGACGCCTCGGCGGTCCCGGAGGGCATCATCGTCCTCCTTCCGCAGGACGTCCGAGATCTTGGCGGCTACGGGCCGCAGATAAAGGACCAGGAGGTCTTCCCTCAGGAGCGAGTTCGCTACGCCGGGGACGTAGTCGCAGCCGTCGCCGCCGAGACCGCAGATGAGGCTGAGATAGCAGTGGGGCTTATAGACGTCGAGTACGAGGAGCTTCCCGCCGTCTTCGATGAGGTGGAGGCCGCCTCGGAGGGGGCGATACTGGTCCACGAGACGACAAACATCTCTAGGAACGACGCCGCGTACTTCGGCATTCGACCGCAGCAGGGGACGAACATCTGCCACCTCTTCCGGCTCCGTCACGGCGACGTCGAGGCCGGGTTTGGGGAGGCCGACGCCGTGGTCGAGGAGACCTACCACACCGCCGGGGCTACGCACGTCCCGATGGAGCCCCACGCCGCCGTTGCCCGCTGGGATGGGGACCGGTTGGAGGTCGTGACCGGCACGCAGACCCCGTTCAACATGCGCACGGACCTCGCCGGGCTCTTCGGCATAGACGAGGAGAAGGTCAGGATAATCTCACCCCCTATGGGGGGCTCGTTCGGGGCGAAGACCTTTGTCAGGACGGAGGCGATAGCCGCGTGCCTCGCTCGCAAGGCGAAGAGGCCGGTCAAGATCGTTCTCGAGCGCGATGAGATGTGGATGACGCTTAACCGCCACCCGGCCACGGTCCGGGTGAAGCTCGGTGCTCGAAGCGACGGAACGCTCGTCGCTAGCGAGACCGAGTGCTGGGCCAACACCGGGGCCTACGCCGACTGCGGTCCCGGCGTCGCCCAGAAGATGGGCTTCGCCGCCCCTGGGCCGTACCGCATCGCCAACGTTCGGGTCGACTCGCGCGCCGTCTACACCAACCTTCCGCCCAACGGCGCCTTCCGCGGCTACGGCCAGATGCAGTCCACCTGGGCGAGGGAGCGCACCATGGACCTCCTCGCCGACAAGCTCGGGATGGACCCACTGGAGCTGAGGATGAAGAACCTTCTCAAAGACGGGGACAAGTACTGCACCGGCGAGACTATGCACGACGTCCACTTCGAAAGGCTCCTGCAGGGTGCCGCCGACGCTGTGGCCTGGTCCGAGAGCCGGAAGAACAAGGGTCTGTGCGTCATGCTCAAGGGCATGCAGACCCCCAGCCGAGCGGCGATCGCGGTGGAGGCCGAAGACGGCGGAACCTACACCGTCCGTTGCGCGACGACCGAGATGGGCCAGGGCGCAAAGATGGCGATGCGCATGATGGCCGCCGAGCTGCTGGACGTGGGCGTGGAGAAGGTCAGTTGCCCCGACCCGGACACCGACGTCGTCCCGTACGACACTCGTACGACCTCCAGCCGCTCGACGCATATGATGGGCCGGGCGCTCAAGGTGGCCGTCGCCGACCTGAAGGAGAACGGCGAGCGCGGCTACGGCGAGGTCGTAGACGAAGGCGGGCTCGATCCCGATACCGGTCAGGGCGTTGCGTCGTCGCACTGGCACCAGGGGGCGGCGGCCGCTGAGGTCGAGGTTGACGAAGAGACAGGCAGGTTTCGGGTGATGAAGCTTCACGCGCCGATCTACGCGGGCCGGGTGATAAATCGGCCCGCGGCCGAACTCCAGAACGAGGGGTCCATGATCATGGGCCTAGGAACCGCCCTCTTCGAGAGCAACGAGTTCGCTGAAGGCCAGATCACGAACGCCAACCTCTCCGACTACAACGTCCCGGCGATGGACGACATGCCTGCAACCCTCTCGCACGAGCTGGTGGAGCGCGAGGGCGGAGAGGTGCAAGGCCTCGGCGAGACCGCCCTCCCGCCGGTCCCGCCCGCGATCGGCAACGCTCTCTACTCCCGCGGCATACACGTGACGGAGCTGCCGATCTCCGCGGAGAGCGTCCTCGACGCCGTGGACGCCCGAGACGGCAGGGGCGAGGCCCAGAAGAAGGCTCCGCTCAGGTCATAGGTACTGAGGAGGTAGGATGAAGGTTCGACTCAACGTAAACGGACAGGCCGTGGAGGTCGAAGCTAGGGCGGACGAGATGCTTCTCGACGTTCTCAGAGGCGAGCTCGACCTAACGAGCGTCCGTTACACCTGCGGCATTGGGGTTTGCGGAGCGTGTACGGCGCTGGTAGACGGCGAGCCGATCTCGACGTGCATCCTGCTCGCCCCGCTCGCGGAGGGGAAGGAGATCACGACCGTCGAGGGACTCGGAGGGGATCATTCCGTCCAGAGGGCGTTTGTCGAGGCGGAGGCCTTTCAGTGTGGCTACTGTACTCCCGGCATGATCCTCACAGCCAAGAGCCTACTCGAAGAGAACCCGGAACCGACGGAGGAGAAGATCAGGGCCTACATGGGCGGCAACCTGTGTCGCTGCGGCTGCTACCCCAAGATCGAAGACGCTGTGAACCTGGCGGCAAGCATGAGCAAGGCCACCGCGCCGATCAAGGGAGGCGCATGAGGCTGGTTACCTACGATGCCGGGCAGGGGCCCAGGGTAGGGATTCTCCAGGGCGACGCCGTCCTGGATGCCGGTTTCGACGGCGACATGATCGCCTTTATCGAGGCCGGTGCCCCGGTCGGTTCGCAGACCCCGGTAGAGAACGCCCGACTGCTCTCTCCCTTGAGGCCGCGCTCTATGAGGGACTTCCTCGCCTTTGAGGGGCACCTCAAGAACGCCTTCCGCCGTCTGGGGCGGCCGATACCGGAGGAGTGGTACGAGGTTCCCGCGTTCTACCGGGGGATGCCTGACACCGTGATCGGGCCGGGGGAGACCGTTCCTTTCCCGCCTTACACAGAGAAGTTGGACCACGAGCTGGAGCTCGCCGCCATAATCGGGCGTAGGGGCAGGGACGTCCCTCGCGAGGAGGCGGATAGCTACGTCTTCGGCTACACGATCTGGAACGACCTCTCGGCCCGCGATACCCAGGCTCGCGAGTTGCCGGTGGGGATGGGCCCGTCGAAGGCGAAGGACTGGGACGGCTCGAACGTCTTGGGCCCCTGCATAGTCACGGCCGACGAGGTGGATGCGGGTAACCTGACGATGAGCGTCCGCGTCAACGGCGAGACGTGGGGTGACGATAACTCATCCAACATGCACCACAAGTTCGCGGACATGATCGCCTACGTTTCCCAAGCGCAGACGATCTACCCCGGTGAGGTTTTCGGCTCGGGGACTGCCGAAGGCGGTGCAGGCATCGAGACGGACCGCTACCTGAGCGAGGGAGACGTCGTCGAGCTCGAGATAGAGGGCATCGGCGTTCTGAGGAACACGATCGGAAAGAAAGGAGCATAGAGATATGGCATTCGTTGTCGTGGCGAAGTGGACGACCAGAGAGGGCGAGGCGGATAAAGTCGAGGAGGCAATAAGGAAGCTCACGCCGCTCTCACGGGAAGAGCCGGGCAACCTGTTTTATCAGGCTCACCGCGATCCGGAGAACCCGAACCTGTTCTTCCTCTACGAGCAATACGTCGATGAGGACGGCTACAAGGCGCACGGCGACTCCGAGCACTTCCAGGAGTATGGCTTCGGCACGGCGATACCGCTCCTCGAGAGCCGGGAGCGCGAGTTCTACGTGACGCTCGACTAGCAGGAAGGAGCGTCTCCATGAAGATCGTAGACCTCAGTCCGGCGGTCCCGCATGGCTTCAAGGGACCACCCTCGACGGATCTCGGGGTGCAGATGAACGTCAGGACGAAGAACGGAACAGGGTACTGGCAATCCACGCAGCTCGACCTGATGAGCCTGCACACCGGAACGCACGTGGAGTCCGCCCTCCACACGGTCGAGGGCGGTGAGGCCATAGACGAGGTCGCGCTGGATCGGGTGATCGGCGAGGCGGTGGTCCTCGACCTCACGCCCACGGAGCCTATGCAGATCATAGACGTGGCCGACCTCGAGAAGGCGAATGAGAGGCTAGAAGCCGCGGGCGAGTCGATCCGGTCCGGCGACATCCTGCTCCTTAGGACCGACTGGGCCCAGAGGCACATAGGGACCCAGAAATATTTCAGGGAGTCGCCCGGCCTGACAGCGGAGGCTGCCAGGTGGATCGTCGAGAGGAGGCCGAAATCCGTCGGCTGTGACTTCTTCGAAGAGCCCGCGGCCCGGCAGCCCGGCTGGACGGCGGACGAGTTCGTCGTGCATGGCGCGATCCTGGGCGCGGGCATCCCGCTGATTGAGGGTCTCGTGAACCTGAGAGATCTACCGCCGCGGGTTCGGTTCTTCGCTCCCTTCTACAAGTTCTCGAGGGTAGAGAGCGCCCCTGCCCGCGCGTTCGCCCTGATCGAAACCGAGTAAGGTGAGGGGAGTAGCTCTGTTATCCACCGTGAGGATCCATTGGGTACGGCACGGTAAGATCGCTTCGCACAGGGGAAACGTCCCCTTGACGGATGAAGGGGTAGCCCAGGCTCGAGAGAGGGGGCGGTTGCTGGCCGAGGATCTCTCTCCCGGGGAGATCGTCCACTTCATGCACGCTCCTACCCTCCGAACCCGGCAGACGGTCGAGGAGATCCGGGCGAGCATGGCCGAGGCCTTGGGGCCCGATGGCGATGCGGATCTGCTCGAAGTCAGCGAGCAGTGGGCCATCCGTAACCCGGACCTCTACGTCGCGGGCCAGCGGGTAGAGATGGTGAGCACAGCCGAGACCCTCGCGGAACAGCTCTGCGCGTCGCCGGTGGATCCCGAGACGATCTCAGAGCATCCCTTCTTCCGTGAGTTCTGGGCCTCTCCGGACCGCATACGTTATTGGGTTGAGCATCCTGACCCGCCCGGCGAGGACACGGTGGCGGTCGCCCGGCGCCAGATGACGTTCGCTATGAGCTTGTCGGACAGGCCGGAGAACAGACCGGTCCGTTACGTCCTCTCGACCCATTCGCCTGTGCTGCGGGCGATCTTATCGTGTTACGCCGGAGAGGATCCGGGCGAGCCGGGGCACCTAGAGCCCATAGACCTGCTCTTGTCAGAGAATGGGTCGCCGGAGCTTCGGTTCAGAGGCCTTCGAACGTTTCTCTCCAGTACCTTGGTGGTCAAAGGCGTACCCCGGTAGGTGGTACGTGGGCGGCGACTATTACGAAGATGGACATCGAGCCCGTCCGCGGCCTAAAAGGAGCAGCGTAGCCGAAAAGGTAGGGACGAAGCGTGTCTCGACCGGATAGGTTTCAGCAGCAACAAACAGACTAGGCGCAAGGTCAGTAAGCAGGTCGGAGACGCCTCCGAACGTACCTTCGACCGTCGTATTGCTACAGGGTCTGTGTCAACGGAACCAGAGAACCAACGCCACTCCGAGCAAAATGAGTCCCACCCCTATGATGCGCCCGAGTGTGATAGGCCTGGGCTCGCGGCCTACCAGCCCGAGGTGATCAACAAGCAGAGCGCCTATGACTACGAGAACCGCTAGCAGAAACCAACCTATCATCTCATCATCTTAAATCTCGTAACCACCCTCTACTAGTCC
>OCZV010000875.1_pt1 | contig 10778 bp, 9 predicted proteins | sample 1539051 | NCBI WGS metagenome assembly OCZV01 (sample SAMEA3113581, study PRJEB22503) | soil metagenome
GGTCACGGCCGCCGCGATCCTGCTGTTCTATCCGTTCTCGAAGACGCTGTGGGCCGCCGTCGATCTGCTCCTGCACCGCATGGACCGCCGCGACCGCGAGCGCTTCGAGGACGACCTCCGCCGCCTGCCGCCGGAGCGTTAGTCCAGCAAGGCTTCGACCTCGTTGAGCGTGTCCGTCAACCGCTCGGCCAGCAGCCTGGCGAACATGCGGTGGACGGCGGCCGCGATGGCTGGGTCGCCGCGCTCCATCCGCGCCAGCGCGTTGGCCGACAGCCGGTGCAGCTTGCTCGGGACCTCCGCCACCACCGTGGCCGTGCGTGGCGTCCCGAGGTACAGCGTCACCTCTCCGACCACGGTGCCCGGACCGATCGTGCGGAGCCGCATCTGCCCGCCCTCGGGCGACTCCAGCTGAACGGTCAGCCGGCCTGACTCGAGGAAGTAGAGCCCGTCCGAGGGCTCGCTCTGCCGCATCACGGTCTCTCCGGCGTCGACCTCGACCGGCTCGAGGTAGGGGAGCACCCACGCCGGATCGACCGAGTCGAGCGCCGTCCGGAGCTGTTCCTCGAGCGGAGGTGGCGCCTCGGTCGGCGGCGCGCCTGCCTCCTCCAGCAGCCGGTCCTCACACCACTGCACGCCGCGATCGATGTCCGGCATGAATCGCACCCCGTCCCGTTCCACGAACCCACCCCGCTCGAGCCGGCGCCGCCGCTTCTCGTCCAGGCCGGTCAGCACCAGTTCGATCCCCTTGGCCGAGGTTGTCTGCTCGGCCCTGGTGAACGCCAGCACCGCCGAGCTGTCCAGCCCGCTGACCCGTCGAAAGTCGAGCACCACGAACCGCACACCATCTCCGCCGGCGTCGTCGAGCCGCTCCTTGATCCGGTCCACCAGCGAGCTGGTCGTCCCGAAGAACAGGTAGCCCTGGAGCTCGAACACCTGGATCCGCTCGCCGCGCTCCCTGAGGATCGCCAGGTGCCCGGGGTCGCGATCAACGTTGCTCCGGTACGCCGCGCCCGAGATCGCCCGGCTGACCACGTCGCCGCGGCTGTACTCGACCACGAACATCACCAGGGCAACGAGGATCCCCACGCCGACCCCGATGAGGAACCCGAACATCGCGATGACAACGAGGATGATCACCACGAGGGCGTAGTCCACCCGCGGGAGCCGCCGCCACGCCAGCACCACCCAGTCGAGGAGGAACCCCAGGCCCAGGTACAGCAGCAGCCCGCCCAGGACCGGCTTCGGGAACAGCGACAGGGCGCCCGCGCCGAACACGAGCGTCAGCACGCAGACGGCAGCGCCGATGACGCCCGGCAGCCGCGTCCGCGCCCCGGCCCGGTGGGCCAGCGAGGTGAGGCTGAGCGCGTGGAACCCGATCAGGCCGCCACCGATCCCCGCCACCAGGTTCGCCGCGCCCGTGGCGCGCAGCTCCCGGTTCAGGTCGATGTCGCGCTCGGTCACCAGCTCGATCCCGGTGACGTTCAGGAGCAGCGTCAGGACGCCGACCACGAGTACGGTTCCGATCCCTGCCGCCTCGGACAGGATCGCCCCCCAGTCGGCGCCGCCGACCGCGTCGAGGGTCCACGGCTGCCACAGATCGCCGCCGGGGAACGGTCCGATCAGCCAGCCGCCGTCCCGCGCTCCCTCCACGCCCTGCCCCGAGATGAACGCCGCCACGTAGAACAGCGCGATCGCACCGAGCGACAGAGCTGGAATCACCGCTGGGTGCGGCCGCTGCCGCGTCACCCACAGGACCGTGATGGCGAAGGCCAGCCCGGGCAGCCACTTCGCCCACTCGCCGGCGACCTCGTCGACGGTGTCGAGTGCCACCGGCACGTCGGTCAGCACGCCGAGCGCGCCCTTTGCCAGCAGCCATCCGGTGCCGGCCAGGAACCCGCCGATCACCGGGTACGGGATGTACCGGACCAGCTGGCCGAGCCGGAGCGTCCCCAGCACGAAGAAGAAGACGCCGGCAGCGACCGTGGTCACGGCGATCGCCAGCACGACCGTCAGGAACGCTTCGTCGTCTGGCACGGTCGCGGCGATCCGCGCCACCGCCAGGGCGAGGATCGTGGCCGTGGTGTCCTGAACCGACCCAACCGAGAACGGCAGGCTCGAGAACACCGCGATCCCCAGCATCACCACGGCCCCGCCGAAGAGCGCGAGACCGATCCCCGCTGGCCGATGGACCGCCAGGCCGCCGGAGAACACCAGCGCGGCCAGCGAGGTGGCCAGCACGACCTCGAGCACGCCGGCCACGCCGCCGGCGGTGAGGGCCGGTCCCAGGCCGGCCAGCAACCTCGAGGTGCGCGAAGCGGTCGGGTCCAATGGCTTGCCGGGCATCCTTCCACACGGGAGGGGTGGATGCCGTCGGCTACCATGGGATACGTGGAGGCCGCGTTCTTCGACCTCGACAAGACCGTCATCTCCAAGTCGAGCTCGCTGGCCCTGAGCCGCCCGTTCTACCGGGCCGGACTGGTGACCCGGTCGCAGCTGTTCCGCGGGGCCTACGCGCAGCTCGTCTACCTCGCGCTGGGCGCGGACGAGAAGCGCATGGATCGGGCCAAGGACGTCATGCTGACGATGACCAAGGGCTGGAAGCAGACCGAGGTCGAAGAGGTCGTCCGCCAGGCCCTGGAGACCGTGATCGACCCGTATCTGTACCAGGAGGCCCTCGACATGATCGCACTCCACCGAGCGCTGGGCCGTCGCGTGTTCATCGTGTCGTCCGCACCCGAGGAGGTCGTCCGGCCGCTGGCCCAGCGGATCGGCGTCGAGGACGTCATCGCCACGCGCGCCGAGATCCGCGACGGGCGGTACACCGGCAAGCTCGAGTTCTACTGCTACCGCGAGCAGAAGGCAGAGGCGATCCGCCGCCGGGCCGAGGAGGAGGGCATCGACCTGGAGCGGTCGTACGCGTACTCGGACTCGATCACCGACCGGCCCATGCTCGAGCTGGTGGGCAACCCGGTGGTGGTGAACCCGGACCGCGAGCTCCGACGGCTCGCTCAGCAGCGCGGGTGGAAGATCCGCGACTTCCGCCGGCCGGTCCGGCTCCGACAGCGGCTCCCCGAGCTGCGGCGGCACTCGCCGGCCGCGGTCGCCGTCGGCGCCGTGCTCACGGCCGCGGTCCTGGCGTGGCTGTGGCTCCGGGGCCGCGGGTCACGATCCCAGCCGGCCTGACCTCCGAGTTGCGGCCGGGTCCGCGGCGGTCGAGAATCGGGACGGAGGCTTCGAGAGATGCCTCCGAAGGGGGCAGAACCCACGCTCGGTCTGCCGCGGGAGGCAATGTCCTGATGCCCGGGGTCCCCGCGAGGGGGCTAGGCCGTCGGGACAGCGTCATGTGATGCAGAGCGCTTGGTAGCTGCCCCCTTCTGGTGTCCGGGCTCAGCGAGCCCGGCGAGCGGCGGGCCGGCTGAAGCGCTCCACCCGCATCACCAGGCGCTCCACACGCCAGGCCGCCTCCTCGGTGAGCCCCATCGAGAGGCACCCCTGGACCGCGAGCAGCTCGGTGACCAGCCACGGCGGCCGGCGGTCCTCGCCGCGTTCGGTGAGGACCTGGTCGAGCCGGTCGACAGCCCGCCGGAGCCGATCCTCTTGCGGGTCGACGCCGCTCCGGTCGAGCCGCCAGGCCTCGAGGTCGATGACCGTGTCCACCACCTCGAGGGTAACGAGGGGGTCTGACAGAATCCCGGGTTCGGTTCAGGAGTTCCGGCCCCTACAATCGGGCCCGTGGCGGGCTCTCCCCAGGCCGTGGCGGACATCCTGGCGGCCCTGTCCGTGGGCGAGCGGCTGGCCCACGAGCGGGCCCAGAAGATCGTGGCCCTGGCCCCGGACGACGGCCGGAGGAAGCAGCAGCAGCACGTGGCGGCTCGGGAGGGCGAGAACGCCTCGCTGATGGAGGCCCGGGCCCGGGAGCTCGGTCCCCCCGAGGTCCTCGAGCGGTTCGAGCCGTTCTTCCGGGAGTTCTTCGAGCACACCGTGCCCGCCGACTGGCTGGAGGCCCAGACGTTCCAGTACGTGGGGGACTCGCTGGTGAAGGACCTCACCGACGCGCTGGTTCCGGTGCTCGACCCCGTGTCGGCCGAGGTCGTTCGCAGGACGCTGTCCGACCGCGACGAGCAGGACGCCTTCGCCCTCGACGAGATCACCGGCGGCATCGAGGCCGACCCGAGCGCCGCCGACCGTATCGCCGCGTATGCCCGCAGGGTCATCGGCGAGGCCCTCACGCAGACGCGGCGGGCCCTTAACGAGACCGACGCGGTACGAACGCTCCTCGACGGCGAGGAGGGGGAGAAGCGGCTCCTCCTCGACATGCTGGACCGGCACCGGGCCCGCCTCGACCGGCTGGGCATCGAGCCCGTGGAATAGAAGGCGGGTGGCACCCGCGAGCGCCACCCGCCGAGGTCGACCCTTTCCCCACCTCCGGGGGGTCGCCTGGGGGCCCCGGAGCCGAGGAAGTCAGGTCGGGGCCATGATGCGACGCCCCGAAGGCCCGGCGCTGTGACGACCGTCACCTGCCGGAGGTGTCGTCCGGCACCCGGTCCACCCGACCCTCCGCGGGTAGCATGAGGCGCCATGAAGCCGGAGCCGGTCCCCGACCTCGACTGGGAGCCGAAGCGGGCCCGCGAGCTCGGCGAGGCGGCCCTCGACATCTGGCAGGAGCTGCTGGAGGGGATCCGCGACCTGCCAGTGAGCCGGTACGAGGGCGTGGACGCGGTCCGCGAAGCCGTGGCCCTGGACGTCCCCGAGGAGCCGATGCCGGTCGAGGACCTGGTCGGCTACCTCCGGAGCGTGGTCCTCGACCACTCGATGTACCCGGGCCACCCGGGGTTCATGGCGTACGTCAGCGGCGCGGGGACGGTGCCGGGCGCGGCCGCGGACCTCGTGGCCGCCGGGCTGAACCAGAACGTGGGCGGTTGGCGGCTCTCGCCGGCCGCCTCGGAGATCGAGCACCACCTCACCCGGTGGTTCGCGGAGCGATTCGGCTTGCCCGAGGGGTCCGGCGGGCTGATCGTCTCCGGCGGCGCCATGGCCTGCTTCATCGGCCTGAAGCTGGCCCGCGACCGCAAGGCGGGGTGGAACGTGCGCACCGAGGGGTTGCTGGCCGGTCCGCCGCTCCGGATCTACGCGTCCTCGGAGACGCACAGCGTGAACTACCGGGCCGCGGACATGATGGGTCTGGGCCGCGACGCGGTGCGCTCGCTCCCCGTGGACGAGGGCTATCGCCTGCGCGTGGACGAGATGCGCCGGGCCATCGAGGAGGATCTGGCCGCGGGCCTGCGCCCGATCGCCGTGGTCGGCTCGGTGGGGACCGTGGCCACGGGCGCCGTCGACCCGCTCGAGGAGATCGCGGACCTGGCCGAGGAGTTCGGCCTGTGGTTCCACGTCGACGGGGCCTACGGAGGTCCCGCCGTCCTGGCCGAGGAGCTCCGCCCGCTTCTCGTCGGGGTCGAGCGGGCCGACTCGATCGCCTTCGACCCGCACAAGTGGCTGTACACGCCGCACTCGGGCGGATGCATCCTGGTCCGTGACTTCGAGGACCTGCCGCGCTCGTTCTCGATCGCCGAGTACTCCGCGTACGTCCACGAGGACAAGGAGGCCACCGGCACCGGCGTCGACGGCATCAACCTGAGCCCTCAGTTCTCGCGATCGTTCTGGGCCCTGAAGGTGTGGGTGTCGCTGCTGGCCCACGGGACGAAGGCATACGGCCGGCGGATCGCCCACGACGTGGAGCTGTCGAAGTACCTGCACCGCCGAGCCGAGGAACGGCCGGAGTTCGAGCCGATGGCCCCGACCACGCTGTCGATCTGCTGCTTCCGGTACGTGCCGCCCGACCTGCCGGACGGGCCCGGCCGCGAGGAGTACCTCGACGCGCTGAACGAGCGGCTGATGACCGCGATCCAGATGGACGGCCGGGTGTACCCCTCGAACGCCGTGCTGAACGGCCGGTTCGTGCTTCGGTCGTGCATCGTGAACTTCCGGACCGAGGCCGAGGAGATTGACCTGCTCCTCGACGTGGCCGCCGAGCTCGGCTCGAAGCTCGACGGTGAGCTCCGCCCGGCCGGACTGACGGCCGGCCGAACCGGGTAAGACCGGGCCACACACCCTGGAGGTGATCACGGTGCGCTCGACGGCCCTGTTCCTGCTCTCTGCGGCGGCTCTGGTCTTGTGGGAGCCGGCCGCGGCCCAGCCGGCGGAGTGCTTCGGCCGGGCGCCAACCATCACCGGCACTGAAGCCGGGGACACGTTGGTTGGCACTCCCGGGAACGATGTGATCGTCGGGCTGGGCGGTTCCGACGTGATCCGCGGAGAGGATGGCCAGGACCGGATCTGCGCCGGGGACGGCAACGACCGGGTCTCCGCCGGCGACGACCGCGACCTGGTGTCCGGCGACCAGGGGGCGGACTACCTGTTCGGCGGGCCGGGCTCGGACCGGCTCCGCGGGCTGGCCGGCCCTGATCGGATCCAGGGGAAGGCCGGGCACGACGCGATCCTCGGCGGCCTCCATCGGGACCGGCTCGGCGGAGGCGGCGGCTCGGACACGATCTTCGGGCACGCCCGGGCCGACATCATCCGCGGCGGCAACGGGCGCGACTTCCTACTGGGAGGCAGAGGGAGCGACACCACGGCGGGCGGTGCTGGCATCGACTCCTGCATCGGGGAGCGCCAGTTCAGCTGCGAAAACCCGCGGGACGTGTAGGTCGCTTCAGGCAGGCCGGCGGGCCCAGGCCATCACGGCGGGGGTGCGGTCGACGAACGCTTCCGGATCGAGGCGTTCCAACCGGCGCCGGGCGCCGGCGATGCATGCCGCCTGACTCTCTGGATCGAGGGCTTCCATGCGGCGCTTCGGATGGCCCAGGCGGACCCGGCGAGTGAGGAACCCCTCGAGGTCGACGCGGTCCTCCACGGGGATCGTGGCCGTGCGGTCGACGTCGAACCCCGCGTCGGCCAGCAGGCCGGACAGCTTCGACTCGGTGTCCATGAGGTCGTGGTTGGCGGGGACGGGGTTGTCGGCCTCGGCCTCGAAGCGGTCGAGCTCCTCGATCCACACGTCGAAGGCCTCGAAAGACTCGGCCTCCGCCCAGGTGGCCACGCCGAGAGCGCCGCCGGGGCGCAGGACCCGCTGGACCTCGGCCAGGCCCGTCATCGGGTCCGGCAGGTGGAACAGCATGAAGGCCATGGTGACGGCGTCGAAAGCGGCGTCGCCGAAGCCGAGGCGTGAGGCATCGGCCACCACGCGGGGGAACTCGGGCGGAGCCAGGGCGATCATCCCGGGGGCCCGGTCGGCCCCGACGACGAGGGCTCGGGGCGCGCGGGCCCGGATCTCGGGGAGGAGGAACCCCACCCCGGCCCCCAGGTCGAGGACCCGGCGAGCCTCGGCCAGCGGCATTCGGTTCAGAAGCTGCCCGCCGAGGGATCGAAGGAGCGGCGCCCAGTGCTCCCGGTACGCGGCGGCGTCCTCCGAGTAGCGCCGCGCCGTCTCACGAACCTCGTCCACCGCTCAGGACGTCGCCACGGCGTGGACCCGCCACTCGCCGGGGACTCCCTTGAGGGCGTGGCTCCCCCGATCGTCGAATTCGATGCCGGAGCCGGCGACAAGATCCTTCACGGTAGAGGAGACGAACACCTCCCCCGCCCCCGCGAGCGCCGCGATCCGGGCGCCGATGTGCACGGCGATTCCCTGGACGTCTCCTCCCGACAGCTCGATCTCGCCCGTATGGACCCCCGCCCGGATCTCAAGGCCGACCGACCGGATCGCCCGGGCTGCCGCGGCCGCGCACTCGATGGCCCGGCGTGGGGAGTCGAACGTCGCCAGGAAGCCGTCCCCGGCCGTGTGCACCTCTCGACCCCCATATCGTTCGAGCTCCGCTCGCAGCAGTCGGTGGTGGCGCTCCAGGAGCTCGCGCCAGTCCCGGTCGCCGATCGACGCCGCTCGCTCCGTCGAACCCACGATGTCAGTGAACAGGACCGTCGCCAGGATGCGGTCGTGCCGAGGAGGAGGGCGGGAGCCCGTTAGGAACCCCTGGATCTCGTCGGCGACGAGGTCGACATCGCTCGAGAAGATAGCGGTGTCGCGGCCCGGCATCTCCACCAGCCGGGCGTTCGAGAGGGCTGCGGCGAGCGCTCGGGCGTTCCGCACCGGCAGGAGCGCGTGCTCAGACCGATTGAGCACGAGGACGGGCGGCTCGATGGTAGGCAGCCGGTCACGGATGTCCCAGGACATCATCACCATCATCACGACCTGGACCGGGATCCCGCTCTGCGCGGACCGGGTGTACCGGCGGAACCAGGATCGGAAGGCCGGATCGTCCTTGCGAGAGGGGGCCACGATCGACAGCTGGCCGTCCAGGTCGAGGGCCTGGGTGGCCTCCGCGAAGCGCGCGAGCGCCGCGGGGTCCGCTCCGTAGTCGTCCTCTTCCGAGGGGGTCCATCGAGGGGCCGTCTCGAAGGCGATGACGGCGCGGGTCCGTTCGGGGTGGGCCGCCGCGAACGCCAGCGCGATCGTCCCGGCGTCGATGGTCCCGAAGAGCGCCGCACGTTCGGACCCGGTCGCGTCCATGACAGCCGCGAAGTCTTCGACCTGCTCCTCCAGGGTCGCGGGTCGGTCGGTGACCCCGGACATGCCCATGCCGCGCCGGTCGAACCGGATCAGCCGAGAGAACGACGACAATCGCTCGAACAAACGGCTGAGACGAGGATCCTCCCAGGCCAGGTCGAGGTGGGCCACCGCTCCCTGCATGAAGACCAGGTCGATGTCCCCGCTTCCCGTGACCTGATAGGCGATCTTGAGCCGATCCGACGCGGTCGCGTACTGCGTCTCCGGAGGCGTCGTCACGGGTGGAAGCTGGCCATCGTGGGACCAGTCTTCCCTCGGAGAGATGCGGGCACAAGCGACGCCCAACGTGGTGCCTGATGAGCTCATGAGAGTCGAGCCCATTGACCTCGTCCTGCCGAGCCCTAAAACGCCGCATCCCCCGATCGGGGGAGCGCAGAATCCCCCGACGAACCGGCCGGACGGGCGATGCGCGAGCGCGGCGTCGCGAGGTACCGTCGCCCTCGCACGCGGCCCGCCGGAGGTCCCTCCCCTCCTCCTCCTTCCCCACACCGGGCTGGAAGGAGGAGGAGATGCACGAAGCCAGCATCGTGCTGGGCATGGACGACCTCGCGGTTCAGGAGGAGGTGCTCCACTTCCTCGACCGCCTCCCGGGCGTGCGGGTGGTCGGCGCCGCGGACGACACCTCGACTCTGTCCCGAGCCGTGCGAGAACACCGTCCCGACGCGGCCGTGGCCTCGCCGGCTCTCCTCGAGAGCGGTGATCTCGACGGCGCCGCCCTGTTCGTGGTGGCGGAGAAGGAAACGACCTCTGCGCTCCGTGCCGCCATCAGGGCTGGAGCTCGAGGCTTCTACCTGTGGCCCGAGGAGCGCGACGTCCTGGCCCGCGATGCGGAACGCGCCGGCCGTCCCCGCACGGAGCAGCGGCCGTCAGCCGGGCGGACGGTCGCGGTCTTCGGACCGCGTGGCGGCGTCGGCACCACCTTCCTGGCCACGAACCTCGCCGCAGCGTGCTCGGCCAAGGACGCGGACACGGTGCTCGTCGACCTCGACCCGTTCTTCGCCGACGTGACGACGGCGCTCTCGATCGACGACGAGGCCGCGCCGACGATCGCCGAGCTCGCGCCGGTCGCCAACGAGCTGACCGGCGAGCACCTCGAACGGGTGCTTCACCGCCATCCGTTGGGCTTCCGGATCCTCCTTGCGCCGCACCGCCCTATGGGAAGCGGCCTCGACCCGGCCGTGGTCACGGCGTCGGTGCGGGCGCTGCGGGCACGGCACCAGGTCGTGCTGCTTCACCTGCCGCGGGCGCTCGACGAACCGACCCGCGCGGCGCTCGAGCAGGCCGACATGGTCCTGCTCGTGGTGACGCTCGACGTGCTGGCGCTACAGGACGCTCGCCGGGCGCTCGAGGTGCTCCGGGCGTCCGGACTCGAGGAGCGATGCCGGCTGGTCCTGAACCGGGTCGGCCGCGGCGAGATCGTGCCTGACGACGCCGAACGGGTCCTCGGCCTGCGTCCGGTGGCGATGATCCGCGAGGACCGGGCGGTTCGTCGTGCACAGGACCGCGGCCAGGTCGTCGCGGGCCGGTCGACCCCCGCCGCTCGCCGCGTTTCCGCGCTGGCCCGACGGATCCTGGATGAAGGTCGGTCGGCATGACCGTCCGCTGGCATCCCGCGGGCGGACGAGGCCGGCTCAAGGCGTTGGTCGCCGAGCGGGTGCGCGAGCGGATCGATCCCGGCGGCCTGGCGGAGGTCTCGGCCACGGAGCGACGACTCCGGGTTCGGGAGGAGGCCCTCCGCGTTCTCCGCGAGCACCGTGTGGTGCTCCCTGTGCGAGAGCTGACCGGGCTGGTGAACGAGGTCTCTGACGAGGTCGTGGGCCTCGGCGCGATCGAGCGGCTCCTGCGGGACCCCGAGGTCACCGAGGTCATGGTGAACGGCCCGGACGACGTATTCGTGGAGCGGAAGGGGCGGATCGAGAAGGTGGAGAGCGGCTTATTCGAGGGGGAGGAGGCCGTCCTTCATCTGATCGAACGGATCGTGGGGCCGCTGGGGCTCCGGGTCGACGAGTCATCGCCCTATGTGGATGCCCGATTGCCGGACGGCTCGCGGTTCCACGCGATCCTCCCGCCCCTTTCGCTCTGCGGTCCCGCGGTGACCGTGCGCAAGTTCGGGCTGGCTCCACTGGAGCCCGACGACCTGCTCCGTCTGGGGAGCGTG
>OCZV010000876.1_pt1 | contig 10778 bp, 10 predicted proteins | sample 1539051 | NCBI WGS metagenome assembly OCZV01 (sample SAMEA3113581, study PRJEB22503) | soil metagenome
CCGCAGCAGTATTGACCGAGACCTTATCTGCGCCAGAAAGCAGTATGTCGCGTGCGTCTTCGAGCTTTTTGATACCGCCACCAACTGTGAAGGGTATGTCGATGACTCCTGCCACCTTCCTCACGATGCTTGCTATTGTGTCCCTTCCCTGCTGTGACGCTGTAATGTCAAGGAATACAAGCTCATCAGCCCCTTGCTCGCGATATTTTTTGCCAAGCTCGACTGGGTCACCTGCGTCCTTGACCTCTGTAAAATGCACTCCCTTGACGACTCTACCATTGTCGACGTCAAGACAAGGTATAATTCTTTTTGCAAGCGTCATTATGCTACTGCCTTCACCTTTTGGATACTCACTTTGCCGTCGTACATCGCTTTTCCAATTATGACAGAACTACAGCCGGCGCTTCTAATCTTTATCACATCTTCTATACTTGAGATCCCACCGCTTGCAATTATTCTAGCAGACACAGCGGCGTCCGCCAATGTTTTGATATCAGGACCTCGCAATGTCCCATCGCGATCAATACTTGTTAGCAAAAATTCATCAACACCTATTGCAAGAAACTGGGATATTGCGTCTGCAACTGTTGTTCCAGTAGACTCTTTCCACCCTTTCACCATAACCATACCGTCCATCTGATCTACTGAAATTGTTACTCTGTCTGCATTCTTCTTGACAAGCTTCCTTATGGCCTCAGGTTCTCTATAGGCCATAGTGCCAATCACAACCCTTGATGCCATCGACAGCATTTCTTCAGCTTTTTCTAATGATCTAATGCCACCTGCGATCTGCAGAGGGATCCTGACTGCTTGAGATATTTTTGCGATGAGTTCAGAATTACTGCCAGTCGAAAATGCTGCGTCAAGGTCAACTATATGCAGCATGTCGGCGCCGACACTTTCCCACCTTCTTGCAGTTTCAACAGGATCATTGCTGTATTCTACCTTGTCATCAGGGTTCCCTCTGACAAGCCTGACGACGCTTCCACCCATGATGTCAACTGCAGCTATGACCTTCATTCCGCTTCTTTTTTGCACAATCCGATAAAGTTCTTTATCATAAGTGCACCAACATCGCCGGACTTTTCTGGATGGAACTGGACACCGATTAGATTATCCTTTTCAATCATCGCTGGGATGCTGACACCATAATCAGAAGTCGCCACTACTAACTTATGATCCTTTGGTACAGTCTTGTAAGAATGCACAAAATATACCCACGACTGATCCTTGACTCCTTTTAGCAGCTTGCTCTCGCCTTTTATTTGAAGATTGTTCCATCCCATGTGAGGAATCTTGACCTTTCCCTTTGGGAGCATTACAACCTCGCCATCCAATATCTTTAATCCTTCCAGTCTCCCTTCTTCGCTCTTATTAAAGAGTATCTCCATGCCAAGGCAGATTCCCAACAACGGCATACAATTGTCAACGGCTTTATCAAGATAGCTTGCACTACTCTCTATTGATCTAATTGCAGGATCAAAGTTGCCAACACCGGGAAGCACCAGCCCATCAAATTTTGTCAGTTCTTTTAAATTGTAGATTATGTGAACACTTTCTGTTCCGTTGCGCTCAAGCGCAGACTTTAGGCTGAAGAGGTTGCCTGCGCCATAGTCAAAAATCGCTATTTTTGTCATTGCATAGCTCCCTTGGCACTTGGCACGCCCTTCCTTTTGCTGTCGATATTGGTGGCCATCCTAAGTGCTACTGCAAACGCCTTGAGCGCTGCTTCAACCTTATGATGATCGTTTTCACCATAATAGACTGCCATATGAGTGCATGCATTTAGGTTCTGCAGCAATGATCTTGTAAAGTGCTCAAGGTCTTCTCTTGGTACTCCTTCAATACTATCGCGGGTAAGTTTCAGCTGCACGTTGTGGTATTGTCGCTTGACTAAGTCGATCGACACGTACGCCAGCGCTTCGTCCATCGGGACAAGTGCATAGCCAAATCGTGTGATCCTTGTCCTATCACCCAGCGCTTTGTCTATGCTCTGCGCCAATGCAATAGCAACATCTTCTGCTAAGTGATGTACGATGCCATCATTTGACTTGCCATTGAGGGTTATGTCGATCATAGCATGCTTGCCAATTGACATGATCAGGTGGTCAATGAAGGAAAGACGCGTCTTGATGCTGGTCTTACCACTGCCATCTAGATTAACGTTAACACTTACTGCCGTCTCTTTTGTGACCCTCTCAATCCTCGCTTTTCTTCCGGCAGAAGCCAAGTGTATCTTAAGCTGCAGCAGTGTACTTTATTTATTATGTTCGGTAGTTGGTTGATGCTCCTTATAATTAGCTCAACGCCCTCCTGCTTGAACTTGTCTATTGTTTCGTGTGGCTCAGAGCTGTTGCCATAGACGCCTACAAATGCAATTTTTGCACCTATCTCTTTCTCAGCGCGCCTTGTCATAAGCAGGTCTTCTGTAGAGTCACCTACATAGACTGCAGTTCTTGCACCCATCACTTTCATTGCATGTTTGACTGCATAAGGAGATGGTTTGGCATACTGACGCTTTTTGTCCTCTAAAAAGACACAGGCGTCAGAGTTGAAATATTTTATTAGGGGTCGGAGTGAATATTCTGCAGCAAGCCTGCTCCTGCCAGAGACTATTGCAAGATTGCCTTTGAACATTTTATTGAGTTTTTTCATCGTTTTGGCACTTACTGCGAGCCTATCGTTCTTTATCAGCGGCCTGCCAGTCGTCCAATATTTGGGCTCCAAGTGATCCTGCTTTCTGAACAGGTCCGGCCCGTAAAATATCTCATCAAATACACGTGCAAGCATGCTATCTTTGACTGGTGCCGGGTAAGTCAGTACTTTTTTCCACTTGTCAATGCCATAGATAGCAAGGAACTTTTCCACCGAGATATAACCACTTTCGTCAGAATTCTCTGCTACCTGGGTAAGAAACTTCCTTCCCTGCGAGATGCTCTTTGGCGGGTTGGCAAGGATTGCAAGAATTATAGCATAACTAGTGTCTGTGTCGTTGTTAAAGCCACCGCTCTGCCTGAACTTCAAAATGATTTGATCAGTGACTAAGGTTCGAAAAGAATTGCCAGTGATAAATTTGAGCACATAGTCCACAGTCTCTTTAATTGCAGCATTGTAGGACTTGCGAATGTCAACTAACACGCCGTCAATGTCAAAGAGTACACAGTCATACATCACATTATCTGTTCTATGCATTTAAGATACTTGTCATTCATTTCCCTAGTGCCTATCGTGATTCTCATGCAGCCATTGTGGTTAGTAATATCGCCCAGCAGCTTTACTAATATTCCATTGCTAGTGAAAATTTTTGAAATTGCTTGGTAGTTCTTGCCGGCCTCGATGAAGATAAAATTAGCATCTGATCTGAAAATCTTAATACCATCAATTTTTGACAATTTGGTAAACACCCTCTCTCTTTCACTCCTCACAGATTTGATAGTCTGCTTGACCTGATCCACATCTTCAAGGACACCGGATGCAATTGCAAGGGAAAGTGTGCTTATAGGATAAGGGGATTGGATTATAGATCGGAATATCTTCACAAATTTTCTGTTTGACACTATATAGCCAACCCTTGCGCCGGCAAGCCCAAATGCCTTTGATAACGTACGAAGTACTATTACATTATTACGCTTTATTGCCTCGCCTGATAATGAGTAATCTGCAAAGTCTACATATGCCTCATCGATCAATACAAGTCTGTCCTTAAGCGAATCGACGACTTCGATCATTTCTCGTCTATCAAGTTGATTGCCGGTGGGATTATTTGGCGAACAGATGTAAATAAGGTCTGACCGCTTTGCAGCCTTTACAAATGCCTTTTTGTCAAGTGTAAAGTCAGGCTCTAGAGGAACTTGATATACCTTCATACCATGAAGCATGCAACGGTTAATAAAATACGAAAATGTAGGAGAAAACACTGTAGCATATCTACCTCCAAGCGTTGACAGCAACAGCTCGATTATCTGGTCAGATCCGCTGCCAACAGCTACACACTCTACGCTGACGCCGGCGTACTTGGCAAGCCGAGCATACAGCTCATCTATTTGTCCAAGAGGGTATTCTCTGAGATCTACTTGCTTTACAGCTTCAGCTGCTACGCCTGCGACAAAATCCCTATCAAGCGCAAAATTTTCATTTGAGTCTAGCTTAATTGCACCCTCTACTCTTTCGGGTTTCGTATAGTGGTCGAGCCAAACAATACGCTTGATGTTATTATTGAGCCAGCTATTCTTTTTTTTCATTCATCCTCGCCTTCACTGCTTCATAGTGATTCAAGAGTCCCTCTGCAGATGTAATTTCCTTAATGGATCTATCCACCTTTGCCAATCCTGACTTGTTTACTTTTACCTTGTTTACTATTTTGACAAAGTCAAGCACTGACAGTGATGCGCGGGACTTGCCAAATCCAAGGGTAGGAAGCACGTGATTTGAACCTAGGCTGTAGTCGCTTGCGGATGATGGAGCATACTGTCCAATCAGCACAAGTCCAGCTGAATCAATCTTCCTAGCAATAGCGTCAGCATGTTTACACATTATTTCTAAATGCTCTGGCGCAAACTCATTTACAAATTCAATACAAGAGCTTTCATTCCTACAAATGACTATAAAGCCATTGTTTTCTAGGCTCTTTTTTACAATATCTGACCGTGTAATTTTTCTAACTATAGACTCTACTCGCTTCTGCACTTCTGATGCTAGCTTGTTAGATGTAGTAACAAGACCGCAGACAGTGTCAGTGCTGTGCTCAGCCTGTGAGATCAGATCTACAGCAACAAGATGCGGGTCAACACTTGCATCGGCATATATCAGCAGCTCTGTTGGGCCAGCTACCATGTCTGTTGACACTTTGGCAGAAGCGACTAGCTTTGCAGCGGTAACAAACACGCCGCCAGGACCCACTATCTTACTGACTGGCCTAATCGATTGTGTGCCATAGGTAAGTGCAGCTATTCCCTGCGCACCGCCTATTTTATAGAATTCGTCGACTCTGCAAATGTCTGCAGCTACCAATGTTAATGGGTCAACGGTGCCGTCCCTTCTTGGAGGAGATAGTGCCACTATCCTTTTCACGCCAGCGACCTTGGCAGGTGCCGCACACATGACGACTGTGCTTGGATATCGGGCCCTACCGCCTGGAATATAGCACCCGATGCTTGTAACCGGCTTGACCATGCGATCTATCCTAACACCATCAGATGATGACGACAACACCATCCCTTTTAGCCGCTTAAGGATTGCTAGCTCGCACTTGACAAGCCTCTGTTTTATCAATTTGACTGCCATAATCTGATCCTTTGTGACCTGCGCATATGCTTGGTTCATCTCTTGTTCGGTAACTCGTAGCGAATCAAGCCGTATGCCGTCAAACTTTGATGTGTAAGCGAGAACTGCAGGATCGCCGTGCTCTGCGACATCTCTCATTATTGCCTTTGCGTAATCCAAGAGCGAGTCTTGGATTATAGTTGTTGCCTTGCGAAGCTGTGCAGCTTCACTAGCTGGGTCGGTGGCGTAGATTATATTCATCAGGAATATCCGTCCAAGTTTATTTCGTCAAGTGGCAGTATTTGCCTTGGCTCTAATACAACTAGGCCCTGCGCCAGCTTTCTCAGCTTTGGCACTATCATGATAAACTCATTCTTATCGATGACTGTGTTGACGCCGTACCAGCCTTCCTCAGAAAGCGGGCTGACAGTGGGTCTTTTAAGGGCAGGCAGTTCCTTTAACAGTCTTTCCAACTTCTCCTTCCGGACATTGACAAATATGTGGAGCTTTTTCCGCCCCTCTACTACACCCCTGAGGAGTGCCATCATGTCAGCTATTTTTTCGCGCTTGGCCGGATCCTTAAGAGACTTTCTATTTGCCATCAGCACTGCAGTAGATTCGGCTACAGTATCTATTATTTTGAGTTTGTTCTGGGCAAGCGTGGTGCCAGTCTCAGTGATATCGAAAATGGCGTCTACATCTTCCGGTGGCTTGGCCTCTGTAGCGCCAAACGAGAGAAAGATCTCGACCTTTTTATTTTCACCTAGCCTCATCCAGGGAGTAATTATCATAGGATCGGCATTGCCATAGTACTTCTTGTATACAGCATTTGCCTTGATATGAGCAGAAGTAGTGGTAAGGTACTCAGAGGATATTCTTAATGTCTTGTCATTCTTGGCAAAGTCGGCCATCATATCGCTTAGGTTGTTGAATGGAAAGCTGATGGGAGCTGCGATCACTTGTTTGACGCGTCCAATCTCAAGGTCCAGCAACACTTCAACGTCTGCCTTTGCCTCAAGTATCCAGTCCCTGCCGGTGATGCCCACATCATAAAAGCCTTCCTGAACATATGTTGGGATCTCTTGCGGCCTCAGGATCTTGACATCAATATCAGGATCACCCAATTTCACTCGGTAAGTGCGACCCCGGCCGCTCACATGCTGCCATGCCTGCTCTAGTAGATTGAACGTGACCTCCTCAATGCTCCCTTTTGGGATCGCAAATTTTACAGTAGGCATTATATGATGTGACAGTTTGAGAAAGGTGCTTTTACTGGATATATATCTACTTACTGAACTTCCGTGCATGCAGCTTCATGTGACCAGCTTGAATACCCTCTGAGGATAGCGCTCTTATTGCAGCCAGATTCTGCGCAAGGCCGACAGCAGTCATCACCATTGCCAGCTCCTTTGCGCTTTTGACTCCCAAAATTTGAAGCGTAAACTTGGCAGTAGGATGAGCATTGACTACTCCTCCGACCACGCCTACTGCCAAGGGTAACTCGATTTCACCAGCCAAATCACCCTCCTTTGTCCTGCGCCAACTAGTTAGCGACCGATAGGTTCCATCTCTTGCAGCATATGCATGCGCGCCAGCTTCAATAGCCCGAAAGTCCTGGCCGGTGGCAAGCGCAACTGCATCAACACCATTCATGACGCCCTTGTTGTGAGTAACTGCACGATAAGCATCAGAATATGCAAGTGCGTAAGCATAGAGTATCCGTTTGACAATCTGGCTGCCACCAAGCTCTTCCTTGTCAAAAGTGGCCGTACATCTGACCAACCTCCTAGTACTATAATTGGATAATATCTTTAACACAACTTCACCATCGGTTATTTCGACCACATGCGGTGCTATTGCTTCGCACATAGTATTTATCGCATTTGCACCCATGGCGTCCTTGGTATCGATAATCAGCTCTACCAGTAGCATATTGCCCATATTATTTGGGCTTTTGTCGCGTAGCTGTCGCACCTGCAAGTCGATTGCAGTCACAGACCTGCTATTTGAATTAGCGATAGCAAGTAGCTGCTTTTTGTTTCTCAAGATCTTAGTCATTGCGTGCTTGACATTGTCAAGCCCAACGACTTGCACCTGACCTATCATGATAGAATCATTAGCCTCAGCAATAAATCCACCCCTTACCTTGGCTATTTTTGCAGCCTTGCTAACGGCAGCAATAACGGATGGCTCTTCTATGGCCATTGGGATCACATATTCTCTACCGTTTATGACAAAATTGGTGGCTATGCCCATTGGTATGGACATGATGCCAATGGCATTTTCTATCATGCTATTTGCATCTTCAAATGGAAGTGGTCTGAGCATTACTTCAACATCATCAGATATTCGAGTAGCCTTTCTTATGTAGTCAAGACGCTCTTCTCTGCTCATTTCATGGAGCTTTTTCTCTGCCATTAGTATCATGCTACTGCGGACTGATGATCCTTAAAATCTTGTCATCATCTTGCGCAGGTACGGCTCTTCCATCTTTATTACTTGTAGCAACGTAAAGTGATCCATCGGGAGCTTCAATAACATCGCGTATTCTTCCAAAGCCAGTTAAGATATTGCTTTCAACATCAGATTCTAAATCGACTAGACGAATGTGTTGAGCCTTCAGGGTTGCAAGCAATATGTCATTCTGGTAGCCTAAGTTATCTAAAGTAGCAAATGTCATCCCCGCAGGAGCTATTGCGGGGTTGAAGCATACGATCGGCTTTTCAAACTTCTCGGCATTGCAATCTTCGATGTGCCAGCCGTAGTTAGTGCCCGGTTTAATGAGATTGATCTCATCATTGCCCTCAAGCCCATGCTCGCTTGCGTACAGCTCGCCTGTCAAAGGATGCCATGCCAATCCCTGAATGTTGCGGTGTCCGTAAGAATACACAGGCGATCCTTCAAAAGGGTTGTCTTCAGGGATACTGCCGTCAGAGTTGAGCCGCAGGATCTTGCCCGCAAGTGATCCGGCATCTTGGGCAAGCTCGGGCTGCCGTGCATCGCCTGTGGCTATGTACAACTTGCCATCGGGTCCAAACTTGATCCTGCCGCCGTCATTTCTGTCGGCAGCAGGGATGTTGTCAATGACGACTTTTGATTCGACTATTTTGTTGTCATTTTCTGTAAGCACTAAGACTTTGTTCAAAACAGCTGAATCATTGGAGTAAGTATGGTATACATAAAGCAGATGGTTTTCAGTAAAGTTGGGATGGAGCACCAATCCTAATAGCCCTGATTCACCATTCTGCATAACATTGATGTAGGCTATAGGATCTGAAAGTAGACTGCCATTCTTGTCTATGGCCATTATCCTGCCGTTCCTTTCTGTGAAAAAGAGCCTGCCGTCCTCGGCGATATCAATTGCCCAAGGCACTTCAAGGCTCTCGGCAAGCACCTGAACGCCAGAGCGGGTATTGTTGTTGCCATCGCTCTGTCCCGGCTCAGGTATGGGAAGCGTGGTCTGCGATGGTGTGAAAAAAGCAGTCGCGACTGCAGCCACCGTTACAGCGGATATTGCCACCATTGCCAGCCGCCGCTCTTTATCCATTGTCCTAGTTAGAAGCCGAGAAGCATTATAACTATGCTGCCTGCAAATGTGGAAGGTTTAAAATAACAAGCACCTAGATGTTCTATTGAATGAAAGTATCAGAAATAATGGTGACAGACGTCGTTACTCTTACCTCTGAGGACACGGTTGCAAAAGCATTAAACCTTATGGCTGACAGATCAATTAATCAGATACCCATAGTAGATGAAAACGGCAAATACCTCGGTATGATATTTGCTAAGCAGATCATTAATTCTACTGCACAGCCTTCTTCAAAATTAAAAAGCTACATTGTCAGCACGTCGGCATTGAGTAGAGACCACGACATTGAAAGGGCTGCCCAGCTTGTAATTGGGAGTGGAAACCGCGCCGTGCCAGTGGTAGAAAAAGGCGAGCTCGTCGGCATTATCAGCGAAACTGACCTTGTGTTGACAGCAGACTTTGGGCATGCTATTGTCGACGAGGTCATGTCTGGCGCGATAGTAATAGAAGAGAATACCTCACTTGCTGATGCAATCTCTAAAATGAGAAGGTACAACATTTCTCGGCTTCCAGTGATAAATACAGAAGGAATACTTCGTGGGACATTAAGTGTACTTGACATAGCTAAGATAATTGCGACTCCGCGTGAGCGCACAAGCAAGTCTGCAGCAATCTCTGGGGGAACTGCGGGCATCAAAGATGTCAAGGTAAAAGATATCACAAGAAGGGCCTTTTCAGTCGAGCGGGGCACCAAGCTCAATGTCATGACAGACCACTTCAGGCAAAATGAAGAGGCGGTTGTGGTTGGAGATGGAAGGCCAATGGGCATAGTCACCCCAAAGGATGCGCTTGAGCTTATTTTGCCCAAAAAGAGCAGCGAGCCTATCATCCACATGGCACACTTTGAAGACGGGCAGGACAGAATAGAAATTCAAGAACAGCTTGCGCGCTTTTTGGAAAAGATTCAGGGCAAGCTTGGAGACGTGAGATCTATAGTCGTGTATGCAGACAAGCACAAGACGCGCAAGTATTCACTTAGGACACGGGTTATCACGTCAAAGAGTGTGATAGATGCAAAGGCGGTGGGCTATGATCCACTCAGTGCGTCAAAGGAGCTCGTAGCACGGCTTGAGCGCAGGATCAAGTCTGAGCATAGCCAGAGAGTAAAGGACCGACAGCACCGCGAATCCCAAAGAAAAATGTAGTAATAATTACATACATAGTGGCGCGGATGAGGAGATTTGAACTCCTGATCGCCCGAGGGCGAATCGGCTTACCGGCGCTTGTCATCTCAAGGCCGACGCATTATTATGTTCACCTAGAAAGAAGACCACTCTGCCACATCCGCGCTACAGTTTCTTTTAAGTTCCTACTATTATATGTTAATTATACGATAAAATCGCTTTTTTCTACGATATATGATTCTTAACGGATACGGGATAATCCGTCCGGCCAGAATCTTGTTTGCAACAGAAGTTAGTTTAAATAGCAACATGCGGCAAACTCTTCCGTATTGAAGAACAGCTGTCAAAGTCCATACTCTCAAATAAAACGAAAAAAGACCGGAAGATCTTTGTGGCAAAATAGCCCCTGATCTAAGCTGTGCAATAAACGGAAGCAGGAGGCCTGCAGTCGGCTACCATATGATAGCTCAAGTCACATCTAACATATCAGAGACAAAGTATGAATCCTTGTTTTCAGCTATACAATGTACTTTGCAAATCATGATGATCCTAGGGAAGATGTTCATAGAATGCAGTAATGGCTATAGCTCTTTCTTATTCATGATGAAGAGGTATAATATGAATATTTATAACAGAAACCTATTTCACCTAACCTGCGACCAATTTTTATACCTGAAACACAAGAAAATGTCTGTGCAAGAAAAGAAAGGCGGACAAAAACTGAAGTCAATTTCTGTGCTTGTGCCATTTGAGAGAGTGCAGGCTAGCCTTTCTGAAATTGGGTTTTTGCTAGACGACACTGT
>OCZV010000877.1_pt1 | contig 10767 bp, 12 predicted proteins | sample 1539051 | NCBI WGS metagenome assembly OCZV01 (sample SAMEA3113581, study PRJEB22503) | soil metagenome
GATTACCATTAGATCAAGGATTCTGGTTTGAGTGGGTAGCATTCCATCCTGAAACAGAATTGTATACTTCTTGATTTTCAGAAGTATTTAATGGAAATGAACACTAGCGACAAACAATTTCTCTCGGATAGCCTAAGCTTCTAGGCAGTATGAACATAGTTATGTAAAATATTTCTGCATGTTATGTGGACATCAGCATAAAGAAATATTATGTCCTAAATGTGGATCAAAGATGAAAAGAATAGGTTGAGTCGTTGGTTATGAAAATTGAAAATCGAAAATAAAATAGTTGCTAAAAGAATCCAAGCATGAGTGATTGTAATCAATTCATCTCGCCATTTAACTTCCTCTAGGCCTATTAATTGTCTGAATATGTTTACTGCACCAGGAGCAAAGCCTGTATAATGATTATCCGCGGCGACGATTGAAAATTTAACACCTGATGAGTTACTCCTGTCAGAGTCTCTCCTAAAGTTGCGCGCGAAACTTTTTTCATTTCCTTTATTCTAGCAATTTGAATAGTAGGAGTCCGCCCGATTATATTAGCAGGTAGCTAATCCGATTGAATGAAGTGTACTAGGTTTTTTTATGCAACCGAAGGTTTTCACTTATGGACATCATACTTTCCCCTAAAACCGAAAGGTCATCTGTAATCGTTCTCCTCATCTTATTGTTGCTTGTTAAGCAGAAAGAAATTCTCGATGAAATAGTCAAAAAGGGGGATGATAAGCAGAGAGAATGAAATCTGAGGCAATAATATAATAATCAAATACAAGGCTTCAGAGAGAGGTAGAACTAAGTATCAAGACATTGTAGACAAAATCTATAAGGCTGAGGGGCCTTGTCTAAGAAGAAGTAGCATTCTGGAATGTATCTGTCTTAGAAATTCGTGGAAGGTATCTTCATTGAAATAATGGTACTGTTTGGATAGTTGTCTTCCTTCAAAAACTAATAGCACCAAGAAGACATGACTGCTGCATATGTGACTATGTGATTCTGACTACAGGCGTTTTTTTTGTTGAGTATCTTAGTTTTGTAATAAGACTATCAAAGAAGAAGAATGCTTCATCTTGAGTTGTTACTATTGCTATAACTATCAAGGGACTACAACACAAGAACTAGTAGGTTGCCCACATGATGGAAACTTGGAGCGAAGAACAAATAAGTTATAGTTCTATCATTACCTTGCGGAAATTCTCTCTTAACTGTTTATAGTTGTCTAGCTTTTTTCTGTCCTCCTCTGTTGAAGGAATATTTTCTAAAAGTAATCTTTGTTGTCTTTCTATCATGACATCCACAGAATCAACAATGTCTTCAATTTCGTTCTTTAGCAGTTCCATTACTGAGAATCCTTTGGTTTTATCAGTTTGAACAATTCTAATTGATAATTCACCTCCTTCATCACGATCATGATCCCCTAGATCAGGGATATATTCCTAGACTTCGAAATCTCCTATCGTTTATTAACATTCAAAAAGTAGTAAATCTATGGTAGACCCCGGTCCCTAAGCCGCCACGTCTTATACTTTTGACCAGAAAACATCAGGATAACCCATAGGCCCAGTATCTGCTGAGGTGATGCGTTTGTCATTGCAGTCATATTAGCTTCGATATCCCACAAAAAGATAGGATTTCAAGCCGAAATTTATTTGACATATGTTTGTATTCCAAAATGGGCGGTAACTAGGAACTTCAGGAGAAAGTAACGCGCGCTAACAATTGAAGCTACGAAAGGAGAGGATGGCCAGAGCCAAATCCTTTGAGCCCAAATTACAGGTCAAAAATGATTCACACATCCTTGGGCCCACCCGTCTATCCAGAACCTGAATTCACAAATCAGACACTAGAAACGTACTCGTCGTGCCTTCGGAACCAAAGCCCCGGTTCATTCCGTCCATTCGGTGCCCGGTCGAGCCACTGGTACATTCCCCAGAGCGCGTCGAGGCCGCGCGCGTAGGTGGAGTATGTGTGGTAGACGACGCCGTCGGAGAGTGCAAACGCGCTCATGCCCGGCGCCTCGCGGGTATAGGTGGGGATGTCGGTACCGGTCATGGCCGCGAAACCGCCTACGCCAGCCGAGTCGGGTGTCGTGCCGAGCGTGCTGTAGTTGTATTCAATGCTGCCGGAGCGCTGCTGCTCCTCAGTGAACGAGGTGTTGAAGTCGTAGTTGAAATCGCTATTCAGTGACGAGGCCCAGGTAAACGTCCAGCCCATGCGGCGCTTGTAGGCCTGGAGCGCGGCGATTGGGGCGCGTGAGACCGCGATCATCGCCACGTCGTGGTGCTCAAGGTGCACGGCAAAGCCGTTAAAGCCGTCCGCGATCGCAGAGCATGCTGGGCAACCGCCTGTGTACTGGGGGCCGAACATAAAGTGATAGATGAGGAGCTGCGAACGTCCTCTGAACAGATCGGCAAGAGACGCCATGCCCTCGTCGGTCTCGAAACGATACTCCTTGTCAATTCGAACCCAAGGCAGCCTCTGTCGCCACTGCGCCAGTTCGTCGCTACGACGCGTCAGCGCCTTCTCTGCCTTGAGCAGTTCCAGCCGGGCCGCATACCACTCTTCACGTGTTCCGATCTTGTGGTCAGTCATTGTTTCTCTCCTTCTTGCTGCCGAAAAAGCAGTGTTCCATAAGCTATACTTCTAATCAATGCATGATCCTTTTCTCTTTTCATAAGATCATGGAACAGGAACAAATTATATAAAATATATTTCTAGTACACAATATCGCATGCAGGTGACAGGTGTGTGATATATCCTCAGGATATTGAATGTTGCATTCCAGTTGTTCTCTCTTGGCACACCAGACACTAGCAATGCAGATAGTACCGGAAGTAAATACGAAGGAGGAAAAGAAGGAGCAGGCGGAACGGAATAAGATCAAGTTTATCTCACAGACGGAATTAGCAAGTAGATGACCTAATTTTCTTGCATCTTTTTTCCCTTATTACATCCTGGTAGTAGTAAAAGATCTGATAACCCAGGATTAAGATTGAAGTTGATCCCTTTGCAATAGATAAACAGGATACGACAGATAAAACAAGCAATAGCAGTGGTGAATCCAAGAGCAACAGAAATCATACCGGAAAAGGGTAAAGAGGGATGGTGAGTTTTTTGGAAAGTTCCCCAGGTCTATTCATTACTACCTGAATTTCGTGAATTATCTATTTCAGAGACTAAGGTAACAATATCTTTTCCAGGACTAATCAATGTCTCTTTACATTCTAGTGGGATATCCTTAGCGTTAATTTTCTCTACATATTCATTGTATGCCTTTTCTATTTCATCTTTTCTTTTTCTGTACAATAATTGCTCGGTCGTTATAACTTCCCTAGCCTCTTTCATGATTTCATCACCTTCCTCCATCGACATAATCCCTTCAGAAATTAACTCTTCTATGCCAAAAATAATTTCCATTCTATCAATCGAAATCCTAGCATCAAACTGGCCTGCGCTGATTAACTTTCTAATAGTAGAGGGAGTGAAGTCTGTTACTTTGCCAAATGTTGCATCAGAGCTCTCAAGTCTGTCGATCCGCCATACTTTGGAAATGCGGGGTTTACCTAAAAAGAGATCCTTATTTGTTGTAAACCTATATTCGCCAACCCTTGCTATCGTTTTTGCTTTTCTATTTAGAATCTCATCAACTTTATTAGATAGTCCATTGGATCTTGCTAGCACAATAAGATCTCGAGTCAAGTTTACAAAGTCTGTGAATGCATATGCTACTTGTTCATCATATGAAGTTCTGTCATGAAAAAAGATATCACTTTCCCTATCGTCTACAAGATCCTTATCTTGTGGAATACCTTTTGGTGTGAGAGGATGTAAGTTAACGATATATACTTCGAGCTCAGGAGTCTGAGTAATCAACTTATCGCCACTTCTTTGATCATTTCGTAAATATTCTATCCAGTAATTTTTATGAGCTGTTAATAGCTCACGCAATGGTGTATTGCTCAGATAACCACCGTCCCATAGCTGACGCATAGTTCCAGTGTTGGTATCCTCAATGTGAGGGTGGTCTATCGCATATTTACCAAGAGCGCTGGCAAGTACTTGATCTGGTCCTATACCATCATAAAAAACAACATGTCTGCTTTCAGGATCACCATATTCAGAATACCATTTCCTATCACCACCATCATTACTCTTATTCCTTTTCCCCTCTTCTCTTTCCGTAGCTTTATTTCGTTTGACAGGGGCTCCATGCAATTTTTCATAACTATCAAAAACCACCGGCGAAGTAAAGTCTTCGATATCAACACTTGTCAGAATAAGTCTCGGTTGTCCTTTTTCTAGACTTGTCTTTATAGGAAAATCAACAAACTTTGAAAGGTAGTTCCTCAACGGCGTATAGTCGTATTTCCACCATGGTAAGAAATCTGTAAATGGATTTAGAAATTTCGAACCCATTTGTGGAATTGAATTATACATGTTATTAACCCCTCTTGGAGTAAAAGCAAACTCAAAAATAGACCAGAATCTTCTCGCGCCATCAGCGTCTGCTATGTCCCGATTGAATGTACGAAGGTATTCCCAGACGATACGTCCCATTGATCTTTTATCAAATATTCTGTCTGCTAACGTGGAACACATAAGACCTTCCCAAAATTCCAAGAGCTTCTCACCAGATCCATCCCAGCTATTATTCTTTAGATAATGTCCTACCAAAACACTTGAATTTATAGCTCCTATCGAAGTCCCTGCAACTATATCAAACAAGCTACCATTATGACTTTCTTTTTTTGCCTTCTCATAGATCTGCTGATATGTGCCAGCTTCGTAAGCACCAAGAGCGCCGCCACCTTGAAAGACAATTGCCCTTTGAATATTAGGTTTACTTTCTGTCATTTACTATTCCCTCCTTTTGGTTTTGACAAGTCCAGTATGACAAAGGTACTATTTATTTAAGATTTATCTAGAGTGCTCTAACAATGCTTCGCTACCGACTAGCTGACTATGTCTATGCAATCCCTGGGAAAATCTGCCAAAGCGGGACTTCAACGGCTGCATCGAATTTGCTATAATACTTTTTCACGTCTCCTTCGCTATACTTAGATTTGAATTTCCTCACTGTCTCGTCAACCCCATTCCTGTCTGTTATTGGTTTACCTTTTGCAGATATTTCTGCGTCATTTAGAGAAATCTTCAACATTGGATCGGCTAGCAGGTTCTTATACCAATTGGTGTCAGACCCCTTAACTGGTAGCAAATAAAGGATGTTGTCGTCATGCACAAACCATACTGGCCTAGTGATATCTTTGTTTGATTTTCTACCTTTAACACTGAGTCTTATCTCGTCTACTTTCCCCAGTCGCTGATGGAGATCATCTTTGGACATGATATTCCATGCAGCATATATCAGATATAGGTTTCTAGTGCTGCGCTATAGCTGAATGCTGTAGGTTACTACGAATAATGAGATAAAAATATACCTGTTGGTACCAATCCTCGATATATTTTGGAGATCTAAGGCTATCAAACTTCACTATACACGTAGCCAATCCTGGTTCAAATACTGTATCTGTAATTGATACTACTAAGAATATTGCAGTGAAGAACATTCACTTCGGGATCTATCCTACGTATATCTTTTCAATGAACCTATAATCTATTGATGGACCCTATTACGACGTGGTTCTATAAACTGAAACATTTTTAAGTAGCATATCTCTGCTAATGGTAATGAGCCCCTTTACCTATGGGAATCTAACTCCAATGCGCCTAACCGATAGCCAGTTGTCAGCCAGTTGTTTGTATTTGTATTTGGTCAGCACTAGTTAAGTTGAGGAATCTTTGTATTGAGTTCTTTACATCTATTTCTTAGAGTTACTTCTGTTACTCCAGAAGAAACTGCAACATCTAACTGAGTTCTATGCTCATAACAACGTAGGCATGATAAGTAGAGAACTGCTCCTGCTAGTCCCATGGGATCTTTTCCTGCTGCAATTCCGCTTGTTTTCACATTGTACATATAGCCTATAGCATGCCTTTTCGTTTTCTCGCTTAACTCCAATTTATTTGCAATCTTTGAGATGCACTTTACCGGATCTACCATTGGAACTTTCAAATCCAGGTTAAAGACTATTCGTCTATATATCCTTGACAGTTGTTTGTGTGACGTATTGCTAAGAGATGCTATCTCTGCCAATGTTCTAGGAATTCCAGCCTCTCTAGAGGCAAGATAAACGGTCGCGGCTAATGTAGCAGCTATTGTTCTTCCTCTAACCATACCTTGTTGTTGCACCTTTCTATAGATATAAGCTGCCTTTTCAATTACATTATCAGGCAGTCCTAGCTTCGCTTTTAGCCTATCAAGCTTCTGGAATGCATTTGTAAGATTTCTATCTGTTGGAGTACTAACTTGGATTCTATGGTCCCACATCCTTAGTCTTTGCATCATAGATCGGGTTGAACTGTCGAGTCCTTTTCCGCCGGCATCCTTATTTGGACTTCCAATTACTGTAGAAAGCCCCTGATCATGACGTGTTAATGTCATAGGCAATCCCGTCCTACTTCTGTCTCTCGTTTGATTAGCATCAAATGTACGCCACTCTGGAGTTTGTTGTAACGACTTATCATTACTCATAACCATACCACAATTAGTGCAGATTATTTCGCCAGACTCTGCATCTGTGATTACATCGGCGAATTTATAACATGTCTTACATACTAACTCATTTGCTAACATTATACATATATATACGCGTCAATAGTATAATAGGCTTTAATCTTCCGCTGGATTCATAAATTCTTCACAAATTATTACTTGATTAGACAATATGTTTCTTTATAATCATATTTCCTGTCTATATTTGACGAATACGGACAAGATAACAAAACCCATTTCAAATTACGAATGACAATGAGTAATCTAATCGTGTAGTCGAACTCACATCATATATCTAAAGTAATTGTTAACCTTCATAGTCATTGTGCATGAAGCCATCGGCTTTCAGAATCCAATAGATTTATATATACATCAGTATACAATACTTATGAGGAATAAAAATGCCAATGCTTATGTTAAAATGCAAAACCTGTGGCGAGGTTTTCCCGGGAATATACGTTCCCGAAGGAAGTACAGCTGGCTTTACGGTGAATGCTACAACTTCTGATACTTCACATACATGTTCTAGAAAACACTCAAATGAATACGTCACTGTAGATTATATGGATTTGTCTTGAGATAATGAATTCCACCAAAGTTATACTTGTAACATATCCGGATAACTTTAGTCTTCAAGAAGCAGAAGGACTAGTAGAATCATTGTCAACTTCGATGGCTCCACATCCTCAAATTGTAAAGGTCTTTACGCAAAAGTATCTGAATCACTCCCGTTATGGTCTTGGTTCTGGTAAAGCTAATGAAATTAAAGAGTTTGTGAAACATTCTAAAGCAGACCAGATAGTTGTTGATGAACATCTAACTCCAAAACAAATTTACAACCTAGAGAAACTAACAGACGCACAGGTTATTGACAGAGAGAGACTAATACTTAACATATTCCATTCAAGAGCTAGTACAACAGAGGCAAAGTTGCAGATCGAACTAGCTGAGGTCAAATATGAAATGCCGCGGGTGAGAGAAAATGCCAAACTGACATCAGGGAGTACTGAAAGACCTGGAAAAGGAGGCATGGGAGAATACACAGTCGATGTGAAATTCCGAGACCTAAAAAGACGCATGTCTTTTATTAAAAAGAAGCTTGCTGATGCACATGTAAAACGTGAGCTTTATCGTCAGCAGAGATTGAAAACTAAAATGCCGATTGTTTCGTTAATAGGTTATACTAGTTCGGGAAAAACCACACTCTTCAACTTGCTTTCATCTGAAAATAGGGAAATATCTGGTAGTCTATTTACAACACTTTCAACGACTACAAGATCATTTAGAATCTATAATAATGAGAAGCAGGAGAAGGAATCGTCTTTACTTCTTATAGATACAGTAGGCTTTATTAGCAGACTTCCTCATTACATGATAGATGCATTTAAAGCAACTTTAGAGGAATCGCTAGCAGCTGATCTAATCCTACTTCTAATCGATGCCTCAGAAAAGCTCGAAGATATTAGGATAAAATATAATAGCTGTTGGAACGTTTTGGATGAACTGAAGGTTGACAAATCTAAAGTTTTTGTTATCTTGACCAAATGTGATGGCGACGTAGACTTGTCAGAACATATCGACAAGATAGCAAATAATTTGAGCTTATCGAACCCTTTAAGCATATCGTCTAAGACTGGGGATGGGATTCACTCGCTGAAGGCTATGATTGCACACAATCTCTATTCCCAACCCCTTTCTAGAGATGAATATCAAACAAGCGTAAAAAAGGTGCCAGATGAAGGCGCATATACAATCGCGCCACCAGCCGTTCATACCTAAAGTAACATGCCGAAACAGAATCGAAAAATAGACTCTATAACATTCGAATACACAGTAAGAAAATGCGGTACTTCTTCACATATTATTCTTCCAGCTTCAATGGTTGGACAAAGGGTTAGGATCAGTGTTGAAACACTCGACTAGGTTAAGGATCGGCATGAGTTTTGTCCCCCCAAAGGGCTCTATCAATAATATTTAACGTAATGATATATTATTGAATTGTAAAAATAATGATGCTGTGTAAGTTAGAATGGCCCTCTCTAGCTATTAATATTTAGAGCTTTGTTGAACCATTTGACAAATCTATAGAAAAAACTCCGCCGTTGCACGATAGATATGGAATGCTTAAAATCAGATCTCGAGCTATCCTTCCAACCTTTCCGTTTACTATATATCATCTGCCGTGAAGGAGTAATGCTTTTTATGTCAATTTGCTTTAGACACCTACGAACAGACTACGGGGATGAAATTAGTTTGACAGAAATATTAAAGTGGAATGCTGAATTCTACGATGCTTTTGAGAGACTATCAATTGACATGATGGATAACGTGTGGAAACATGACGAAGATGTAATTTGCGTACATCCTGGTTGGGATTTATTATTTGGATGGTTAGCAATACGTGAAAGTTGGGTTACAATTTTTCAAAATACTAAAGTGATCAAATTCAGTATTACGAATACGAAGGTAAGAATATTTGATAATGGTGATATAGGAGTAGTTGTGTGTCAGGAAAATATTGAATCGCCAGTTAACGGGCAGCAAGATAAGATTGGTGTTATAGCAACTAACATATTTGAAAGATATGAACATCGATGGCTTCTAATTCACCATCAAGGTTCCTCTATAACAAACTATATGCCTCCCAATCTCTCCCCTCAATAAAATCCTCGGTCATAAGCTTGTCTTTCTGAGATACGGCCATATACATGATCCTATTCCAAGTAAGCTCACCTCTTAGTATCAAATGATCTGACGTATTTTCGTGAACGTATCGCCAGGCAACTTTCTTGCCGTTACGTAAAGAAATGTGCTGTGGTTGTGCTATATGAACCATCTTATGTCTAAAAATCTTGATGATTAGTTGCCTCTTTTTGTGATACCCCATAAATGACTCCATATGTGATTTAGAATTCCCTGTGGTATCAATGTATATCCTAATTCTGGTTGTAGGGAGCCAAAACTTGTCCCCCATTCTTAACGCTCCAAAAAAGATCTATAGTCGCAAGACAATATAGTATAGCTGGAAATGGTGCATATGGCGGTTATATGCAATACAATACACTACGCCTTTCTGCAGAGAATCTATGCTCTCCTCGACAAAATTCCTTGTGAACTTTTCAATTCATTCTTGTCTGGAAATTTGCTTGTAGTAGTCAATAAAGTTTTGAAAAGAAAATAGTATATAGATATTCATTACAGTGCTCGTCATGCCATCACGCTCTAAATAGATCATATTTCACCTTCTTCTTTACGTGTTCTAAAAAATTATTATGTGAAAAGCGCTAACTTAGCCTATATCATTATCAGGAAACAGTAGCCTGTTCTACCATGTTTGAATGAAGAGTACAATAATAGTTGAAGCTTCTAGGTTGACTAAATATATGTTCGACGGTTCGATCTGATTGAGTAGTCCATCTAACTGTATCACCTTCGTTGATATTAGCTGGACTTGGTTGGAAAGCAGTATCTGTCAAGGTACGAGAATCAGGTATATTGATACATCTACAATCGTACCAGCGCTTGAACTGAAGTCGACGCCTGTTGTGGTTGGATCTGTATTGGATTAATAAGGAAGTCTAGATGCATAAGAATGATAAAACATAGACTATTGGTCATGGCTACCTGATCGATATTTCGTGAGTACTAATGACAACAACATCCCTAAATGCACTAGCTAAGCAAATCTCCCATATGAATTCCCCTGAAGAAGACAAATGTCTGCACCCAGAGACCCAATCTCTGTATCTACATAAGTTTTTCTATGGAGGCGTCACGACGTTTACTGCTCATTTACTTCACACGATGGGGGTGACAAGGAAAGATCAGAACATGCGTCCTGTTTTGCGTCCCAGTCTTAAGTCTGAACACATATTAAGAGACTTTGGGTACGGTTTGCATTACAAGAATATTTCTGTCGAGTTGCTTTGCCGCACTTATTTCCCTTTTATCACCGTTGTTAAGGACAACTATTTTCATGCCATCAAGGAATTGTCAGATAATCAAAAGCGAAAGACATCAGAAATTGAAATAAACCCTGTGATAGTAATACACGACCCACGAGATGTTTCCGAAAGAATAGCTCAGCTATTAAAGTTCTGGAAGGTAGTCACAAATAGAAAGACCGTCCAGAGCTATCTGGAAATGAAGTATGG
>OCZV010000878.1_pt1 | contig 10764 bp, 14 predicted proteins | sample 1539051 | NCBI WGS metagenome assembly OCZV01 (sample SAMEA3113581, study PRJEB22503) | soil metagenome
TGGTTGCGGGGGCTGGATTTGAACCAGCGACCTTTGGGTTATGAGGGGAAATCCGCCCTACAGACGGACCAAAAAGAACCGACAGGAACCAACAACGACGGAGACTTACGAGGCGACGAGGTCGTCCTGTGTTGGTTTGGTTCGGTCGCTTTACTTCATAGAAACTTCATAGCCAACTCGGATCGCCGTGCGGATCTCTTCCGATTCACTGCGCGCAGGACGCTCATCCATATAGTGACGAGGAAGCATAGTGACGAGGAAGCCGAACTCCAGGAACGCCCCAGTGTCGCGGTCATTGTTCATCCTCTTCATCCTCCTTCAATGACCGCATTGCAGCCCGGCATCAAGTCACCGCACCTGAGCACCTTCGCCATGATGGGCCTCCTTCCTCTGCTGCCTAGTAGTGATGAATGCGTCCCGAGCTCGTACCAGCCACAATATTCGTGTAACAGCAGGGGCAAGTGTGGGCACGATACACAGCCCTGTCAATCTCGACCTGACCGTCCAACTCACTCCGAGCTTGTTGACTCCTCCTACTGGTCGGGCAGTGCGGACGAAAGCTTGCCGCCATCAGACGGGAAATCACTGTAGGGATCGACAAGAAGAAGAGCTGTCCGCTCCTTCGCAAGCTGTTGTCTGCCATACTCATCTCCTTTCCGAGTGTGCAGCCGCCGACTCGCTTACTCGGCCGCATTGATCTCCTTGTCCGTCCCGTCGACAGCCACGCGGAGAACCTTGACCGGGACGCCGCGACCTCCTGGGATCTCGTCCACTGAGGGCTTCGGCAGATCGCGAGATGGACGCTGTGAGGTTGGCCGGGAACAACGGCGACAGCTTTCATGGGCGGCGTCCTCCAGTATCGGAGTTGGGTTCAGGTTCGGCCGACGGTCCTAATCCGCGGAGGAAGTCGCTTAGACGCTGTCTCACTTCCGACGGCATCTCGACTCGATTGACCTTGGTTGCGAGCTCCGCCGCCCGTTCGTAGGTGGCCAGGTACGCGCGACAAGGTGCGCATATGCGCCGGTGATCCTCGAGCTGCGCCAGCAAGTCCGGCGCCAGGACCGCGTCGAGATAGTCGGCCAGAACGTCGATGGCCTCGTGGCAATTCATCACGCTGTTGCCGACTGCCAGCCAAGCCGCGCTTGGGCCTCATGGACACGCAGAGGATCTCCGAGATCAGTCCAGCTGACGCCGCTCACCGGCAGGACGGCGAGACTCTCGGCGCGGGTCTGGAAGACGTGCCGGGACAGGTCGGTCGACGGCAGGCGACCGTAGACGGCGCGAGCGGTATCCTCCTCCCACGCTGTCCCGAGCCGTGCCCGGAGGGGTGCGAAGGAGGCGTAGAGCTCTGGCGTCGCGCGGCGGATCAGCTGCTCGAGCCTTGACGGCCGCGCCGCGACGACGAAGCAGTTCCAGAGGCAGCCCGCCGCTTCGAGGCGCTCGGCGACCGGCCGCGACGGCTTCTCCCAGAAGCGGCGGACACGATAGATCGGCCACGGCCACCGGCCAAGGATCAGCTCCGCGGGCTCGATCCAGCCGTACTCCACCTCCGGCCGGTCAGGCGCGATTCCGAGCAGGACGACGACTTCGGGCCTGGCGTCAACGGCCTGCAGAGCGCACTCGACGCGTGCCATGAACGCCGAGTCGTCGGAGACGTGGTGATCGCTCGGCAGCATCACCACCGGATCCGCCGGCGCGATCCCAGCGAGACGCGACAAAGCGTACAGGACCGCCGGCGCCGTCCCGCGATTGTCTGGCTGCGCGACGATCGATCGAGGTGGAGCGTCCGCGAGCGCAGGCCGGTAGAAGCGCTCGTGGTGGCGGTGACCACCGTGAGAAGACGCTCGGGTCCGACCAGCACTCGCGCGCGTCGCCGCGTTTGCTCCAGCAGGGTGTCGTCGCCGATCAGCCGGCAGAATTGCTTGGGCCGCCCGTCCCCCGCGAGCCGGCGCGTGAGCGAGGCGAGCCGCGTGCCGTCGCCGCCGGCTAGGATGATCCCGGAGTATTCGCTCATCTCTTGCCGCTTTGCTGAAGGCGGGTGGCGATGAGGTCAGTTGCGCCTGTCTCCGGGGGATCCTCGGTCGTCATCGGCATCACGAGCTCATGCGCAGGCACACCAGTAGGACACCGTTGCACGTCCACCAGGTTCGTTCGTACGGCGCGTGCGCAAACTAGACCTGACATGCCAGCACTTCGATCCAGCGCTCCGGCGAAATCTTCAGCGCGGCATCCACGACCCGGGGATCGAACTGCTTACCGGCATTGTCGTGCAAGATGCCGAGAGCCTCTGAGAGCGGGCGCGCCGGTCGATAGGGCTGATCGTGCGTCATCGCGTTCAGCGCATCCACGACCGCGAAAATTCGCGCCGTGAGTGGAATCGCCTCCCCCGAGAGGCCGTGAGGGTACCCGGACCCGTCGTAGCGCTCGTGATGGCCACCGACCACGTCCAGCGCGGGTGTCAGCAACGGCACCGTCTCGAGAAGCTCCACGCCCCATTCCGGATGGCGCTGGACGATCTGCCGCTCGTCAGGCGCCAACAGGTCAGGCTTTTGTAGGACCGCCTCCGGAACCCGGATCTCACCGATGTCATGCAGGAAAGCGCCGAGCTCCAGCGCCTCGCGCTGGGTCGGGGACAGCTCCAGGTGCTCGGAGACCACCGCCGCCGCATCGGCGAGCCGCCGGAGCGATCCGGTCGCCTCTTCCCGCGCTTCCAGGGCGCGGACCAGCACCTCTGTCATGCTCCGGTGGGACACGTTGAGCCGCTCCGCCATGAGGTGAAGTACGTTGCCCAGCATGCCGATCTCGTCGCGAGCGACGATGCGCACGCGCGTCGAGAAGTGCCCCTCGACGATGCCGCGGGCCAGGCCCGAGAGCTGAACGACGGGCCGCGTGATCTGTCGCGCCAGCAGAACGCCGGCGATCAGCGCGAGCACGGCTCCGGCCAGCGAGTGCAGGTAAAACCGCCTGCGGACGGCGGCGAGCTCGCCGAGATAGACATCGACCCGGAAGTCCACATCCAGCGCGGCGACGGTCTGGCCGGCCGAGTTCTTGACCGGGGCGAAGGCCGTGATCCAGGTCCCGGACGAACTCACGTAGATGCCCGTGTAGGCTGCGATGCCCTCCGTCAGTACCCGGTGCAGAATTGGCTGGATCTCGGGAGCCAACCGATACTCGAGACCCACCGGCGCCAAGCCGTTACTGACGACCGCGAATCGGGCCGTCGCCCCCTGGACATCGGTGAGCGTGTAGACCGCGTCACCGAGCCGATTCGTCTCCTGGATGCGCGCGAGCTCGCGCCGGAGCCTCGCGTATTCGGGCGTGTCGCTGCGCGCTGCAGCAACGACTGCCTGGTGCAGGTCGCCGTCCACCAGGAGAGCGCCGGTGCGAGCGATGTTCAGCAGAAGCGAGCCGAGCGACTGGCGCAGCCACTGCTCCTGCGCTCGATACTGCAGAAAGCCGCTGAGCAGAACCGCGATCGCCGTGAGGAGCAGGAAGCTCGCGCCGAGTCGCCAGGCGAGCCGGCGCCAGATCGGGAGATTCATCATCGACGTCCTCGTGTCATGCGGCGTGTTCGCCGTCCACGATCAACTCGGAGACGTCCCGCTCGAAGAACAACTCGACCGTCCAGTCGAGCACCACGCGGAAGCGAGACGCGAGCGTTGGCAGCTTGAGCATGTAAACGGTCTTCCACAGGAACCACGCGGGAAAGCCGGTGAGCTTGAGCCCGCGGAGATCGGCGACGGCGGTGCGGCGGCTCAACGGCACCATCTCGCCGAGCAGCCGGAAGTCGAACGGCCGCCGCGCGCGCCCGGTGAGTTCCGCGACGAGCTGCTCCGCGAGCGCGCGACCCTGGCGGAGCGCCACTTGCGCTGTCGCCGGGTAGAGCTCCTTCGAGTGGGGATCACTCTGGGCGGCGTTGTCGCCGAGCGCGTACACGCCAGGCGCGCCCTCCACCTCGAAGAACTCGTTGACCTTCAGTCGCCCATCGCGCGTCTTGGGCACGGCGAGATCGCTGACGACCTCGTTGACGCGGTTGCCGGCCGTCCAGATCACGCACTGGCTGGGGAGGAGGCGGCCGTCGGCGAGCGACAGGCCCTCGGACGACACTCTCGCGGCCCGCGAGGCCTCGATCTCGATCCCGCGCTTGAGGAGCTGCTCCTTGGTGTAGGCCGCCAGGTTCGTAGCCGTCTGCGGGAGGATCGCGCTTCCCACCAGCACGAGGCGGACCATGTCCGCGGCAAGCGAAGGGTAGTGGCGAAGCAGGATGCCCCGCGTCAGCTCCTCGAGCGCCGCCATCAGCTCGGTACCGGCGTGTCCGGCGCCGACGACGACGAAGGTGAGCAGCTTTCGGCGGGTCCACGGGTCCTCGGTCAGCGCGGCGGCCTCGAACAGGTCGATGACGTGATTCCGGATCTGGACCGCGTCGCCGGCGGCCTTGAACGTGAGCGCGTGCTCGGCGACTCCCGGCACCGTGGCGACGTTGGGGCGCGCGCCCAGCGCCAGGATCAGCCGATCGTACTGAACCTCCTGCCGGAGCAAGGACCGGCTGTGGCGCGCGACCAGCTTGTGGCGCCCGAGATCGATGGCTTCGACGGACATCTCGCCGAACTCGACGCCCCACGCGCCGCAGAGGGGACGGATCGGATAGACGACGTGCCGCGCCTCGACCGCGCCGGTAGCCGCCTCGGCGAGCATCGGGGTGAAGAGGAAGAAATTTCGGTCGCTGATGAGGGTGACGTGGACGGGCAGGGCGCCCGCACACCGCTTCGCCAGCTCGAGGGCCGTCGTGACGCCGGCGAACCCTCCACCTACGACGAGAACCCGCGGCGCGAGTGACGTCGAGCGCCGGGCGAGAACACGGCCGATGGCGTGACGTTTCGCCATACTTCCTGGGACACCGAGGGGACGGGTCCGGATTCGCAGGAGCGCACTCGCCCGAGGACCGGATCAAGGCCGGTTGATTGACGGCATGGTGATCGGGGCGATCGGGGTCACGAAGACAACCCGCAAGTTGATGAGAGGATCACGATCGGCGCGCGAGCGCGCTCAGATAGTTTGCAGGGTTCGGGCAACTTCAGCCCCAGCGCCGGAATCGGAACCGATCGCGGCACCTGGCCGCTCTAGGGCGTGAAGTGCGGGCGCGCTCAGATGGCCAGACGCGTCGCTAGGGCCGGTTCGGATCGCCCGGTACTCTCTGCCCCGTCTCCGAAGTAATCGATGTAGTGGTCGACCGCGCGTGGGCGGTCGGCGAGGAGCGCCGCGATGTAGAGAATCGAGCCTGCGAAGTCGAGCATCGGCGGGTGGCTGGTCATCATCGCTCGATTCCTCCTACTTCTGGGACACTGGCAGCATGTGCGAGGATTCGAACGGAGAAGTTCGGGATCAGGCGAGAAGCCGCGTGAGCTGCTCGCGGAGGACCATGCGGGCGCGGTGCAACCGCGACTTCACCGACGAGACCGACTCGTCGAGGAGGGCGGCGACCTCCTCGTTCGAGAGCTCCTCGACGTCCCGTAAGACGAGCACCGCGCGGTAGTGGTCCGGCAGGCTGTCGATCGCCTGCTCGAACACGCGGCGTCGCTCGCCGGAGAGGAGCTCTTCCTCGGGGTTCTGTGACCAGTCGGCGAGGAGGTACGTGCGATCGCCGGCTCGATGGCCGTCCGCCTTGAAGGCGGGCAGCAGGTCTTCGAGGGGCGTCTCGAGCTCCAGGCGCTTCCCGCGGCGCTTGTTGAGGGCCGCGTTGGTGGTGATGCGATAGATCCAGCTCCCCAGGGCTGATCGGCCTTCGAACGATCCGCCCTTGCGGGCCAGCGTGAGAAGAACATCCTGAAGAACCTCCTCGGCGTCGGCCTGATTCCGCGTGACGCCGAACGCCAGCCGGTAAATCATCGAGCCGTGGCGCTCTGCGAGCGCCTTGAGGGCACCCACCTCGCCGCGACGCAACGAGGCGAGGAGATGGTAATCCGCGGCGGCCGTGTCGATTGACTGGCTCATCGTCAGGCCTTGAGCTGCTCGGCCACGAACGGCGAGCAGTTGACGAGCGCCACGGCCCGCGCTCTGAGGCATCGCAGGAATTCCACGCCGTCGCGGTCGACGAACGAGACCCCGCCAAGATCGACGGTCAGGGTGCCGCCGACCTCCAGGATGCGCTCGCAGGACCGGCTCAGCTCGTCCACCCACGGGCCGACGACCCGGCCGGCGAGCTCGAGAGTCGCGGTGCCGTCCTGCTTAGCGAGGAGCTCGATCTTGAGCACGCCGTCATCAGGGCAAGGAGCGTGCTAGGCCGGAACACGTCGGGCTCGGGTCGGATTTCGCCGAAATTTTCGCCGCTTCGCCGGACCGACGAGATCAGGAAGACCGGACGCGCCACGAGAATCCGTGGGCGCGCCACGAACGAGCGGGGGCGACTACGAAACTCGGGGGGCCGAGCGCTTGATCCCGAGCTTCTCCATCCGACTGCGCAGGGTATTGGGATGCATACCGAGGATCTTGGCCGCTCCTCTGGGTCCTTCGATGACCCCGTCGGCCCTCTCCAGCGCGGCGACGATGTGAGTCCGCTCGGTCTCCTCCAGGGCAGCGGCGAGACCCGAAGCGGCGGACTGGTCGAGGGGCTGGCCGTGCTCCGCGTGACGCTCGACTCCAGGCCCGGGTCCGAGGCGGGCCGGGACGGGAAGGAGATCCCTGTCCAGCTCGAGCGCAGGACCCCGCGAGAGCACGGCAGCCCGCTCGATGACGTTCTGCAGCTCCCGGATGTTCCCGGGCCATGGATAGCTCACGAGCCGATCCATCGTTTCCGGCGAGATCGTGTCGACCCGGCGCTCGAACTTCTTGGCGAATCGAGCCAGGAAGAACGTCGCGAGCAGCGGGATGTCCGATGCCCGCTCCCGCAGCGGCGGCACCCGGAGCGGGAACACGTTCAGGCGATAGAAGAGGTCCGCGCGAAACTGCCCGGCGCGCACCGCCTCCTCCAGGTCCCGGTTCGTCGCGGCGATCACCCGAACGTCCACGCGGACCGTCTGATTGCTGCCCACCGGCTCGAATTCCTGCTCCTGGAGAACGCGCAGCAGCTTGACCTGCGTTTCGGGCGGCAGCTCGCCCACTTCGTCCAGGAAGATCGTGCCGTGGTCGGCGAGCGCGAAGCGACCGATGTGTTTCTCGAAGGCGCCGGTGAACGCGCCTTTTACGTGACCGAAGAGCTCGCTCTCCACCAGACCGGCCGAGATGGCGCTGGAGTTCACCTTCACGAGCGGACGCTCGCGCCGCCGGCTGTGCTTATGGATCGCGCGCGCGATGAGCTCCTTGCCGGTGCCGGTCTCGCCGTACACGAGCACCGTCGAGTCCGTGGGGGCCACCTGTTCGGTCTTGCGAAGCACCTCGAGGAGCGCCGGGCTCGAGCCGACCATCTCGTCGAAATGGTGCTCGGTGCGGATCTCGTCTTGAAGGTACACGTTCTCGGCCTGGAGACGGGTCCTCAGACTCTCGACCTCGGCGAGCGCCGTCCGGAGGCGCTCGTCAGCCCGCAGGCGGGCCAGCTCGGCGCCCGCTCGCGCGGAGAATACGCGCAAGATCGCGAGCGCGCGGGAAGGGTCTACCATCGGCTGGTTGTCCAGAATCACGAGGTGACCGATGAGGGGCCCCGAGGGGTCCAGGACGGGAACTCCCAAGTAGCTCTCCGCACCGAGCTCGACCAGGTCACGGTCGTCCGGGAAGAGCCGTTGCACGTCCTTCCCGTAGTGACCAACCTCGCCCTTGAGGACTCTCATGCAGGGCGTGCCGGCGACGTCGTACTCGAAATTCTCCCCGAAGCCCTCGCCCTTCCAGAATGCGCGCGTGCGGACCCGACTCTCGGTCCCCTCGAGACACTCCGCGACGAAGGCGTAACGCATACGCAGCGCCGATGCCAGGCGCCGGACTAGCGAGTAGAAGAAGTCGCTGCCGGTCATCGAGACGGTCCCCTCGACGACCGCGCGGAGCGTCTCCTCGACCTCGCGGCGATGGGCGGCCTCCGCTCGAACCTCGCGGTTGAGCGTGGTGATCGCCTCGTACGCTTTCATATTCTCGACGGCCAAGCCGATCTGGTTTGCCGCCTCCTGGAGAAAGACTGCGTCGGCGTCGGAATACTGGCCGGGGACCGTGCTGGCTGTCGCCAGCACACCGATGCTCCTGCCCCGGGCAACGAGCGGCACGATCACGTACGAACGGACGCCGTCCTGGAAGGCACGTTCTTCCATCGGATACTGCCGCTCGGCGCCGAGGTCGCGACACACGCGGTAGCGCTGCTCCTGGAACACCCGGCCGACGTGGCTCTCGTCCTGGGGCATTCCCATGCCGACGGAGAAGTAGGACGTCGGTAGCGATGACTCGAGGATGAACAGGCGGAGCACGTCCTTGTCGCCGTCATGGAGGAAGATCGCCGTACGGTCGAAGGCGATGACGCGGCGAAGTGCGCTGGCGATCGCTTCGAAGAGAGCTTCCCGCGTGAGGCTTGAGATCACAGCATTGTTGATCTCGAGCAGCGCTCGCAAACGCTGGGCGTCAGAGTCCTGGGCGGGTGACTGAGGCTTGTCCATAGCAGCCGGGTCAGCTCCTGACCGTCCATTCTACGACGGTCCGACTGGCTTCACCCGGTCCCCCGGAAGACATGCCGACGATGTAAGCATCTCGATGAGCCGCTGCTCTGCTGCGTCCACAGAGGTGCCGGATACGGATCACGCGCTCGTCGGCCTCTCGCGACACGCCGACACCCTTGCCATAGAGGCCAGGATCGTCCGGCCGAGCGTTCCTGCGCCTGCACGCCCAGATCGAGCCCGCGATCGCCGAGGGTCGGGCGTCAGCCTCAGCGCGGTGGATTTTCGGACAGAGCGTACGGGTCGACGGTCACGATCGTGTCAAGTCTTATTGAGGCGCAACGTTTCTCCCAGTGGCGAGCTCATGCCAGGCACCACCAGCGACCATCCGTTTTGCGACGGACAGCGCCTGCTCCGGCGCAGAGACGACGATTTGTGCCGGTCCGGATCGTAACCGGCCCCGTTGACGATGAATCCGAATCGCCGGAGCGCCGTGTCCCTCCTGTGTTCGGTTGTACCGGATGCGGTCACGTCCTCGACGGGGGGCTCGGCAGCGAGCGGCCGACGAGCGAGGTCTCCTGCACCGGCACCCGGAGTTGAACCGAAGACGGGACGAGGCACGAAGCGTCGTCGCACGCCTGGAAGCGCACGGTGACGCCGATCACGTGGTCGCCGCCGCCGGGTGCCCCGGCGAACGTCAGCGGCACCGTGCCGCGCACAACACCCTCGTGAACCCACAATCCTTCGTTGAGGCCCGGCGAGATGAAGCGCCGCGGCGCCGGCCAGTGCGCCGCTCCCACCTGAAGACCGTCGATCTCGTCGATCTCGACCGCCAGCGCCGTGACCCCGTCGGCGGCCGGGTGACCGTAGACGTAAAAGCCGGTGGCGATCGAGACTTCGACGGTGAGCACGAGACGCTGGAAGAACGCGTACGTCAAGGAGTCGAGCCACGCCCGTGCGGTCACCGCCGGCCCGTTCGTGGCGATACCAGACGCGGAAGGCTCCGCGACGATGCCTAAGGCCTGCGCGATCAAGCCGGTGCCGGTGTCGCGCTCGCGGTAGCTCTCGAAGAAGCGCTTCTGGGTGACGACACCGTGGCGATTGAGGACGAAGACGCCAGGGTACGGCAAGTTGACGTGGCGCGCGTTGGACTGTATGCCGTATACGGCATGGTCCTCTGCGACCCGGTCGTTGACAAGACCCAGCCCGCGCATTGTGTCGCTGCCCTCGTCGGACAGTAAGGGATACGTGATGGCGTGCGTGGCGGCAAAGTCCCGCAAGATGTCGACGGAGTCGTAGCTGATCGCGAACAAGGCGACGCCGTTCACGGCCAGCTCGGGGGCGACCTGTTGCAGCTCGACGAGCTGCGTCTTGCAGAACGGTCACCACTCCGCGCTGCGATAGAAGACAACCACAGCCGATCGCCCGGCGCGCTGTTCGTGCAGGTCAACCAGGGCCCCGGTCTGATCGGAGAGGCGCACGTCCGGGAAACGCTCCCCTTCCTTCGGCCCGATCGCGTTGAAGTCCCTAGGCGGAAGCGCCATGGCCCTCCTCCTGAACTGTCACCGTGCGGTCGCCGGCGCGGAGTGTGGCGTCCCAGGTGATCCGGATGGCATCCTTCACGCTCTGGTGCGCAGGACAGCCCTGGACGTGCACGGCCAGCGCACGCTCCGTCGCCTCCGCGGCGTCAGGAGGCACCGAGAGGTCGTAGTGGACATGAATCGATTTGATCCGGATTGTCTTGCCGATGCCGGAAATCCGGCCATCGACCGTGGCTTTGAACGCATCACGATCGAACGCGATCTTGCGCCCTGCCAGGGCGCCTCGCAGTGTGCCGTACATTCAGCCGGCCACGGCGGCGACGATGTGGTCGAGCGTCGAGGCGATCGGCGGCCCTTCCTTGGCGCCGTAGTACTCGCGCAGCGCTCCCTGGACACCGTAGATGACGGGTTCGGCGACCTCCCCCAGATAGGCGTGGCGGTAGCCGCCCTGGTACTCGAGCCGGGCGTGTGAGGTGTACTCAAAGTCGTCGGACATGGATCAGTCCTCCCTGTGAGCTTGAGAGACACGTTCGGTGGCGACGGATTCGCTTCGGCAGGGCGTGCCTCACACGAGCCGTGCGCGTAGGTACGCTGCCGCGCTCGCTCAATGCGCCCGGTGTCCCGATAGCAGTGCGCACACTCCAAGTCGCAGGCGTTCG
>OCZV010000880.1_pt1 | contig 10760 bp, 12 predicted proteins | sample 1539051 | NCBI WGS metagenome assembly OCZV01 (sample SAMEA3113581, study PRJEB22503) | soil metagenome
GTTGTGACTGTGATAATATCCATTGCAATGTCTGCTATAACTCTGCTCAGAGGCTGTCTGTATATATGTCCGCTACATTATTGGTCTTGTCTTGTATATCTCCTCCTCTACTTTCTTTTGCAATATTCTATTATTATGCAGCATGTCCTCGAGTATTTTTTAATAATGATAATGGCTGTACTGCTACTGCTGCTGATTCTTTTTCTTTTTATTCAAAGATAGAGTGGATAATAAGGATATAAAAGAAGAGGAAATTCCTTCAAGACAAAAATAAGATAAGACACAAATAATGGCCGAAGAGCAAAACCAAGTATCAGGTGAAAGAAGAGATAGAGATGTAACAGACTTTCCAAAAGCAGCAGCTATAGAACACATGCTCTAATAGGCCTGGAATTTCCTGCAGAAAATAAGAAGATAATTCAATACCTACAACAATGAAAACAACGATCAAAAGATTATCCAGATTGTCATAAAATGGTACGAATCTTACAAAAGATAGAAGATAAGCAAATATGCAAATGTTGCTGAAGAAGTTATAAAAGCAGTAGGACTAGTTCAATGATGCTGAGTGAAGAGGAGATTTGTCAGCAGAAACATCCCTTATACATGTATATTACTCATAACGCTTGCATAGAAGAAAAGTTGCATTTTTTGTTTTTTCATTAAAGTTTAAGAAGCGATGTAAATCGGATTTGTGTTGCAAGATATTGTAATTTATGTAATCTACTCCCTAAAAATAGATATTAAATAATATCATTATATTGTAATGTTAGCAAAGATATAATGCATAAAACATTTCTGCTTTAGCATATGAAAAGTAAACAGGGCTTCCTCTGGGTTACTCTTGGATTCTTTATAATAACTTTATCTGTACACTGGATATATGCATGGTTTGCATATATTCAAGACCAAAAAGAACATAATCAATCAGTCCAGTTTGGAGATTATGTAAACATGACATTAAGAGATACCATGGAAAACTGGCAATCTGAGTTCTTGCAACTAGCATGGCAAGTAGGCGGTTTATCAATTCTTTGGGCTGTAGCATCGCCACAATCTAAATCAGAAAGTGATAGATTGGAGGATAAGCTAGATATATTAATTAAAAGAATAGATCCAGAGAATGCAAAACAACTACTTGCGGAATTAGAGAGGAAATATCCAAAGAAATAGTTAGAAAAACATGGAACACTATTAGAAATGGTCTAAGAACAAAATTGCACCAAGCAATATTGTGTGCAAGATCTGCTTTTTATTTTAATTTTTTAATCAAAAAATTATTTCTGCTCATTGTATAAGATATATATTTTGTAAGCGTTCATTTTGAGTAAAGGAGTATATTCTATACCGCATCAAAACACATATAATCACACATATAGAATTTTTTATAGTAGTAATACTTACTTCAGTATCAAAGAACAATGGTAAATAATGCCATACAACAACAACCTCCGAGGATTTCTATACGATCAAATCTTTGGGTTATTATACCAATTGGTGCAGTCATAGTTGCGATTCTTAGTGCTAATTTGCTCATATTAAATTATGTTCATATATTTACGGCTATACTTTGGACTGGGACTGACATATTTATGGGCTTGTTACTAGGTCCAGTACTCAGAAATGTAAGTCTATCAACACGTAAAGAAGTTATTTCTTGGCTTATGCCAAAGATGGTGTTTTATATGCCAACTGTTGCTGCTGTTACAACAACTGCTGGTTACTTTCTTGCTTCTAAAATGGGTTTGATCACCCTAAACCCACCAGTTGTTTATTGGATTTCTGCAGTATTAGTAATTGTTTCGGTCATGTTTATTCAAGGATTAGGTATTCTCTTGCCTACAAATCTTCGCATATATTTTGAACTGAGAAAAAACCAGCCTGATATGTCAAGGATTCAGAAACTTATGAAAATGTATGTCAAAGTGGTTATTATTCAAGCAGCTATGCAGTTTGTTATTATTTTCATTATGGCAGAATTTGCTACAGGATATTTTCTAAAGTTTTAATTATATCAAAGATGTATTATTATTGATTATCAACGACTATAGAAGATTGATAGAATATAGAGTAGATACGTTGTGCCCTAATTGCCATGCAATAAAAACTCGTAGTGGAAGAAAATAATAATAATAATAATACCAAAAAAAGAAGATAATATCAGTTCAGTACTTGACTACTACTTTATAATACAGAGTTATGAAAGCGTAACAATATTTTCTAATAATCGCACACACACATCCCTTTCATAACTTTTTTACAATCTTTTTAATTGATATCATAAATAGTTCAATATTTTTTATTACTGCTATAAATAACGAAACAATGCCAACACCCAAAAGTATTCCTCCAAGTACATCTAGAGGATAATGGCCACCTACATATACTCTGGAAAGACATACAAGAGCTGCCTCTACAGACAAAGCTAAAGATATTATTAGTTTCTTATGTGAATCCCTAAATAATACTAAAGTTGACGCTGCACCAGCAGACACTATCGTTGCATGACCAGAAGGAAAAGAATATTCTGAATCAGCCGCTAGTAAAAAATCTGACTTTGGAATTATTGGTCTAGGTCTAGCTACTATTTCTTTTGCTGCGATACCTATTGGTATGATGACAATCATTGCTAGTGTCATCACAATTGCTGTCTTTTTGCCTGTCCAACCACCAATAACAAACAAAAGTATTATTGCCATAGACCATACTACCTCTCTTCCATACATAGTCATCCATATCATAAACTGATTGAAAAAAGAATAGTGCAAGTTATTAAGCTGTAGAAAAGCTGAGTTATCAGCATGAATGATTGGAGTATCAACGTTATAGTTTATTGTTGGAGAAACTAGCAGAGCAAGTAAGATAAATAATCCTAGAATACTGATAGAAATGAGAATGTATTTATTCAAAGCTTATACAACTCTTATATATAGCAATTATATGAGATAGATAGATATTTTTGTTTACACCTTGTTGTATATGAGCCGTCTCTAATAATACTTTAGTTTGTGGATATTTGATAGAGTATCAATATCATATGACATCTTTTTTATTTTTGATATTTAAGTAGTAGGCTTACGTTCTAAATATTAGATTAAAAGAAGAATCTTCGATTAGACTCATACAAAAACTCATAAAGACATTAGAATTTTGCAAAATCATACTCGGTTGGATAAATATAGCATTATCGCTACTGATAATAGTAAATCCTGGCTTTGGTATTGGAATATTATTTTCCTATTTTCTATTATACTCACTGCTTCTGTTGGTTGTAGATTTTGAAAGGGTAGCTATTGATTTCTTTAGAAATCTTTCGAAATTAGTGAATTGGTCAACATTATTTCTTCTTATGGAAGTATCTTGTATATGATATGATATTGATTATAGAAAAAAGTACTAAGGTAAGAGCAACTTGGTAGCTTTATTTATATTTGATTCGCAGGCTTGTCGGGATAAGATAAAAGAAACATTGATGTAATATTTTTTTGTTTGTTGGGATAATAGTAGTTATTCGGCTCGATGAATGTTAGTGATTAATTCATCGATAAGTTGTGGGGGACTACTGTTCTCTGGTGTTTTAATAAAAAGTGGATGGTTGAGGGAGGAATCTGTTTCAGGAAACTGGTACAGCATTAGAAGCAGATGATTTTGAAACCTGCTTAAAAACCTGTATCCTGTCATTATCAGAATCTGCAACAAATACATTACCTTCTGAATCAGTAGCTATACTTGCAGGGTGTCTGAATTGGCCATCACCACTTCCCATGCTTCCCCACTTAGTGATAAAGTTGCCATTGCTATCAAATTTCTGTATACGATGATTCTCTGAATCTGCAACAAATACATTACCTTCTGAATCAGTAGCTATACCATCCGGGGAATTAAATTGGCCGTCCGCTGTACCAGGAGAACCCCATTTCATGATAAAGTTGCCATTGCTATCAAATTTCTGTATACGGTTATTGCTTTTATCCAACACGTATACGTTATTGTTGTTGTTCGATTTATCTACACTTATCGAAACTGGATTGATAAATTGGCCGTCCGCTGTACCAGGAGAACCCCATTTCATGATAAAGTTGCCATTGCTATCAAATTTCTGTATATTATTATTTTCACCGAAATCCGCTACATATACATTATCTGAAGAATCTGTATCTATTCCACCAGGATTTATAAATTGGCCATCGCCAAGTCCAAATGATCCCCATAATGTAATAAAAGTACCATTGCTTGTGAACTTTTGAATAGCATTTTCTGGATCACCGAAATCCGCTACATATACATTATCTGAAGAATCTATCGTTATTCCGGAGGGATTAGTAAAACGGCTGGGACCAAAACCCAATGAACCCCAAGATGTAATAAAAGTACCATTGCTTGTGAACTTTTGAATCTGGTTTGATAGACTAGTGAAACTAGTGATATAGATATTGCCACTAGAATCGCTAGCTATTCCCTGGGGTTGGGAGAATTCTCCTAAAGATGTACCAGCAGAACCGAATTGTCTTTCAAATATGTATTCTTGGGAATATGCCAGCTGTACGTTGGTTGTACTAAAATAACATACTGCAAACAGTAGAAAAAGACATCCAAAAATAATAGGAAAGTTGAAGTTTCTCCTGTTTCGCAGAATAATATTGTTACTCTGTAGCATAATACATTCTGTGTAAATATGTTATCTCTATTTAAATAAAACGTTAAACATCATCAATCTCTCTGGATAGTGATGATGAAGATGACGACAATAATAACAAAAATTTAAGGTATACGCTGGTTGTTTTAGTTTGTATCTGTTTGTTTGTTTATCTATCTATCTATCTCTCTGTCTGTCATTTTGTCCAACTGCTGTTTCCCATTTGAGTATTATTGCCCTTCGAATAACCTACCTTGTCTATATCCATGTTCATCCATAATCGTACCATAGATTGGCGTATTTCCAAAATGATTATTGACCTTTGAAGGATCAAGCCATATGCTTATCACTTTATCTCCCATAATCCTTATGCTAGTCGGTATATCTGTAGCCGGACCTTCCTTGAGACTTGCTGTAGATGTTCCATTAAATATTCTTGTCATATTGTTTGGCATCGACGTATTGGCTAGAACAAAATTAGTAATAGTATGTGTATGATTCGCTGTTCCATCTAGTTTTACCATCTTAAATGATGCATTAAATATAGAACCTGAAGATGCTGGTGATGGTGATGATGATGTTGTATTTCCTTGGCTGCTACTACTACTCTGAGATTGGTTATTCAATAAATTTGCCTTCCAGTGACCTGATACTATCCAGGTGGGATTGCCATTCTCATCATTTTGTATACTAGCTATTGTTCCAAAGGTGGTATTTCCTTTCTCATAACCTCTAGGATATGCCATGACTTGGTTATTCTGGTAATTAATCATCAATGCAGTTGTAAGAATTAAAGATGTAGCTAAAGCAGCTATTGTAATTGCAGATTTAGTACTTATTCCATTCATGTATACACCATTTGGCGATACCATTATTTGTATCTTTATATGTAAACTTGGTTTTTCAGGTATAGAAAATTTAAACATTTTTATCAACATATTATTTAGTTTATTTTGAGATTATATTCACAATAAATAAAACAAAGACAATACCAATATATTGATAGAATTTTGCAATTCCATTTTAAAAGTCATAGTGCCTAACTTGATTATATGATGGTAATCTTTAAGAATAATAAAGACCAGCGAACCTCAAATGGCAACATTAAAACAGGACGTAGAAATTAACGCACCGGTACAGAGTGTATATGAATATTACACAAATCCAGAGAATATCAAAGAGGCTTGGCCTAGGGATGTAATAAAAGAATCTGAACCTATCTCAGATTCAAAAAATGAAGAAGGTTCAGAAATAAAAGTAAAAGGAGAATATATGGGAAAAGAAGATGAAATGTTAATGGAAGTAACAGATAAAGAACAGAACAGAAGATTGGTAACTAGACAAACTCAAGGACCATTTAAGAAATTTGAAAGTATACAAGAATTTCAAGGTAATGGAGATATTACCCACGTTAAACATACAATCGAATACGAACTACCTACAACAGGTAAAGTTGCAAACATTCTTACCGGTAGTCAGGCTGATAAGAAGATAAAGCAAGGATTAGAACAGGCGGCTCAAACAGTAAAGCAAAAGCTTGAGTCTAGTAGAGCATAACATAAGGTCTCATATATCAGGAATTGAAGAGATGAAAAATAAATGTCAAATCAAACTAATCGTCATAACATAGAGCATTTTGAAATACCAGCAGATAATGTAGAAAACTTGAAGAATTTTTATTCTTCGTTATTTGCATGGCAATTTGAAAAAGGCGAAACTCAAGGCTACTATATGATAAGAAATGCAGGAATAAGTGGAGCAATAATGCAAAAAGAAAATCCTGAACAGATGTCAACACAATTTGTAACTGTCGAATCAATTGATAATTATATAGACAAGGCGAAGCAATTAGGTGCAAAAGTAATAAAAAATAAGAAAGAAATATCAGAAGGCTATTACGCAGTCTTAGAAGACCCTCAGAAAAATACGTTTGGAATATGGCAAATCAAATAATATAAAAAAATATAATTATATCGCATTTCTATTCTCCTTTCTTAATAGTATTATTTTTATATTGGTTTTATGCATGTTCAATCTTCATACTAGTAAGTCAATAATATTAGTTGGCACTATAACGATTTTTTGGCATTATTTAAATAGAACCAGAAGGTCGATAACAATGTAGTAGAGATAAATTGGTAAAATCAATTACGTTTAATTTACAATTAGATCTAGCTGAAAGCTATATCTATGGTTATGCTGTTAGAGATAACGATAAATCATATAGGATAAATATACAAGTCGGAAACCAGTCTATAATTTTTCCTAAAGATTTTGAAATAGATACGAATCAAGCATCAATATCCTTTGATGCTGGAGAAGAAAACAAAATTGTATTAAATACCAACATAATAAAAGGAAACTCAGATATGATAGAGTTGTACGTGAATGATGACAAGATTATGCAAAATTTAGCAAATCATTTACCTGTATCTATGACAATGGTAATGTATGATGATCAAAAATAATAAAAAAATCATAACAGTGAATGAAGAAGAAGAAGAACAATAATGCAAAATCAAAATACCTTAAACCATATGGTTGTTCCTGATTCAGAAGCTAGGAGTCTAAGGATTCTAGTGACAGGTGCAAGTGGCTTTATTGGAAGCCGTGTAGTACATAGATTATCTTTATCACCATTGTCTTCAGACAACAAAGAGATAATATGCATGACCCGAAACGTCGAGTCATTGAAGGGTCGTTTTAATCAAGATGTTAAAATAGTCAATGCAGATGTAGCTAACTATCAACAACTTGTGAAAGTAATGTCTCGAGTAGACGTTGCATTTTATCTAATACATTCAATGGAAGGTTCTTCTAAAGAATGGAAGAAATTTGCAGAAAGAGACCGAGTTGCTGCAGAAAATTTTGCAAGAGCCGCTACAGAATGCGGAATTAAGAGAATCGTCTACCTTGGCGGGCTGAGTCCTGGGAATGATAACGAGCTTTCCGAACATTTAAAGAGCAGAAAACAGGTAGGCGAAATACTAAAAAGATCTGATGCAAAGCTGACAATATTCCGAGCAGCTGTTATTTTAGGACAAGGAGGAGGTTCATTTCAAATGTTACAGTATCTTGTTGAGAGGCTTCCCATGATGGTGTGTCCAAAATGGGTGCTTACTAAGTCACAACCAATATCTGTAGACGATGTGGTTACTTACTTAGTTAAAGCTCTGGATGTGAAAGAAACGGAAGGAAGAACATTTGATATCGGAGGACCAGACGTCCTTACATATGTAGATATGATGAGACATTACGCAAAGATGCTCAATAAGTCAATAAAAATAATTATAATTCCTTTTCTTACTCCACGACTTTCTTCCTATTGGGTTGATCTTGTTACGCCTGTTAAAGCATCGTTAGCAAGACCTTTGATAGATAGCCTCAAACATGAGGCAACAGTAAAAGATGATTCAATAAAGAAAATGATTCCTATTCAACTAAAAAATTTTGAAGAAGCAATAAAATCTGCAAAAGAAGAACAAATGAAAAAAGAAAAGATTTCAAGAAGAGAACGGACTTCTCATTCTCTAAATAATAGGATTCTGTTGATGTCACTATTTGCAATGGTCGCGATAGGTTCTACTTATTATATATTTGACGCCAGACCTGAAATATTTCAAGGCAATTGGTTAATTCTAAGTGGTTGTTGGTATCTTGGAATAACTTTTTCAATATATTTTGTGTCTAAAGGAGCAAGACTTGGTGCTATGGTTGCAGGTATAATTGGTTGGATTACTCTTGCCTTTTGGTTAACTGATAACATATATACTATATTAGGTAATTCGATAATTGCTAGCTCTCCAGACATGATTATGACTATAAGAAACTTTATTGGTGCCATCATTGCGGCAGTAGTTGTAGCAGCATCCCATAATGTATTTCATAAAATAAGAGTTCATGGTTTATAGTTAGGCACTATAAAGAAAATTAGCCACTAGTTTTTATATTACTATTATAAATTCATATCATGGAATGGCAAAAAACCTCAAAATTATTTATACTGTATTGCTCAATAGCAGGATTTATTTCAGCTTGGGCAATCTCTGGTCTACTTGTAATAGTTGATCTTATATCTGGAAGTCCGCCAGGTACTTTCTTTGCTGTTATCGGTATCTCGCTAGGATTTACTGAAACTACAACTGCTCAATACATAGGCTTTGCACTACATCTATTGACAGGGCTCACTGCAGGAAATATATTTGGACAACTAGCACTATTTTGGCAAAAAATCGCACCATATAAGGCACGGTACGGAGTGCCTAGAGGAATGATCGTTGGTATAGCTTTATGGCTCGTATTGTTTGTACCACTTGCAACCTTTGGGATACAGCCAAGGCTTGATTCCTTTGCATTTTCAGCACCAAACCAATACATCTATAACATAGCTTTACACTTTCAGGGATTGTATCCTGTTATGATAGGAGGATCATTTCTTTTCCATATTATATATGGTGCAATGACTGGATTTATATCTGGAAGAATGGCAGGATTAGGAGTGTTTGCAAGGAGAATTAAAGCTACTGCACAACCACCTTCCTAATCATTCTCTTTAGCACTAGAGTATAATTACTACCAATTAATATAATTGGAGATAGTAATCAAAGATAATAATTCTGTTCAGAAATGGTATATATCAGAAGTAAGAAAGTAAAAGGCATTGATTATGCGTATCTTGTTCAAAGCATATGGGATCATAAAAACAATACCTCAAAGCAACAGATAATAAAGTATCTTGGAAAGACATCCAATGTAACAATTGAAGACGTACCTGAAGAATATCGCTTTGATCCTAAGATTATCACATTTATCTCAGTTTACAGCTCTTCTTCTTCTTCTGCGGACAAAGAAAAACTACTAGCAAAAACACGAGAAGAAATATTTTCATCATTAGTAGACTGCAACCTAGGAGATCTTTTCAAAATATACGAAAAGTATTCATCATTACTAGGACTCATAAATTTTTATGATAAGCTACTGAAACCTGTCATGCATAAGATTGGAGAAATGTGGGAGCAAGGAAAACTTGATGTTGCAACTGAACATGCATGTACTAACACTGCCAGCAGTCTAATAAAAGTAATAAATGAACAAATTTCTCATTCAAAATCAACAAGATCACAATATAAAATTCTTATATGCACTCCAGAGGGAGAATTACATAGTTTAGTCTGTAATATAATAGAATCTCTACTTCTTAGCAAAGGATTTAAAATATATAATATCTCACCTTCAGTTCCTTCAGAGTCAATTATTGACTACATAAGGAATATTGAGCCTGCTATTATACTAATTTCAGTAACTATTACAGACAATCTAAAAACAGTTGAAAGACTAATCAAGAAAATTCATTTAAAGTTTCATAAAATACGCATAATAGTAGGTGGTTCTGCGTTAGATAATAATAAGCACGATAATAAAGAGTTTGATAAAAATTACTATGATATTAAGCATAGTGTAGTGTTGATGCCTAAAACATCATTTGGTCAACTGTTAAAATTTATAATCCATATCTCTAGAAAAACAATTGACAACAGTGAAGTTGCCTGATTTTTCACTTATATATTAGATCAAATTTGCAACAAAAATGTTATAATGTTTCATTTTCTTTTTGTTAAATCGCAGCTTAGATTCTCAAAAATTTATAATATTACTTTATGTTATTTTTCTTGCTACCTTTGCTCGTTCAGATTGTATTTGCATTCAACTGTAAATTTTGTCCTATCTTATCTATTCATTATCAATACCCTCTCTTTAAAAATAGATTTAGCATCCCAAGCTAATTGTTGAGTATGATAAAATGTATTCAACAATTTCCTCTCTTTGGATAATGATAATACATTTTACTGTTGATAATGAATTATTCTAGATATTTTTCAAAAGCAAGTCACGCCTCATGAGTAGAGGGCTCGGAGCAATTGTTTATTATATTGGCTCTCATAGTCATAGTATTTCCCTGTAGGTACTACAGTGTCTTTTTGATATGTTTAATCGCACTTGCGTTACTGTTTTAGGATATTACATAATATCATCTGGATATGAGACAAGAAGATGATGCATGGTCTGTGGAATTCACTATTGTTACGGGCATATTAGTTACTGCATTGTCTATTATGGTATTAAA
>OCZV010000881.1_pt1 | contig 10758 bp, 10 predicted proteins | sample 1539051 | NCBI WGS metagenome assembly OCZV01 (sample SAMEA3113581, study PRJEB22503) | soil metagenome
CTGCGTCGCCTCGCCCGGCTCGAGTACAACGTCACCCGGGTCGACCCCGCCGTCAGCTCCATCCTCCGCGAGACCCGGCCGCCGTCGCCCGACCGCTTCGCCTGGCTGCGCGAGGCGCAGGACATGAACGTGTTCATCACGTTCCTGGTCGGGGGCGGGGTGCTGCTGTCTGGCATCGCCTGGGTCGTCGACCGCGTGGCCTCGAAGACGTCGTCGCCCGCCGGCGAGGAGCGTCTCGGCCGCCAGCTCGACCCGATCAGCTACCCGGCGGGCGGCCTGCTGCTCGACGACATCACCGTGCTGGCGCAAGAGGTGCCGGGCGCCAACGACGACCAGATCCGCCAGCTGCTGCGCCGCGGCGGGCGCCCGGCATAGGCCCGCCATGAGCAGCCCGTGAAGAAGCTCACGCCGATGCGGCTCCTGCTCGGGGCCGTCGGCCTCGGGATCGGCATCGTCGCAGTCCTGGCCCTGCGGGAGGCCACGCTCTCGACCCACGAACCGGTGGCCGAGGCCCGCGAGACCGAGCTCGTCGTGTCCGCCAAGACCAAGGGCGGCGAACAGGACCAGACCCTCCCGGAGATGGTCGAGGCCCAGCTGCTCACGTGCCGGCTCGAGGTCACGTCCGACCTCGTGGCCCCGATCGAGGAGCTGGGCGACGGACGGTTCCGGGCCGTGCTGGCCCCGGCGATGGACGAGACCAACCGCCGCCAGTTCCGGGGCTGCGTGGAGGACTGGGTGATCGACCACGTCAGGATCGACGTGGTCGATCTCGCCAACCTCGACTGACCCTCGCCCCGGCCGGGCCCGCCGGGGCCTTCCTGGGTCGGGAGTGGTCGCTAAGGCTCAGCAACCACTTCGGCGCCCGGAAACGGCGGCTACGACTTCGGTCGTTTCAGCAGGAGGACGGGGTTCTCGGACGCCCGGCCGCGTTCGAACACCGTGATGTCGTCGCAGACCTCCCACCCCTCGTCGCCCAGGCGGTTGAGCCCGTCGAGCCACGTGGCGCCGTCCGGCTCCACGAACACCGAGTAGGTGCGGTACTCCCAGCGGGTGAGCGTCGCCATGCCCCGCAAGGCTAGGCGGGCCGATGTGGGCCCTCAGCGTCCGGGGTGCCGGTGAGGCTGAACCCCCGGTAGCCGTCGGCCGTCACCTCGTCGCAGGTGGCGCGGTAGATGGGCAGCCCGCCGACGTACGGCATGAACACGCGCGGCTTGCCGGGCACGTTGGCGCCGACGTACCAGGAGTTGGCCGTGGGGAACAGCGTGCCGTTGGCCAGCTCGTTGACGTGGTCGACCCAGGCATCCTCCGACTCGACGGTGGCCTCGATGGCGCCGATGCCCTTGGCGCGCAGGAACGAGATGCAGTCGGCGATCCAGTCGACGTGCTGCTCGATGCTGACCACCATGTTGCTGAGCACCGAGGGGCTGCCCGGCCCGGTGACGATGAACAGGTTGGGGAAGCCGGCGGTCGCGAGGCCCAGGTAGGTGCGGGGGCCCGCCGCCCACTTCTCCCTCAGCAGGCTCCCTCCCCGGCCCCGGACGTCGATCCGCAGCACCGCGCCGGTCATGGCGTCGAACCCCGTGGCGAAGACCAGGCTGTCCAGCTCGTGGACCGCGTGCGTGGTCCGGACTCCCGAGGGGACGATCTCTACGATCGGCGTTCGCCGCAGGTCCACCAGCGTGACGTTGTCGCGGTTGAACGTCTCGAAGTAGCCGCTGTCGAGGCAGGGCCGCTTGGTGCCGAAGGGATGGTCGGTCGGCGTCAGCGCCTCGGCGACATCGGGGTCGGCGACGATCTCGCGGATCTTGGAGCGGATGAAGTCCGCCGCGGTGTCGTTGGCGGACTTGTCGACGATGAGGTCGGCGAATGTCGTGGTCATGGACATGAGGCCGCCGGCCTCCCATGCCGCCTCGTAGCGCCGCCGTCGCTCGTCGGGGTCGACCGCCAGGGCCGAGTCCGAGGGTGCCGGAACCGCGATGCCGGCGTACGAGCGGCGGGCCCGCTCCCGCAGCGCCGGGTAGCTGGCCTTCACGGCCGCCTGCGCCTCGGGGTCCAGCGGCCTGTTGCGGGCGGGCAGGCTGAAGTTGGGCGTGCGCTGGAAGACGACGAGGTGTGCCGCCTGCTCGGCGATGACCGGGATCGACTGGATCCCCGACGAGCCGGTCCCGATCACGCCGACGCGGCGGCCGCCGAAGTCGACCCCCTCGTGCGGCCACCGGCCCGTGTGGTACCAATCGCCCTCGAAGCTCTCGAGGCCGGCGACCTCCGGCCGCTTCGCCGCCGACAGGCAGCCGGTCGCCAGGATGCAGAACTGCGCCGAGACCTCGTCGCCCCGGTCGGTGATGACAGTCCACCGTCCGCCGGCCTCGTCGTAGGTGGCGGCGGTGACGCGCGTGTCCAGCTGGATGTCACGCCGCAGGTCGAACCGGTCCGCGACGTGATCGATGTAGCGCAGGATCTCGGGCTGGGAGGGGTACCGCTCGCTCCACTCCCACTCCTGCTCCAGCTCCGGCGAGAACGAGTAGGAGTACTCGATGCTCTCGACGTCGCAGCGGGCGCCGGGGTACCGGTTCCAGAACCACGTGCCGCCGACGCCGGACCCGGCCTCGAAGACCTGGACGGACAGCCCGAGCCCCCGCAGCCGGTGCAGCGCGTACAGCCCGGCGAACCCCGCGCCCACGACCACGACGTCGACCCGTCGCGGCGATCCTGCTGCTGCGGCGGGCCGTTCCTCGGTCTGCTCGGCGGTCACGGGCGCTCCTCACCGGGTGCCGGCTCGGTCCGGCCCCCGGCGGCGACGAGCTCGGCGATGTCGATGGGGCTGCACAGGGACACGCCGCCGTCGGCGACCAGCACCTGGCCCGTGACCCAGCGCATCTGGGCCAGGGCTACGGCCGCGGCGGCCACGTCGTCGGCGCTGCCGATCCCTCCCAGCGGCGTCCGGGCGCCGACCGCCTGCCGGTAGCCGGGCACGGCATCCGTCCGGGCGAACAAGGGCGTCGCCGTCGTGCCCGGCGCGATCACGTTGACGCGGATCCCCTGGGGCCCGAGCTCGGCGGCGGCGATCCTGGCCAGCTGTGCGACTCCGGCCTTGGAGCTGTTGTAGTGCGCCATGTGGCGGTCGGTCAGGAAGCCCGACACCGATCCGGTGACAACGATGGACCCGCCGATGCCGGACACCGCCATCGCCCTGGCGCACTCGCGGAGGCACACGAACGCCCCGCGGAGGTTCACGTCGTGGACGCGGTCCCACTCCTCGACGGTCATGTGGAGCAGCGGGACCAGCCCCCCTACGCCGGCGTTGAGGAACGCTAGGTCGAGGCCACCGAGCTGTTCGGTGGCGGCGGCGACGCTCTCGACCACCGCCTTCTCGTCCGCCACGTCGCATACCAGCGCCACGTCGCCGTCGCCCTCGCGTGCCTCGAGGTCGAGCACGGCCACCCGACCGCCGGCCTCCCGCAGCTGGCGCACGATGGCCCGCCCGATCCCCTGCGAACCCCCCGTCACCAGCGCCGCGGCGCCCTCGATCGTCATTGCTTTGCCGCGCCGTCAGCCGCCGAGGTTCACGTCGAGCGTGGCCTTGCGCCGCTCGAACCGCCATCCGTCGGCGGTGCGGACGAGCTCGTCCTCGTAGCGTCCCGTCATGGCGATGGCCACCGGGTCACCCGCCTTGCTGCGGTTGGCGACGATCAGGGTGCACGACTGGGTGGCCCGGTCGCCGTCGACCTCGATGATCGGGTCGGTGGTGATGTGCACGAAGCCGTAGCCCGTCTTGCGCGACATCTCGATCAGGGCGTCGCGGCCGAAGATCGGGGGACCGCCGCTGTACTCCATCACGCCGTCGGGCGTGAACGTGTCGGCCCAGGCTTCCGAGTCGACGTCGTCGAAGGCCCGGTTGTAACGGGCCGTCAGCTCCCTGATCGCGAGGTGGTCGAGCACCCGCTCGAGCGCGTCTGACATCGATGATCCTCCCCCTCCGAGGACGGCTGCGGCTGTCCTCTAGATCTTAGCGATGATGGCAGCCAGCTACTCGGCGGGGGCCGGCAGGAGCTGGTCGACGATCACCGGGGCGATGGACCGGCTGACCGGCTGTCCGAGCATCAGGCGCCGGAGGAGGATCGGTCCCACCAGGGCGTCGGCCAGCAGCCCGGGATCGGTGGTCGGCGGGAGCTCGCCGGACTTGACCGCGTCCCGCAACAGGCCGACGAGCACGGCGCGGCGCTCGGCGCTGAAGCGGGTGTGGAAGTCGCGCACCTTGGGATCGCGCTCAGCGGCGTCGATGAGCGCCGGCATGCACGTCGAGTACGTCGACTGCTCGACGAGACAGGCGATCTGCTCGATGACCGCGACGACCCGGTCGCGGAGCGTGCCCTGTCCGGGCACGACGACCGGCGCCTTGAGCGTCCGGAACGCGTCCTCGACCAGCTCGAGCTTTCCGGGCCAGTGTCGGTAGATCGTGCTCTTGCCGACACCGGCCCGGGCGGCGACCGCCTCGATGGTCAGGGCCCCGTAGCCAACCTCGCCGAGCTCGTCGAGGACGGCCTCGAGGATGACACGACGCGACCGCTCGACACGGGGATCGAGCTCGGTGACCGCGCCCGACGCGGCTGCCACGTCGACCATCGCCCCTAGTCTCGCACCTCGCCGGCCGGGACCGGAATCAGCTCGAGGCCGTACTCGTCGACGGCATCGTCGATCGCCTCGTCCTCGACGGGCTCACCACCACGGCGCCGCGAGAAGGCGAGGACCGCAGCCGCGGCGGCCACGGCGATGCCGACCGCCACGGTGTTGGTGGTGGTGAACGCGTCCGTGAAGGCAGACGTCGCCTGAGCCGCCACCTCGGTACCTCCGGGGATGCGGTCGGCGATCACGTTGGCCGCGCCGATGGATTCCTCCGCCGAGGCACGGGCGCCCGCGGGGAGCTGGATCCCGTCGAGGTCGATGCTCGAGCGGTAGGCGGTGGTGGCGATGCTGCCCAGCAGGGCGATGCCGAGGGCGCCGCCCAGCTCGCGCGTGGTGTCGTTGACGGCCGACCCGACACCGGCCTTGGACAGCGGCACCGACGTCATGATCTCGCTGGTCGCGGGCGCGGCGGTGATGCTCATGCCCGCACCGAGGATCGTGAAGGCGGCCCCGATCACCAGATACGGCGTGTCGGCGGTCAGCGTGGTCAGGATGCCGAAGCCCACGGCCACGATCCCCAACCCCAAGGCCATCACGCGGGCGGAGCCATAGCGCTCGGCCAGCGCTGCGCTACGGGGCGAGAAGGCCACGAAGGCGAGGGCCAGCGGCAGGCCCGCGAGGCCGGCCTCGAGCGGCGAGTAGCCGCGGCCGAACTGCAGGTACTGCGTCATGAGGAAGAAGAACCCGAACATCACGAAGAAGGCGATCGTGACCACGCCGCTGCCGGTGCTGAAGCGGCGATCGCGGAACAGCGTCAGCGGCAACATGGGGTGATCGCTGCGCTGCTCCCAGCGGACGAACAGCGCCAGCGCGGCGCCGGCCGCCAGGAACGCCGCGAGCACGGGGCCACTGGTCCAGCCGTCCTCGGGGCCCTGGATGATCCCGAAGATCAGCGAGCTCAGGCCGATCAGCGACAGCACGGCACCGACCGGGTCGAGCGGCGTGTGCGTGTCGTCGCGCGAATCGGGTGAGAAGGCCCAGACCGCGGCGGCGACGCCGACGACCACGGGCACGTTCACGAGCAGCGTCGAGCCCCACCAGAAGCCCTCTAGCAGCCCGCCGGTGATGATGGGACCGATCGACGCGCCAGCGCCGGCGAAGCCGGCCCAGATGGCGATGGCGCGCGGCCGCTCCTCTGGCGGGAAGATCGAGGTGATGATCGACAGCGTGGCCGGCATGATGAACGCCGCCCCGATGCCCATCACGCCCCGGCTGACGATGACCTGGGTTGCGTCGGATGCGAGCCCACCCATGAGCGCGCCCAGGCCGAACACGCCGAGGCCGGCGAGCAGGGTCCTTCGGCGACCGAAGCGGTCACCGATCGCACCCGCGGTGAGCAGCAGGCCCGCGAACACGATGGCATAGGAGTCGACGATCCACTGCAGCTCGGACGCCGAGGCCCCGAGGTCCTGCTGGATCGTCGGCAGCGCAGTGTTGAGCCCCGACACCGACATGACGACGAGGACGAGGGACAGGCACATGATCCCCAGCAGGAACCAACGCCGCGCGTGGATCGCGGGTTGCTCGTGCAGCGGGATCGCAGTCGTGGCGACGGGGGGAGAGGCCATAGGTGAGCTCCTTTGGGGGACTGCTTACGTACGCCTCAAACGAGACGGCTTCGTCTCATTAGAACGTATGCGTCTCGTATCGATACGGCAACGTTCGATACTGTGCTCTTCGTCACAGGAGCCGAGGACGAAGAACGGGCGGGAGCTCACCCGCGGAGCTGTCGCGGCGGTCCCTGGGGGCGGGGCGAACCAGTCCCCCAGGGAAAGCCGTCGACGTTACGGCTGGAGCGGCGGGTCGGCGTTGGTGGCCAGCTCCAGCGCCATCTCCGGGAACCAATCACCGGCGCCGGGATCGATCATTCCCCACTCCGGGTCGACCGTCTCGCCCGCCGGTCCCAGGCCCCGGGTGCATTCGCCGTCGGACTCGCCGGGGGTCTTCACCCACAGGTAGGCGGCGAGCAACGGCTCACCCGTGTCGAGGGTCGGCGCCCGGCCCAGCCCACGGTCGGGCGGGTTGCACCAGTCCTGCGGGTCGGGATAGGCGGGCGGGCTCCACGGTCCCTGTCCGTTGCGACTGGTGTCGATCACGTAGCGGGCCGTCGGCTCTACGTCGCCCAGCATGTTGCTGTAGCGGAGATTGATCCCCGACGTGTTGAGCTCAGGGTCATCGCTGTCGTCGCTCCACTCGCCGAAGCGATCGAGCGCCACCCCGGTCCACTCGCCGAGCAGGTCGGCGATCTTGGCGGGGAACGGGCCGCCGTTCCAGTACTGGTTCGGGCAGTTGAAGAAGTCGCCCTCGACCACCCCGGTGGCGTAGGCGATGCACTGCGAGATCCAGCGGCCGTACTGCACGTTGTTGACCGTGTACTGGTAGTTGGAGACGTTGAGGTAGAAGCCGTCCGCATCGGCCACCCCGGCCTGAACCAGCCGGTGCGCGATGTCGCCTGATCCGAGCCAGGCGCTGTGGGTGCCGTCGAGGTAGGTCGTGACGTTGGGCAGGTCGGCCAAGGCGTCCACGGCGTGGTTGAGCATTGCGAACCGCTCGGCCGCCGCCGTGGCCGGGTCGGCCTCCGCCGGCTGGCACCACTCGAGGGCGTTGGACCCGTCGGCGCTGCCGTAGGGGTCGTACCAGGGGATGATGCCCAGACCGTCGGGCTCGAGGATCACGATGGCCGGGTGGTCGCCGATGCCGGCGACGAACCCGTCGATCCACGCCTCGTACTCCGCCTGCGTGGTGGCCCCACCGGCGGAGAACTGGGCGCAGTCGCGGAACGGGATGTTGTAGGTGACCAGCACGGGGACCGACCGCTTGGCCGCCGCCCGGGTGACGGTCAGCCGGACATCCTGCTCCACCGACGTGGGTGTGCCGCGCTCGAACCAGACGGCCTGCGGGGTGTCGGTCATCGCCCGGATCAGGCTGGCCGCCTCCGTGTCTCCCTGTGAGATCAGCTCGGCGATCTGCCGCTTCGCCCCCGGTTGGGGCGGTGGCACGTACAGGTCGTCGCCCGTCTGCGACGGTGCCGCCGAGGCGGGCGCTCCCACGAGCGCTCCCATCAGCAGCATCGCCACCAGGCTCGCCGCCCATCGCCACGGAATCGACATGCTGCTCTTCATGGCCCCTCCTCCATTCGAGCTGTGGAAGCGCTCTCATGGTACGCGATCGACCGGGTGCAGGGGAGGGTTCCCGGGCCCTTGGACGCGATGAGGCCCCTGGCACTCGACGGCGGGGCAGCCGCCGAGCGCCAGGGGCTGTGGGAGCCCGACGACTCGCTACGAGTCGTCGCTGAAGGTCCCTCCGAAGATGTCGGAGTTACCGAAGGTGGGCGCGCATTGGTTGTTGGGGCCGGGGCGCAGCGCGTCCGAGTGCGATCCCGGCAGCTCAGCGGCCGAGGCACGGTCGCGCGGACGGTCGCCGACCACCGGCTGGGCGCCACCGCCCAGTACGTCCTCCACGAACGCCTGCCGGTAGGCGTTGATCGCCGGGCAGACGGTGCCGTTGCGCATGTCGTTCCAGACCGCCGAGCCGAAGTCGCGGGTGGCGACGGCGTAGTTGTAGTCGCCGAGGAACTCGGAGGTGAGTCCGTTGGCGCTCGACGCCCGGCCGTCACCGACGGCGCCCCGGTGCAACGTCGTCCACGGGCCGATCGCTCCGGTGGCGGCATTCACCTCCGCGTGGCGGACCACGCCGAGGACGCGGCGCGGTGAGGTGGTCTCGTTCCGCCAGGGGTCGAGCCAGGCGTTGTAGGTCAGCCATGCGTCGGTGCCGTCGGGCGAGATCGCGATCGCCGGGAAGTTGGCCCGGTCGGTGCCGTCGTTGGCATCAATGACCGGGGAGTAGGTCTCGCCACCGTCGGTGGAGCTCACGACGTAGGCCCGCTCGTTGTTGGTGCCGGCCCGGTCGTCAGACCACGTGATCAGGATCTGGTCGGTGGCGTCGGCGCCCGAGGGTGCCCCGTTGGCGATGTCGATGCTCGGGAAGCTGTTGGTACGGGCACCGGCGATGCCGTCGATCGTGAACCGGCCCTGTGCGGGGTCGAACTGCCCGATCCCGGCCACGGGCTGGACGATCGCCCGCGGGCGCTCGAAGGTGGCGCCACCGTCGAAGGAGCGCGCCTGGAAGAACACGCCTTCGCGCGTCCGGATGTCGGTGCCGATCCAGACCACGTACACCACGCCGGCGCTGTCCGTGCGGATCGCACAGCCCTGGCGGCCACCGGTCTGGCTGTTGTTGGTGGCCGGCGTGAGCTGGCGCTGCCGCCAGGTGTCGCCGCCGTCGGTGGAGCGGGCGAACAGCACCGGTTCCGATCCGGCGGCGCCGCGGAAGCCCACGTTGCAGACGTAAGCGTTGCCGAAGTGCGGGCTCGACTCCGCGTTGTCGGCCCACAGCTGCTCCTTGTCGCTGAACAGCGCCTGGTTCTGCCGGGTGACCACGACCGGATCCATCCAGGCGTCGTTGTCCCCGGCGATCGCACCGGCGATGTCGTCGGACCGGGACACCGCGATGGCGCCTTCGCCGGCGAAGGGCTCGGCGCCGGGCACCTTCGTGGCGATGTTGGCGTAGTAGAGGCGCTGGCCGTTGGCCCACGAGAAGTCGCCGGCCTCGTCGGGAACCGGGCCGAAGACCAGCTCCGGGTCGCCATTGGAGACCATGCCGTTCTCGAAGTAGTTGGGCAGCGTGCCGATCGGCCCGGCCGGGTCGGGTACGCAGCCGGTGTCGGTCGCCGGCGGCTGTCCCGGCGCCACGTCCGGTTGCCCGAGGCAGCTCGGCGTGACACGGGCCGAGAACCCGGTGTAGGTCGGTTGGGTCCAGGTCCGACCGGAATCCGTGGAGAACTGGACGCCCGACACGCCCACCCCGGGCGTGAACGGGCAGGTGCGGTCATCCCCCGCGTTGCACGCCTCCAGGTCGATGTTGTCGTTGGCACCCGCGGCCAGGATGTTGGGCTGCACCGGATTCACGGCCAGCCCCGGCTCGTTCTGCTTGTTCTGCGAGAACAGCGCGTCGTTGCTCCCCACCGTCACCTCGGTGGAGCCACCCGGCGTGAGCGGGACGGCACCCACCAGTACAGGTAAGAGGAGGATCGTGATTAACGCCGCGGCCATGGCCCCGGCGAGGCGAGTGATACGCATTGCACCCCCATACGTCGTCGTATCGGACGTGCACGGCGCGCCACCGACCCCTGACGCTCATGGAAGCCCGCGACGTGCTGGCGCAGCCCCGCACCCATTGACACTCCCCCCGTCGGAACGCTCGCAAACAGAGCCGACTGCCGCGATCCGCCGCCGCTACTTCCGTGTCGGCCGCTCCCCGGTGGCTGCCGGCGCTATCGGTCGCTGAGTGCTTCTACGCGGGCGGCAAGCTTGTCGAGCGCCATCGTCCATCCGGCGGCACCCGGGGAGTCGCCGGGAACGCCGCTGTGGGTCATCACGATCTTGGTGCGGCCACCGACGTCCTCGAGCTCGACGCGGACCTCGGTCGTCCTGGGATGCGCCTCGGGCATGCCCATGTCCGACGGCGATAACACGTTGCCGTTCTCGTCGGACATGGACTCGGTGTAGACGAGTCGCTCGTTCTCGACCACCTCGCGGTACTCGCCGGCGAACCACATCTGCATCGGGCCGTCCGGGGATTGCATCTCCATGCACACCAGACGGGTGCCCCCCACGCGCACGTCCATCTCGGCGACGGGGATGGTGGCCCCGTCGGGGCCGTACCACGCCTTGAAGTGTTCCGGGTCGGTCCACAGCTGCCAGATGAGGCCCACCGGAGCATCGAAGCTCCGTTCGATCACCACCGCGTCCTGGGAGCCGTTGTTGTCAGTCATCGTGGTCGCCTGTCTTTCGTTGCGGTCGGAGTTGTGTGAGGTAGTCGTCCATCCGGTCGAAGCGGGCCTCCCAGACGGGCCGGTACTGCTCGGCCCAGGTCGAGACCTCCGCGAGCGGTGCGGCGTCGAGGGCGCAGGGTCGGTACTGGGCTCGGTGACCCCGCATGACCAACCCGGCCCGTTCCAACACCTTGATGTGCTTCGAGATGGCCGGGAGCGTCATCTCGAACGGCTCGGCGAGC
>OCZV010000882.1_pt1 | contig 10754 bp, 13 predicted proteins | sample 1539051 | NCBI WGS metagenome assembly OCZV01 (sample SAMEA3113581, study PRJEB22503) | soil metagenome
ATCAAGGACGGTGTCGTCACGCTGACGCTGAACCGCCCGGACCGTCTCAATGCGCTGTCCGGGCCGATGCTCGACGCGCTGCTGGAGGCGCTGCCTCGTCTCGCCGACGACCCCGACGTCGGCGCCGTCGTCCTCACCGGCAGCGGGCGCGCGTTCTGCGCAGGTGGCGACGTCAAGGCCATGGCCGAGGGTCGGGAGTTCGGCGGCACCACGCTGGAGGACAAGGCCCAGGCGCTGCGTTCGCGCATGGAGGTCTCGCGCTGGCTGCACGAGATGCCCAAGCCGACGCTGGCGATGGTCCGGGGCGCCGCCGCCGGCGCCGGCCTGTCGATGGCGCTGGCCTGCGATCTCCGCATCGCCGCCGACAGTGCGCGCTTCGCCACCGCGTTCGCACGGGTCGGGTACTCCGGGGATTTCGGCGGCAGCTGGTTCCTGACCCAGCTCGTCGGCACCGCGAAGGCGCGCGAGCTGTACTACACCGCCGAGATCATCGATGCCGGGCAGGCGCTGGCTCTCGGACTGGTCAACCGCGTCGTCCCGGACGCCCGCCTCGAGGAGGAGACGCAGGAGCTGGCCGCCCGGCTCGCCCGCGGCCCGCGCGTCGCGCTCCGCTACATGAAGCGCAACATGAACGCCGCCGAGACCGCCTCGCTCAAGGATTGCCTCGACCTCGAGGCGTGGCACCACACGCGCACCGGCTTCACCGAGGACCATCGAGAGGCGGCCAAGGCCTTCATCGACAAGCGGGAGCCCGTCTTTCGAGGGAGGTAATTCGCGATGGGCGGCAACGAATTTGCTGCCCCCACGCTCGGAGGTGCCCGACGATGAAGGCGACCGATCTCCTCAAGAAGCAGCACAAGGAAGTCAAGGCCCTGTTCAAGAAGCTGGAGGATACCGACAACCCGCGGATGCGGCGCCAGCTCATGACCGACATCAGCCAGAACCTCGAGGCCCACACGACCATCGAAGAGGAAATCTTCTATCCTGCAGTGCGCGAGCTCGAATCGCGGGACGCCGAGGAGATGGTGCTCGAGGCCTACGAGGAGCACCACGTCGTGAAGCTTGTGCTGGCCGACCTGCCCCGAGTGAACCCCGAAGACGAGCGGTTTGTGGCCAAGATGACGGTCCTCTCCGAGCTCATCGAGCACCACGTCGAGGATGAGGAGAAGGACATGTTCAAGCTGGCCCAGAAGCTCGGCAAGGACAAGCTGGAAGAGCTCGGCGAGCAGATGGAGGAGCGCTTCGAGGCCTTCCGCTCGAGAGCGACGGAGGCGGCCTAGAACGCGATCGCGCCGCGCCCGATGAGCGTACGGGCGCGGAGCCGGCGGTGCAGTTCGCCGACCCGGTCGAGGGGGACGACCTCGGATACGACAGGCCGGATGCGGCGCTCGGCTACCAGCTCCCCCGCCCGCGAGACCTCCCAGCGGGAGGCGTAACGGCTGCCCAGCACGGTGATCTCATCGTGCACGAGCCGCCGTGGCGCCACCGCTGCCGTGACGCCCGGGAAGGTCGTCAGGACCACCAGGCGGCCGCGGCGGTCGAGCGTGTCCAGGCAGAACGCAAGCGTCTCGGGTGCGCCGACCAGATCCACCGCGACCGTGACCGGCTCGCCAAGCGCCGCCCGGCCCGCGCCCGGGTCGGCGGCGGTGAAGTCGAGCCCGGCCGCGGCGCCCGCCTCGCGGGCGGCGGCCAGTTTCGATTCGCCGACGTCCACGCCGACGACCCCGGCGCCAAAGAGGGCCGCCATCTGCGTCATGTGGATGCCGACGCCGCCGCCGGCGCCCATGACCATCACCACATCGCCCGGAGCGATGCCGGCGCGCCGGCTCACGTGCAGCGGTGTCGCGATGGCGTCGGGGACCGCTGTCGCGTCGATGGGCGCAATCCCGTCCGGCACCGGCAACAGGTTGAACACCGGCAGCACGCAAAGCTCCGCGTAACCACCGTTGGCCGCTACGCCGATGTTGCCGCGCAGGTTACGGCAGAGCGGCTCGTGGGCGAGCCGGCAGTAGTCGCAGCTCCCGCAGGCCAGGTAAAAGTACGCCATCACACGCTGGCCGAGCTGCAGCGTCGTCACCCCCGCGCCAGTCTCCACGACGGTCCCCACGAGCTCGTGCCCGGGGATGCGCGGAAGCAGCTCGGGCCGGCGCCCCTGGTTGCCGTTCATGTAGTTGAGGACCGTGAGACCGACGCCGCAGGCCTCGACGCGGACGAGCGCCTCCCCGGGACCAGGGGATGGCACCCGGACTTTCTCGTACTCGAGCGCATCACCCCATGCGTGAAGCACCTGGGCCTGCATCATGGCGCCGCCCATGATGCCACGCCCCCGCAAGGGGCGGGAACGATGCCCCACCAGCTAGAGAAGCCTGCCACCGCGAGGCCCCCGGGTAATCGAGGAGCGCCCCGGCTCCGCGGGGCGTGACGGCATCGGCGGTTTTGGCGCTTCCGCCCGGGCGTGACGAGCGTCAGGGTTGAGGCGCTCTGAGGCCACCGCCAGGCCCGCGCGGGTAATCGAGGAGCGCCCCGGCTCCGGCGGGGGCGTGACGGCATCGGGGGCTTTGGCGCGTCCGCCCGGGCGTGACGAGCGTGGGGGTTGAGGCGCTCTGAGGCCACCGCCAGGCCGCGCGGGTAATCGAGGAGCGCCCCGGCTCCGGCGGGGGCGTGACGGCATCGGGGGCTTTGGCGCGTCCGCCCGGGCGTGACGAGCGTGGGGGTTGAGGCGCTCTGAGGCCACCGCCAGGCCGCGCGGGTAATCGAGGAGCGCCCCGGCTCCGCCGGGGGCGTGACGAGCGTCGGGGGGTTTGGGGGGCCCTTTCGAGGCCCCCCATGTAACTAGGCCGCGGCGCAGGCGGCGTCGACGGCGGCCTTCAGGTCGGCGAGGGCGATGGGCTTGTGCAGCAGGGTGACGCCGGCTTCCCGTGCACGCGCGGTCGTCAGCGCCGGTGCGGAGCCCGTCAGCAGGATGACCTGCACGTCGGGGTCGACCGCCCGGATCGCGGCCGCCACCTGGAATCCGTTCATCCCGGGCATCAGCAGATCGGTGATGACGGCCTCGTAGCGCTGCTCGCGGAACCGGGCAACCCCGGCAGCACCGTCGGCGGCGGCGTCGACCTCATAGCCAAACGCCGACAACATGTCGGTGAGCAGCGACCGCAGAGCGGCTTCGTCGTCGATCACGAGTATCCGGTGTGGCGCGGTGGTCATTTGCTCTTCCTTCCGGCTGCTGCACGTAGGCAAGAGCGATACCACACCGTAAGCGGCTGGATTTGCGGGGAATTATGGGGGCGTCTACCACCGGCGACCGGTTTCTGTCCGTCGCCGACTGGTCAGTAACTCATCGGCTCAGAGATTTTCCAGTCGGAGTGCCGGCCAGAGCAGCGTCCGGTGAGCGCCGTGGTCGGCTGCGACAGGCGGTTCGGGCCGCGCCGTGGGCGAGGGGGCGGGACAGTGCACCAGCGAGCAGAGGAGAAGCTTGCGCTCGGCGTTTTCCGAGGGATGCCGGCGACGCTCATCGGAGGACGTGACGGAGGCGCCACGGCGATCGAGCACGACTTCGATGCCCTCGAGCGAGGCCAGCGAGCGCCGGAGATATTCGTGGAGGGCCGTCTCGTGGCGAGGGACGACCACGACCACACGGGACGAAGTCATGGAGCCACTATGTTGCCACAGACGATGGTCGTCGTGTCGGTCGAATCTCCGGCTCGGTCTAGGGCCGTCGCAGCAAGGTTTCCAGCAGCTCCAGCGCCGCCCTGGCGAACGCCTCCATGTTGGGCTCGCGGTCGCCAACACGCGTCTCGAGCGTGACGGCGCGCTCGACCGGCCCAGCGACGGCGAGGCAGGCGTGGCCCGGGGCGTCGCCGTAACGGTTGCCGGTGGGGCCGCTGGCGCCGGTCTCCGCCAGGCCCCACGTCGCGCCCAGCAACTCGCGAATGGTTCGCGCCTTGATCAGCGCATAGGCCTCGGTGCTGGATCGGATGCCGACCAGCGACTCGTCCGGCACGCGCAGCAGGGCCCGCCGGGCCGCCTGCGTGTACACGACGGCGGCGCCGAGGAAGTATGCCGAGGCCCCGGGCACGGCGAGCAGCGCCGCCGAGATCAGGCCGCCGGCGGACGACTCGGCAACCGCGATCGTCTGCCGGCGCTCCCGCAACCGGGTCGCGACCGAGATCGCCAGCGACGTGAGGTCGATCATGAGCGCTGCAGCCGTTCGAGCAGGAAGCGGCGCAGGCGTGCTTTCATCTCCTCGGGCATCTCGGCCCGCTGGGCCTTGGCGCCGATCTCCCGCGCTTTCGTGTAGGTCGCGAGGTAAGCGCGGCAGGGGGCGCAGTCGGCCAGGTGCTGCTCCAGCTCGGCCGCCACATCCGCCGAGAGGCTCTGCTCGAGGTAGTCGGCGAGGATCTCGATGAGCTCTCGGCAGGTCATACACGCACCCCTAAGTCCGGCAGTCTACACCGCACGGGCGTTCAAGCGGCGACGAGCAGCCGCTCGTCGAGCGTCCCGCGCACGAGCACCACGAGATCGGCGGCGGGATCGACGGCGAGGGCGGCCTCGGCGGCCGCGGCGAGCTGCCCGCTCTTGCCGAGCACGACACGAAACGCCAGCTCCGTCGGGGACAGCGTGCGGAACACGACGTCCTCGCCCGCGCGCCAGATCTGCAGACGCGCACCGTCCGCCTCGAGGTCTGCCGCCGCCTCCCCCGCCCCGGCTTGGTGGGCGCGCCAGATCGCGTCGATCGGCCAGGGCGAGCTCAAGAGCGTCAGTGACGGATCCAACGCCAGGGCGGGCAGCGCGAGCAGCGCCTCCGGCTCGAGGGGAACGGCGTCGGGGGCATGCAGGGCGAGGTTCATCGCCCACTCTAAGCGGGCCACGTCGGGCAGATATGCGAGGTGACTGGACGCCGGGAAGCTGGCCAGGAAAGCTGGGAACGAGGCACCGTACTCGAACAGGCACGGACTCGTCGGCGGCTGCTCGCGGATGTAACGGTCCGCGGCGTAGCGAAAGAACCGAGGGTCGACGAGCTGCACGACCACCGGGAAGGTCGCTTCCAGCGCGGCGGTCAGGCTCGTGAAGACGTGGTGGCGGTAGACCGCCAGCCGGGCCGCTGGGCCGAGCCCGTCGGCGCGGACGGCATCCGCCACCATGCCGTCGTTGCCGGCCAGCAGTGTCTCGCGGAAGCCGGCCTGCAGCTCACGCAGCGTGGGCATCACTCCGCCCGTGCCCGGTGCGCAGCAGCAACGCGCGGGCCGTCGCGGCCTCCTCGAGGAGCACCGCCAGCGCCGGTACGCCGGTGTCCCACTCGACCAGCGTCGGCACTGTGCCGAACCGTGCGAGCGCCTCGGCGTAGAGCCCCCAGACCGCCGGGGCGACGCGGGAGCCGTGGTCGTCGATGAGAATCTGGTGTCCGTCGGCGTCGTTCACGGCGTGCCCAGCCAGGTGGATCTCGCCGACCGCGGCGGGATCCAGCCCGTCCAGGTACACGGTGGGATCCTCACCCAGGTTGCGGCAGCTGACGTAGATGTTGTTCACGTCGCACAGCAAGCCGCAACCCGTGCGGTGCGCCAGCTCGTTCAGGAACACCGGTTCGGGCATGCGTGAATGGCGGAAGCGCAGGTAGCTCGACGGGTTCTCGACGAGCAACCGCCGGTTCAGCCGGCCCTGGGCGCGCCCGATCTGCTCGCTCACGACGGCCAGCGCCTCGTCGTCGTACGGCAAGGGGAGCAGGTGGTTCAGGTAGGTGCCGCCGGCTGTGCTCCAGGACAGGTGCTCGGACACGGCCGCGGGCTGCAAACGCTCGACGAGCGCGGCGAGGCGCTCGAGGTGCGCGCGGTCGAGGCCCTCGGCGCTCCCGAGCGACAGGCCGACACCGTGGACCGAGACCGGGTAGTCGATACGCAGGCGCTCGAGCGCACGCACCGCCGGGCCCCCGCCCATGTAGTTCTCCGCGTGAACCTCCAGCCAGTCCACAGCCGGTCGGGAGGCGAGGATCTCGGCCACGTGTGATGAGCGCAGGCCGATCCCGCTGCCCCTCAGTGCGGTCGTCCGGGGTGTCGGATCCATTCCGGCAGTAGGACACGACCAGGCGGGCAAACGGTGCGCGCACCGCCCGGCGTGGCCGGGGTGTCTCAGGGCCAGCACGTTCCGGTCGACGGCGACGACGGGCTCCGCCGAGACCGGACCAGCAACCACGGGCCCGTAGCACAGGGAGATTCACATGAAGACGTCCCAGCTGCTCGTCGCCTCCGCCGTGGCTGCCGCGCTCGCGCTGCCGGCCTTCTCGTATGCCCAGGGCGGCCCGGCGCCGAAGCCGAAATTCGAGGCCGAGAAGTGCTACGGCATCGCCAAGGCGGGCAAGAACGACTGCCAGACCGCGAACTCCTCGTGCGCGGGCACCTCCAGGCGCGACAACCAGGGCGATGCCTGGATCTACGTGCCGGCCGGCTCGTGCGACAAGCTCGTCGGCGCCAGCAAGGCTCCGAAGAAGGCCTGATCGCAGGCGTAGGGCGGGACGGCGCTGGCCGCCGCCCGCCCAGCCAACCAATTCAGGGAGACGATGCCATGCAGACGATGATGACGACGACCATGCCCGCGTCGGCCGTGCGTGACCGCCTCGCGTGGGCCCTCGAGCACCTCGGCCGCTTCCCGCTGGCCGCGATCCAGCTGCTCTTCCGGCTCGCCATCGCCAGCGTGTTCCTCAAGGCGGGCCTCAACAAGCTCGCGAGCTGGGAGCTGACCGTGCAGCTCTTCGCCGACGAGTACAAGGTGCCGGTGCTGCCGCCGGAGCTCGCCGCCACGCTGGCCACGAGCGTCGAGATCGGCTGCTCGGCGCTCCTCGTCGCCGGACTCGCGACCCGGCTGGCGACGCTGCCCCTGCTGGGCATGATCGCGGTGATCCAGACGTTCGTCTATCCGAGCGCGTACTCGGAGCATCTGCCGTGGGCCTCGATTCTGCTCTTCCTGTTCACGCGCGGCGGCGGCGCCTGGTCGGTCGATCGCGCGATCGGCCTGGAGCCTGCGGCGGAAGGACGACGATGAGCCAGCCCACGCGCATCCTGATCCTCGGCGGCGGCTTCGGCGGCGTCTACACCGCGCTGACCCTCGAGAAGCTCCTGGCGGCGGAGATCCGCCGGGGCGACGTCGAGCTGGGGCTCGTGAGCCGTGAGAACTACATCGTCTTCCAGCCGATGCTACCCGAGGTGATCTCGGGGAGCATCGGCGTGCTCGATACGATCACGCCGATCCGCCGGCTCTGTCCTCACACCAACCTCTACACGCGCACGATCGAATCCATCGACCTGCGCCACCGCAGCGTGCAGTCGGCGGCGGGGTTCGGCAGTCGCCAGCATCACCTGCACTTCGATCACCTGGTCGTGGCGCTGGGCAACGTCACCTCGTTTGCCGGGCAACCGGGCCTGGCCGAGTACGCGCTGCCGTTCAAGTACCTCGGCGACGCGCTCACGCTGCGCAACCGCATCATCCACACGCTGGAAGAGGCCGACATCGAGCAGGACCCCGAGGTCCGGCGCTCGCTGCTGACCTTCGTCGTGGCCGGCGGCGGCTTCTCGGGCGTGGAGGCGGTGGCAGAGCTGAACGACTTCGTGCGCGCCGCAGCCGGCAGCTTCCGCAACATCCGGCCGCCCGAGATCCGCGTCGTGCTGCTGCACGCCGGCCGTCTGATCCTGCCCGAGCTGCCGAAGTCGCTTGCCGAGTTCGCCCAGACGTTGCTGATGAAGCGAGGGGTCGAGATCCGGCTCAACACGCGGCTGGCAGGCGCGACGGCCGACACCGCACTCCTCGACGGCGGCGGCCGACTCGAGACGCGGACCCTGGTCAGCACGGTGCCGTCGGGTCCCAACCCACTGGTGGCCACATTGCCCGTCAAGAAGGACCGAGGTCGGATCCTCGTCGATCAGCACCTCGAGATCCCGGAGTACCCCGGCCTCTGGGCGGTCGGCGACTGTGCCGCGATCCGCGACGCCGCGACCGGAGACTTCTGCCCCCCGACGGCGCAACACGCGACACGGCAGGCGGCGTGCGCGGCGCGCAACATCGTCGCGACCCTGCGCGGCGAGCCGCGGAAGGCCTTCGCGTTCACCGCACTCGGCAAGATGGGCTCGCTTGGCCGGCGGTCGGCCGTGGCGGAGATCTTCGGCATCAAGCTGTCGGGATTCCTGGCCTGGTGGCTGTGGCGGACGATCTATCTGCTCAAGCTGCCGGGACTCGACCGCAAGCTTCGCGTGGCGACCGACTGGACGCTCGATCTCGTGCTCCCGCCCGACATCGTCCAGCTCAAGACCGACCGGGCGCTCGGCGTGCGCCGGGAGTATTTCGAGCCTGGCCAGGTGGTCTTTCGCGAGGGCGACCGTGGGGACTGGCTCTACGTGGTCACCGAGGGCGAGGTCGAGGTCGTCAAGAGTGTGCCGGGTCGTGGGGCAACACCGCTGCGGCGGCTCGGGGCGGGCGAGTGCTTCGGCGAGATCGCGCTGGTGAGCGACAGCCCGCGCTCGGCGACGGTGCGCGCCGTCTCGGCCACCAACGTGTTGGCGGTCGACCGCGAGGCCTTCCAGGCGATGTTCACGACCATGCCGCCGCTGCGACGATTCGTCGAGCAGTTGATCGCCTCCCGCACCGTCTGAGGCGGGGCCGTCTGTCGAGGCGCGCCTTCAGTGGGCGTGCAGCGTCTCGCCCCTGGCCATCGCGAGATGGTGCGGGCCATGGTGACTACCCTCGGTCAGCAGCCCGATGAACCCGAGACCGCGCAGCCGCGCGCTCGTCCGGGCGTCACTGGCGCTCTTCGCCGTGACGGTGAGCCGCACGCCACCGGGGATCGTCTCGGTCTTCGCCGCGTACGCCGGCATCCGGTCCAGCTCGGCGGCGTGCGGGACTATCATCGCCAGGATCGCGCGTTCCGTCCGCCCCGTCCCGGTGATCTCCATGGCCAGGCCGGCGGGGACGAGATGCTGCTTCACATCCGCGTGCAGGACGACCTCGTTCATGTCGATGAGGTGCTGGCGCAGGCGCTCCAGATCCACCCGGCTCCAGTCGGTCCTGGGGTCGCCGTCGAGCATGGCGACGACCTCGGAGATCGCCCCGAAGGCATCCTGCCCGGCCTGAGCGGCCTCCCGGCCGCTGGCCGTGCTGGGCATCGTGTGATGGTGCTGCATCATGCCGCCCGGCGTCGCGGGATGCGACGACGGGGGGCTCTGAGCGAGAACCGTGTGACCGACGAGCCCGGCGCCGGTGAGGACGCCGAGCGCGATGACGAGCGCTCTCCGCATGGTGGCCTCCTGTCGAATCGAAGCGATGGCGACAGTATGGAGAGCGAGGCCGGCCGCGGTCTATGACTTACGTCACTCGCCGCCGCGCTCGGCGAGAGCCAGCAGCCCCGCCACGTCACGGACGACGACGCGGCGACCCGTCCGGCTGATGACGCCGGCCTGCTCCAGCTGCGCCAGCGCGCGGGCCACCAGCTCGCGGACGGTGCCGAGCCGGGCGGCCAGCTGCGCCTGCGTGAGCTGCAGGTCCAGCTCGAGCCCCGGCGTGAGGGGGCGCCGCTCGGCGGTCGCGACCAGGTGGCGCGCCAGGCGCTCGGGGACGGGACGGAACGCGAGATCGCTGACGAGCCCGGCGAACCGGCGGATGCGCCGCGCCAGCGCCTCGATGATGGCCAGCGTGACGCCGGGATGCGTCCGGCAGAGGGCGATCAGGCGCGGCCGGGACAGGGACAAGACGCGGGCGGCCTCGACCGCCACGGCCGAGGCGATGTACCCGCCGCCGTCGAAGAGCGGGCCTTCGCCGAGCGCCGCGCCCGCCTGCTCGGTGTGGAACACCTGCTCCCGCCCGCGCAGCGAAATCTGGCGCACCTCGATGCGCCCCGTGGCGATGACGAAGAGATGCGTGCAGGGAGCGCCCTCCTCGAACAGGGTCTCGCCGGGGGCCAGTGTCCGCGACGAGCAGCTGCGCGCCAGCTCCCGCAGCTCGGCCACGGACAGCGAGCGAAAGTACGGCACGCGCCCGAGCATCTCGGCATCGGCCGTCAGTGCGGGCGCTGATCGTGGCGGGCGATGACCCACTCTGGGACGGCGACGGACCATGGTGTCGAGAGCCTCACCGAGTACGCGGAGAAAGGCAAGGTGTCCGCGCGCCGGGAGGGCCCGGCCTTGACGGGCCGGCTCACGCGTGGGAGAAGGGTGGGGCGTGCAGCTCCGAGCGATTGTGGTGATCGGCGTCGGTCTGCTGCTCGCCCTGGCCGCCACCGTCGGTCCGCTGCCCTCTCCGGCCGGCGAGCCGGGCGCGAGCCTCGCGGTTCGTCTGCCCGACGCCGTGCGGACGGCCGTCTTCACGCTGCTCGCGCTGTCCGCCATCCTCCTGCTCGCGCTGCAGCGCCCCCGACGTCCCACCGAGGACGATCCCTTGGCCGTCCGCGCGCCCCAGCGGCGCGCGACGTGGGTGGCGACGCTGCTCTCGCTGCTGCCGTTCCTGTTGTTGCTCGCCATCGCCTGGTACGTCATCTGGAGCCGCTGGTCCGGTGGCGAGGGCAATCCGATCGAGACGGCGTTCAGCGCCATCGCCGGGGTGCTGGACCTGCTGGCGCGCTCACGCAAGCCTCCGACCTCGATGCCGTTCTTCGATGTCACGATCGCGGTGCTCGTGCTGCTGCTCGCGCTGGCGATCTTCGCGCTGATGGTGCTGATCTCGCTCGCCGACCGCCTGGAGAAGTGGTGGGCCGGCCGGGGACCGGACAGGGCCGCGCCGCA
>OCZV010000883.1_pt1 | contig 10753 bp, 12 predicted proteins | sample 1539051 | NCBI WGS metagenome assembly OCZV01 (sample SAMEA3113581, study PRJEB22503) | soil metagenome
GTCGTCGTGCTCACCGGCGGCATCATGACCTCGCTGGCGTCGCTGGAGACGCGTATCCTCAGGGCCGCCGGCGAGTACGCGCTCGCCCGGGCGCTGGCCCGGACGCGGGTGACGATCGTCCCCGGCGACAAGCGCGTGACCATGCGCGGCGCCGCCGCCCTGCTGCTGTACGAGCTCGCGGCGAAGGAGGAGTCCAGATGAAGGCGATCACGTTCCATGGCGTGAGCGACGTGCGGGCCACCGACGTGGCCGACCCCAAGGTCGTGGACCCGACCGACGTGGTGCTGCGCATCACGACCAGCGCTGTCTGCGGCTCCGACCTGCACCAGTACCACGGCCGCGGCGGCGGCGCCCTGGTGCAGACGGGCGCCATCATGGGCCACGAGTTCATGGGCGTGGTCGAGGATGCCGGCGCCGCGGTCAAGAACGTGCGGCGGGGCGATCGGGTGATCGTGCCGTTCTCGGTCTCGTGCGGCACCTGCGAGTGGTGCCGGCGACGGCTGCCGACCCAGTGCAGGACCACCGGCCGGGCGGTGTTCGGGGGCCGGTTCGGCCACGTGTGGGGCGGGGGCCAGGCCGAGCGCATCCGGGTGCCCTTCGCCGACCACCTCTGCGAGAAGGTGCCGGCCGAGCTGAGCGACGACGACGCGCTGTTCCTGGGCGACATCCTCTCGACCGGCTACGTCTCGGCCGAGAACGGCGGCATCCGCCCCGGCGACACCGTGGCGGTGTTCGGCGCCGGACCGGTGGGGCTGCTGGCGATGCAGTCTGCGCAGCTCTTCGGCCCCGCCCGGGTCTTCGCGGTCGATCGCGTCGATTACCGGCTCGCGCTGGCCGCCGAGTTCGGCGCCGAGCCCGTGAACCTCGACCGAGGCGACCCCGCCGAGCAGCTTCGCGCCCTCACCGGCGGCCACGGGCCCGACGTGGCGCTGGAGTGCGTGGGCCACGAGACTCCGTTCACCCAGGCCATCCAGTCGGTGCGGCCGGGCGGCACGGTCTCGTCGGTGGGCGTCTACGTCGAGCCGTCCATCGGGTTTCCGGCCCGTGAAGCATTCTTCAAGGACCTGACCCTCAAGATGGGGATCTGCAACGCGAAAAACTACATGAGCCTGCTCATGCCGCTGGTGCAGCGCAAGCGGCTGCAGCCGGCCCGGATCGTCACGCACACCATGCCGCTCAAGGACGCGCCGCGTGGGTACTCGATCTTCGACCAGAAGCAGGACCGGGCGATCAAGGTGATGCTCAAGCCCTGAGCCCCACTCACTGAGCTAGATGGCGACGACCAATCCGTCACTCGCGCAGTCTTCCGGCACCTTGCCGACCTGCGCGAGCATCTCTTTGCTCATGTGCGTCAGGATGACGCGCTTTGCCCCGAACGCAGCGCGGTGGGCGGCGATCGCGGGATAGTTCAAATGCCACTTGATGGGCTTCTCATAGAAGTAACACTCGGCGATGAGCAGATCGGCGCCCCGCGCGACCTTTGCCACGTCGTCGGTCCACTCGGTGTCGCCGGTGTAGGCGACGACTCGGCCTCCGACTTCGACACGCAGCGCGGTCGGATTGGTCTCCTGCGTATGTCGGGCCGGCTGGCTGGTGACCACGAGGTCCAGGATCTCGTGCGGGCGACCCGGCTCGAGCTCGATCCACTGCAACGGAAACGTGGGCACCATCACGTGCGACCCGGGGAAGAGCGCCTCGCGGATCGCATCCATCCGGCGCTGAAGGTCACGCGGGCCGGCGATCGTCAGGGGGCGGTCGCGCCTGGCCGACAGCATCGCGTCCATCAGGAGGAACGGCACTCCTCCGCAGTGGTCGCCGTGAAGATGGGTGAGGAGGATGGCGTCGAGGGAGTTGTGCTCGATGCCTTGCTGGGCGAGCGCGATCAGGGATGAAGCCCCGAAGTCGAAGGCGAAACGCGAGCGCGGCCCGTCGACGACGATGCACGTCTGGAAGCGCCCGCCACTTCCGAACGCGTCGCCCGAGCCCACGAACCGCACGCTGACCGGCATTCCGGTTTCCATCCTTACCCTTCAGATGATCCCGGCCGTTCGGAGCGTCTGACACTCGTCGGGCCCGATCTTGAGCATTTCGCCGAGCACCTCGTCCGTGTGCTCCCCCAGTCGCGGCGGTGGGCGTCGATACCGAACCGGTGTGCCAGACAGCTTGAGTGGGCTTCCGATCAGGGGGACGTCCGCGACCGGATGCGGCATCGTGATCTTCATCCCACGGTGGTCGTCGCCTGACCCTCGCGATCGCGAAGGAAGGGCGGCCCCCACGTCCGCGTCTCGTGGCCGACACCGGGCCGTTCGATCTTGATGACCTCGGCCCCGAGGTCTCCGAGCATCTGCGTACAAGAGGGGCCGGCCAGGACTTGGCTGAGGTCGAGAATCGTGATCCCGTTCAGTGGCCCTGTCGTCATGCCGCGGATGCTACCCGCCCGCCCGCGGACAGCAAAGCCAAAAAAAGTCACGATGATCGTAAGAAATACTTAAGATCGGCCATGAACCTGACGCAGCCGCTTCCTCGACGTGGTCCGCGGCCTGCGGCGTTCAGGCGCATTCAAGACTGGTCGAGGAGGCGGTGCACGCCCACGTCGGGTCGAGCGCACGCGCCTCCCCAACTCCAAGCGGATGAGCGTAGATCTCGCCTCGGTCAGCTCATAGCGGTCCCGGGCCCCACGGCCCCTGGATGGCCAGCGTCATGCCGCTGCCCGCGGTGCCAGTGCCGAAGATGTTGACGAAGAGTGTCCGACCCGACGGGCTAAAGCAGGCGCCCGCTAGCTCGCTGGTGTTGAGGCGATTGACGGCGAATTCGAACGCCTCGCCGTGTGGCGCGAGGCCGATCAGGCGGTTCACATCGGTGATGCCGGGGGCGAGCGGGTGCGAGTCGCCGTCGTCGGAGCCCGCGTCATCCTCACACAAGATCAGCCCGCCCCGCGGGGTCACGACGAGGTTGTCGGGCGAATCCAGCTCGTCGGCGCCGGTGGACTCGAAGATGAGCCGAAGCTTGCCACCGCCGCGCCGTTCGGGGCGGTACTCCCAGATCTGGCCGTAGCCCTCGGCGAACCCGTCAGGGTTGACGTCGCCGTTCTTGGCGTCGCCGCCGCTGGTCGAGTCGAAGAAGATGCTTCCCCCCTCGTACCAGCAGCCCTCGAGCCGATTGAACATGGCGGCCCCCTGATTGAAAGCCTGAGCGAAGGTCCTGAGCGGGCTCGTGTTCGACGCGTCGGCCGGATCGGGTTCGGCGACGTCGTACCAGGTCACCGGCAGCCAGCGACCCAGCTGCTGGTGTTCACGGGCGTCGTACTGGGGCAGACCCTCGATACCCAGCATCTGAAGCCGTCCGCCCGCGTACAGGTTCCAGGGATCGAAGGGCAGATACCGGTAGAACCCGGCGCCCACGCCCGATCCCGGATCCTCCGTGTGGTAGACGATGCCCGTTCGCTGATCGACCGCCACGGCCTCGTGGGAGAAGCGGCCCATGTCGGTGATCGGCACGGCCTCAGCCGTGGTGTTGTCGGGTAGGTTCACGGGGACCTGAAAGCAGTACCCGTGGTTCTTCGCCCATCCCGGTGGGGCGCCGGTGCCGGCGCTCACCGTGGTCTCCTCGCACGTGATCCAACTTCGGTGCGCGAGACCGATGCCGCCGGCGCAATTCACGATGGTACCGTTCAGGCTCACGGAGTGCTGAAGGAACTCGTGTGACCGCTCGTCGTAGTCGAGGGTGGTCGTTCCGCCGACACCATGGACGTCGTACTTGGTCTCAGTGGGCCCCAGCACCGCGCCAGCGACGGTGCCAGGATCCGTACGCACCTCATGGTTACGGATGAGGCGCACGACGTGACGTGCGTGGGGATGACGGAAGGCTGCCATCCCGTCGAGGTTCACGCCGACCGGGTGACCGTCGGACATGAGGTCGCCGATGGCGCTGAACGCGACGTAGCTGAATTCCGTCGGCAGGGCCAGGATCTCGAAGCCGCCCGGGTCGTTGTCCGGCGCCTGGGGCGCGAGCGGACCATAGCCATGGGCCTTCGGCTTCTTGCCGGTCTTGGCCGCGGCAGAGCGAGCGCTCAGCCGCTCGAGCGCCGCGAAGGTCAACAACGTGCCGCCGGCGAGGACCGCGGAGCTCCCCAGGAAGCTGCGGCGGGTCACGAGACGTCGGGGATGGACGATGGCCATACGCTCTCCTCTCTCTCGTGTGCACTACGGAGGAAGACGATGCGATGTTTCCGCGCGAAGTATCGTCGAGCGGTATGGCGGCCGGACGAACGATCGGTGACGTTTTCCGCACCGAGGCGTCACGTTTCGGTGAAGACCGTCACCGCGCCTGTCGTCGGTGCGTCGAACGACCTCCAGGGGCAGCGGCGGGCGAGACCCTTACGGCTGGTCTTGCTTCAGCAGCCCGTCGAGCGTCCGCGGCAGCCGTCGCGGTACGCCCTCGCCGTGCACGCGGGCGGCGATCTCGCCCTTGCGGTCGATCACGATCGTGTAGGGCGTTCCCTTGAACCCGAAGCGGTTGCCCAGGTTCAGCCGCGGATCGAGCGCGATGGGGTAGGTGGCCTTCGTCCGCTTCACGAAGCGCTGGGTGTCGGTCGCGGTGTCCTGCACGTGGATGGCGATGAACTCCACGCCGCGGTCCTGGTACCGCTCCGCGATCCGCGAGAGCTCCGGCGACTCCTTCGCGCACGGCTTGCAGTACGAGGCCTGGAAGCGCAGCACGATGACCTTCTTGCCGATCAGCTCCTTGGAATCGATCGTCTGGCCGTCCAGCGTCCTCACCCGGAAGCCGGGGGCGGCCGGTGCGGCGTGGGCCACCGCGGCGAGGCCCAGGAGCGCGGCAAGCACCAGAAGGGGGCGGCGGCGCATGGGGCTATAGTAGACCAATGACTCAGGTGTTGGCCGCCGCTCTGCTCACGCTTCTGGTCGCGTCACCGACGCTCGCCCAGAACTTCGCGCCGCCGCCGCCGCCCGTCGTCAGGCCTGGCGCGCCGGTGGCGACCATCTGTAGCACCGACTACGGCTGGTGTCCCGTCCAGACGGTCGCCGCCCCGGGCGGAAGCTGCCACTGCTTCGTGCCGCCGAGCACGTGGCTGCCCGGCCTGGCGCGCTACTGGCCCTACCAGGGGCCGGTGAGCCCCTACCTCAATCCGCACCAGGCGCCGCCGTCCACGATCCGCTGAGCCCGGCACCGGCGCGCCGTATAATGGCGCGCGTGAACGACCTCGAGCACGCCCTGCGCCGCGTCGTCCGCGGCAGCGTTCGCTTCGATCCGGCCTCGCGGCTGCTGTACTCGACCGACGCCTCCATGTACCAGGTGGAGCCGATCGGCGTCGTCACCCCGCGTGACGCCGACGACGTGCGGGCGGCGGTCGAGGTGGCGCGCGCTCAGCAGGTGGCGCTGCTGCCGCGGGGCGGCGGCACCTCGCTGACTGGCCAGACCGTCAACCACGCGCTCGTCGTCGACTTCACCCAGCACATGAACCAGGTGCTGGAGGTGAACACCGAGGAGCGGTGGGCGCGCGTGCAGCCGGGATTGGTCCAGGACGAGCTGAACCATCACGTCCGGCCGCTGGGACTGCTCTTCGGGCCGGACACGTCGACCTCGAACCGGGCCACGCTGGGCGGCATGATGGGCAACAACTCCGGTGGCTCGCACTCGCTTGCCTACGGCCTGACGGTCGACCACGTCCTCGAGATCCGCGCGCTGCTCGTCGACGGCACCGAGGTCGTGTTCGGCGAGCTGACGCCGGAGGAGTTCGAGGCCAAGACACGCGTGGCTGGGCTCGAGGGGCAGCTCTACCGCGAGGTGGCGGCGATCCGCGACGCCTACGTCGACGAGGTCCGCGCGCGCTATCCCACGCACTGGCGCCGCGTGGCCGGCTACAACCTCAACGAGCTGCTCGGCTGCGGCGTGCGCCCTCACTCCTACGCGGGCGGGGGGAACGGCGCCCCGCGCAAGCTCAGCATGGCGCGCCTGGTCGTCGGCTCCGAAGGCACATTGCTCACGATCCTCGAAGCCACGGTGCGGCTGGTGCGCCGGCCGAAGGCCACCGCGGTCGACGTCATCCACTACCACGACATGCAGGAGGCGCTGGAGTCCTCGCAGGCCATCCTCGAGACCGGGCCCTACGCGGTCGAGGTGACGGACAAGGTCATCCTCGACCTGGCGCGCAACAACATCGAGCAGGCGCGCCGCATGGGCTGGGTGCAGGGCGATCCGGCGGCCATCATGCTCGTGGAGTACACCGGCGAGACCGAGGCCGAGGCGAAGGCCAAGGTGGAGGCGCTGGAGGCGCGCCGGGCCCGCGACCAGTTCGGCTACGCCGCCCACGCCGCCTACGGCGCCGGCGAGCAGCGGACCATCTGGAACTTGCGCAAGGCCGGCCTCGGCCTGCTGCTCGGCATGAAGGGCGACAAGAAGCCAATCGCCTTCGTCGAGGACACCTGCGTCGAGCCCCGCCACCTGGCCCAGTTCGTCCCGCGCTTCAAGGAGATCTTCGCCAAGCACGACACGGTCGGCGCCTACTACGGCCACTGCTCCGTCGGCTGCCTGCACATCCGCCCCGTCATCGACCTGAAGACGCCGCGGGGCATGGAGCAGGTGCGGGCGATTGCCGACGAGATCACCGACCTGGTGGTCGAGTTCGGCGGCACCATCTCCAGCGAGCACGGCGACGGCCGGGCCCGCAGTCCGTTCCTCGAGCGCATGTACGGCCCCACCCTCATGCAGGCGTTCCGGCGGCTGAAGCGGGCCTTCGATCCCGAGAACCGGATGAACCCCGGCAACATCGTCGACTCGCCCGGCATCCTCGAGAACCTGCGCTACGGCGTCGGCTACGAGACGTGGTCGCCGGTCACCATGCTCGACTTCTCCGCCCAGGGGGGCTTCGCCGCCTCGGTCGAGATGTGCAACGGCGTCGGCGTCTGCCGCAAGAAGCTGGAAGGCACGATGTGCCCCTCGTACATGGCCACGTGCGACGAGGAGCACTCCACCCGCGGGCGGGCCAACGCGCTGCGCGCGGTGCTGTCGGGGCGGATGCCGCCCTCCGAGTTCACCGGCCACCGGCTCTACGAGGTCATGGACCTTTGCCTGGAGTGCAAGGGCTGCAAGGCGGAGTGCCCGTCCAACGTGGACATGGCCAAGCTGAAGTACGAGTTCCTGCACCACTACCACAAGGCCAACGGCCTGCCGCTGCGTAACCGCCTGTTCGGCCGCATCGAGCGGCTAAACCGCCTGGCCTCGCGGCTGCCGACCATCGCCAACTGGATGGTCTCGGTGCCCTTCAACCGCTGGCTGATCGAGAAGGTGCTCGGCATCGACCGGCGGCGGCCGCTGCCAGCGCTGGCCGAGCAGACCTTCACCGACTGGTTCCGGCGGCGGCTGGCGCCGGCGGCGGCCCCGCGCGGCGAGGTCGTGCTCTTCCACGACACGTTCGTGACCCACAACACGCCGGAGATCGGCCAGGCCGCGGTCCAGCTCCTGGAGGCGGCGGGGTATCGCGTCGTGCTGGTCGACCGCAAGTGCTGCGGCCGGCCGCTCATCTCCAAGGGCATGCTGACGGACGCCCGGGACAACGCCGCCTGGAACGTGGAGCGGTTGTATCCGTACGCCAAGCGTGGCGTGGCCATCGTGGGGCTCGAGCCCTCCTGCCTGCTCACCCTGCGCGACGAGTGGGTGGACCTGCTGCGCACCGACGAGGCGCGCGTGGTCGCCGAGCAGAGCGCGCTGCTCGAGCAGTTCCTGCTGCGCGAGCGCGAGCGGGGGCTCACGCTCCAGTTCAGGCCCGGTATCCGCGAGGCGCTGCTGCACGGCCACTGCCACCAGAAGGCCATGGTCGGCACCGCGCCAACGGTCGGTGTGCTGAACTGGGCCGGCTACAAGGTGAGCGAGGTCGACTCCGGCTGCTGCGGCATGGCCGGCTCGTTCGGCTTCGAGCGCGAGCACTACGACATCTCGGTCGCGCTCGGCAACCGTCGACTGGCCCCGGCGGTGAAGGCGACGCCGGCGACGACGCAGGTCGTGGCCCCCGGCATCTCCTGCCGCCAGCAGATCCAGCACCTGGCCGGGCGCCGCGCCAAGCACCCCGCCGAGGTGCTGTGGGAGGCGCTGGCACCGGGTACTCAGGTCTAGCGAGACGAGGGGAGCGAGCGCGATGGCCACGACCGAGGTGCTGTTCAACCCGTTCCTGCCCGAGTTCCACGCCGACCCGTACCCGTTCTATCGACGGCTGCGGGAGCGGGAACCCGTGCACCAGACCCCAATGGGCTTCCGGGTGCTCACGCGCTACGACGACTGCGTGGCCGTGCTACGCGACGCCCGCTTCGGTCGTGAGGAATTCCAGCAGATGCTCTCGGCCGTGTACGGCGGCGAGGACAGCGACCGGCTGCCTCGCTCGATGCTCTTCCGCGACCCGCCCGACCACACGCGCCTGCGAGCGCTGGTGAGCAAGGCCTTCACTCCGCGGGTGATCGAGCAGATGCGCGACCACATCCAGGAGATCGTCGACCGGCTGCTGAGCCGGGCGCTCGGCCAGGGCGGGATGGACGTTGTCGAGGACCTCGCGTACCCGCTGCCGGTGACGGTCATCTGCGAGATGCTGGGGTACCGGTGGGCGACCACGCGTCGATCCGCGGATGGTCGGCTGACATCGCGCGTAGCCTCGACGCCATCGGGCTGCCTTCTGACCAGGGCATCGTCGACCGCGGGCGGGTGGCCCGCCGCGCGCTGGCCGACTACTTCCGAGCGCTGGTGCCAGAGCGCCGCGCGCGGTCCCAGGCCGACCTGCTGTCCGGGCTCCTGGGCGCCGAGGAGCAGGGCGACAAGCTGACCGAGCCCGAGGTCATCGCGATGTGCCTGCTGCTGTTCATCGCGGGCCACGAGACGACGGTGAACCTCATCGGCAACGGCCTGCTCGCCCTGCTGCAGCATCCCGAGCAGCTCGCGAAGGTGCAGGCCGATCCCGGGCTCGTCCCCAACGCGATCGAGGAGCTGCTGCGCTACGACAGTCCCGTCCAGCGCACGGCCCGGATGCCGACCACGGATGTCGAGATCGCCGGCCACCGCATCGACAAGGGCACGATGGTCGTCACCGCGCTGGGCGCCGCCAACCGCGACCCCGCCCAGTTCCCCGACCCCGACCGTCTCGACGTCACCCGCCGTGACGTCCGCCACATCTCGTTCGGCTTCGGCATCCACTTCTGCCTGGGCGCGCCGCTGGCCCGCGTGGAAGGCCAGATCGCTCTCGGCGCGCTGCTGCGGCGGGCGCCCCGGCTCATGCTGGCGGAAACGACGCCGGAGTGGCGCGAGTCGTCGGTGCTGCGTGGCCTCAAGCGCCTGCGGGTGACGTTCTAGCCCATCAGCGTGATCTCGGACGCGCGGCTGTGCCCTTCGCACCGCCGATCCCGCCCCTCGTCCTGAAGACACTCGACAATCCGGATGGCGTCGACAAGAGCGTGTACGACGGCGTCATCGCCGCGATGCGGCAGGATCGGCCGAAGTTCTTTGCCACCGGCGTCTCCCTTCTGCTCGGGACGGGCGCCGTCTCGCCCGAGATGTCGCAATGGGCGGTGAGCCTCTTCGTCCAGGCATCACCAAAGGCCACGATCGATCTGGTCCGCGCGTTTTCTGAGACCGACTTCCGCCCGGACATGCGTGCCTTCACCGTCCCCACCTGATCGTTCAGGGCGATGCGGACCTCGTCAATCCTGTCGAGCGGTCAGGGCGGAAGCTTGCGCAGGCGATCCCCGGCAGCCAGCTCACGATCTACGAGGGTGGCCCCCACGGCGTCTTCATCACGCACAAGGATCGGTTCACCCGCGATCTGCTCGGATTCGTGCAGAGCTGAGGGGTCAACGGCTCCGAGGACCCCCTCAGCCGGCAACGCCGCGCGGTCCGGACTCCTGGCCCTCCGTCGATCGGGAGCCGCAGGGGCTCAGACGGCGCCGGAGTCGGCGAGCGGCGCGGCGTCGAGTTCTTCGAGGTGGGCGACGCAGTTGAGCAGGCGTATGCGCCAGGGCGCCGGCCAGTCCACGATCGTCAGCGACGTGTTCTCCCAGCGCTCGGGCACGACGGCGCCGTCGGGCAGAATGAGATGGCGGGCGGCCAGCGAGCGGCACACCAGGCCGTGCGTGACGACCGCCAACCGCCCGCCCGTCACCGCGGCCAGTGCCTGCACGCGCGCCCATGCCTCATCGACGCGCGCGTGGAACCTCTCCCACGTCTCGCCGTTGGGCGGCACGTAGTCCGGCGCGAACATGTCCACGTCCAGGTCGGCGTAGGGCGTGCCGCGGAGGTCGCCGAAGTTGCGCTCCTGTAGCAGCGGCTCGAAGGAGAGCGGAGCGCCGGTGAGGCGCTGAAGGCTCTCGGCGGTGCTCCGGGCGCGCGCGAAGTCACTCGACACGATGTGCGCGATACCCTCGGCGGCCAGGCGCCGGGCCAGCTGCTCGGCCTGGGCCACGCCGCGGGGGGACAGCGGGTTGTCCGGGCGCTGGACGGTACGGGAGGCGTTGCCCACGGTCTCGCCGTGGCGGATCAAGAAGAGCCGGCTCACCGGCCGAGTGTACACTCAGCCCGTCCGCTTGAGCCGCCCGGCGACAGGCGTCCAGCCTGGCCGACCGGCGTGATGCAAGCCGACCCGCGCCGTCATGCCTTCTTGCGCGCGCGCTCCTCGACCGGCAGGCCGGCGTTCTTCCAGGCCGTGAAGCCGCCGTCCATCTCGACCACCTGCTCCAGCCCCATCTGCTGGGCGACGTCG
>OCZV010000884.1_pt1 | contig 10730 bp, 8 predicted proteins | sample 1539051 | NCBI WGS metagenome assembly OCZV01 (sample SAMEA3113581, study PRJEB22503) | soil metagenome
CCGGTAGCACGACCCCCCTCGACGGTTAACTCGGCCACCGGCGCGCCGGTGACGATGCGGCCTCCGTGGTCCTCTATCAGGCGCGCGAGTGCGGCCGGCAGCATCCCGGAGCCTCCAATCGGAAGCGCCCAGCCGAACTCCTGACGCCCGGCGGTCACCGAGAACGGAAGGATGCCGGTCCCGGCTTGACGCACATCCTGCACGGTGGCGAAGGACAGCCACAGAATGAACGCCCGAACATGGTCGTGCTCGAATCTCTCGAAAACGACGTCGATTGCGCTCATCGCGCTGAGCTGTGCGTATCGCCTCCCGTCGGCCGTGTCGTCTGCGAGTTCCGAGGGAGGGAGATTACTGACGCGCGAGTGCACCTGCTTGAGGCCCGAGTCCCACTCGTCGAGAAACCTCAGGTAGGCGGCGCCGTCCGAAGGCGAGAAGAGGGCCAGCTCCTTTGCCGTACGGTTGCGATCGCGCCACATCGTGATTCCGCTCCCGTCCGGGAACGGCATGACCACCGCTGGGTCGGTGAATTCATAGCGCAAGCCGTACCGGTCGAGATTGAGTTCGTTGGCGCGCATCAGCGGGTTCGACTGAATCAGAACGTGAGCGCTCGAGCACGAGTCATGTTTGAAGCCGGGCAGCGTCAGCTCCTCGGTGACGGTGTTTCCACCGATGACCTCGCGCGCCTCGAGGACAACTACCTCGAAACCTGCTCTCGCCAGGTAGGCGGCCGCGATAAGACTGTTGTGCCCCGCCCCCGCGACAACGACATCGGCCTCGTTCATACTCGACCGGTTGTACCGCCGAAATAGAGCCCTGCCATCTCCGGGTTGTTCAGGACGCTCTCCGCTCGGCCATCGAGAACGACGCGCCCGCTCTCCATCACGATTCCGTGGGTTGCGAGATGGAGGCCGAAACGCACATTTTGCTCCACGAGGAGCACCGTCTTGCCCTTTGTGCGCATGAGCGCGATCGATTCCTTGACCTGTTTGAGAGCCTTCGGGTCGAGGCCGAGCGACGGTTCGTCGAGCAGTACGAGCACCGGATCGAGCATGAGCGAGCGGGCAAACTCGACCATTCGGCGCTGCCCGCCGGAAAGGTTGCCGGCGCGGTCGTCCCCCCGCTCTGCGATCACCGGAAAGATCTGCGCCACATCGCGGTAACGGCGCTTCACCAACCCCCGGTCCTTTCGGATGATGTAGGCGCCCATCATCACGTTCTCCTTCACGGTCAGGTTCGGAAAAAGCCCCTGGGACTGCTGCACCTGAACGACGCCGCGCGTCAGAATCTCGCTCGGAGCGCGGCCGCCGATGGGGTTTCCATTGAGAACGACTTCGCCCCGGCGTGGTCGAAGGAGTCCGCTGACGACGCGGAGAACGGTCGACTTACCTGCGCCGTTCGGACCCACGATGCACGTTGCCGTCCCCTCCTCAACGGTCAGGGCCACGTCCTGGAGAACATCGCCGCCGCCGTAACCCGCATAGACGCCGCTGAGTTCGAGCAGCGAACTCACGTCGTCGACTCCGCTATCGGCTCGGTAACGTCGTCTTCACCGAGGTATGCATCGAGGACGAGCGGGTTGGTCCTGATCTCATCCGGCGTGCCCGAGCAGATGCAGGCACCGCGCGCAAGCACCATTACCGGATTGCAAAGTCCGAGCACCATCGGCATGTTGTGTTCGACGATCAAGAACGTCTTCCCGGCGCGATTGAGCTCGCGGATCATCCCTGCAATCTCCTGAATGAGCGTTGGGTTGATCCCTCCCGCAGGCTCGTCGAGGAGGATGACCTTCGGATCGAGCATCAAGATCTGCGCCAGCTCCACAAGTTTCTGCTGACCGAACGAGAGTTCCGCGGTGGGGTGGTCGCGGAAGCGGCCCATGCCAACGAACTCAAGGAGCTCCTCCGCGCGCTCTGTCTCTGCCCCGACGACCGCATCCGCGGTCATCTGCCGCCAGGAGAAACTCTTGAGCGGAGCCACGACATTTTGGAGCACCGACATCTCGCCGAACAAACGGGTGATCTGGAACGTGCGGCCGAGCCCGAGATACGCCCGCTCCCACGGACGGCGGCGGTCGATGCGTGTGCCGTCGAGCCACACCTCGCCCGCATCTGCAGACATCGTTCCGCCGATGATGTTGAAGATGGTCGTCTTACCGGAGCCGTTGGGTCCGATGAGTCCGCAGACGGAACCCTCCGGGACAGCAAACGTTGCTCCTGCGACGGCGGCCAGGCCGCCGAAGCTTTTCCTTAGGTCCTTGACCTCGAGAATGGGCCGTCCGGTCGGAGGTTCGGGTGCGCCCGCCGACACGGGCTCTTGACTGAGTGGCGATCGCTCGAGTCGCGCACCAACCACCGCGGCGGTACCTCGCGCGCGCCGGGCCCGCCACAACGCAGTGACCGAGGGAACGATCCCGCGCGGCAGAAACAAGACGACTAGTGCCATGAGCCCACCGGAGAGGACGAGCCGCCAGTTGCCGCCGGGAAGCTCAGTGTTCGTGAACTCGAAGAGCGGCTCGATCATGAATGCACCAAGGACCGGGCCCCACAACGTCCCCCGGCCGCCGAGAAGAACGGCGAGAACGATCTGCACGCTGATCACGATGTCGAACATCCCGATCGGATCGATGAACGTCAGGTAATAGGCGAAGACGCCGCCCGCCATGCCGATGAAGATTGCGCTCGCAACAAAACTCAGCACCTTGTAGACGGCCGTGTTGATACCGACGGTGGCCGCCTTGTCTTCGTCCTCCCGGATGGCGATTAGACCCATCCCGAACCTCGTCCGCCGGATCCACCACGAGAGTGCAATCGTCGCCAGCATCAGGACAAAGAGCAGGTAATAGAACGGCCAGTTCTGGAAGTCGAGGTCCCACTGGGGCAGCGGGAGCGTCACGCCGCTCGACCCGTGTGTCAGCGACTTCCAGTTCAGGAAAACGATTTGAGAAACGAAAAGGAACGCGATGGTGAGGATCACGAAAGAGTGGCCGCGCGTCCGCATCAGAACGACACCGACGACGGCAGCAATCGCGGCAGCCACCACTCCTGCGACCGGCACGAACGCGAACGGCGTCACATCGGGAAACTCCAGCGCGAGCAGCGCCGTCGTATAGGCGCCGATTCCGAGAAAGGCGCTCTGCCCGAGTGACACGTAGCCCGTGTATCCCGAGATGATGTTCCAACTCGACGCCATGATTGCGAGCATGAAGGTGAGAATCGCCATGTTCTGGTAGAAGAGATCGTCCGACACCAGCGGGAAGAGCAGGAGCGCGACGGCAGACGCCACAAGTAATGCGACACGCACGTATTTGAGTCGTTTGAGGGTCGTCGGGTCGTTCGAAGTGGCGGCGCTCACGCGACGTCCTCTCGCAACCTGACGCCCATGATTCCCTGCGGGCGCAGAAGCAGAGCCACGAATATGACGATGAAGGGTACGGCCGTCGCCCATCGGATCGAGATGTACACGGATGCAAGTGTCTCGGCGGTGCCGAGTAGAAGCGCCCCGATGACCGCACCGGGCAGACTGCCCATGCCACCGAGCACGATGATGCCGAGCAGGCGGGAGATCCACTGGACGTGCGATCCCGGGGCGAACGGGAACAGGACACTAATTATCGATCCGCCGGCTCCGGTCGTTGCCACACCGATCGCAAATGCAAGGGCCGCCACCATCGCAATGTTGATCCCGACTAGCTGTGCCGCTTGCGGATTCTGGGACGCCGCGCGGATCGCACGGCCGAGCCACGTCCGCGTAAGAAAGACGTAGAGGATCGCAAGCAGTGCTATGGCGAGAAGAGCGCCGAAGACATCTGCCTTGGGAAAGAACAGTCCTCCGAGGCGAAACGATCTCGTGAAGTAGTCGGGCGTAACTGCGTGTGACGTGTTGCCCCAAACAAATCCCATCATTCCCTCGATGACGATGGCGATCGCAAACGTAAGGATCACGGTCATCGATTGGGACGACCCGCGGATTCGCCGGAGCGTCGCGACGTACAGCGCCAGACCCAGCGCAAACATCACCGGGGTTGTCAGTATGACTGTCAGCAGCGGGTCGAGATCAAGCTCTCTCCACGTCGTCCACGTCAGAAACGCGGCCAGAATCAGCAACGCTCCGTGGGCGACGTTGACGACGCCCATCACGCCGAAAATCAGCGTGAGACCGGACGCGGCGAGAGCGAGGATCCCCCCCAGCAGCAGACCGAGGGCGATGGTCTGTACGAGCTGTTCCACTTTCCTCCGAAGAAAGGCCTGCCGTCGGGGACGGGCTGCGGTCGGCTGTTGTCGCTAGTTCCCCCACTCGGGCTTTGGGTGGACGAGGGTGTCACTTGTGGCGATCTCCTCGGGACGCACGATCTCGAAGCCGTCGCCCTGCCATTGGGCGAGCAGGAACTCGCCCTGTGGACGTCCGGCCTCGTCCCAAGTGAGGGGGCCGAGGATCGTCTCGACCTCGTTGTTGTGCAGATAGTCGGCCAGCGCTTGCTGATCGTCGATGTTGCCCACCTCTTCCACCGCAGCCTGCAGAACCTGAGCGGATGCGAACGCATCGGCCGCGTCCTCGGCGGGATCGCCCCCGAACATCTCCCCGTACTTCTCAACGAACTCGGCATTCATCGGAGTGTCGAGATTCTCATCCCAGCTGATTGCGAAGAAGACGCCTTCTGTGTTTCCCGCCCCGACTGCCTCGGCGTACTGCGAGCCGAGGGACGGCGCCGTCGTCTGGAAGAAAGCACTCGGACTGAATCCGGCCTTGATGAACGACCGTACAAGTCCGACGCCGTCCTCGAAAATCGCTCCCTGGGCGACCACGTCCGGGTTCCGTGAGGCGATCGAATTCGCAATCGTGTCGAAGTTCCTCGTGTCCGGTGGGTAGACCTCACTGAAGACGGTTTCGATACCCGCCGCCTCGAGTTGCTCCTGGAGCCCCTCGATGACCGGTGTGGTGAAGGGGTCGTCCTGCGTTACATATGCGGCACTCTGCGGCCGCTCCCCCTCGGGCAAGCCGGCCACCCATTCGGCGAACAAGTTGCCCTGGTTGTCCGCGGTCGCCTGCTGGGAGAAGAAGTAGAAGTTGAATCCACGCTCGAAGATCTCCGGCGCGCCGCAAGCGGGGCAGATGTAAACCATCTGGTTTCGTTCGGCAATTGCGGAGGCCGGCAGATTCAAGAACGACGAGAAGGTGCCCAGCAGCAGATCAACTCTCTCCTGAGAGATGAGCTGCGTGTAGTCGGTGACCGCAAGGTTTTGCTCGCTCGCGTCGTCGCGGACGACGATCTCCACGGGACGGCCGAGCAAACCCTCTCCCTCGTTGACGAGCGCCTCCCAGACCTGATAACCCTCCTGGGCGGCTTTGCCCGGCTCCGAGAAGTCTCCCGTAAGCGGCAGTGACGTACCGATCCTGATCGGCTCGCCGCTCGGGCCGCCCCCGTCTTCCTCAGCGGCCGGGGCCTGGTCATCACCATCGTCACCGCAGGCCGCAGCGAGGAGTGCCACCGCGATCACACCCGCGAGCAGCGTGAGCCTTCGTGTGGTGAAGAATTTCTGGACCACGTCCCCTCCCCCCATCAGGGGAGCCTCCGAGCCCCCCGAGCGTTGCCGTGATTAGCTCCCAGGTTGCAATCGATTGCAATCGTAGGCACGACGCCCTGCGGCCGTCAACTTGATTACGAGGCCCGACGCGAGTGGCGCCGCCTTGCGCGCCGGAAGGGGTGAAAGTAGGGTGCAATCGTTTGCAGGTGAGGGGAGGCCCGGTGAAATCTTCAAAGGTCGTCTCGGCCCAGGACATGGATGAGCCGATCGTTCGCAAGAAGTCGGTGAGCGCCCGCAACGACGGCACCATGAAGACGCATATCGATGCGGGTGAGTACGGGGGCTTCGTAACCGATGAGCCGCGCGCCCACGGGGGCTCCGGAGCAGGACCCTCACCGCTGCAGACCGTGCTCGGCGCGCTGTGTGGGTGCGAGGGTGTCACGTTCAACCGGACCGCCACCGAGTTCGACTTCTCGTACGAGGGGATCAATTTCGACGGGTCGTACACGATCGACATCCGTGGACGGATGGGTGATCGGAGGGTAAGGCCCCACTTTCAAACCGTCAGGGTTGAGGCACGCGTAAGGACGCAAGAAAGCGAGGCCCGGCTGCGCGAGGTAGTCGAGGAGACCGAAGCTCGCTGTCCGGTCTACAACCTAATTAGCGACGCGGGCGTTCGCATGGAGATCGTCTGGATCCGGGAGCCGCCCACCGAGCATGCCTGACCTGCAGCCGGCGACGGGCCTGCGAGGTTGCCCGCTGAACGCGTCACTGGCGCCAAGCACTTAGCGGTTCACTGAGCTCATGTCCGGGTAGCGCTCGCCGGCCGCAACTCCGGGCGGCGCGATCTCCTCGATCGCAGCGAGGTCGTCCTCGCCGAGGCGGATGTCCAGCGCTGCGACGTTCGATTCGAGATGGCTCACGCGTCGCGTTCCCGGAATCGGAACGATGTCGTCGCCCTGCGCCATAACCCACGCTAGAGCGAGCTGAGGAGCGGTGACGTTCTTGGTTGCGGCGACCTCCTCGATCCGGCGCACGATCTCTTTGTTCCGCGACAGATGCTCGGCCTGAAAGCGCGGATGCGACCGCCGCCAGTCACCTTTGGAGAAGTCGCCGGCCGATGTGATCGCCCCGGTGAGAAACCCCCGCCCGAGCGGAGCGTAGGCGACGAATCCGATGCCAAGCTCCCGGCACGTCGCAAGAATGTCCGTCTCGACGTCGCGCGTCCACAGCGAGTACTCGGTCTGCAGCGCGGTGATGGGGTGAACGGAATGGGCGCGCCGGATTGTTGCGGCCGATGCCTCGGACAGGCCGAGGTATCGAACCTTGCCCGCGGCCACGAGCTCGGCCATGGCGCCCACGGTGTCCTCGATCGGGACTCTGTCGTCGACTCGATGCTGGTAGTAGAGGTCGATTACATCGACCCCGAGGCGGGCGAGGCTGGCGTCACACGCTCGCCGGACGTGTTCGGGCGAGCCGTCGATGCCGCGATTGCCCTCCGCGTCGATCACGTTGCCGAACTTGGACGCGAGCGTTACCTCGTCGCGCCGTGCCTTGACGGCGCGCCCGACAAGTTCCTCGTTGTGTCCCCAGCCGTACATGTCGGCGGTGTCGATGAACGTCACACCTAGATCGAGGGCCCGCTCGATCGTGGCCGCGGACTCGACGTCGTCCGCCTCCCCGTAGACACCCGACATTCCCATACAGCCCAGCCCGAGCCGGGAGACCTCCAAGCCCTGTGATCCGAGAGCGACCTTCTTCACCGGCTCTCCTCCTTCGATCCGATGGTCCCGACTCACCGTCCTCGTCCAGGGTGGTCGGGGCAACGTATTCGAACCGAGCAAGCTCGTTCTTTTCTTCTCCAAGCGTCTCGTAGACGCTCCAGGAAGAATAGAAGGAGCTACGCTCGTTGCGCGCGGTCGCGCACGTTGCGGTTCAGGAAGTCCGCCACCCGCTCATGCGTTGCTTCCTGGATGGCATCGAGATGGTAGCCGTCCCCGGCGCGCCGTGGGCCCCATTGGTACGCGTGCTCCGGGTGGTCCCAGCTGGCCCATTCCGCGTGTTTGCCCGCACGCGATAACAACTCGTGCAGTTTTCTGAATAGTCCCTGCAAGTGATCGTCATCGCGACCCATAACGAGGATCGCAACGGAGGGTGAAATCTCGTCTATCCGCTTCTGCGCCGCGGTCAGATCGATCTGATCGTCGGCGACCGGGCCTCGGAATTGCAGTTTCTCTTCGACCCGCGGCCCCGAGCTGTCTGCCACCGCCCATCCCTCCTCGGCACTCGCATCGTGCTTCAGGCCCAAATACTCGATAACCGCAGGTTCCGTGGGAATCATGGCCGCGGGCCCGTCCCCAATTTCCGAGATCAGTTTCATCTGGAGCTCGCCCCCGTGGCTGACGCCGAAGGTCCCGATGCGGTCGGCATCGACTTCGGGCCGGCGTTGGAGATGACGGAAGACCTCGACAACGTCCTCGTGATCGAGCACGCTATCGCCTCCCTTCCCGTACGCTTCCTCACGTTCCATGCGCCCTTCCGTGAGGCAAACCAGGTACCCCTCGGCTACCAACCGATCAAACAGCGAGCCTCGATTCCGCATCTGATCGACAAGGAAGGAATAGCCCAAGCCGCCGGAACCTCCGTGTAGACACATCACCGCAGGGGTGGGTCCCGATCCCGAGGGCTTCCGCACGGCCGCCGGAACATAGGTGCCGTCGCGCGTGAACACCATGTGCAACGACAGCGGTGGATCGCCGGGGACCTCGGTCACGAGATCGAGCGGTTGGGTCACTTCCCTTCCTTGGTGGAACCGCCATCCCGCCGGCCTTTGTGGTCGCGTGGTCACTTCCCCTCCTCTATCGGTCTCGCGCACCGGACTTACCTCCCGCTTTGGCGGGCATCACTCGATCACAACCATTTCGAGCGGTCGTTCCGTGACCATCTCGGCGCCATCGGCCGTGATGATGAACGTGTGCCCAAAGAACATTCCGAGGTTTCCATCGGCTCTGATCGGATTGGGTTCGAGCATGACGACCTGACCGGCGCGCAGTTGCTCGTCGGGAGCATGTCCCACGAATACGTGTGGCTCCGCCGTCACGAGGTCTATCCCATGCAGAAGGATCGGGCGCGACTGATACCCGTGCTCGCGGAAAAACCTGCCCGCGCGTTCGATGTTGGTCAACGGCGCGCCGGGCTTGAGTTCGGTGGCCATATGGAGAAACCCGGGAAGCGCGATCTTCTCGAAGAACTCGCGCGCCGATGCCTCTGGTTCCCCGACGAAGATCGGCATCCCGATCTGTGCCGTGTAGCCACGGTAGCCAGCGGCGAGTTCATTGAGCACGACGTCGCCGCTTCGGAGTTTCCGGAGCGATGGGCGCGGACTGCCGAAGATGAGATGTGGGTCATGAGTGGAGGTCGAGGCGATGATCAAGAAGTCGATGTCTCCGCCTCCGTCGTGTATTGCAGCAGCGGCGGCGGCGCGGAGGTCTGCCTCCGTCACGCCGGGCCGAGCGCGCCGGACCATGGCTTCGAACGCTTCCACGCAGAGTCGACCGGCCACCCGGACGCACTCAAGCTCCTCTTCGCTCTTGACCACGAGCAGATCGTGAAAGATGTCCTCGATCAGCGTGAGGTTCGCTTCGGGTAGTGCGTTCTCGAGATCACGGTATTGATTCACGGGCATAAAGTCCCGGTGTCGCGGATCGATGGGTGGATGGCCGATTCGTCCGCGCTCCAAACCCTTCTCTTTGATGGCCTCCGCCAATACTTCGCCGAAGCGTCCATTGCGGGAGGGACGGACGTCGCGAACCCACGAGACTCGCCTCGTGTTCTCGATATGACTTCCACCCATCGAATACACAAGCGTCGCGTCACCATCACGGGGGACGAGCACGTAGCACGCGATCCCGTGCCATTCGAAGTGACCCGTCAACCACAGCATCCCGCCACCCGAGCTCCAGTGGCTGGGTCCGCCGCCGACGATGAGGGCATCGAGTCCGAGGCGATCCATTACTCCGCGCACCGCCCGATACCGACGCCGGTACTCCCCGTCGGAGAAACGGTCGTAGACCGCGTCGTGATGCCACCCCGTGTCTGCGATGTTCGTGAATGTCTCTCTCTCGTCGAGGCGCTGTCCCACGCCGGCGAGGTCGGCCGGTGCCATCAATTCCTCCCGAAATGTCGGCCGGCGGGTGTCGTCGGGGTCGGCTTGCCCGCCGGGGCGGCTCGAAACGGCAAACGTTTGCATAAGTAAAGCACGGCCCCTAGACTCGCCAGGCAGGCGCGTCAAGTCAACCACCAGGCGCGCTTTCAACCGGGGGAGACGGGTGGAGTACGGGAGGCCGGAGATGCGATCAGTTGTGGGGGCCATCACAAGCGCGGGCGGGGCAGGATTGAGATCCCCGGGCCGGCTGAGGAGCCTCGCCCTTCTGGCAAGTGCAGTTCTTCTGCTGGCCGCGTGCGAAGCAACCGAGACCGGCGACGTCGGCGGCGGCGACGGCGACGGGAACGGCGAAGAGGTTCAGAACGCGGGAGTGTTCGTGCACGCCTTGGACGGCGAGCCGATCACGCTCGACCCGGCACGGGCGGCGCTCGGAGAATACGGAGAACAGGCGATCATCCAGGTCTACGAATTCCTCGTCGACATCGGACCGGACGGACCGGAGCCGATACCCGGCCTCGCGAGCGAAGTGCCGTCGGAAGAAAACGGATTGATCTCCGACGACGGTCTGACCTACACGTTCCCGCTCCGCGAGGGCGTGACGTTCCATGACGGCTCCGAACTGACCGCGGAGGTCGTCAAGTACTCATGGGATCGCGCGATGGAGATGGATCTCCCCGAGGGACAGGCATCGGTGCTCAACGACACGGTCGCAGAGACGAGCGCCGTCGACGAGATGACGTTCGAGGTCACGCTGCAGGAGCCCAACGCAGCATTCCTGACGTCGGTCGTCTACTCGATCCCCGCGGCCATCGTCAGCATGGAGGCGGTCGAAGCGAACGGCGGAGTAGCCGCCGGACAGCCCAACGCCTTCATGGACGCGAACATGGTCGGCACGGGTCCATACAGCTTCGTATCGTGGGAACGCAACGAGCAACTTAGCTTCGAGATCTTCGAGGACTATTGGGGAGAGCCTGCAAAGCTCGATGCACGGTGGCAGAACGTTCCCGAGGAGAGCGCGATCGTGCTGGGGCTGCGCGCGGGCG
>OCZV010000885.1_pt1 | contig 10725 bp, 10 predicted proteins | sample 1539051 | NCBI WGS metagenome assembly OCZV01 (sample SAMEA3113581, study PRJEB22503) | soil metagenome
TACGCCCAGGGCTTCGCGGTCCTGGCGGCGGCGAGCGCGGCGCACGGCTGGCGGCTCGATCTCGGCACCATCGCCCGTATCTGGCGCGGCGGCTGCATCATCCGCGCGCGCTTTCTCGACCGGATCCGGGAGGCGTACGCGCGTGACGCGGCGCTTTCCAACCTGATGCTGGATCCGTACTTCGCCGCTGTGCTCGCCGGCGCCCAGAGTGGCCTGCGTGAGGCCGTCGTGCTGGCCGCGCGCCGCGGCATCGCGGCGCCGGCGCTCGGCTCCGCGCTCGCCTACTACGACGGCTACCGGTCCGCCCAATCGCCGGCCAATCTGATCCAGGCGCAGCGCGACTACTTCGGCGCCCACACCTACGAGCGGGTCGATCAGCCGGGCAGCTTCCACAGCGACTGGTCGGCGCTGTAGGTCGATGGTGATCGTGCTGATGGGCGTGACCGGCGCCGGCAAGACCACGGTCGGCCAGCTGCTCGCGGCGGCGCTTGACGCCGAGTTCGCCGAGGGGGACGCCTATCATCCACCCAAGAACATCGAGAAGATGCGCCGAGGGATTCCGCTCGACGACACCGACCGCTGGCCGTGGCTGGAGATCCTGAGCGCGCAGATCGACCGCTGGCTGGCAGCGGGCAGGACGGTCGTCCTCGCCTGCTCGGCGCTCAAGCAGCGCTACCGCGACGTCCTCGCGAAGGGTCGCCCGGACGTGCGCTTCGTCCATCTCGAGGGCGACAAGGCGCTGATCCGGCTCCGTCTGGATCGCCGCCGGGGGCACTATATGCCGGCGGTCCTGCTGGACAGCCAGTTCGCCGTGCTCGAGCCGCCTGCCGATGCAATCACGGTGGACGTCACGGGCACGCCCGCAGCGATCGTGGCGGACATCATGCAGCGTCTGGGGTAACGCCCAAAGGACACCTTGGAACCCGTTACAGCTTGCCAATCAGGATCCCGCAAAGCCCAAGGACCGCGACGAGAAGCGCGGCAAGGAATCCGTTCATCCAAAAGGTCAGGCGGTTGATGGCGCGCATCAGCTCAGTTCTGGTTGCGCCGATCTGAATCGCAAGTTCTTGGCGGAGCCGGTTTCCTCGGCGAGATCGCGTCGAACTGCGCCGATCTGCTCGGCCAACTCCTGCCTGACCGCGCCGATCTGCTTGGCCAGCTCCTTGCGGACCAGTGCGATCTGTTCGCCCACATAGTCCCGCGTGGCGACGTTCTCAATCACCTCGCCCTGAACGACCTCGACCAATCCGGTGGCTTGCTGGTGGGTGAACCCAGCCTCCTCCAGGCGGCGGATGGCGTGGGGCATTCATCCGATTGTGCTCCTATCCGGTTCCGACCGGACGATGATCTATTATGGAGTGGCGCTACGGCGCCATGGAAGCGATGAGGGCTTTGGCCGTAGCCTGGCAGTGGCAACGATGCAGCCGCGCCACAGATGAGGTAGCCCGGCCCCACCATCGCGGCTGGCGCATTTCAGACCACGGCCGCGAGCGCGAGCGTGAGGGCGGCATCGACGCTGGCGAGGCGGATCGCGGCGCGGTCGCCCGGGAACAGCTCATAGGCGTGCAGGGTGGGCGCGCCGCGCCTGACGACTGCCAGGTGCACCAGGCCGACCGGCTTGCTCGGCGTGGCGCCGCCCGGCCCCGCGATGCCGGTCACCGCGATGGCGAGATCGACGCCGGCGTGGGTCAGCGCACCTTCGGCCATGGCGCGGGCGACGTCCTCACTGACCGCGCCGACTCGTTCGAACAGCGCCGCCGGCACGCCGAGCATCTCCGTCTTGGCGCGGTTGTCGTAGGTGACGTAGCCGCGCTCGACCACGGTCGAGGAGCCCGGGATCTCGGTCAGGCAGGCGATGATCAGGCCGCCGGTGCAGGACTCCGCGGTCGCGAGGTGCCAGCCGCGGTCCTCGCATGCGGCGAGCAGGCGGCGCCCCAGATCGAGGCTCGTCTGCGGAAAGGTCATGGTAGCCAGGGCACGATCAGCCACAACGCGCCGCCGGCGTACGCCCCGGCGACCACGTCGTCGAGCATCACGCCGAAGCCGCCGGTCACCGCCCGGTCGATGAAGTTGGCCGGCCAGGGCTTGAGCACGTCGAGGACGCGAAACAGCACAAAGCCGAGCGCGTAGACCAGCGGATCGAGCGGCAAGAGCGCGAGGGTGACCCACTGACCGACGACCTCGTCGACCACGATGGCCGGCGGGTCGTGCACCTGGACCGCCTCCATGTACGCGTCCGCGGCCCACATGCCGATCATGAACAGCGCCGCCCCGGCCGCGAGTACCAGCACCGGGCCGCCGAGCCAGACGAGGAGCGCCGCGCAGGGCAGGGCGGCGAGCGATGCACAACTGCCGGGGACGACCGGCAGGAAGCCCGTACCAAACCAGGTGGCCAGCAGAGCTGCGGGGTCGGTCGGGTATCCGCGCGCCTGCTGCTCAGCCACTGCCGGTCTCCGGCGCGGTGTCCGGCAGGCGCACCGTCGCGACCGCCTGCGCGGCAATTCCCTCGCCGCGCCCGGTGAAGCCAAGATGCTCCGTGGTGGTCGCCTTGACGCTCACCCGGTTCGGGCGCAGGCCGAGCAGTTCGGCCACCCGCTCCCTCATCGCTGCGCGGTGCGGGCCGATCCGCGGCTGCTCGCAGATCAGCGTGACGTCGACGTGATCGATCTGGCCGCCCGCACGCGCGACGAGGTCCCGGGCGTGCGTCAGGAACATCGCCGAATCGGCCCCCGCCCAGCGGGCCTCGCTCGGCGGAAAATGGCTGCCGATGTCGCCGGCGCCCAGCGTGCCGAAGAGCGCGTCGGTCAGCGCGTGCAGGCCGACGTCGGCATCGGAATGGCCGAGCAGGCGGAGCGGGCAGGGGATGCGCACCCCGAGCAGGACGAGGCCCTCGCCGGGCGCCAGCCGGTGGACGTCGAAGCCGAGCCCGGCGCAGGACCGCCACGACGCCCCGAGCAGCCGCTCGGCGCGCACGAGATCCGCCGGCTCGGTGATCTTCGCGTTGTCCTCATCGCCCGGCACGAGCGCGACCGCGAGGCCGTGCGCCTCCGCCAGCGCGGCATCGTCGGTCATCGCCGCGCCGGCGAAGCGCCGGTGCGCCTGCAGAATCATCTCGTACACGAACCCTTGGGGCGTTTGCGCCCGGTACAGGCCTGTCCGATCGATCGTGCCCGCGACCGTGCCGTCGTCACCCCGCTTGAGCGTATCGGTCACCGGCAGCGCCGGCAGTACCGCGACGTGCGTCTGTAAGCCCTGCAGCACCCGGTCGATCACCGCCGGCGCCGGCAGCGGTCGGACGCCGTCGTGGATCAGCACCAGCTCCGGCGCGTGCGCGGCCAGGCTCTCCAGTCCGCGCCGAACGGAATCCTGCCGCGTGGCGCCACCCGGTACCGGATCGAGCAATTCCAGGCCCTCAGCCGCGGCAAGGTACAGCGCGGCGTCGTCGGGGTGAAGCACCGCGCGCACCCCGTCGATGGCCGGATGTCGACAGAAGCGCTCCAGGCAGTGGCGCAGCAGCGGCTTGCCGGCGAGCGGTAGATACTGCTTGGGCCGATCGCCCCCAAAGCGCTCGCCGCGGCCGCTCGCCACGACCAGCGCGACACACGTAGGCAAACCCGCCTCCACAGCCAGCTGTGCCGGCGCGCACCCTAAGCTGCAAGGCCGCGCCTGCCAAGCATGCGGAAGCCTTGTCACCGGCGCGGCATCCGCCTACATTGCCCACGCATTGGGCAGTCTTGCCCCATGCGCAAAAATTAGTCAGTGATCGCCGCACGGAACGCAGTTGGGTTACGATCAGATCGTCCTCAATGCCATGGCGAGCAGCTTGCTCGTGGTCGATGACGAGTTGCGCATCAGGTTCGTCAACGCGGCCGCAGAACAGCTGCTCGGCGCCAGCCGCAGCGTGCTCGTGCGCCGTCGCCTGCACGAGCTGCTGCCGTTCGACAGCCCCCTGTTCGATCTGGTCCGGCGCGTGCAGGAGGAGGGGCACAGCGTATCCGACTACGGCGTCGATCTGCCGTTCAATCGAGGTGCCCCGCGCTTGGTCGACCTGCACGTCTCGCCGCTGCCCGAGATGCCGACCGGCACTTTGGTGGTCCTACATCCCTGCTCGGTCGCGCGCCGGCTCAATCACCAGCTGATCTACCGCGGCGGGGCGCGCGCGGTGGCGGGCCTGGCGGCGACCCTGGCGCACGAGGTCAAGAACCCGCTGTCCGGGATCCGCGGCGCGGCGCAGCTGCTCGAGGGGAGCGTCGCCGATGACGAGCGCCCGCTGATCAGGTTGATCTGCGAGGAGACCGATCGTATCTGCGGCCTGGTCGACCACATGGAGCAGTTCGCCGACGGCAAGCCGATCGAGCGCGCGGCGGTCAACATCTACCTCGTGCTCGAGCACGTGCGGCGCCTTGCGGAGAGCGGCTTTGCGCGTCAGATTCGATTCGTCGAGCGCTACGACCCGTCCCTGCCCGCCGTCGACGGCAACCGCGACCAGCTGGTCCAGGTGTTCCTTAACCTGATCAAGAATGCCGCCGAGGCGGTGCCCCGCGAGGCCGGCGAGATCCGGCTGTCGACCCAGTACACTCACGGCCTGTCGGTGCGCGTGGCGAACAGCCGCGAGCGCGTGGAGTTGCCGATCATGGTGCAGATCCAGGACAACGGCCCCGGGGTCGGCGACGACATGGCCGGACACCTGTTCGATCCGTTCGTCTCGAGCAAACCTTCGGGCACCGGACTCGGCCTGTCGCTGGTCGCCAAGATCGTCGGCGATCACGGCGGCGTGGTCGAGTTCGAGAACCTGGAACGGGGCGCGGCGTTCCGCGTCCGACTGCCGGCCTATCGCGGCGAACAGACGGCCACCTGACGGAGACTGCCATGCCTGAGCCGACGGTGATCGTGGCCGATGACGACGCCGGCATCCGCACGGTGATCGCGCGTGCGCTCTCGCGCGAGGGCTATCGCGTCCAGGCGACCGGCACCGCGGCGACGCTGTGGCGCTGGGTCGAGGACGGCACCGGCGAGGTGGCGATCCTCGATGTGGTGCTGCCGGACGAGAACACCCTCGATCTGCTGCCCCGGATCAAGCAGCGCCGCCCCGGTCTGCCGGTGATCATGATGAGCGCGCAGAACACGCTGCTGACGGCGGTGCGGGCGACGGAACGCGGCGCGTTCGACTACCTGCCCAAGCCGTTCGACCTCGCTCAGCTGGTCACCATGGTCAAGCGCGCGCTCGCGCTGCCGCAGAGGACCGAGGTCGCGCCCGAAGAGCTGAACCGGCTCGAGGAGCAGCTGCCGATCATCGGCCGCTCCGCGGCGATGCAGGAGATCTACCGGGTGGTCGCGCGCCTCGTCGGCACCGATCTGACGGTGATGATCAACGGCGAGTCGGGCACCGGCAAGGAGCTCGTCGCCAAGGCGATCCACGACTACGGCAAGCGTCGTGGCGGGCCGTTCATCGCGGTCAACATGGCGGCGATCCCTCGCGAGCTGGTCGAGAGCGAACTGTTCGGCCACGAGAAGGGGGCTTTCACCGGCGCCAATGCACGCAAGGTGGGACGGTTCGAGCAGGCCGAGGGCGGCACCCTGTTCCTCGACGAGATCGGCGACATGCCGCTCGAGGCCCAGACGCGGCTGCTGCGCGTGCTGCAGTCCGGGGAATTCATGCCGGTCGGTGGCCGCACGCCGATCAAGGCCGATCTGCGCATCGTGGCCGCGACCCATCGCGAGCTGCGCCAGCTGGTCGCGCAGGGGCTGTTCCGGGAGGATCTGTTCTATCGCCTGAACGTCGTGCCCATCCGTCTGCCGCCGCTGCGCGAGCGCGTCGACGACATTCCGGCACTGGTCCAGCATTTTCTCAACAGCGCACGCGCGGAAGGCCTGCCGCCGAAGACGGTGGAGCCGGGTGCCATGGGCCGCCTTAAAGGGTACGACTGGCCCGGCAACGTGCGTGAGCTCGAGAACCTGGTGCGTCGGCTCACCGTGCTCTATGCCCAGGACACGATCGGTCCGGAAGTGATCGAGGCGGAACTGCGCGAGGGCGCCCCGGTGCGCCATGCGCTGGTCGATGGCGACCAGGCGGACGGCTTCACCGACGTGGTCGCCCGCTACGTCGAGCAGATCTTCGCCGAGCGCGAGGGAAGATTGCCGCCGGCCGGCTTATACGGCAGGATTCTGCGCGAGGTGGAACGCCCGCTGATCGCGCGGGTGCTGAGCGAAACGCGCGGCAATCAGCTGCGCGCCGCCGCTTTGCTCGGCGTCAACCGAAACACGCTGCGCAAAAAGATTCGCGAGCTGGACATCGAGGTGATGCGCGGGCCACGATAGGCCATATGGAGCGCAAAGCGGCTCTCGAACTTATGGCACGGTCCCTGGCCACTTCCCCACCGCTCACCTGGAGCCGGTTCGTCGCCTGGTTGCGCCGGCCCAAGGTAAGCGCCCAGCTGGCCCTGGTGCTGACCGTGGCGGCAACGCTGTCCGGGCTGGCGACCTACGTGGTCATCTCGGGCTGGCGCAACGTGGCCGCCGAGCCCGAGCTGGTGCTCGGTCTTCTGTACCTCGACCTGATCCTGCTCTTGCTGCTCGGTGTGGTCGTGGCGCGAGGTCTGGTCCAGCTGATCATGGCGCGCCGGCAGGGGCTCGCCGGCTCGCGCCTGCATGCCCGCCTCGTCGCCATGTTCAGCTTGGTCGCCGTGGCGCCTGCGATCGTCGTGGCGGTGTTCTCGGTCGCGTTCCTGCATTTCGGCCTCGAGGCCTGGTTCAGCGAGCGGATCAGCGGCGCTCTGACCAATTCGCTGAACGTGGCGCAGGCTTATCTCGAGGAGCACAAGGAGGTGATCCGCGCCGATGCCCTGGCCATGGCCGCGGACCTCAACCGTGAAGGTCCGGCGCTGATCGGCGATGCCGAAATGTTCCAGCGGCTGCTCGACACCCAGGCGGCGGTGCGCGCACTCACCGAGGCGGTCGTGTTCCTGGGCAACGGCCACGTGGTCGCCCGCAGCGGCCTGGGCTTCGTGCTGGAGCTCGAACGGGTGCCGCCGACCGCGTTCGAACAGGCGGCCAACGGCGAAGTGGTGGTCCTGACCGGCGATGCCGACGACCGGGTCCGCGCGCTGGTGCGCCTCGACAACTTTGTCGACGCCTATCTGTTCGTCGGCCGGTTCGTCGATGCCCGGGTGCTCGATTACATGGATCGGACGCGCGAAGCGATCGACGAGTACCGGGCGCTCCAGGTGAGCCGGTCCGGCATCCAGGTCACCTTCGCGATGATCTTCGGCCTGGTCGCGCTGCTCCTGCTGCTCGCGGCGGTGCGCGTCGGCCTCGGCTTCGCCAACCGGCTGGCTATGCCGATCTCCCGGCTGATCGCGGCCGCCGACCGGGTGCGCGTCGGCGACCTCAGCGCTTCCGTGCCGGAGGAGGAGGAAGGCCACGAGATCGATCGTCTGTCGCGCGCGTTCAACCGCATGACCGCGCAGCTGGCCAGCCAGCGCGCGGAGTTGATCAACGCCAACAATCAGCTCGACGAGCGGCGGCGGTTCACCGAGACGGTGATCGGCGGCGTGTCCTCGGGCGTGCTGGGCCTCGACAACCAGGGCCGGATCACGCTGCCCAACCGCTCCGCGGCGGACCTGATCAAGGCGGCGCCCGACGACCTGATCGGGCGTCCGCTGATCGCCGTGATCCCCGAGGTGGGCGGCCTGTTGGCGCATGTGGCGACCGCGCCCGAGCGCCCCGCCGAAGCGCAGATCGAGCTCAAGCGGCCGGACGGTTCCCATACCCTGCTGGTGCGCGTCGCCGCCCAGCGCGACGCGTACGGGATCACCGGCTATGTCGTGACCTTCGACGATATCACGGAGCTGCTGGCGGCGCAGCGTAAGGCGGCCTGGGCGGAGATCGCGCGGCGCATCGCGCATGAGATCAAGAACCCGCTGACCCCGATCCGCCTGTCGGCGGAGCGGCTGCGCCGCAAGTACCTGCCGCAGATCAAGGACGAGCCGGACGCGTTCGCCAACAGCACCGATACCATCGTCCGCCAGGTGGACAGCATTGGCCGCCTGATCAATGAGTTTTCCGCTTTCGCCCGCATGCCGGCACCGGTTTTCGCCTACGAATCCGGGAAGGATCTCGTGCGCCAGGCCGTTTACCTGCAGCAGGGCGCCCGCCCGGAGATCCGATTCGAAACACGGCTTCCAGCGGGCGATATTCAGCTGTATTGTGATGCCCAACAGGTAGCCCAGGCTTTAACCAACCTGTTGCAGAACGCGGCTGAGTCGGTACTCGAACGGATGAAGCAGCAAGCGGGCAGCGACTCTCCAGGCCGGGTCATGGTCAAGCTCCTCGAGTCCCCGGACCAGTGCCTGATCGAGGTGCACGACAACGGCTGCGGTCTGCCCGAGCCGGCCGAGCGGCTCACCGAGCCGTACGTGACCATGCGACGCAGCGGCACCGGGCTGGGTCTTGCGATCGTGAAGAAGATCATGGAAGAACACGGCGGCAGCTTGACCCTGCGCAACCGCACGGCCGGGGGCGCCTGCGTAGCGCTCGCGTTCCCAGCCTTCCGGGTGCTCGGTGGGGCGGCGGCCGAATGAGGTCAACCGAGGCCCCGCGGCGGTGCGTCGCGGTGGCGGGAAGCGTGTCTGAGTCGGCATGACTACAGACGTTCTGATCGTCGATGACGAGCCCGAGGTGCGCGACGCGATCGCTGCCATCCTGGGCGACGAGGGCTACGAGGTGCGCCACGCCAGCGACGGCCGCGGCGCGCTCGCGGAGATCGACGCCCGTCCGCCCGGCGTCGTGCTCCTGGACATCTGGCTCGAGGGGTCGCAGCTGGATGGTCTCGAAGTGTTGGACCAGGTCCGCCGCATCCATCCCGACGTGCCGATCATCGTAATCAGCGGTCACGGCACGATCGAGACGGCGGTCACGGCGATCAAGAAGGGCGCCTACGACTTTCTCGAGAAGCCGTTCAATGCCGAGCGCCTGCTGGTGCTGCTCGAGCGTGCGCGCGAAGCCGCGCGGCTCAAGCGCGAGAACGCCGAGCTCAAGTTGAAACTGGGCGACGAGAGCGACCTGATCGGCAAGGCTCCGGCCATTCAGCAGGTACGCACCGCGATCCATCGGGTCGCCGCCACCGGCTCGCGCGTGCTGATCACCGGCCCGCCCGGGGTCGGCAAGGAGGTGGTGGCCCGCCTGATCCACGCCAGCTCGAGGCGCGCCGACGCCCCCTTCGTGGTGATCAACGCCGCGACCATGGCGCCCGAGCGCATGGAGGTCGAGCTGTTCGGCTGCGAGGCCGGCTTCCTCGGCCCCGGTCGGCCGCGCCAGCTCGGCACCTTCGAGCGCGCCCACGGCGGCACCTTGCTGCTCGACGAAGTGGCGGACATGCCGCTGGAAACCCAGGGCAAGATCCTGCGCGTGCTGCAGGAGCAGAGCTTCACCCGCCTGGGCGGGCAGCGCCGCGTCGAGGTGGATGTGCGCGTGATCGCCGCGAGCAATCGTGACCTGCAGGCAGAGATCGCCGCCAGCCGGTTCCGGGAGGATCTGTACTATCGCTTGAACGTGGTGCCGATTCGCGTGCCGCCACTCGCCGAGCGGCGCGCCGACATTCCCATGCTCGCCGAGTATTTCATGGCGCGGGCGGCTGAGGCGTCCGGCCTGCCGGTGCGGCGGCTGTCGCCCGAGGCGATCGCCCTGCTCCAGTCGGCGGATTGGCCGGGCAACGTGCGCCAGCTGCGCAACGTGCTCGAGTGGCTGCTGATCATGGCGCCGGGCGAGGTCAAGAGCGACATCGGGGTGGAGAGCCTGCCGCCGGAGTTCGTCGAGGCGGCGACCGCGGGGCTCAGCCCGACCGCCAACGGCGAGCTGATGGTCCTGCCGATCCGGGAGGCGCGCGAGCACTTCGAGCGGGCTTACCTGCAGGCCCAGCTCGAGCGGTTCAGCGGCAATATCTCGCGCACGGCCAGCTTCGTCGGGATGGAGCGCTCGGCGCTGCACCGCAAGCTGAAGACCTTGAACATCCATACCGATGACTGACGGTCGGCCGGTCTCAAAGAGCCCTTAGCGGCATGAAGGTCATCGTCTGCGGTGCCGGCCAGGTCGGCTACAACATCGCCCGCTATCTGGCGGGCGCGGGCAACGACGTCACCGTCATCGACCAACGCCCGGAGCTCACCCAGAAGATCGGCGAGAGCCTCGACATCCAGGCGATCACCGGCTTCGCCTCGCACCCGGAGGTGCTGGAGCAGGCCGGCGCCGAGGATGCCGAGGTGCTGATCGCGGTGACCTTCGCCGACGAGGTCAACATGGTCGCCTGCCAGGTCGCGCACTCGCTGTTCAACGTGCCGACCAAGATCGCCCGCATACGTCACCAGAGCTATCTGCAGAGCCGCTGGCAGGATCTGTTCCGCCGCGAGCACATGCCGATCGACGTGATCATCTCGCCTGAGCAGGAGGTGGCGCGGGCGATCGTGCGGCGCCTCGAGGTGCCGGGTGCGACGGAGGTGACGCCGTTCGCCGAGGATCGGGTGCGCCTGATCGCCACCCGCTGCGGGCCGGATTGTCCGATCCTGGATACGCCGCTGCGCCAGCTGACCTTCCTGTTTCCGGACCTGCACCTGACCTGCGTCGGCATCACGCGGGCCGATCGGTTCTTCATCCCGACGGGGAACGACCATCTGATCGCCGGCGACGAGGTCTATTCGGTGGTCGAGACCAGCCACGTCGGCCGCGCCATGC
>OCZV010000886.1_pt1 | contig 10725 bp, 10 predicted proteins | sample 1539051 | NCBI WGS metagenome assembly OCZV01 (sample SAMEA3113581, study PRJEB22503) | soil metagenome
TAGAGATCGAGGCCTCTCCCGAAATTCCCGCCGACCGGCGGCTGCAGCACGCGGATCCGGTCTCCCGTGATCCCGAGGGCCTGGGCGAGATCGCGCTGATACAGGAAGGGGACCTGGGTGGTGGACCACATGGTCAGACGGTCTTCCGCATCCCAGTCGGCGATCGCCACCATGGTGCCCAGGCAGGCGGGCGTCACGAAGTTCAGCCGGTACTCGCCCTCGACGACGAGCGCCGCGTCGGCGAAGGCGCTCTCCACGGCCCCGTGGACGAACTGGTAGCGCAGGTCGGTGTGGTTGCTCGCCCGCGCCGCGTGCACCAGCGGCGCCCCCGGCCGCACTGCTCGCTGCGGGTCGAACACCGGCGGCAGCTCGGCGTACTCCACCTCGATGAGCTCCAGCGCCGCCTCGGCGACGGCCGCGCTCGCCGCGGCCACCGCCGCCACCTCGTCGCGGACGCAGCGGACCGTCTCGGTCTTGAGCGCAAGCTGGTCCCGGGCGAAGCCGAAGGGGTGCTGCTCGACGTCGGCGCCGGTGAGGACGGCCAGCACGCCGGGCAGCGCCGCCGCCCGCGCGGCATCGATGCGCACGATCCTTGCGTGCGGATGGCGCGAGCGCAGGATCTTGCCGTGGGCCAGGCGGGGCAACGCGAGGTCGTGCAGGTAGCGCGTGCGCCCGGTGACCTTGTCGGCCCCGTCGCGCTTGGGCACGTCCCGCCCGATGATCGCGAGGTCGCTCATGGCTGCCGTCACCGCCCCGTGGTGGGCCTCAGGGCCGCGAGCCCCTCACCAGCGGACGGGCTCCTTGTGCTCGCCGAAGACGTCCTTCATCGCCCGGTTGATCTCACCGAGCGTGGCGTAGGCCTTCACGGCCTCCACGATGGCGGGCATGAGGTTGGTGCTGCCGCGCGCCTCGTCACTCAGCCGGCGCAGCGCCGCCCGCGCCGTCCGGTCGTCCCGCTCACTCCGTAGCCTGGCCAGCTTGTTCACCTGCGTCTCGGCGACGGCGGGGTCGAACGCGTACAGCTCGACCTCGTGGCCGGACTCGGCCGGCCCGTCGCCCACGTGGCAATTGACGGCGACCTTGGGGATCTCGCCGGCGAGCAGCCCCTGTTCGAAGCGGTAGGCCTGCCGCGCGACCTCGGCCTGCAACGCGCCGCTCTTCACCGCCTCCACGATGCCGCCCATGCGGTCGACCGCCGCCATCTCCTCGGCGATCTTCTCCTCCATCGCGTTGGTGAGGGCCTCCACGTAGTAGGAGCCGGCCAGCGGGTCCACGGTGTCGGCCGCACCGGATTCCTCGGCGCAGATCTGCATGGTCCGCAGCGCGATCAGCTGGGCCTTGGCCGACGGGATCGTGTAGGCCTCGTCGTAGGTGGGCAACGCCATCGTCTGGGCGCCGCCGAGGGCGCCGGCCAGCGCGATGTAGGCGCCGCGCACGATGTTGTTCTCGGGCTCCTGCACGGTGAAGGCCGAGCCGCCGCCGCCGATGAGCGTGCGGAACATCCACGACTTCGGGCTCTGGGCGCCAAACCGCTCGCGCAGCATGCGGGCGTAGAGCCGCCGGCCCGCCCGAAACTTCGCGACCTCCTCGAAGATCTTCCCCCACGCGGTGAAGTTGAACGAGATCCGCGGCGCGAACTCGTCCACGGCCATCCCCCGTCCCAGCATCATCTCGATGTAGGCGGCGGCGATGGCGAGGCCGTAGGCCATCTCCTGGGCGGTCGTGCAGCCCGCCTCGCGGATGTGGTAGCCGCACACCGACACCGGGTTCGAGCGCGGATAGTGCCGCGCCGAGAACTCGATGAGGTCGCCGACCAGCCGCAGCGAGGGCTCCACCGGGTAGACCCAGGTGCCGCGGGCGACGAACTCCTTGAGGATGTCGTTCTGGGGCGTGGTCACCACGCGGTCGGCGGCCGCCCCCTGCTTGTCGGCCACCGCGTAGTACATGGCGGTGATCGGTGCCGCCATCCCGTTGATCGTGAGCGACACGCTGACGCGATCGAGCGGGATGCCGGCGAAGGCGTCCTCCATGTCGGCCAGGGTGTCGATGGCCATGCCGACGCGCCCCACCTCGCCCTCGGCGCGTGGGTCATCGGAATCGAGGCCGAGCTGCGTTGGCAGATCGAACGCGACGTTCAAGGCATCCTGGCCATGGGCCATCAAGTATTTGAATCTGGCGTTCGTCTCATCCGGCGTGCCGAAGCCGATGTACTGACGCATCGTCCACAGCCGATCGCGGTACATGTGCGGGTGGATGCCGCGCGTGTACGGGTAGTCACCCGGCCGGCCGAGGTCGCGCTCGGGATCGCGCCCGGCCAGGTCCTCGGGGCCGTACACCGGCTTCACCGGGATCCCCGCGTGCAGCCTCACGTCTCTCATGGCCTGCCTCCTACGCCTCCAGGAACTGGACCAGGAACGGCAAGAGCTCGGGCGCACGCTCCTCGGGCGGCGCGTGGCCGCAGTCCGGCAGCTCGATCACCTGCGCGAGATCGAACACGCCCCGCCAGCGCGGCAGGAACCCGGCGAATGCGGGGTCCTTCATGCCCCACGCGAGGAGGGCCGGGATCGCGGCCAGCCGCTCGCGCCGCCGCCAAAGCGCGTCGTACCAGTCACTGGAGCCCAGCAGCTCGCGCGCGTAGATCCAGGTGGTATGGCCGTCGAGCGGGCGCAGGTACTGGCGCTCCACGGCGGGCGTGTAGCGCGACCGGTCGGCAATGGCGTGCCGGAGCATGACCCGCACCGAGAAGCCCAGGCGCTCGTAGAGGACACGCCCCAGCCTCCCACCGAGCATGCGGCCGATCAACCGGAGGCGCCGGTCGTCCTCGAGCGACCACATCCAGGTGTTGAAGAGCACGAGCCGGCTGACGCGCTCGGGGTGCTCGATCGCATACGACAGGCCGATCGGGCCGCCGAAGTCGTGCACGACCAGCGTGAAGTCCTTGAGCCCGAGCGTGTCGACGAGCCGCGCCAGGTTGCGGGCCTGATCGTGAGGCCGGTACGAAAATCGCGTGGGACGGTCGCTCAGCCCGAAGCCGAGGTGGTCGGGAACGACACACCGGTAGCGACCGCGCAGGGCCTTGATGAGGTGCCGGTAGAGGAACGACCACGTCGGCGTGCCGTGCACCATGAGGATCGGCGCGCCGCTGCCCTCGTCCACGTAGTGCAGGCGGCCGGCCCCGACGTCGAGCCGGTGGGACTCGAACGGGTACTCCGCGCGATCGAGCCAGGCCGGCGTCACGCGCTCCGCTCCCGCCCGGCCGCCGCGAAGAACGTCACGATCTCCGGCAGCGGCGTGCCTATCGGGAACACCCGGCTCACGCCCAGCGCGCCGAGCGCCTCCACGTCGCGCGGCGGGATGGTGCCGCCGACCACGACCCGGATGTCGCCGGCGCCCTGCGACCGCAACCCCTCGACGACACGCCGGGCCAGCGGCAAGTGCGCGCCCGAGAGCACCGAGAGCCCGATCACGTCGACGTCCTCTTGGACCGCCTCCTGCACGATCTCCTCCGGCGTGCGCTTGAGCCCCGAGTACACGACCTCCACGCCGGCGTCGCGCAGCGCGTAGGCGACGACCTTGGCGCCGCGGTCGTGGCCGTCGAGCCCCGGCTTGGCGATGAGGACCTTCATTACAGGCTCGCCTCGCCTCCGGCTGCAGCTCGCACCGCCATCATTGCAGGCTCGCCTCGCCATCGGTTGCGGTTCGCACGGCCGTCATCGGCCGGGCTCGAGGGTGACCAGCGCGCCTCGGACCCGACCGTGCTCGATCGTGAGCCGGCCGACCGACACTGGCAGGCGGAAGCGCCGGGGGCCTGCGCTGCCCGGGTTGAAATAGAGGACGCCGGCGCGCTCCTCCTGGCGCGGCTGGTGACTGTGGCCGGCGATCACCGCCGCGAAACCGGCGGCGCGCGGATCGAGATCCAGCTCGTGCACGTCGTGCAGCACGTAGAGCGAGAGGCCGCCCACCTCGACCACCTCGGTCTCGGGAATGTCGGTGGCCCAGGCGCCCCGGTCGTTGTTGCCCCGCACCGCGCTCACCGGCGCCAGGCGCTCGAGCTCCCGGAGGACCGCGCGATCGCCGATGTCGCCGGCGTGCACGATGCGCTCGACGCCGGCCAGCGCGGCCACTGCCTCCGGCCGTAGCAGCCCGTGCGTGTCGGAGATCACGCCGATGGTGTGAACGCGGGAAGCCATCGCGGGTTGCCCTGGGGGTCATCGGCCACCGCCAGCGGGGTGAGGCGCACTCGCTGGCCGATCGCCAGACGAGCGGGATCGGCATCGAGCAGGACCGTGAAGACACGCTGGCCGCCGACGGTGACGACCGCAAACACGCGTGGTCCGGCGAAGCCGGCCGGCAGCCCGGTCTCTTGCACGGTGAAGGCGTGCACGGTGCCCTCGCTCGGCAGGTCCACCCAGCCGAACTCGTCACCGGCGCACTCGGGACAGAAGCCGCGCGGCGGCCAGGCGACGCGGCCACAGCGCGCGCATCGGGTCGTGCTGAGGCGCCCCTGCCCCAGGCGCGTGTAGAACTCGTGCAGCTTGCTGAACTCGGCCGACTCCAGGGGAAACGGGTCGAGCGCTCGGAAGTAACTCACGACACCACCGGCCACACGCTCTCGACCGGCACGCCGGCCCTCGCCACGTGCTCGCGGCTCAAGCGCTCCACGCGCTCGTACAGCGCACGCTCGTCCAGCGTCGTCAGCCGGCCCTCGTCGAGCACGACGCGGCCGTCGATCAGCACGGTCCGTACGCTGGCGCCGCTGGCCGCGTAGACCAGGTTGTTCACCGGGTTCAACAGCGGGCGCCACTCCGGCGTGTCGAGGTCGTAGAGGACGAGATCGGCGCGCTTGCCGGGCTCGATCGAGCCGATCTCCCGCTCCAGCCCCAGCGCCTCCGCCCCCCGGAGTGTGGCCATCTCGAGTACCCGCTCGGCCGGCAGGACACCGACGTCCAGGCGCGCGTCCTTGTAGAGGGTGGCGGCCAGGTACATCAGCCGCAGCATGTCGAGGTGATTGGACCCGTTGCCGCTGTCACCGCCGAGCGAGACGCAGACGCCGGCGTCCACCATCTCAGGGAAGCGGCCATGGGCCGCCAGGCCCTTGGTGTGCTTCAGTCCCGCGGTGGGGCAGTGCACGACCTTGACACCGCGGTGGGCCAGCAGGGCGATGTCGGCGTCGTCCACGTAGACCATGTGCGCGAGCTTGGTGGTGGGCCCCAGCACACCGAGCGCGTCGAGTCGCGCCAGGGGCATCGTGTCCCGCGTGCGCAGCCGTGGATGGAGCGCGAGGTGCATCATGCCCCATCCCACCCCGTGGCGCTCGGCCAGCGCGTGCGCGCCCTGGATCAGCGCCTCCGAGCAGGTCCCGAAGCCGAGCAGCAGCGGCCAGGCGCCCAGGCGGCCCTCGGCCCGTCCGTTGACCTTGCCCAGCACGTCCTCGGTGAGCGCGAGCGCCTCGTCGGTCGTCTGCTTCATGCGCCCGGTCTGGCCCTCGACGTCCCACGTCCAGCGGCCGAGGATCGCGCGCATGCCCGCTCGCTCGACGGCATCGGCCACCGCCGACACGTCGAACAACGTGCCGGCCTCGCAGAAGGTCGTGGTGCCGGTGCGGATCATCTCGACGCACGCCAGCAGCGTCGCCGCCTGCTCCTCCTCCGGCGTGACCGTGGAGTAGAGCGGCAACAGCCAGTCCGGCAGATAGCGAACCACCGGAACGTCATCGAGCATGAGCCCCCGGCTGAGGTGCTCGGTCAGGTGCACGTGGGTGTCGACGAAGCCCGGGGCCACCAGGCGGCGGCGGCCGTCGATCACGCGGTCGGGCGTCCGCGGCGGGCGGACGGTGGCCGCCGGCCCCACCTGGACGATGTCGCGCCCGTCCACGAGCACGGAGCCGTCGGTCAGGATCCGGCGTCCGGCGTCGAGCGTGAGGATTGTCGCGTGCTCGATGAGGATCATGAACGCTCGGTCCGCAGGCGGCGCAGCAGCGCGCGGACTTTCTCGGTCTCGAAGGCCTCGCGGCGCTCGCCGGTGTAGTCGAAGAACCCGCGGCCGGTCTTGGGCCCCAGCTCGTTGCGCGCCATCTTCTCCTCGACGAGCCGGGCCGGCTTGAACCGTTCGTCGCCGAGCGCCTCCGTCATGTAACGGCTGGCTCGATAGAGGATGTCGACGCCGCCCCAGTCGATGAACTCGAAAATGCCGATCGAGGCATACCGGAATCCCATCCCGGCCCGGAACGCGCGGTCGACGTCCTCGGGCGTGGCGACACCCTCCTCGACCAGCCGCACCGCCTCGTTCATCAAGAGGACCTGCAGGCGCGGGCCGATGAAGCCGGGCGAGTCCCCACAACGTACCGGGGTCTTGCCCAGGCTCTCCAGCAAGGTCAGCGTCCGCTCGACCGTCTCCGGCGCGGTCCGCGGACCGGGCACCACGTCCACGAGCGGAATGATGTGGGCGGGGTTCAGCCAGTGCGCGATCAGGAACCGCTCGGGTCGCTCGACCGCATCGCACAGGTGCGAGGGCGAGATGGTCGACGACCCCGACGCGACGATGGTGTCGGCGTCGAGAGCGCCCGCGAGCCGGGCGAGCTCGGTCCGCTTGAGGGCGACGGACTCCGGCAAGGCCTCCTGCACGAAGGCACAACCCCCAAGCGCCGCGAGCCCGATCCGTCCCTCGATCCGGTCGAGGATGGCCGCGGACTCGACGTCGGTGATCACGCGCTCCTCGACCATGAGGCCGACGTCGCGGGTGATCTCGCGACGAGCGTCGGCCAGCGTGCGCTCGGCCTCGGCCGCCGGGCGCCCCGGCTTCACGTCGACGAGACGCACGTGGCAGCCCCCGAGCGCGAACGCCAGCGCGATCTGGCGCCCGATCCGGCCGGCGCCGAGGACACCGATCCTGATCACAGGCTCACCTCGCCTGCGGCTGCGGCTCGCACGGCCATGTTCACGGGCTCGCCTCGCCTGCGGCTGCGGCTCGCACGGCCATTACGCCGGATCCTTGCCGTAGATCATCACGACGTGCTCGCCCATGCCGCTGTTGTTGTGGGTGAGGCCGATGGCGGCGTCGTCTACCTGGCGGGCACCGGCCTCACCGCGGAGCTGCGCGAAGACCTCGGCCGCCTGGGCTACGCCGGTGGCGCCGAGCGGATGCCCGCAGCCGATCAGACCCCCGCGCGGATTGACGACCACGTCGCCCCCGTAGTCGCTTCGCCCGGCCGCGGCGAACGGACCGGCCTCGCCCTTCTTGCAAAAGCCCAGCTCCTCGTAGGCGATCATCTCGGCAATCGCGAAGCAGTCGTGCACCTCGGCCAGGTCGACGTCACCGGGCCCAACGCCGGCCATGCGGTAGGCGGCCTCACCCGCGCGCTTGAGCGCCGGCCAGTGGGCGTAGTCCTCGTGCAAGGAGGTGAGCTGGAAGCCGTCGAGCGCCTGGCCGGTGCCGCGGATCCACACCGGCCGGTCGGTCAGCTCACGGGCGCGCTCCTCGGACACCAGCACGACGGCGGCGGCGCCGTCGGTGATCGGCGAGCACATGAACAGGCGCAGTGGGCTCGAGATCATCCGCGAGCACAGCACTTGCTCGAGGGTGGCGCCCCTGGTGAAGTGGGCGTTGGGGTTCTTCGTGGCGTGGGTGTGGTTCTTCACGCCGACGCGCGCGAGCTGCTCTTCCGTCGTGCCGTACTCGGTCATGTGTCGCTGGGCGGCCAGCGCGAAGCAGGGTGGCGCCGTGAGGCCGAAGGCCGCCTCCCACTCGCGGTCGACGCCGGTGCCCATGTTGAGGATCGCCTCGTCACCGGTCGGCTGGTTGAGCTTCTCGACGCCCAGCACCATCACCTGGTCGGCAAGGCCGGCGGCGATGAACGCGTAGGCGTAGCGGATGCCGACGGTGCCGGACGCGCACATGTGCTCGGTCCGCGCGCTCAGCGCGCTGGGCCTGATGCCGAGCGCCTCGGCGGCCAGCGAGGAGATGTGGCTCTGGAACGCCGTGCGCTCGGGCATGACCGAGCCCACCACGAGGCCGTCGAGGTCCTTCGGCTTGACGGCCGGCACCGAGTCGAAGCAGGCCTTGCCGGCCTCCCAGATGAGGTCGCGATACGATGCCTTGCGGACGCCGAACTTCGAGACTCCCGCGCCGACCAGCGCGACCTTCCTCATGGCAGTCCTCCCCTCACGCGGCCTTCGTCAGGGCGTCCGCCGCCTCGGCCAGCGAGCGGAACTCGTAGTCGGGGCCGTGGTCGTCCAACCGCCGCTCGCCCTTGCGGTTGATCCACGCCGACGTGATGCCCAGCGCTCGCGCCGGCTGCACATCGTGGAAATAGCTCTGGGCCACGTGCAGCCACGGCGCCGCCGCGATCCGCTCGCGCGCGGCCAGGAAATGTCCCGGCGCCGGCTTGTAGGCGCCGACCTGCTGGGCGGTGACGACGAAGTCGAAGTCGACGGCCAGGTGGCGGCGCGTGCCGGCCAGCAGATCGTCGTCGACGTTCGAGAGAATCGCGAGCCGGTGGCCGGCGGCCCGCAGCCGGCGGAGCGCATCATTGGTGTCGGGGAACGGCGGCCACGACGGCAAGCTCTCCGGCAGGAACGCCTCGCGCCCGGGTGCGAGCTTCAAGCCCAGCCGCTCGGCGACGCCGCGGGCGGCGATGGCGAGGACGTCGCGGTAGCGCCGATAGCGCTCGGCCTGCACCGCCGGCTCGATCTCGTGGTACGCGCGCAGGACGGCGGCCCGGTCGAGCGTCACGCCGTCAGCGGTGGCGGCGGCGGCGAACGCCTCGGCGATCCCGCGCTCCCAGTCGATCAGCGTGCCGTAGCAGTCGAAGGTCAGGACGTCGAAGCGCCTCATGCGAAGGCGGCTCCGCGATCCCAGTCCAGCTCACGACCGATGATCAGGCGCAGGATCTCCGAGGTGCCGCCCCCGGGCAGCAGGAAACGCGCGTCGCGGAAGTAGCGCTGCACGGGATACTCCATGGCCAGGCCGTAGGAGGCGAAGATGCGCGCGGCCTCGTCGGTGACGCGCACCGCCATCTCGGAGGCGAAGAGCTTGGCCATGGCGGCCTCGCGGCCGATCGGCCGGCCGGCATCGAGCCGGGCGGCCGCCTGGTAGGTCATGAGCGCAGCGGCCTGCAGCGAGGTCAGCATGTCGGCCAGCTTGAACGAGATCGCCTGGTGCTCGCCGATCGGCTTGCCGAACGCGACCCGCTCGCGCGCGTAGGCCAGCGCGGCGCCGTAGGCGGCGCGGGCAAGCCCCACCGACAGCGCGGCCGTCATGATCCGGATCTCGGCCAGGATCGCGCCGATCGTGTCGACGCCGCCGGTCTCGCCACCGAGCAGGTGCTCGTCCGGGACCTCGACGTCCTCGAGCAGGATCTCGCCGGTCACCGACGCCCGCACCGCCATCTTGTCGATCGCTTTGCCGAGTGTGATCCCGCGCATGGTCGCGCGGTCGAGCAGGAACAGCGCGATGTTCTTCAGGCCGCGCTCGCCGGAGGTCTTGGCCGCCACCGTCAGCATGTCGGCGACCGGCGCGTTCGTGACCCACGTCTTGGCCCCGTGCAGGACCCAGCGATCGCCGCGGCGCTCCGCCCGCGTGGTGATGTTGGCGACGTCGGAGCCGGCGTTGGGCTCGGTCAGCGCGAACGTGGCCACGAGGTCGCCGCGCAGCGCGGGCGTGAGGTACTTCGCGCGCAGCGCATCCGACCCGTGCTTGTAGACGAAGTACGTCCCCATCAGCGACTGCATCGCGGCCGCCGCCGCCACCGACAGCGAGCCGCGCGCCAGCTCTTCCGCGAGCAGGCAGTACGTCACCATGTCGGCGTCGGCGCCGCCGTAGGCCTCGGGATAGCGGAGGCCGAGCCACCCGTGGGCGCCGATCCGCTTGAACAGCTCGCGCGGGAACTCGCCGCGCTCGTCGATCGCCTCCGCCTGGGGCACAACCTCGGCGTCGACGAAGCGGGCGACCGTCCGCCGGAAGTCTTCCTGCTCTTGGGTGAATGAGATCACGTCAGGCTTCGGTCTCGCGACTGTTGTAGCGGGTCCGCGAGCTCGCGTAAGGTCGTAGGTGGCCTGCTCTGGGCACTGGTGGCTCCGTATCTCTCACCGATTTATTCTCTTTGCAGTCTTTATGCTTGGCATCTCGTTCTTCTCGTCTCTTCGGTCGACGCCTGGTCGCTCTCGTGTGCCGCTTGGCCTCGTGCGCTTCGCAGCTTGCGCGTGGCGGCCTCGTCGACGCGTAGATCGAAACCCTCGCCCGTGATCACGACGCCGTATTCTTCGCGGGCGGCGTCCACGGAGACGTACTCGTCCAGCACGTCGTCCAGCACGTGGGTGGGGTCACGGGCGAGGGGGTCGCCGTAGCCGCCGGCGCCGGATTGCTGGAACGAGATCACGTCGCCGTAGGCGAAATCGCGCGACTGCTTGCCGTGCACCGGTTGCTCGTCTCCCTCCGGGTTGATGACCGTGCGCGCGAGACGCCCCCGCTTGCCGCCGAAGATCCCGTACGGCGCGAAGCGCTGGCGCTCGGACAGGTTGGTCAGCTTACCCTCGTCGGCGAGGAAGCGCATGTCCCGGCGGATGCCGCAGCCACCCCGGAACGTGCCGGGACCGGCCGAGTCCGGGATGAAGCCGAAGCGCTCGACGACGATCGGCTGCGCGGCTTCCTGGGCTTCGACCGGGATGTTGGAGGCGTTGAACGCCCACGACATGCCCTCGCAGCCGTCCTTCGTGGCGCGGGCGCCGG
>OCZV010000887.1_pt1 | contig 10716 bp, 10 predicted proteins | sample 1539051 | NCBI WGS metagenome assembly OCZV01 (sample SAMEA3113581, study PRJEB22503) | soil metagenome
AGGCGTGGGTGGACCCGGCCCGCGTCCGCCAGGTCCTGGACAACCTGTTGGCCAATGCCATCCGCCACACACCGGCGGGCGGGGAGGTGTTGGTGGAGGTGTCCACGCTCCTCGGGCCCGGCTCGGGCGACGGCCCGATGGTGCGGTGCCGGGTGACCGACGCCGGCCCGGGGTTCCGGGAGGACCAGCTGGGCCAGATGTTCGAGCGGTTCGAACGGGCGGGTGACTCCGGCGGCAGCGGTCTGGGGTTGTCCATCGCCCGGGACCTGGTCCGGGCGCACGGGGGCACGATCGACGCCAGCAACGATCCCACTACCGGCGGCGCCTCCGTCAGCTTCACCCTGCCCACATGAGGCTGCGGCCGGCCTCACCCCCTCACCCGTCCGAGCCGCGAACGCGCCATGCCATCCACCCCCGACTCTGCGGAACGCTTGGCGCCGTGGGGGCGTGGTCACTCATGGGTGGGTGAGCGTGCAGCGCGTAGCGGCTTCGACGCTGAGCCCGAGAGGTCGCAGATGCGTCAGATATCACCGCCGGTGGCGTGGATCTCCTGGAGGATGCGGTCCTCTCGCAGAGCTTGGGGGACGGAGGTTCGTGTTGCGGTTGAAGCCCGAGGTCGCGGTCGGCCGTGAGCGCCAACGCGATCCCCTGATCGACGCACATGAGCGCGGCCCTCGTCGAACGCAATCTCGGCGTGCGACGCTGGCTCCCGAATCGAGGATCGAAGCCCCAGAGAGCAATCGACCACCCCACCGTGGGCCTCCAGCCGGCGCACCAGGCAGAACGTGGGGAACAGCGACCCCTCGACCTCGGCGACCATCCCCTCGGTCAGGACGAGACGCGCGCCGCCGACGCGCCACGTTGTCTCGAGCACTGTCGAGCGACTCCGATACCGGCGCTGCACCACCTCGGCGTGGCCGGCCGGTCCCAGCACCAAGAAGCCCCCCTGTTCGCCGGCAATCAGAGCGGCGAAGACAGGTTCACCGTCGAAGTGCGGGAGGCACAACCAGACGATGTGACCGCGTTCGTCGACCAGGGCCGCAGTGCGCATGTCGCCGAGCAGCCCGAGACCCCGGACGGCAGGGCTATCGCTCACCCTGTCACCGTGGGGAGGCACGAGGTCGCGGGCTCACCCCCTACCTGTACCCAGCGTTGCACCGCGGCCCTGATGGGTACGAGAGACTGTTGGCCCCTGGGGACCTCGGCGCCGAGACGACCGCAACGGACGGCGGCATCCGTGTCGACGACGTCCGCCACGGCAAACTCGTAGCAGGGACGACACGACGCAACGCCTACGCCGAGGCGAAGCCCCGCTCGTCGATCCTCAAACCGACCCGTAGTGGTCCGCGGAGTTGTCAGGTCCGGATCAGCTGGTGGCACCCGCCCGGTACTCGACCAGCACCATCGTGAGGTCATCGTGGAGCTCGTGGGCGGCGTGTTCGAGGACGGCACGCACCAGCCGGCGCAGCGTTTCGGCGGGTGGCAGGTCGGCCAGCAGGTTCCGGGACAGCAAGTCGGTGAGCCGGTCCAGGCCGAAGCGCTCCGTGCCCCGCGCTCCACCTTCAACGACGCCGTCGGTGTAGAGCAACAGCATGTCCCCAGGGTCGAGGACAAGCTCGTTGACAATAGGCTCCGCGCCCGACAAGCCAATCGGCAGCACCGGAACGGTGTCCGCTTCGTGGACCACTTTGCCGCCGCGGACCACGAGCGGGGGCGGGTGCCCGGCCGACACCCAGCTGAATAGGCCGGAGCTGAGGTCGAGGTGGCCAAACGCAGCGGTGGCGAAGGTGAGCTCGCGGAACACCGTGGTCAGGGCCTCGTTGGCCCGGACGTAGACCTCGGGAAGGTCGCGGCCGTTGCGGCGGCTGTTTCGCAGGCTTCCGTGCACCAGATGGGAGACGACCGACGACTCAAGGTCGTGGCCGACCGAATCGATGATGGCGACGTGGAGCACGTCGCTGTTGAGCGCGTAGTCGAAGGTGTCGCCGGCTACCTCGTACGCGGGCTCCAGGATTCCGGCGACCATTACTTGGGACGTGGCCAGAGTCATGGGTGGCAGTGTCCCCCGTTGAAGTTCGGCGGCCAGCGACATCTTCCGGTTGCGCCGAGCGAGTTCCACGGCGTCGCTGTACTCGTTCTTGGTCACGAGGAGCTGCGCCGCGAGAGATGCCACTTGCTCGACCGATCTCTGCGTCTGCGCGTCGCCGGCATCCTCCGCGGTGAGGTCGACCGCCAAGACACCGAGACGAGCAGTGCCGTCCACCACCGGAACCCACAGGCGCACGCCGCAATCGGTGGAGACGGTGCATGTCATTTCGAGGGCGAACGCCCGACCTGCAACCGTTCCGTCCACCCGGAATGATCGCGACTCCTCCGCGGGCGGCCCGAAGGGCTGCAGCGACACCTGTTCGTGGTCAGCCAGGAAAAGGTACGACGAGACGGCACCAACCCGCGCCAACGCCTCGGCGACGGCCCCCGCCAGCTCGGCCGGCGGCAGGTGATGTGCCGTCGAGAGCAACCAGGCCAACGAATCCCCGGCGACCGCCTCGGCGGGGCGCTCCACGATGGCTCAGGGTAGTCCCGCCATGGCATGGCTGGACCAGCGAACATGCTGGCCAAGCCTCAAGGCGCAGCCGCCGCCAAAGGTGGCCCAACCCCAAGAATGACAAGCGAGACGCCCAAGCTGGCGACGGACATTCACGTTGCCCGGTGCCGCGCTACCAACTGCGCGGTGGACGGGCGAGCGCTGACCTGCGAGGGAAAGGTTCTGGGCATGCGTCAGCGAGGGCTCGGGACGCCCCGGCATCGATCACTGTTGATGCCCGCGGCCTGACGTTCATCGATTCGTCTGGCCTGGTGGCCCTTATGCGTGCCCGTGATGCGGCCGCTGATGGAGGTGTGGCCTTCCGTATCAGCGAGCCGTCGCCCGCGCGGCGGCGTGTAGCTGGCCTCGGTGAGGAACTGCTGCCAGCGACGAGTGACGACGCGGACGCGAAGCGGTCCCCCGGTGCGCTAGAGGCCGCCAGACAGTCGCTCGGTGGGACTTACCCGAACACCTAACGGGCTAGGCCTCGTCGTCCTCGACGCGCTTGTAACGGCCGTCCCAATCGTGAAGGCGGGCTGCCATCACCTGAGGTTGATGTTGGCGCACCTGGCGCCAGGGCCTCGTGGATGGCGGGCAAGATCGAGAGACGCCTGGGATCCAGCCAGAACCCGCGTTTGGACTCATAAAAACGGGGAACCCTCGGGAGCCGATCAACTATTCAGGAGGTAACCCATGGCGAATGCTCGGGCGGACTTCGAGTCCGGCGAAGGGGCACGGCGGGGCGGTCGTTCCGGCCGGGGTAGAACGTTCACGGAAACAAGGGCGGGGTTCAAGACGACGGAGTTCGTCATGATGCTCGCCGTCGTCGTCGCCATCTTGATCGCCACCTACGTGGCGGACGCAGACCTGGGGGCGAATGAGGGCTGGCGGTACATCTCGTGGGTGGCCGTGGCGTACATCGTGAGCCGCGGCCTGGCCAAGGCCGGCACCCGTGAGCCATACGGCGATCGCTTCGCCGAGGTCGGACCTGAGACACGACACGGCTAACAACTCGAACCCGTGAGGGCAGGTGGCGGCGTGGACGCGAGACGGCCCGCCGGTGAGGGGGGAACATCCGGCGGACCGTCGGCTCGGTGGCTACCCAAACCCGCGGCGCCCAATCCGACCATAGGCCCACGGGTGGATCCCGAGGACGGTCCCCCCGGCTACCGCGCCAACAGGCCGGGCCACATCAGGCCCGCGTTGTTCACTAGGCCCCAGGGCTGACGCCGGTCGATCACGTCGCGGGCCGCTCCATCGTCGGTCACGTCCAGGGTCTCCACCTCGACGCGCACCCGCGCATCGCGGGCCGCCGACAGCACGGTGTCGGCCTGATCGTCCCGGTGGACGGCGGCCACCGCGCTGAAGCCCATCCGGGCCGCCTCCAGCGTGGTCGCCCGGCCGATGCCGAGCCACCACCGGTCACAGCACCACACGTTCCAAGGGCGGGAGGCCTACGCACGGGACGGTCCGCCAAGCCGATGCCTGGTTTGGCTCACAGCGTGGCGGCAAGCAACGGGCGCAGCCCAGCACCACGCCAACGGAAGGAATCGATATGGCCTTCAACCCGCTCGAGCAGAAGGGGATCTCCGTCGACGAGCAGTTCCGCAACTGGTCGGAGCTGAACGTCACGCCGTTCGACAAGCACACTGTCGATCCCTACACGCGCACGCGGGTGATCCTGATGAACGGGATCGAGGTCGAGTCGATCCTGTTCTCCCACCAGTTCGCCCGCCACACCGACAATCCCGAGCTCAAGCGGGCCCTGGCGACGGGCCGCCGCGTCGAGGCCCACCAGCAAAAGGCCGTCAACGGCCTCAACCCGGGTGACCAGACGCCGCTGGAGACCACGCTCGGCTACGAGCAGGTAGCGGTGGATCTCACCGCCTGGTTGGCGCGCCACGAGCCCGATCCGATGCTCAAGCAGGCCTTGGACTTCGCGCTGCTCGAGGACTTCGACCACCTCTACCGCTACGCCAACCTCTACGGCCTGCTCTACGGGGGCAAGGCCGACGCCATCACCCAGCACCTCACCGAGATCATGCCGGGCCGCCCCACCGTCCTCGAGCACCGCCATCCCCACGACGACGTCCGCCCCCACTTCGAGACCCACGCCGTGGACCCGCTGTCGCGGCTGCATGTCATGACGATCGTGGCCGGGGAGCAGCAGACCATGAACTTCTACATGAACCACGGCACCGACTGGATCGAACCGGTCGCCCGGGGCCTGTACGCCGAGATCGCGCTGATCGAGGAGCAGCACGTCACCCACTACGAGTCGCTGCTGGACCCGCTCGACTCATGGATCGCCAACTGGGTGTTCCACGAATACAACGAGGTCTACCTCTACTGGTCGATGCACCAGCAGGAGAGCGACCGCCGCATCAAGGCCCTCTGGGAACTCAACTGTGACATGGAGATCGGCCAGCTCCAGGTGGCCTGCGACTTCATGCGCCGCTACGAGGGCCGTGACCCGGCCGAGCTGCTGCCGCCCTCACTGCCCGACACGCCGGTGACCTTCGAACCCAACAAGGACTACGTGCGCCAGGCGCTCGCCGAGCAGATCGACCTGCGCACCGACGGCACCGACTACGTCAGCGTCGATGAGCTGCCCAGCGACCACCGCTACTTCGCATACCAGGCCACCGTGAACGAGGGCGGCGCTCCATCGGAGCAGGTCATCGACCAGGCCCGCGAGCGCGGCGGAGGCGAGTACCGCGACGAGACCGAAGGCGACCACCCCGTCGCCGACCTTCGCCCCCAGCACGTGAGCTAACTCAGGAGGACCCGCGATGCCCACCCTGATCCCCACCGCCGCCACGGGCGCCGTCTCCAAGCCCCAGGAGATGACCTACGTTGACCCCGCCCGCACGATGACGCCCGACGAGGACGAGGCGTTCCTGGCCAACGCCGGACTCAACGGTCCTTTCGTCGCCGACCTACTCAGCGACATGCTGGCCCACGAACGCTGCGGCGCCCAGCTCTACCGGTCGGTGACCGACCGCACCAACAACTCCCTCCTCAAGCAGCGCTACAAGCACTTCGGCAACGAGACGGTCCAGCACGTCGAGATCCTCGAGGGCCTCATCGCCGGGCTCGGCGGCGACCCCGGCTACGTGAGCCCCGCGGCCCGCGCCACCGAGAGAGCCGGTATCGGCCTTCTCGAGTCGACCTTCCTCCTGGCCGGCTCCGTCGACCTCATGACCCAGGAACTGGTCATGCTGGACGCCGTTCTGCTCGCCGAGGCCAAGGACCACGCCAACTGGTCATGCCTGGCCGGCATGGTCGACGATCTGCCCGACGGCGACGTGCGCGACTCCTTCCAAGCGGCCGTCGACGAGGTCGAGGTGCAGGAGGACGAGCACCTCCGCTGGGCGCAAGACATGCGCTGCCGGATGATCTCCCTCCAAGCCACCAGCGGACCAACCTCGTCGTTGGCGTTGAAGGCCGAGGAGATGATGGCTCGCATCAAGGGACTCTTCGACTGACCGGACCGACCACAGCCACGTCAGGCGGGTGGGGTGTCGGGCTGCGGCGGAGACTCGTGGTGGGCGGGGGACGTCGTCTGCCGGCTGTGACCCTTGAGCCGGGCGACCTGATCGCCTACGTCTGCCGCGGGGTCTTCGGGCTCGCGCTCGGGGTCGAGAACGGTCGATGTCATTCCGGTGGGGTGGGTGGCACCCCCCGTGCTCCGAGGCGGCCGAGCGGGAGCCGACGTCTGACCGCTGGCGCGATCAGAACAGGTCATGGCGCTCCACGTATTGGGCGTCGGCCACGAGCCGTTCGACCCTCACGAGGTCGATGGGCTCGTCGGCGTAATCCAGCGCGGCGGAGGCTACCCGGTGGCGCTCGACGGCGGCCTCCTAGTCGTCACGGGCCGCAGGATGGGATATCACCTCGGGTTCCAGCCGAAGCACGTCACCGGCCACGACGGCCAGCTCACCCCGGATGAGCCGGACAGCATGCCCACGAACGCTGTGGGTTTCCTTGAATACCCGCGGGGCGTCCGCCTATGCGTGACAGATACCACTCACAAAATCGGGTTTGGGGGTCTAAACGCGGGAAGCGTGTCCGCACGACCACTACAGGAGAAGCAGCACAAAATTATGGTGACTAATCGCAGGGACCTCGACACAGGTGTGGCGAGCCGAAGAGCCGATAGTAGCGGGCAGCGCAGGACCTTCACGGAAACCAAGGCGGGTCTAAAGACAACGGAGTTCATGCTGGCGATAGCCGCCATCGTGGCCATCTTGATCGCCGTGTATGTTGGCGACGCAGACCTCGACGCGACCGATGGCTGGCGGTATGCCTCGTGGGTTGCAGCCGCTTACATCGTGAGCCGTGGCCTGGCGAAGCTCGGCACCCGCGAGCCGTACGCCGAGCGTTTCGACAAGGACTGATCGGACGGCGCGACTCAGAGGCTCGACGCCATAGTCGACAACACGTCCCAGACGTGGCGGCCCGGCCGAGCGGAGCATGCCAAACAGCCCGACTCCGGCCGGGCCGGATCGCGCCCGACATGAGCATCCGATCGGGCGGATCTACCCGACCATTTGACCTCACCCTCGGGTCTGATCACCTGCGGTGTGTGCGAAAGCCACTTCATCAGGGAAGGAAGTAAGTTACATGACCAGACTGGCCGAACGTCTCGGATATCTCTGGCAGCGATACGTGGCATGGCGTGACCCGCGGCCCTTCAACCGCGAGGGCTGAGCGTGCTTCGCCAGCAGCCGTATAGGGACGATTGACGCCGGATCTGATAATGACCGAGGCCGCCGAGGAAACAGACGAGACGGCCGGGGAGGCTGAGGAACACGACCCCGACGCACCGGGGCTGGGCATCGTCCGCGACGATGAGCTCGCGGACATCCCCGAGCCGAACGAACCCAGTTGAGGTCGAGCGTTGGCGCCGTGACCTCGTCGTGAGCGGGCGGGGTGGGCCGGATGCACCAAACTGGCGCTGTTCGCTAGTGGCCCATCAATGAGAGCGAGACTCGAGGGCTCTGGACTGGCCACAGTCCACAGCCTCACGGTTCGCTCTTCCCGGGGTGGAGGCTCCGCTTGCCGGCGCCTTGGCCGGGCTCGGGTTGCTCGACGACCCAGCCTCGAGGGGGGCGTGGTCGAGGGCGTCGTGCCAGACTTCCCGGACCCAGTGCGACACGGACCGGCGAAGGTCGGCGACGGTCCACCGGTCGGGCTGAGCGCAGATCTTGTCGGCGATCTTCCGGGCGGCGGCGACGGTGCGGGTGCGTCGGGTGGCAATGTCCGCCTCGGTTTCCCGTCGGGCCTGACGTTCCCGGGCCCGTTGCTCGTCGAATTGGCCGTGGTAGTCGACGGTGGCGAGGCGGCCCGGACTGCTGGTAGAGCGACGTCACGGTGCCTCCGGCAGGACTCGAACCTGCGGCCTACCGCTTAGGAGACGCTGGCCAATCGTCCAGGATGTCCGTTGCAGTCCGCTGAGCTGGTTCCCGTCAGGCGGGATCGTCCACCGGGTGTCACTGAGTCCAGGGCGTCGGTGGACTACTGCACCTGTTCTTGCACCTGGTTGAGCACCAGTCGATAGCCCGCGGGCTGGCTAGGTTCCTGCCAATGAGCGGCCCCGTCCCGGCGAGAGCCGGCACGCCGGTCTGGTGCCGCGGGCGAGAATCGAGCGGCGCCCAGACCCCCGCTATCAGGCTACGCCGGGGGATGCGACGCCGGTCTCGTAGGCGACCATCACCAACTGGGCACGGTCGCGCGCGTCGAGCTTCATCAACAGGCGGCTGACGTGGGTCTTGACGGTGGCGTGGCTGACGTACAGGTTGGCCGCGATCTCCGCATTCGACTGGCCCTTGGCGACGAGTTCGAGCACCTCGCGCTCGCGCTCGGTGAGCTGCTCGAGGGCCGCGCCGGCCGCGGCCGCCGCGCCGGGTGCCGGACGGCGGGCGAACTCCTCGATCAACCGCCGCGTGATGCGCGGGGAGATGAGCGCGTCGCCGGCGGCGACGACCCGGACGGCGTTCAACAGATCGACGGGCAGCGTGTCCTTTAGCAGGAACCCGCTGGCACCGGCGCGCAGCGCTTCGTGCACGTACTCGTCCAGGTCGAACGTGGTGAGGATCACGACGCGCGTGCGGGCCAGCGTTTCGTCGCCGGTGATCCGGCGGGTCGCCTCGAGGCCGTCCATCACCGGCATGCGGACATCCATCAGCATGACGTCGGGCCGCTCGCTGGCGGCGAGCGCCACGGCCTCGGCGCCGTTGCTCGCCTCGCCGACGACTTCCACGTCGGGCTCACCGTCGAGCAGCACGCTGAACCCGCTGCGGACCAGCGCCTGGTCGTCGGCGACCACGACCCGGATCGTCACTCGGGCTCACCGTAGGGCAGCTGCGCCTTGACCCGGTAGCCGCCGCCCGACACGGGGCCGACCGACAGGTCGCCGCCCCACAGCTCGACCCGTTCCCGCATCCCGAGCAACCCGTGGCCGGACGCCGTTGCGCCCATGTCGGTGCCGGCCCCGTTGCTGGCGGGGACAGCGGCCGCACCGCGCCCGTCGTCGATGACCTCGACCGCCAGGCAGCCCCGCAGGTATTGCACGTTGACGTCCACCCGCGTCGTGACGCCCGCATGCTTGATCACATTGGTGAGGGCTTCCTGCACGATCCGGTAGGCGGACAGCTCGACGCCGGCATGGACGACATTGCTCGAGCCCCTCACGTCGAGCCTCACGGGCACTCCGGCGGCGCGCACGTCGTCGACGAGGCTCGCCAGGTTGGCGACGCCGGGCGTGGGCGTATGGACGCGTTCGCCGTCGGTGTCGCGCAGGACGCCGAGCAGGCGGCGCATCTCGCTGAGCGTGCCACGCGACGTCGCGGAGATGGCGTCAAGGGCGGCGCGGGCCTGGTCGGGGCGGCTCTCGAGCATATGGGCGCCGACGCCGGCCTGCACGGCGATCACCGACATCGAATGGGCGACGACGTCGTGCAGTTCTTGGGCGATGCGCAGCCGCTCCTCGGCGAGCACGCGGCCAGCGCGCTGACGCTCGACGTCGGCCCGCTCCTCGGCCTCCCGCACTCGCACCTCGATCGTCTCGCGGCGGGAGCGCACGGCGATGCCGATCGCCCACACACCGCCATAGGTGGCGAAGTTGCCCACCAAGCCGATCGTGTCCAGTCCTGGTGCGTCGCTGAGCCCAACCAGCATGAGCGTGACGTAGACGGCACCGAGGCCCGCAACCGCTCGTCGCGGGGTACTCCACGCTGCGACCGTGTAGGTGAGGAACAAAACCACAAGCGGTAGCGAACCCTCGGGGAAGTCGGCGACGATGTGCGCGAGGATCCCGGCGCTCGAGATGACCACCGCCAGCAGCGGTGCACGTCGCCGGACCGTCACCGGCGCGCACGTCACGCACGCGGTGATGACCGCGACCGCGGTGGGTTCGGTCATGCCCTCGCTGAGATCTTGGGCGAACACCGTGGCTATGCCGATGATCGTGGCGACCACGGCGAGCAGGGCGTCCACGACCAGCGGGTCCAACGAACGCAGCCGCTCGAACTTCACCGCCCGAACGTAGCGAATCGCTCGTTCGAACACATCCGTCCAGCGATGGACTAGCGGGTCATCCGCCAGATGTACGCCGCTCGGTTAGTCACGAATCACCTCCGAGCGGACGAAATCCGATCTCGAAAATCGGATGGTGGCGTCACCCACACACACCCCCTCCCAAAAGAGATCCAACGACATGACCGCCACCGTCACCCCGATCCACCAAAAGCAGACCTCGGCGCGGACCGGGACCTTGATGCTGTTCGGCAACCCACCGGCACTCACCCCGAACCACCAAAAGCAGACCTGGGCGCGGACCGGGACCTTGATGCTGTTCGGCAACCCACCATCGGCGGCGCGACAGCAACCCCGCACCACTTTCAAAGGAGATACGACGACATGACCGCCACCCTCACTCCGACCCGCGACTGGCCGACGCGAACGCCCAGCTCCCTTGACACCTCCGCGCCGGCTGCTCGGGTCTGCGACGCCGACAAGGTCTACGGCCGCGGCGAAAACGTAGTGCGCGCCCTCGACGGCGTCACCGTCGAGTTCGGCACCGGCCGCTTCACCGCCATCATGGGCCCCTCGGGCTCGGGCAAGTCGAC
>OCZV010000888.1_pt1 | contig 10715 bp, 6 predicted proteins | sample 1539051 | NCBI WGS metagenome assembly OCZV01 (sample SAMEA3113581, study PRJEB22503) | soil metagenome
GCCGCCGGGCTGTGCACGCAGTTCGTCTCGAGCTACAACCTCATGCGGCTCCTGCGCTACAGCCTCGACCTCTACCGGTCGCTGGAGGGCGAGACTGGGCAGCCCGTCGACTTCCACGAATGCGGCAGCGTCCGCCTGGCGACGACTCCCGACCGGCTCGACGAGTTCCGGCACCGCGTGTCGACGGCCGAGCTCGTCGGCGTCCCGGTCGAGCTCGTCGGGCCCGACAGGCTGTGCGAGCTCTTCCCGCTCGTGGATCCTTCCGGCGTCCTCGCCGCGGCCCACCTCCCGACCGAGGGGCACATCGATCCGACGAGCGTGACGCGGGCGCTCGCATCCGGCGCTGCTGCCCGCGGCGCGCGCATCGTCCGCGGAACGCCAGTGACCGCGGTGGAGCGCTCGCGAGGCGGCTGGACGCTCGCCACGCCGGGCGGCTCGATCCGGGCAGAGATCGTCGTCAACGCGGCCGGGCAGTGGGCCCGTCAGGTGGGCAGGTTGGCCGGCGCCGAGCTGCCGATCGTCCCGCTCCAGCACCACTACGTCGTTACCGAGCCGCTTCCCGAGGTCGCTGCCCTCGTACGCGAGCTGCCGGTCCTCCGCGACACGGACGCCTCGTTCTACGTCAGGCAGGAGGGGACGGGCCTCCTCGTCGGCCCCTTCGAGCGCCGCCCCAAGACCTGGGCTCTCGACGGCGTGCCCGAGGACTTCCACGGCCGCCTGCTCCCCGACGACCTCGAGCAGATTGCCGACGTGCTCGTCGCGGCAGGCGAGCGTGTTCCCGCGTTCGCGGACGCCGGGATCAAGACGGTGGTGAACGGCCCCGACGGCTACACGCCTGACGGGCGCTGCCTGATGGGCCCCGTCCCCGGCCTCCGAGGGTTCCACGTGCTCGCCGGGTTCAGCATCTTCGGCGTCGTGTACGGCGGCGGAGCGGGTCGCTACGCCGCAGAGTGGATCGTCGACGGCCAGCCGAGCGACGACATGTGGGAGCTCGACGTCCGCCGGTTCGGCGAGTACGCCCGCCCGACCCGCTACGTCGTTTCGCGGGCCCGCGAGGTCTACGAGCGCGAGTACGCGATCCACTATCCCGACGAGGAACTGCCCGCCGGCCGGCCACTGAAGACCGGCCCGCTCTACGACCGGCTCCTTGCCCGCGGCGCCGTCTACGGCGTCCGCTCCGGCTGGGAGCGCCCGCTCTGGTTCACGCGCGACGGCGACGAGGCGCAAGATCGCTACTCCTTCCGCCGCGGGAACTGGCACGACGCCGTGGCGGACGAGTGTCGTGCCGTGCGGGCGGCCGTGGGCGTCCTCGACCAGACGAGTTTCGCGAAGTTCGAGCTCTCGGGACCGGGCGCCGAGACGTTCCTCGACGGGCTGTGCGCGAATGCGCTCCCGGCGAAGACCGGGCGGATCGCCCTCACGCAGATGTGCACGCCCGCCGGCGGCGTCGAGTGCGACGTGACGGTCACGCGGCTCGCGGACGACCGCTTCTACGTCGTCTCGGCGGCGGCCACGGAGACGCACGACCTCGCCTGGATCGAGCGCCACCTGCCCGACGATGGATCCGTTCGCCTACGGAACGTCACGGGCCGCTACGGGGTCCTCACACTCGCCGGCCCGCGCTCACGGGAACTGCTGGCCGCGTTGACCGACGCCGACGTCTCGCGCGAGGCGTTCCCGTTCTTCCACTGTCGCGAGCTCGACGTCGCGATGGCTCCCGTGCGCGCTCTGCGCATCTCGTACGTGGGCGAGCTCGGCTACGAGCTCCACCATCCGCTCGAGTACCAGCGGCATCTCTACGAGCAGCTGCTCGCGGCCGGGGAGGCGCTCGGCCTCGCCGACTTCGGCTATCGCGCGCTCGAGTCGCTGCGGCTCGAGAAGGCGTACCGCCTCTGGGGTGCCGACCTGTCGCAGAGGTTCACGCCGCTCGAGGCGGGCATGGAGCGCTTCGTCCGCTTCGACAAGGGCGACTTCATCGGGCGCGACGCGCTGCTGCGTCAGGAGGAGGAAGGCTTGACCCGGCGGTTGGCCTGCCTCACCGTGGACGTCGACGCCGCCGATCCGCACGGCTACGAGCCCGTGTTCGACGGCGACCGCGCGATCGGGTACGTGACCTCGGCGGGGTTCGGGCATACCGTGGGGACGGCGATCGCGCTCGCGTATCTCCCCGTCGACGCGACGCAGCCCGGGACCGAGCTCGCTGTCGGTGTCCTCGGCGAGCGGCGGCCGGCGCGCGTCGTCGCCGAGCCGCCTTACGACCCGGCGAACGAGCGGCTGCTGAGCTGAGCTCCCCAGTCAGCGAGCGCGTCGCCGCTCGAGCGCGCGGAGCACGAAGTCGGCGTAGACCTCGGCGATCTCGGCAGGCGTCAGCCGCCCGCCCTCCCGGTACCACACGTCGACTGCCGTGCACATCGTCGTGACCGCGAAGGTGACCACCGGCGTGTCCGAGACGATCCAGCCGTGGGTCTCGCGACCGGCGTCGAGGACGTCTCGCCAGAGCCGCTCGTAGGCGTCGCGCACGGCGACGACCACGGCTCGACGCTCCGGTCCCAGCGCCCGCAGCTGGTCGTCGGCCACCCTTGCGCGGAAGCGCTGCTCGGCGTGGTAGACGACGTGACTGCGGATGAGCTCCCGCAGCTGGTCGCGTGGCAGCGAGGAGCCGGCGACGGCCACCCGCCCCGCGTCGAGGAGCTCCTGCATGACGCCTTCGGCGATGCGGAAGAGCAGCTCCTCCTTGCTGGCGTAGTGGTTGTAGAGGCTGCCGGCCTTGATTCCGACGGCGGCGGCGACCTCGCGCATCGTCGAGGCGTGGTAGCCCTTCTCGTAGAAGAGCACGGTGGCGGCGTCGAAGATCCGTCGCTCCGTGGAGGCGGCGCCGGCGTCCGGCAGCGCCGCCTTCGTCTCGGGCTCGGTGCGGGTCGACACGGCGTCCGCCATGGGATAGGATCGCGCGTACTGTAGCTGAACGAACGCTAGTTAGGGCGCCATTCTGGTCCTGATGACCGATCCGTACGCAGCCGTTCACTGGGACCTCGTGCCCGACCGGACGGCGCTCCTGCTCATCGACTACCAGAACGACTTCCTCCACGAGGACGGCTGGTACGCGCGCAGCGGGATCGACATATCGCACATGCGGCGTGTGCTCGGGCCGACGCCGAGGCTGATCGACGCTGCTCGCGCGGCGGAGGTACCACTCATCTGGACGCGCCACGGGACGCGCGACGGCCGCGACGCCGGGCCGTTCTTCGAGCTCCGACCCTTCCTCCGGGACGGCGGTCTGCGGCAGGGAACCTGGGGCTACGACTTCTACGACGATCTGGCCGTCGGCGCCCACGACTGGGTGGTGGAGAAGACGCGCCTGAGCGCGTTCTTCAACACGAACCTCGAGGTGATTCTGCGCGGTCTCCGCGCGGAGACGATCCTCGTGGCGGGCGTGCTCACGAACCAGTGCATCGCGGCCACGTCGAAGGACGCGATGTTCCGCGACTTCAAGCCGATCGTCCTCGAGGAGTGCACCGGGACGACGCTTCCCCACCTCCACGAGCCCGCGCTGGAGATGATCCGGGTCGGCTGGGGCGAGGTCCGGGGCGTCGAGGAGACGATCGCCGAGCTTGCTGCTCTGCGCGCCGGGGCCGCGTGAAGCTCGGCGCGCACTTCCTCCCCGAAGACTTGCCGGTGTTCCTCGAGTCGGTGCGCACGGCCGACGAGGTCGGCTACGAGCGGGCGTGGCTCGTCGACGGCCAGATGCTCTGGCAGGACGTGTACGTCTACATGGCGCACGGGCTCGCCGCGACCGAGCGGATCACGTTCGGGCCGGGGGTGACCAACCCGCTCACGCGGCACTTCACGGTCACTGCGAGCGTGGCGGCCACGCTGGCCGACCTCCATCCCGGTCGCGTGATCCTCGGCATCGGACGAGGCGACAACGCCGTCCGGACACTCGGCCTCCAGCCGGTTCCGACGCGCCGTCTCGCCGACGTCGTTCCCAAGCTCCGCGAGCTCGTCGCCGGCCGTCCAGTCGACTTCGGCGGGACCGAGGTACGGATCCGTTGGGCGGACGAACGAGTGCTGATCATGATGCCGGCCACGGGGCCGAAGAACCTCCGCGTCGCCGGGGCGCTCGCCGACATCGTCATGGTCTACGTCGGGGTCAATCCCGTGTCGGTGCGCTGGGCGATCGAACACGTCCGCGCGGGGGCGGACGAGGCGGGCCGCGATCCCGACGGCGTCGAGATCGCCGTCCTCTGCGCGATGTGGGTCTCCGAGGACCAGGAGGAGGCCTGGAACGCATGTCGGTGGGCCCCGGCCGCCTGCGCGAATCACATCGCGGACGTCGCGCGGCGGAACCCCGAGCACGGCATGCCGGTCGAGATGACGAGGCTCGTCGCGGCGCGCGACGACTACGACTACTACGCGGGCCACCTCGACTCGAAGGCCGAGCACACCGCGTACCTCACGGGGGAGCTGATCGACGACTTCGCCGTCGCAGGGCCGGCCGCGCGGTGTCTGGAGAAGATCCGCGCGCTCACCGACCTTGGAGTCAGCGAGCTGTCGACCGCCTACCTGAACGGCGAGGTCGAGCAGATGCGGCGCGTGGGACGGGAGATCATGCCTGCGCTCGACCGCCTGACCACATGAAGCCGCGAACCCACCGGGAGGAGACGACATGAAGCGCATCGGGGTGGATGTCGGCGGGACGTTCACGGACCTCGTCCTCGTGAACGAGGAGGAGGGCAGGATCACCGTCGACAAGGTGGCCTCCACGCCCGACGACCCGGCGCGAGCGGTGGTGGAGGGAGTCGAGCAGCTGTGCGAGAAGGCGGGCGTGTCGCTGACCGAGGTCGACAACGTCCTGCACGGCACGACGATCGCGACGAACATCGTCCTGACGCACACGGGCGCCGAGGTGGGGATGCTGACGACGGAGGGCTTTCGGGACATCGTCCACATCGCCCGCCACAAGAAGCCGTACAACTTCTCGCTCCAGCAGGAGCTCCCGTGGCAGTCGCGGCCGCTCGCGAAGCGCCGGCACCGGCTGACGGTCAAGGAGCGCGTCGCCGTGCCCGACGGCGAAGTGCTCGCTCCGCTCGACGAGGACGAAGTGCGCGAGCGGGTTCGGAAGCTGAAGGGCGCAGGCGTCGAGGCCGTCGCCGTCTGCCTGCTCCACTCCTATCTCAACCCGGAGCACGAGCGGCGGATCAAGGAGATCGTGCTCGAGGAGTTTCCCGAGGCGTACCTCTCCGTCTCGCACGAGGTGCTCCCGCTCTACCGGGAGTACGAGCGCTTCTCGACGGTCTGCTTGAACGCCTACATCGGCCCGGAGGTTTCGCGCTACGTCGCCCGCTTCGACGAGGCGATGCAGCGCGCCGGCCTCTCGCGCGGCGTCCAGCTGATGCAGTCGTCGGGCGGCATGGCCACGGTGGAGTCGGCGGCGCAGCGGCCGGTCAGCCTGCTCATGTCCGGGCCGGTGGCCGGCCTCATCGGCGGCATCTGGGCGGGAAAGGTGGCCGGCTACGACAACGTCGTCACGCTCGACATCGGTGGGACGTCGGCCGACATCGGCGTGGCCGCGAGCGGGCAGCTGCGCATGCGACACCTCCTCGACACCAAGGTCGGCGACTACCAGGCCATGGTGCCGATGGTCGACATCGACACGATCGGCGCGGGCGGCGGGTCGATCGCCTACGTCGACGAAGGCGGCGTCTTCCGCGTGGGACCGCAATCGGCCGGCGCCGATCCGGGACCTGCCTGCTACGGCCGCGGGGGCGCCGAACCCACGGCCACCGACGCGCAGCTCCTGCTCGGTCGGCTTCGGCCCGAGCGCGGGCTGCTCGGCGGCGAGATGCGGCTCGACCTCGAGCTCGGTCGCGCCGCGATGCAGCGGCTCGCCGACACGCTCGGCATGTCCGTCGAGGAGGCCGCGCTCGGAGCGCTTCAGATCCAGAAGTTCGGGATGGCCCAGGCGATCGAGGTCAACTCCGTCCGCCGGGGCTACGACCCGCGCGAGTTCACCCTCGTCGCGGCCGGCGGCGCGGGGCCGCTGTTCGCGTGCGACATCGCGCTCGAGCTCGAGATCCCGCGGGTGCTCGTGCCCCCGCACCCTGGCATCATCGCGGCGACCGGGCTGCTGGCCACGGACCTCGAGCACGAGTTCGTCGCCACGGAGCGCCACGCGCTCAAGACCCTCGACGTCGACCGGCTCCGCGCGCGCTACGACGAGCTCTCGGCCCAGGCGGTCGCGCAGCTCGACGCCGACGGCGTGGCCGACGACCGCCGCCTGCTGCGGCGGCTCGCGGACTGCCGGTACGCCGGGCAGGGCTACGAAGTCCGCTTCGACGTGCCCGCAGGGACGATCGGCGGCCGCTGGGTGGAAGACGTGAAAGAAGCCTTCCACCGGGCGCACGAGGCGGAGTACGGCCACCGGTTCGACGCCGAGATAGAGATCGTCAACATACGCGTGGTCGGGATCGGCCGGATCGCCGAGCTCGAGCCGGCGACCGCCGAGGCCGGACGCGGCGATCCGTCGTCCGCGAAGACCCTGGAGCGCGAGGTGGTCTTCGACGTCGAGGGCCGGCCCGAGCGCCGGAGGACCGCATTCTTCGACCGGGCGCTCCTTCGAGCGGGCGACCGCATCGAGGGCCCCGCGGTCATCGAGCAGTACGACTCCACGACTGTCGTCCCGCCCGGCCTCGTCGCCGAGATCGACGGGTTCGGCAATGTCATGATCGACTGCACGCAGCAGGTCACCGGGGCGGCCGAGCGGGGGAGCGAGCTCGCGACGCCGATCCTCATGCGCGTCATCGGCGGGGCGTTTTCCGCCATCGCGAAGGAGATGGCGGGCGTCCTCTTTCGGATGAGCTACTCGTCGATCATCCGGGAGTCGGAGGACCTCGGTGCCGGGATCTTCGACGCCGAGGGAAACGTCCTCGCCGAGTCGGACTCGACGCCCATGTTCATGGGAGCGATGCCGAAGATCGTCAAGAACGTCATCAAGCTCCTCGGGGAGGACATCCACGAGGGCGACGTGATCCTCCACAACGACCCTTACCTCGGCGCCACGCACTCGCCCGACGTGGCGATCGTCATCCCGATCTTCTTCGACGGAGAGCTCGCCGGGTTCGCCGGCGCGTCGGCGCACCTCCTCGACATCGGGGGCGCCTATCCGGGCCTGGCGATCGACCTCGTGGACAACTGGTCGGAGGGAAACATCTACCGCGCCGTGAAGCTCTCCGAGCAGGGCGTGCGCCAGGATGCGCTCTGGAAGCACATCCTCGAGAACACGCGCACGCCAACTCACAACAAGGGCGACATCGAGGCGATGATCGCCGCGTGCGAGCTCGCCCGGCGGCGCTACCTCGAGCTGCTCGGGCGCTATGGGCTCGCCGCCGTATTGGGCGCCGCAGGGGACTGGATGGACTACTCGGAGCGCATGCTGCGCCAGGAGATCGCCAAGGTCCCGGACGGCCGCTACGAGACCGAGGTCGGCTGGCTCGACGACGACGGCAAGAACCGAGGTGAGCAGCTGCCCGTCAAGGTGGCAGTCGAGATCGAGGGGGACGAGATCACGTTCGACCTGACTGGATCGAGCTCGGAGGTCCCCACCGGCTACAACTCCCCGTTCGAGGGGACGACGGTCTCCGCGATGACGTTCATCACGCGCATGATCTTCCTCGATGAGGCGACGTACCCCGTCTTCGTCCCGCAGAACGAGGGGATGCTGCGCCCGGTCAAGGTCGTCGCCCCGAAGGGGTCGATCTTCAACCCGAACTACCCGCGCGCGTGCTTCGCCCGCTTTTGCCAGGTGCAGCGGGCCGTCGATCTCGCCCTGCGGGCGCTCGCGCCGGTCGTCCCCGACAAGGTGACCGCCGGGAACTCCGCCCACCTCCACTTCATCTCGTACTCCGGCTTCAACGAGGAGGAGCAGGAGTACTGGGTGTACCTCGAGGTCGACGAGGGCTCCTACGGCGGGCGCCCGGACCGTGACGGGCTCGACTCGGTCGACTGCCTCATCGCCAACACCCGCAACAACCCGATCGAGGAGCTCGAGTGGCGCTTCCCCATGCGGACCGAGCGCTACGAGCTGCGTGACGAGCCCTCCGCCGCCGGCGAGCACCGCGGCGGCATCGGCATGGTGCGGGTGAACCGCTTCCTCGTGGACACGATCGTGACCTGCGAGGGCGAGCGGCACGAGACCGACCTGCCGTGGGGCGTGTTCGGCGGGCACGACGGGCTCAACGCGTCGCTCGTGAAGAACCCGGACCGGCCGGACGAGGAGCACTGGCCGTCCAAGGTGACCGCGTTCCGCCTGAAGGCGGGTGACACGCTCCAGATCACCGTGCCGAACTCCGGCGGCTACGGCGACCCGCTCGAGCGCGATCCCGGGCTGGTGTTGTCCGACGTGCTCGACGGCTTCACCACCGTGGAGCTCGCCGAACGAGACTACGCCGTCGTCATCGACCCGCAGACGATGACCGTCGACGCCGACGCCACGCGCCGCCTGCGAACGGAGCGCGCCCCGCTCGTCGCCCGCGGGTGATGACGGAGCGCCTCTTCCTCAGCTGAAGGAGGCCGCCGGTCGCTTCTGGACATCGGGACAGGCCGCACGAAGTCGAACAAGTCTCCGGTGGCTGCACCCAACTACGTTCGCGACGTCGGCCCGACGGAGGCAGCCCAGGAGGGACGCCCCGAGGCGGCGCCGCGTGCCGATCGACGAGACCATTGCCACTGCTAGCCGAGCTTCCCCGCCGGCATCGTCACGCCGACGCCGCGGAACCTGACCTCGTCCGTCCGCGGGTAGTAAACGACGTCGTTCGGGTCGCGCGTGCCGTAGGCGAGGTATTCGAGGCCGTCCGCTCCCGCCTCGAAGGAGTGCGGCACCCGCGTTCCCGCCGGGCGCGAGACGACGCTGCCGCGGCGGACGGCCGCGCTTTCCTCTCCCAGCGTCACGGTGCCCGAGCCGGCGAGCACTACGAAGAGCTCCTCCTCGGCCGAGTGGCAGTGCGGCGGGTAGCCCTCGGCGCCGGGCGGGATCGTCATGTGGCTGAGACCAGTCTCGACCGAGCCGGCGACGTCGCCGAGGCTCACGTCGACGGCTCCGGTCTCGAGCTCATACCGCTCCCCGGTCGACAGGTGCGCGATCCTCCTCGGCCGCGGCGAGCTCTCGCCGACGTCGGGCTCGCCCGCGGCCGCCTCCCGCTCCCACGGGTGCGGCCCGCCCACGTCGACCCAGCTCGGGCTCATCCAGGCGACGCCCGCACGAGGAAGGACCGTGTTGCCCTGCGGCTTGCGCTGACCGTAGGCGAGCACCTCGAGGCCCTCGGGCCCCGCCCTCAGCGTGTGCGCCTGCTCCTCCGGGAGGTGGACGAGGCAGTCGCCCGCCCCAATCTCGTAGGCCTCGCCGTCCTGCCACGAGATGCCCGAGCCGGAGAGGACGAAGAAGATCTCCTCCTCCGCACCCTCGGCGTGCGCGGGCGTCGACCACTTGCCCGGGTCGAGGAGGACGCGCTGCAAGCCGACGGAGACGCTCCCTGCGGCGCTGCCGAGGTCGTACCAGTCGCCCGCCAGGTGGCCGGTCTCGCGCCGGCGCGGCGCGACCTCGTCCCAGTGGGCGACGTGTTGCACGGCTGCCTACGATAACTCCCGTGAGCGAGCCCACGACCGTCGCCGAGAGCGCGGAGGAGGTCGTCCCGGGCGTTTGGCGCTGGACGATCCACGACGAGCGGATCGACTTCACGAGCTCGGCGCACGCGATCGTCGGGGACGAGGGCACCGTGCTCGTCGACCCGCTGCCGCTCGCGCCGGAGTCCCTGGCCGGCCTGGGCGACGTGCAGGCGATCTGCCTCACGGCCGGAACGCACCAGCGCTCGTCGTGGCGCTACCGCCGCGAGCTGGAGGCGCCCGTCTACGCGCCGGCGCTCTCGCGGCTGATCGACGAGGAGCCGGACGTCCGCTACGGCGACGGCGACGAGCTCCCCGCGGGGCTCCGGGCCGTCTTCACTCCCGGCGGCGGAACGACGCAGCACACGTTCGTGCTCGAGCGGGACGGCGGCGTCGCCTTCGTGCCCGACCTCCTCGTCAACCCTCCTGGCGGCGCCGTCGAGCTCGTGTCGGCCCGGTACATGCACGACCCGGCCGAGGCGCGGCGGAGCCTCGAGAAGCTCCTCGACCTCCGGTTCTCAGTCCTCTGCCTCGACCACGGCGTGCCGGTGCTGGACGACCCGAAGGGCGCGATCCGGGCGCTGCTCGCGGCCGGCTAGGCGATCGCTGGCGGCTCAACGGTGACGGAGAAGGAGGTTCTCGAGCTCGCGCGCGTCGCGGGCGAATGGCTGTTCGATCGGCGCGAACGGCTCGAGACGCACGACCGCGAGGGCATCGCGTTTCCTCTGGCTCCCCCTGAGCGAGATCGAGAGCATCCTGCGCGGCTTCGACCTGCTCGATGCGGCGGGGGCCCTCACCGGCGAGGACCGCGTGCTCCAAGAGGAGCTGATCGGCCTGATTTCGGGCGGAAACGCCCCAGTGATCGAGACCCCGTGGACCCCAAGTGAACCCTTTGGCGGCCGCAGCCTCCGCCTTCGCCCGCGCCCCTTCTCGATGCGCACCCGCCCGCCAGCGCCTCCAGCCCCGGTGGCGAGTGAGGCATCGAGCGAAGCATCGAGACTGCTCTCTCATCAAGAACGGCAGGCTCGCGCTGCGCTCCTGCTCTTCGTCCGTTGCGA
>OCZV010000889.1_pt1 | contig 10711 bp, 9 predicted proteins | sample 1539051 | NCBI WGS metagenome assembly OCZV01 (sample SAMEA3113581, study PRJEB22503) | soil metagenome
CGCGATCGCCGTCCATGGAAAAGACCGATTCGGTCACGATAAGGATCCGTTTGCCGGCATGTTTGCGCTGGGCCCATTCGAGGTGACTCTCCAGTTTTCCCAGATGATTGTGCGGAAATGCGCGCAGGATCGCGCCGCTTAGTTTTGCGCCGTCGATAAGTGAGGCGTGGCAGAGTTTATCGAGCACAATGACGTCATTTTTCCCAACGAGCACCGGGATCGTGCCGAGCGCGGCAGCGTATCCGCTGCTGAAACAAAGCGCTGCTTGCGTTCCTTTCCATTTCGCCAGCGCCTGTTCCAAACGCAAATGGGGCGATTGTGTGCCGCTAATCAGCCGCGAAGCTCCGGCGCCAACTCCAAATTCGCCGATCGCGCCGATTGCCGCCTTCCGCAATCGAGGATCGTTGGCCAGACCGAGATAATCGTTTGAGGAAAAGTTGACGAGCCGACGGCCGGCGATTTCGATTTCGGGTCCTTGCGCGCTACTGATTTCGCGAAGATGTCGATCTAAGGAACGCGCGCGGAGCGCTTGCAACTGTTCCTGAAAAAAATCAGACACGAATTACACGGGTTGTCACGAATCTTATACTTTGAGGCAATCCGTTTAGATCAATTCGTGTGGATTCGTGAAATTCGTGTCTCACAGCCAAAGACCCCAGGAAAGCAGGGCAGACGAATCGCGCCACACTCGGGCCTTGCTGTCACCGAGAACGACCACGATGATGTCGCGGCCACCTCGCGATCCGCTGCTGATCAAGCAGTGGCCGGCAGCCTCGGTGTAACCGGTCTTCATCCCGTTGCAGTAAGGAAGACGTTTCAGGACTTTGTTAGTATTTTCGAGCTCCCGCGTGCGACCATTGGCATAGCGAAAAACAAGCTGCGGAAGACAAACGATCGATCGGATCGTCGGATTTGCATACGCCGCCCGTGCGATAAGTGAAAGATCGCGCGCTGTTGAATGTTGACCCGGCATCGGCAAGCCGTTTGGATTAACGAAATGCGAATTCACCGCGCCGAGTTCGCGCGCACGCCTGTTCATCACCTGGGCAAACGCTTCCACACTGCCGGCATTATCCCGCGCCAGACATCGCGCGACATCGTTGGGGCTTTTGACCAGCAGCGCTCGCAGGAGATCGATGCGCTGATAAGTGTCGCCCGCTTTTATATTCAGCTTCACTGGCTCGGCCATCGTATCGACTGGCTGGACCGTAACGGGCCGATCCAAAAAGCCGCTCTCGGCTACGATCAGAGCCGTAAGTAATTTTTGGGTGCTCGCCGGAGCCCGCGTCTGGTCCGCGTTTTTTTCGTACAAGGTTTGCCCCGTATTCGCGTCCACTACGATCACGGAAGCTGCGGCGGTCTTTGGTATTCCATCCGGCGTGTACTCTATCTGCTCTGGCGTCGATTTAACTTTTCGCTTTGCCTTTGCATGTGCCCGGCGTTTGCGAGCAGGAGTTGGTTTCGCCTCCTCCTCTTTCTCTACCGCCTGCGCTTTCCGGACCGACTTCTCTTTCTCAACCGGCTCCGCTTTTCGGACAGGCCCGGAGATACCGCTGGGCCGCACCGCTTCGACATCGCTTTCCTGGCCCGAAACGCTCAGCGCGTTGATCGAAATCAAGGCACAAAGGAGCAAAACCCGGTCGCGCCACAATTTCATGTCCGGAAAATTAGGGGAAAGGTTTTGACCATTGCAAGTCCGTAGAGCAAGGCGGGAATTTTGGACCTACGACTTTGCTCCGCGTTCAATCAATTCGATTTCGTAGCCTTCCGGCGCGTCGATGAACGCAATTCTGCCGGTGCCAGTCGAATGTGGCCCGTCCGAGAGCGGATAACCTTTCGCCGCTGCCTTCTTCGCAAACGCATCCAGGTCCTCCACCTCAAAAGCCAGATGCGTGAGGTCAGGTCCAACCACAACCGGCCCGCTCTCGTCGAATTTGCAGATCTCAATTTCCTCGTCGCTATCGGGCGCTTTCAAAAACACGAGCTGCGAACCGCGACCAGACGTGTGGCGGCGAACCTCTTCGAGACCGAGGACATCTTTATAAAATGAGATCGTCTTTTCCAGATCAGTCACCCGGAAACGGGTGTGTAAGAGTTTTTTGACCATACCGTATCTTATTGCTCCCATACCGGATTAAATTCAAACTCCTCCTATTGAAAACCAGCCCTCTGCCCTGTCATTCCGAGCGAAGTCGAGACATCTTTTACTGTTTAATAACGAGAGATTCCTCGACTTCGCTCGGAATGACAAACACCGGGTAACATTTTCAAAAAGAAGCCATTCAAACTCAGCAATAATTTCACACGATGAAACTTGTCATTGCCGCCACTGGCGCTAGCGGAACGATCTATCTGCAAAGGCTACTCGAGCAGATTGATTGTGCTGCGCATGAGATTCATCTGGTCATGAGCAGCCACGCTCAACTGGTAGCAAAGCAGGAAGTTGATCACTTCAAACTTCCCACGGACATCGCGCACCATTCCGAAAACGACATGAATGTGCCTTTTGTTAGCGGTTCGGCGCGTTTCGACGCCATGGTCATTGTCCCCTGCTCGATGGCGACGATAGGCCGGATCGCTTCTGGCTCCAGCGACAGCGCTTTGCTGCGCGCGGCCGATGTCTTTTTGAAGGAACGCCGCAAGCTAATTCTCGTCCCTCGTGAGACGCCGTGGAATCTCATTCATGCGCGCAACGTCGTGACCTTGCTCGAGGCGGGCGCCGTGATATTGCCAGCTATTCCCTCTTTTTACAGTCGGCCAGAGTCCGTTACGGCTGTCGTAGATACGGTTGTGTGGCGGATTCTCGATCAAATCGGCCTGCCCAATCCGAGCGCCTATCGCTGGGCCGCGCGATGGCTAATCGCATTTGGGTTTCGTTTGTTGCAAGTCTGGGCGCGCACGCTGCGTTACCAAATCGACGACCGCGCAGCCCTCATCGGCAATCCCGTTAGGGAGAATTACATCGGGTCTCTCTGGCACAATCGTCTCCTTTTAATTTCGTACGTCTTGAAACGATTTGCGCCGCATCGACCCGGCGCCGGCTTGATCAGTGCCAGCCGGGACGGCGATCTGGTGGCGGACTTGACGCAACGTTTCGGATTCGACGTTGTCCGGGGTTCGAGCTCACGAATGGGAGCGAGCGCGATTTTGGAAATGAGCAATGTGCTTGCCTCTGGTCGCGATCTTTTGATTACGCCGGATGGGCCGCGAGGGCCGGTTTATGAACTTGGCCCAGGCATAATTTTTCTCGCCCAAAAATCGGGCGCGCCAGTCCTGCCGATTAATCTGGAGTATTCGAGCTGCTGGCGGCTTAAGAGCTGGGATCGCTTTATCTTGCTTAAGAGCTGGGATCGCTTTATCTTGCCGCGTCCGTTCTCGAAAGTGCGCGTGATTTTCGGATCGCTGCACCGAGTGGGATCGACCAATACGCCTGAGGAATTCGAAACTGAGCGTCTGCGTTTACAAAACGCCATGATGGCGCTGGTTGAACGACGCTGAGTCATCTAGGTTCGGCGCATGACGAAGTTGATAGATGGACGTGCAATCGCGGAAAATGTGTACGTCGATCTTCGCCGCGAAATCGCGGAATTGAAATCGAAAGGCATCACGCCGGGTCTTGCTGGCGTTCTTGTTGGCGATAATCCGGCCTCGCGGACCTATGTGCGTTCAAAAGACAAGATGTGTCGCGCTCTCGGATTACATTCGGTAAAGCTCGAGCTGCCGGTATCCACCACCCAGGCTGAACTGCTTGCTCGCGTTGAGGAATTAAATCGTGACCCAAGTATTCACGGTATTCTTGTGCAATCGCCGGCGCCAAAACAGATAGACGAAGAGGCAATTGTCCGCGCACTCGACCCAGGCAAAGATGTCGATGGTTTCCACCCGGAGAATGTGGCGAAGCTCGTAATCGGCGATCCCAGCGGATTTGTTCCATGCACCCCACTCGGGGTCCAGCGCCTGCTGCTTGAAAGCAAGATCGACATCGACGGCGCGCACGTCGTGATTGTTGGACGCAGTATGATCGTGGGCAAACCGCTGGCCCTGCTTCTGATGCAGAAAAACAAAAACGCGAATGCGACAGTGACGGTCGTGCATTCGCGCAGCCGCGATCTCGAAAAGATTACCCGGTTAGCGGACATTTTGATCGCGGCGATTGGTCAAGCGAACTTTGTGAGACGGCGCGACCATTATCGATGTCGGCATCAATCGTGTGGAAGACGCGGCGAGCGAACGTGGTTATCGACTCACAGGGGATGTGGCCTTTGACGAAGTATCAAAAAAGGCGAGCGCGATCACGCCGGTGCCCGGTGGTGTGGGCCCGATGACGATCGCAATGCTGATGTGGAACACGGTGAAAGCAGCCCGGCAATCGCTTTCGCGATTGCAATGACGAAGCACGAATGACGAATCCCGAGACAATGACAAAGTCCGAACACGATTCCCTGCTTCGGGTTTCGTCATTCCTTCGTCATTCGACATTCGTCATTTGTCATTGTGGACAAGGCGATCTTTGCCGTGAGCAATCGCATGATCGCTGGACTTAACGGCGCAAACCGCAGAAGAAAAGACGCGACGCGCGGCGACAAGACTGCCGCGCGCGCCAGGCGGTTAACCCATAATCTGCCGCGATACATGGCTGTGTGCGCCTGCACGTAATCATTCACTGGATCGCCATCATAATTTGCGCGGACAGCCGTCACGATCGCCTGCGCCGCCAGCTCGCCTGAGCGAAGCGCATAATAGATCCCCTCACCCGTAAACGGCTCAACCACCCGCGCTGCGTCACCGACCATAAACAGCTTGTCGTGCGCCGGAGAAAGCGCGACCCGGGTGAGCGGAGTGATCGTATGCCACGAATGATCTCGTTGAAGGGTAAAGCGCTGCTCCGCCCAGCGGCGGAGCGCAGAAATGTTGGAAGGTTTGCTCACGAGACACAGATTCAATTCACCGTCATTGACCGGCGCCTGGCCCGAATATCCTTCAGGCAGAAATTGGAGCACGACGCGGTTCCCGAAACCCGCCGGCAGCGGAATGTGCGCTTGTAGCGCGACGCGTTCACGGGCAGGTCGTGGGAGTAAATTGCAAAGGCGCGCCACTGTCGAGTTACGACCGTCCGCGCCGACTAGGACTCGCGCGGCAAGGGTTCGCCCGTAGCTGGTCTTAATTTTCCAATCCGAACCTTTCGTCGTTTGGGTCAACTCCATGACGGTCGTCTCTTCATGAATCTGCGCACCCAGCTCCCGCGCTCGCGACATCACCAGCGCGTCCAACAAGCTGCGCTTGATCGCGATCAAGCTTTCCTGGCCGGAGGCGATATCGACAATGACTTTCTGTCCGCTGATCGCGATGAACTCCACGGTATTAAGAACGGCGTGCGGCAGTTGCCGGACATGGTCCGCAATTCCCAGTCGTCGCAGGATTGTCCAGGAGGATGGATTCAGACAATCGCCGCAGACTTTTTCGCGGGGAAATTTCTCGCGTTCGAGAACGAGCGCGCGCAATCCGCCAAGCGCGCAAAACGCCGCACAACTCGATCCTGCCGGACCGGCGCCGACAATTGCGACATCGAAGGTTTCCATTGTCCGATCAACCAGTGAACGGTGATCAGTGATCAGCATGTCCGTTCACCGATCACGGACCACTGATCACATGCATCGCCCCGATGTCCATGTCGCCTATTCAGGACTGGCGCGCGATTCAATACCGGAGCAGATTGATTCGCATGGGCTGGTCTCTCCCAATCTTCCGCATCGCCGGCATTCAATTGCGGATTCACGTGACGTTTTTGCTGCTGATCGCGTGGCTTGCCTTCGGTTATTATGCGGAAGGCGGTTCGGCGGTGGCGGCGAGCCGCGTAATATTTATTCTGCTCCTATTCGTCTGTGTGGTGCTTCACGAATTCGGGCACGCATTCGCGGCGAAGGCCTTCGGGATTAACACGCCCGACATCACGTTGCTCCCCATCGGTGGAGTCGCGCGACTGGAACGGATGCCGGAGGAACCGGTGCAGGAATTGATCATCGCCGTGGCCGGACCAATGGTAAATGTAGTGATCGCGCTTGGTTTGTTCGTAGCGGGCGGGTCACAGGCGCTTGTTAATCCATCAGCAGTGGAAGGCGGCGGGTTCATTGCGCAGTTGATGACCATTAACATTCTGCTGGTCCTTTTTAATTTGCTGCCCGCATTTCCAATGGATGGCGGTCGGGTGCTACGCGCGCTGCTGGCGATCCGGATGAGTTACGCGCGCGCGACTCAAGTTGCGGCAACCATCGGCCAGGGGTTTGCGTTCGTCTTTGGCTTCATTGGGCTCCTCTGGAACCCGTTCCTGATCTTCATCGCCCTTTTCGTTTACATCGGCGCGTCGCAGGAGGCGGCCCTGGCGCAGATGAAAGATGTCTCCCGGAGATTTCCCGTTTCCAGCGCGATGGTGCGCGAGTTCCGCACCCTTCCAGAAAATGCGACCCTGCAGGAAGCCGTGGATGCATTGCTCGCGACCTCACAGCACGATTTTCCGGTGGTGAATGAAACGGGAAACGTCGCTGGTGTGCTCACGCGTCACGATCTGATCGCGGCGCTGCGGAAGAATGATCCCGCGATCCGAGTCGGCGACGTTATGCGGCGCGATATTCCCACCGTCACGACGGGAACGCGTTTCGAAGAAGCGTTTCGCATTATGCAGGAAAGCAACTGCCCGGCTGTGCCAGTGCTTGACAGCATGAAACGCCTGGTCGGTTTGCTTACTCCCGAAAACGTCACCGAATTGATGATGATTCAGTCGGCAATGCCGCGCCGGCGGGTTACGTAGGTCAATTTGCACGTCTGTAGGGCGGGTGCTCCGCCTGCCAACGGCCCAAATCGGCAAGCGGCGCGCTTGCCCTACAATTCTGGCGAAGCGATTGTCCATCTTCCGAAAAGGCGATGCCGCTAAGGAAAGAAAAACCGGATCTGCAAACAAAGGTGCACAATGTGCCGCACAAACCGGGTGTGTACCTGATGCGGGACCGCTTTAATCGCGTGATTTACGTCGGTAAAGCGCGAGACCTGCGCAAGCGTGTCAGCTCATACTTTCTGCCCTCGAAGATCGCGCAAGCCGATTTGAAGACGCGCGCCATGCTCGATGCCGTTTGGGATTTCGAAACGCACATCGTCCGCAGCGACGCGGAATCCGTTTTGCTGGAAGGCAAATTGATCAAGGAATACCGGCCGCGTTACAACGTTTCCTTCCGCGACGATAAACGGTTTCTCCTTGTCAAAGTTGACATGTCGGAGGAATGGCCGCGTTTCCGGCTGGCCCGATTCAAAAAGGACGACGGCGCTCGCTACTTCGGGCCGTATGCGCATTCGGGCGCGCTGCGACAGACGCTTAATTTCATGCGCAAAAAATTCGGTGTGCTCACGTTTGGCCGGGGCTCGCCGACCGAGCGCGAATTGAAATCGGCCACCTATCAGGTGCCGATGCGCTTGAGCGAAATCAACGCCGGGCAATATCGCGAGCGCGTCGTTCAAGCGAGTGAGTTCCTCGAGGGACATTCGCGGGAGATGATCGCCACGTTGGAAGAGGAAATGCGCAAGACCGCGGAGAAGATGGACTTCGAGAAGGCGGCTGAGCTTCGGGACATGATCGACGATTTGCGCAGTACGACAAAGCCGATGCGGCGTTTCACCCGCGGCAGTCTGCCGAGCGCGATCGATCCGATGGCGGATGTTCAGGCGCTGGCGGATGCGTTGCAACTTCCCCTGGCGCCGCACGTCATGGAGTGCTTCGATATCTCAAATATTTCTACGACGCATGTAGTTGCCTCGATGGTTTGTTTCCGAAACGGCGTGCCGGACAAGGACAATTACCGGCGTTATCGAGTGCGCACGGTGGAAGGACAGGATGATTTTGCCAGCATGGCCGAGGTGGTACGGCGGCGTTATTCGCGGGTGCTGCTGGAAGCGCGTGAAGCGAATCCGGACGCGGTAGAGTTTTCGCAAGAGAATCCAACAGAGACGATGGCGCGATTCGCCAGTTATCCTGAGCGAAGTCGAGGGACCCCGCCGCAAAACGCAGAATCCCGAGCGAAGTCGAGGGACTCCGCCGCAAAACGCAGAGGTAACTCCGCGGGATTCCTCGACTCCGCTACGCCCCGCTCGGAATGACGAATCTTTTGTCGCGGTTCGCCTTCCGGACTTGATCATTGTCGATGGCGGAAAAGGCCAGCTTTCCGCCGCGTGCCGCGAGCTGCAGCGATTGGGTTTGCATGATCTACCGATCATCGGCCTGGCCAAGGAACGGGAGGAGATTTATCGGCCAGGCCGGGCGCTGCCGCTGCAACTTCCAATGGATTCCGGCGCTTTGCGCTTGCTCCAGCGAATCCGTGACGAAGCCCATCGGTTTGCCAACGCGTATCATCAACTGCTCATGAAAAAGCGCATCGGCGAGAGCATTCTCGATGATTGCCCGGGGGTGAGCCAAAACCGGAAAAATTTGCTGCTGCGAAAGTTCGGCTCCGTGAAACGTCTGCGCAAAGCGACGGTAGAGGAAATTGCCTCCACGGAAGGCATTGGCCGAAAGCTTGCGGAAGAAGTGCATCGCTTCTTGCAGCGGCATTGAGACTGCGCAGATTCGGGCGGATGCTTCCGGGTTGCCAAGCAGGGAAGGGTTGCTCCGGCGCGCGTGGCACGGCCATCCTGGCTGTGGGTCCCGCGGGCCTCTCGCCTGCCGTTCCGTCAAGACTCGCAGGCGGGGACGCCTGCTCGCCTCACAGACGCGACGCCTGTGCCACTCATGCTGGAGCGAGAGCCATCCCTGCCTTTCTATTGGTGATGGTGGCGGCACAAGCTGGCTTGCCAGCCCAGACGTTCGCGCCACCATCTGCGTCCAGTCCGGTCCCGGCACTTTCGGCCAGTCCAAGTCCGCCCGAAGAAACAATCATCCCAACTTTTGAGACGCAAAAACTTGCGCGCACCTACATCCTCGATGTTCCAGGTCCCCGCGGCCAGATCACAGACCGCAATGGTGTGCCCCTCGCGCAGAATCGACTCAGTTACAATCTCGCGATCAATTTTCCGACGCCGCTTGATTTTTCCGACGCCCAGACGCTCAGCTTCGTCCGGGGAAAGATCGACAAAACTGCGAAACTAATCAGCCGCACACTCAAGATCTCCGATCAAGCGATCCTTCGCCACTATCGCAACCGGGGAATCATGCCGCTGGAGATCGCGCAGAATCTCAGCCCGGCGGATTACAATGAACTCAAAGACAACTTGCCGTCGGGAGTAATCGTGCGGCCCGTTTATGTGCGCGTTTACCCGAAAGGGAAAGTTGCCGGCCAAATCGTCGGCTACACCGGAAAAACCGGTCGAAATCCCGATGGGATCGTGGATAACCACGAAACACTCTGGCCCGAAACCGAGGGGCGCGAGGGGCTCGAGCAAACGTTCAACCAAATGCTCACGGGAAAACATGGCGAATACAAACTCACCTTCGACAAGGATGGACGGAAAACCTCCGAACGGCTGGTCACCCCGCCTGAGCCTGGTTACAATGTCGTTACCACTCTGGATGTTCGTCTCCAGGAACTGGCGGAAAAGGCGCTGGAAGCGAAAGCAAAACGCGGCGCGATCGTGATTCTCGATCCAAACAATGGCGATGTTCTTGCGCTTGCTTCATGGCCGACCTACGACCCGAATCTGTTTGTTCCCTCGATTTCAGCCGAGCAACTCAAAGCCTTGCAGGATGATCCCAACATTCCGCTGTTGCCGCGCGCATATCGCTCGTCTTATCCGCCAGGATCGACATTCAAGATCGCGGTTGGCATCGCCGCGATCGAAAGCGGCGCAGTCCGCTCGGATGATCAATTTAACTGCGTCCCGGCAATTCAAATTGGCAACGTCACGTTTCACAATTGGAAAAAGGGCGATCGCGGCGCGTTGAATTTCGTCCAGGCGCTGACCGAATCGTGCGACACCTGGTTTTATCAGGTTGGAATCAAGACTGGCGCCCAGCCGATTATTGATTGGGCGTTAAAGCTGGGCTTTGGCGCCAAATGCGGCATTCCGTTGCGCGGTGAGGCGGAAGGCCGCGTGCCGAATGACGAATACATGAAGGCAACCCACGGCCGCAAATTGCTCAACGGCGACATCGCGAACCTGTCGATCGGCCAAGGCGACCTGCAAGTCACTCCGCTGCAAATGGCCCAATCGATGGGGATTGTCGCCAATGGCGGCACATTTTATCAAACCCGGCTCGTCCAACAGGTGCAGACATTCAATAACGAAATCGTGACTGCGTATCAGGTGCGCGCCAAGAGAACACTCGATTTGTTATCCGAGACGCGGGATCAATTGCGCATCGGGATGGTCGACGCGGTGAATGGCCGGGGCGGCACCGGACATCAGGCAAGTCTCGAGAATGTGGAAGTCGCGGGAAAAACCGGCACTGCGCAATGGGGACCAAAACACAAAGAACGCACCGCGGCCTGGTTCGCGGGATTCCTGCCGGCCGATCAGCCACAATATGCGTTCGCCGCCCTCTACGAAGGCGATGTCGGCAGCAACGTGCACGGCGGCTCTAGCGCAGCGCCGATGATCGCCGATGTCTTCAAAGAAATTTACAAGGGACAACAGATGGCTGGACGCCAGCGACGCGAACAAGAACCAGAAATCCGCCGCGCTGAGCCGGTCGAGGAAGAAGACGAGTCCGATTAGATACACGAATTACACGAAT
>OCZV010000890.1_pt1 | contig 10705 bp, 7 predicted proteins | sample 1539051 | NCBI WGS metagenome assembly OCZV01 (sample SAMEA3113581, study PRJEB22503) | soil metagenome
CCTCGGCGGCGACGAGTTCGCGCTCCTCCTCCCCCGCCGGGACGAGCACGAGGGGCTCTCGATCGCGCGCTCGGTGATCGAGCGCGTCGCCGAGACGGAGTGCGACTTCGGCGGGACCCTGAGCATGTCGGCCGGCATCGCGACCTACCCGCAGCACGGCGTCGAGCGGAGCGAGCTCGTCCGCGTGGCGGACAGCGCGCTCTACCTCGCCAAGGAGCAGGGGAAGAACACGGTGCGTGTCTACCGGCCCGACGTCATCGAGCTGGCCGAGCTGCGCCGGCTCGCCGAGGGCCCCGATCGCGCCGCGCGCCTGCGCGCGGCCGCCAGCCTCGCGCACGCGGTCGACGCGCGCGACGCCTACACCGGCAGCCACTCGTACATGGTCGGGGAGCTCGCCGCGCGCGTCGCGCGGCGGATGGGCCTCGACGGCGAGGCGGTCGAGCTGACGCGACTCGCCGGGAGCCTCCACGACCTCGGCAAGCTCGCCATCCCTGAGGAGATCCTCCGCAAGCCGGGCCCGCTCAACGAGGCGGAGCGCCTCGTGCTCGAGCGCCATCCGCAGATCGGCTACCGGATGCTCGACTCCCTGGGCGTCGAGCCGGTGGCGACCTGGGTCCTACACCACCACGAGCGCTGGGACGGCAACGGCTACCCGGAGCGCAAGTCGGGCGGCGACATCCCGCTCGGCGCGCGCATCCTCTTCGTCGCGGACGCCTACGACGCTATGACGACCGACCGCGTCTACCGCGGCCGGCTCTCCCACGACCGCGCCATCGCCGAGCTCGAGCGCTGCGCGGGGACGCAGTTCGACCCGGATGTCGTGGCCGCCTTCAGGGCGGAGTTCGACCAGCCGCGCCACCTCGAGCTCGTCGCCGCCGAGAGCGCCTAGCCGCTTCGCGCGGGCTCCCCGGAACGGCGTAGACCCGTCACCTAATCCCTCGCTCGGGGCTTTGGCGGCGAGCGCCTGGAGCCGTTTTCTGGGGCAACGGCCGCGCGCGTTTCTGTGGCCACGTCTCCCAGCGGAAGGAGGTGACGCGCGTGATTCGATGGAAGCACCACTACGTCCGGGCAATGCTCGTCGTCGGAGCGATCGCGGCTTATGCCGTGGCGGCCGGCGCCGGGTTCCGCTGGTACTAAGCCGGCTGCCCAGCTTCCCGACCCTCACCAAGCGTCCGTCATGAACACCCACGGATACCCGTCCCGGCTCTACTGGTACATCGCCGCCGTCCTCGGCGTCGCCGTGCCGGTCGCGGCCGGGGCGGTGGTGAGGGTCGCGCTCGACCCGCCCGACCTCGCCGCCGGCATCGGCGTCGCGCTCTTCTTCGGGCTCGCCCTGCTCGCGGACATGAAGCCGGTGCCGCTCGACGTCGAGAACGAGCGCGTCGTCTCGCTCGCCTTCGTCTTCGTCGTCGCGAGCCAAATCCTCTTCGGCTGGGAGTACGCCGTCCTCTCGGCGATCCTCGGCGTCCTCATCTCGCAGATGGTCGAGCGCCGGCCCGCGTTCCGCTCCCTCTTCAACGGCGGCGTCTACGGCCTGGCCGCGTTCGCCTCCGCGCTGCCCGTGTTCGCATTCGGAACGGGCGAGCTCGACACGATCAGCCTCACGCTCTTCGCTTTCACGGGCGGGGCCGCCTACGTCCTCCTGAACGTCGTCCTCGTCTGCGGCGCGCTCGCGATCCTCTCGAAGGCACCGCTGCCCGAGCTGCTCCGCGACAACCTGCGCCACTCGGGCCCCGCGTTCGTGATCATGGCGTTCCTCGCGGCGCTGGCCTCGTCGCTCTGGACGACCGACCCGCGGCTCCTCGTCCTCCTCGCCGGGCCGCTCTTCACCCTGACGCTCTACCAGCGCTCGGCGCTCTCGACGAAGGTCGCGACCCAGGACGCGCTCACCGACAGCCTCACGGGGCTCGGCAACCACCGCTCGTACCAGAGCCGCCTGCGAGAGGCGCTCGCGCGCGCCGAGGAAGAGGGCGGCGAGGTCTCGCTCTGCCTCGTGGACGTCGACGAGTTCAAGACGTGCAACGACCGCTTCGGGCACCCGCTCGGCGACCAGATCCTCGTGGAGCTCGCGCGGCTCTTCGTGGAGGGCCACGACGAGGCGGCCGCGTTCCGCTTCGGCGGCGACGAGTTCGCACTCCTGCTCGAGACGAACGAGGAGGACGCCTACCGCTTCGTGGAGGACCTCCACGGCCGCATCGCCCAGACCGCCTTCCCCCACCACCAGCCCGTGACGATCACCGTCGGGATCGCCTCCTTCCCCGGTCATGCCCCCGACGCGGACGAGCTGCAGAAGGTCGCGGACGGCGCGCTCTACTGGGCGAAGAGGCACGGCAAGAACCGCTCCTGCGTCTACAGCCCCTCCGTCGTTCGCATCTACTCCGCCAACGAGCTGACCGAGCAGGCGGAGCGCCAGGCGAGGCTGCGCGCGGCCGAGAACCTCATCCGGATCGTCGACTCGAAGGACACGTACACCGGCGAGCACTCCGACGCCGTGGCCCGGCTCGTCGAGGCGATGGCACGCGATCTGGCGCTCGACGGCGAGACCGTCGAGCAGCTCCGGCTCGCCGCGCTGCTCCACGACATCGGGAAGATCGCCATCCCTGATCACGTGCTCCAGAAGCCCGGCTGTCTGGAGCCCGACGAGCGGCTGCTCGTCCGCTCCCACGTCCAGTTCGGGTACTCGCTCCTCGAGGGCCTCGGAATCGAGCCGGTGGACACGTGGGTGCTCCACCACCACGAGCACTGGGACGGCTCGGGCTACCCGGACGGGCTCGCCGGCGAGGACATCCCCTTCGGCTCCCGCGTGATCCTCGTCGCCGACGCCTTCGACGCGATGATCACGCACCGCACATACCGTCCGGCGCTGGGCCCGCAGGAGGCCCTCGCGGAGCTCCGCCGCCAGGCGGGGGTGCAGTTCGACCCCGCCGTCGTCGCGGCCCTCGACCGGTGCCTCTCGGACGAAGCCGGGGCGCGGATCGAAGAGGCGAGGGCGAGCGCCTGATGGCCCAGCTCCTCCCCATCGCGCTCGCGCTGCCCGTGGCGCTCCTGCTCGGCGGCCGCCTCGGCAGGGTGGCGGAGCTGCGTCTGCGCGGGCTCTGGCTCTTCTTCCTGGCCTTCGGGATCCAAGTGGTCGCCTTTCCCTTCGCGTTCCTGCCCTGGACGACCGGCGAGTCGACGGCAAAGGCGCTCTGGCTCGTCTCGTACGGCTGCCTCCTCGCGGCGGCGGTCGCGAACCGGAGGATCCTCGGCGCGCAGGTGGTCGCCCTCGGCATGGCGCTCAACCTGGCGGCGATCCTCTCGAACGGCGGGCGCATGCCGGCGACCCCGGAGGCGATGAAGGCCGCGGGGCTCGACTTCGCCGTGAAGCACAACAGCGTCGCTTCGGCGGACCCCTCGCTCCCCTGGCTCGTCGACCGCTTCGCCGCGCCGGACTGGGTGCCGCTCACGAATGTCTTCTCGGTCGGCGACCTCGTCATCGCGCTCGGGTCGGTCGTGCTCGTCCTCGCGGCGACCGGCGCGCGGCTCCCGGGCCTCCCGCTGCGGCCCCGCGCCGAGCAGCCCTCCGGCTAGCCCGCACCGAACCGAGCGGCGACCGGCGGCGTATCCTCGACGGATGGCCCGGCGAGGTACCTGGCTCGTCGTCGGCGCCCTGGCGGCGATCGCGCTCGTGGCCGCGTTCGACGCGCTGCGGGGCGAGGACGCGGCCGGCCCCCGCTCCGCTCCCGGGACGTCCTCGGAGGCGACGACCACCGAGGCGGCGGCCCCGGCGGAGGAGCCGAAGGCGACCGTGGGCGCCTTCGGGGGCGTCCTCTACTACACGGACGAGAGCTGCGAGCTCCGCGCCGTGCAGCTGCCCACGCTCGAGGCCGCTGAGGCGCCGAACTGGGACGACTGCCGCTTCGTCCTCTCGCCGGACGGCACGCGCGTCAGCGGGGCGGGCTCGGGCTGGGACCCGCACAGCGACCCGCGCATCGGCCGGCTCTTCCTGAGCGCGGACGGCTCGATCCAGGTCTCCTCCAACCTGGGGCCGGAGGGAGAGCACATCCGAGGTACCGCGCCCGCGTGGCGGCCGAGCGGGAGGCTCACGTACGCGGCCGGCGGGGAGGTGCGCGAATGGCCGGGCGGGGACGTGCTCCTCTCGATGAGCGACCTGAGGGCGGTCGCGCCCGAGCTCGAGGTCCCGCGCGACGCCGAGCTCCACGGGGTCGCGATCCGCGAACTCGTCTGGCTAACGACCTCCCGGGTCGCCGTGCTCGTCGCGGCCAAGGGGCTTAACGTCGTCGGCGCCGACGGCGTCGCAATTTTCGAGGGACGGCGGCTCGTCGAGGTCGCGACCGACGGCGGCAGCGAGCGGCTCTTCGACCTGCGGACCAGCGCCAACGGCTCCTACGTGTCAGCCCGGGCGGGGGCGCGCGGCGGCTTCTTGCTCCTCGACGACGCGGGGCGCCGGCTCCCGGCGCCGCTCACCGGATTTCGGGCGATCGCCTTCTCGCCCGACGAGCAGTGGGCGGCGGCGGCGGCCGGCACGCGGGTGTACGTCTTCCGTCCGGGACGCGACAAGTGGACTGCGCGGCTGAACATCGCCGCCAACGATCTCGCATGGCGCGGCACCGCCGCCCCGCCGGAGATCGCCGAGGCCGCCGAGGCGCGCGCCTGGCTCGGCGACGTCCGCGCGACCGGGCGGCTGTTCGTGACCGAGCCCGGCTGCCGCCTCCGGGCTCTCCGGCTGCCCGATCTCCAGTGGGAGGACGAGCCGGACGGCGTGCCGACGCCGTGCCGGTTCGCCCTCGACGCCGCGGACCGAGCCGTCGCAGAGGCGATCTCCGTCGCTCCGGGCGGACAGCTGCGCGCGACGTGCCGCGACGGGCGCCTCGCCGTCTTCGGCTCTCAGGGCCGGACGGCAGACATTGCGGATGCATGCGCGCCCGCGTGGATGCCGGACGGGACGCTGACCTTCGTCCGTGCCGGCGAGCTGTGGCGCGGGACGGTCGAGCCCCGCCGCATCGTCACGCGGGCGGAGCTCCGCGACATGTTCGGGCGGGACGCGGCGCTCGAGGAGGTCGCCTGGCTCGACGACCAGCGGCTCTGGGCGGTCGTCCGCGTCGGCTCCTCGGACGCGATCGCCCTCATGACCGTGTCGCGGCTCGTCTTCTCGCCCACGTTCACCGCCCCGCGGATCGAGGGGCTCCGGGTGAGCCCGACCGGGATGGTGGCGGCGCGCACCGACGACGGCATCGTGTTCTTCGACAGCGGCGGTCGCCGCGCCCTGAGCTTCCCCGGCGCCAAGGCGGTGACGTGGGCGCCCGGCAACCTCGTGGCCGCCGTGGCGACGCCGCGCCAGATCCTCCTGGTCGCGCCGGTCTCGCGCGAGGTGGTCCCGCTCCCGCTCGCCGTCGAGGACCTCGAGTGGGTCGTGCCCTGAGCTAGAGCGGGATGTTGCCGTGCTTGCGCGGCGGACGCTGCTCGCGCTTCGTCAGGGCGGTTGCGAGCGCGTCGCAGAGCACCGCGCGCGTCCGGCGCGGCTCGATCACGTCGTCGACGTAGCCGCGCTCGGCGGCCGTGTACGGGTTGGCGAACTGCGCCTTGTAGTCGGCGATCAGCTCGGCGCGACGCGCATCGGCGTCGTCCGCCTCCTCGAGCTCCTTGCGGAAGACGATGTTCACGGCGCCCTCCGGCCCCATGACCGCCACCTCCGCCGTCGGCCAGGCGAAGTTGAAGTCGGCGCGGATGTGCTTGGACGACATGACGTCGTACGCGCCGCCGTAGGCCTTGCGCGTGATGAGGGCGATCTTCGGGACGGTCGCCTCGCAGTAGGCGTAGAGGAGCTTCGCCCCGTGGCGGATGATCCCGCCCCACTCCTGCGCCGTCCCCGGGAGGAAGCCGGGCACGTCCACGAAGGTGACGAGCGGGATGTTGAACGCGTCGCAGGTGCGCACGAAGCGCGCGCCCTTCACGGAGGAGTCGATGTCGAGCGTGCCCGCCAGGGCGCGCGGGTTGTTGCCGACGATCCCGACCGGGTGCCCGCCGAGCCGCGCGAAGCCGCAGACGATGCTCTCAGCCCAGAGCTGGTGCACTTCCAGGAAGTCCCCGTCGTCGACGACGCGCTCGATGACGGCGCGCATGTCGTAGGGCTTCGTCGCCTCGTCCGGGACGATCGTGTCGAGCTCCGGGTCCTCGCGCTCCGGCGGGTCCGAGGGCGGGAAGTGCGGCGGCGGGTCGAGGTTGTTCTGCGGCAGGAAGGAGATGAGGTAGCGCGCGTCCTCGAGGCAGGCCTCCTCGTCGTCGGCGGTGAAGTGGGCGACGCCCGACTTGGACGCGTGCGTCGAGGCGCCGCCGAGCTCCTCGAAGGTCACCTCCTCGCCCGTCACGGTCTTCACGACCTCGGGCCCCGTGATGAACATGTACGAGCTCTCCTTCACCATGAGCACGAAGTCGGTCATGGCGGGCGAGTAGACGGCGCCGCCGGCGCACGGCCCCATGACGAGGCTGAGCTGCGGGATGACGCCGGAGGCCTGCACGTTGCGCCAGAAGATCTCCGCGTAGCCGCCCAGCGAGACGACGCCCTCCTGGATACGCGCCCCGCCCGAGTCGTTGATGCCGATCAGCGGGCAGCCGTACTTGAGGGCCAGGTCCATGACCTTGCAGATCTTCTCGGCGAAGGCCTCCGAGAGCGTCCCGCCGAAGACGGTGAAGTCCTGGGAGAAGACGAAGACCTTCCGCCCGAAGACCGTCCCGTAGCCCGTGACGACGGCGTCGCCCCACGGGCGGCGCTCCATCATCCCGAAGTGGGGATTACGGTGGCGGACGTAGCGGTCGAGCTCGACGAAGCTGCCGGGGTCGAGGAGCTTCTCGAGCCGCTCGCGCGCGAGCAGCTTGCCGCGCTCGCGCTGCCGGGCGACCGCGGGCTCGTCGCCTGCATGCAGCGCCTCCTCGCGGAGCCGCTCGAGCGCGGCGAGCTTCGCCTGCGTGGACTGGAGATCCTCGGCCTTCGCCACGCCGTGAGCCTAAAGCTCTCCGGGGAGGAGCGAGAACATGAAGGCGTCCCGGCGGGTGTCGTGGAAGTCCATGTAGCTGCGGAGGAGCCCTTCGCACGTGAAGCCGGCCTTCTCCGCCACGCGCTGCGAGCCGACGTTTTCCGGCTCGACGAGGAGCTGGACGCGCGGAGCCCCTAGGCGCTCGAAGGCCCACGCCGAGACGAGCTCGAGCGCCTTCGTGGCGACACCCCGCCCGCGGGCCTCGCGCGTGATCCAGTAGAAGACCTGGACGATCCCCTGGTCGACCGGGCGCCAGCCGATCGCCCCGAGGAGATCGCCGCCGAGAGCGGCGACGACCGCGTGCCAGTTCCGCTCCGAGTCGACGTACGCGAGCGCGCTCCGGTCGGTCACGGGCGTCTCCACCGGGAACCAGCGCTGAAGCTCCTCGTCCTCGAGCGCGGCGCGAAGGGCGGGCACGTCGCCCGCCATCACGGGCCGGAGCGCGACGTCGCCGTCCTCGAGCCTCACGGCGCGAGGTGCGCGTCGTACGTACCGAGCTCCTCGCGGAGCACGGTGCAGATCTCCCCGACCGAGCAGTGCGCGGCCAGCGCCTCGCGCATCGGCACGAGAAGGTTCCCGTCGCCGCGCGACGTCTCCCGCACCCGCGCCAGCGCCGCCTCGGCGTCGCCGGCCTCCCGCTCGGCGCGCACCCGCCGCGTCCGCTCGACCTGCCGCCGCTCGGCCTCGGGGTCGAGGCGGTGCAGCTCGATCTCCTCCGCGTCGGCCTCGACGAAGCGGTTGACGCCGACGATGACCTTCTCGCCCGACTCGACCTGGCGCTCGTGCTCGTAGGCGGACTCCTCCACCTCGTGCTGCGTGAAGCCCTGCTCGACGGCCGCGACGGCGCCGCCGAGCTCGTCGATCCGCCCGATCAGCTCCCACGCCCGCACCTCGAGCTCGCGCGTGAGCGCCTCGAGGAAGAAGGAGCCGCCGAGCGGGTCCGCCGTGTCGGTGGCGCCGGCCTCGCTCGCCAGGATCTGCTGGGTGCGGAGCGCGATCCGCGCGGAGCGCTCGCTGGGGAGGGCCAGCGCCTCGTCGAAGCCGTTCGTGTGGATCGACTGCGCGCCGCCGCACGCGGCCGCGAGCGCCTGCACGGCCACGCGCACGACGTTCGACTCCGGCTGCTGTGCGGTGAGCGTGGAGCCGCCGGTCTGGGCGTGGAAGCGGAGCGCCTGCGCCTTCGGGTTCGTCGCGCCGAAGCGGTCGCGCATGATCTGCGCCCACAGGCGCCGCGCGGCCCGGAACTTCGCCACCTCCTGGAAGAAGTGGTTGTGCGCGTTGAAGAAGAAGGACAGCCGCGCGCCGAACTCGTCCGGCGAGAGCCCCGCGGCCACGGCCGCCTCGCAGTAGGCGATGCCGTGCGCGAGCGTGAAGGCGAGCTCCTGGACGGCCGTCGCGCCCGCCTCGCGGATGTGGTACCCGGAGATCGAGATCGTGTTCCAGCGCGGGAGCCGCTCGTGGCAGTACGCGAAGAGGTCGGTCGTGATCCGCATGGAGGCCCGCGGCGGGAAGATGTAGTTCCCGCGCGCCACGTACTCCTTGAGGATGTCGTTCTGCACCGTGCCGCGGAGCTCCCCGCCCGGGACGCCCTGCCGCTCCGCCACGAGCTCGTAGAGCAGGAGGAGGAGCGCGGCCGGGGCATTGATCGTCATCGAGGTGGAGACCTCGCCGAGCGGGATGGCGTCGAAGAGGATCTCCATGTCGGCGAGGGAGTCGATCGCCACGCCGGTGCGCCCCACCTCGCCGTCCGCCCGCGGGTCGTCGGAGTCGTAGCCGAGCTGTGTCGGGAGGTCGAAGGCGACCGAGAGCCCCGTCTGCCCCTGCCCGAGCAGGTAGCGGAAGCGCGCGTTCGTCTCCTCGGCCGAGCCGAACCCGGCGTACTGCCGGATCGTCCACGGCCTCCCCCGGTACATGTCCGGGTAGGGCCCGCGCGTGAAGGGAAACTCGCCCGGGAGCTCGAGCTCGCGTCCGGCCGCATCCTCCTCCGTGTACACCGGCTTGACCTCGATGCCGGAGTCCGTCTCGCGCCGCTCCTCCGCGGTGGCCACGCCCGCATGGTACGTGCGATAGTCCGCACCGCCGCCACGATTCCATGAGCCCCGACGAGTTCCACAGCGCCCTCCGCGCCCGCTCGGAGGAGATCGTGAGCCGCCTGGCGCAGTCCGGCTGGCGCTTCTGGGACCGCACCGTCCCGCGGAACGCCGAGCTGCGGAAGAACCTCGAGCGCGTCCACACCGCCATCGCCGATGCGCGGCGGCTGGAGCGGGAAGGCAAGCTGGACGACGAGGACCGCACCATGCTCGGCGAGCTGCTGGCGCCCGAGCCGCCCTCGAGCGCCGACGCGGTCGGCAAGATCCTCGAGGAGGTCGACCAAGCGCTCATCGCCGTCGGCGACGCGGCCTTCCTCTGCTCGCTCCTGGAGCTGGAGTACGCCCGCGACGACCTGGAGGGCGGCGCCGGGATCACGACCTGGCGCACCCTGTACGAGGAGAGGCCGATCGCAGCGTCGGTCGAGTACGCCGGCGGCGAGGCCGTCGCCCCGGGCTCGCTCGACGAGGCCCGCCGCAAGCTCTCCATGCTCTACCGCAGCCGCCAGACGCTCTACGGCCTGAGCCGCGCGCGGTCGGGGACGAAGGCGATGCGGCTCGTCTGGCTCGCGCCCGTCATGGCCGGCCTCGCCCTGGCGCTCATCGTCGTCGCCGACCTCGCCGCGGACGACGCGAGCTGGCGCAGCGGGCTCCTCGTCGCGGTCGCGGGCGCCCTCGGCGCCACCCTGAGCGGCGCGCTCAAGCTCCGCGACCAGCTCCCGCGCATCACGAGCCTGCGCACGTTCTGGTACGCGTTCGCGCTCCAGGTGCCGATCGGAGCCGTCGCCGGGCTCTTCCTCTGGATCGTCCTCGAGAGCGGCCTGGTCGAGATCGCCGACCAGGGGTCCGACTGGGCGGTGGAGGCCGCGGTCGCGTTCGCCGCGGGCTTCTCGGAGCCCTTCGTGCTGAAGACGGTCGAGCGGATCGCCGGAGGCGGGGACTCGCAGCACGGCTAGGCTCGACTCGTGCGCGTCACCGTCAAGCTGTTCGCCGGGCTGCGCGAGCGCGCAGGCGCCGGCGAGCGGGAGCTCGAGCTGCCCGACGGGGCCCGCGTCGCGGACGTCTGGGACCCGCTCGGACTCGGCGAGCAGCCGCCCGGTCTCCTGTACGCGGTCAACAAGGCCTACGCCGAGCCCGCCCGCCCGCTGGCCGAGGGTGACGAGGTCGCGCTCATCCCGCCCGTGTCCGGCGGCGCCTTCCGGCTGACGGACCAGCCGATCGACCTCGCGGCAGTGCTCGCCGACGTCGCGGACGAGCGCGCGGGCGCCGTCGCCACGTTCCTGGGGACGACGCGGATCCGCTCGCGGGGCCGAACCGTCCTCCACCTCGAGTACGAGGCCTACGAGGGCATGGCCGAGCAGGTCATGGAGGAGATCGCCGCGGGGCTGCTCGAGCGCTACGACCTGTGCCGCGTCGCGATGGCCCATCGGGTCGGTCGAGTTGGCATCGGCGAGACGAGCGTCGCCATCGCCGTCTCGGCCCCTCACCGCGCCCACGCGCTCGCCGCCTGCACGGACGCCATCAACACCCTCAAGGCCGAGGTGCCGCTCTGGAAGAAGGAGGTCTACGAGGGCGGCGAGGAGT
>OCZV010000891.1_pt1 | contig 10698 bp, 4 predicted proteins | sample 1539051 | NCBI WGS metagenome assembly OCZV01 (sample SAMEA3113581, study PRJEB22503) | soil metagenome
GTAAAAGTCCTCTGCTTCCCGCATGTAGCGCCTTATCTTGTCATGTCCTGGAACGTTCGTGATAAATGACATGTTGTTGAGCCTGTCTGCCAGCTTGATTACCTTGACATCGTATTCAGCATCACGAAGGATGTCGCAGTATTCTAAAAAGCGCTCCAGCTGGCGCTCTATATCGTTTGCTCCGGGATAGTTTTCAAGTGGCTTAATCTTCAGTTCGCTTGCAATGTCGCGGATCCTGTTGCCAAATCGATATGCAATATTCGCTTCAAATCCGTATGATTTGGATTCATATAGATTCAAGATTCTCTCATCGTCTTCCATGACATCATGCAGAATTGCCGTTGCAATTTCTACGCTTGTGATAGTTCGATTGACTGAGCGATAATGCCTTACGACATCCATTGTGACCGGCCACGTGTGAGTATCAAGGAACGGCGAAGTGCCATCTTCGCGCATTAAGTCAGAATGGACTTCTTCTGCGACCTCAACTGCACCTTCAATGTAATCGTCTAGTCGCACTCTACCCTCATCTTGAAGAAAATCCAAGAACTCACTCTTGCCTACTCGAGGAATGTCGAGACTGCTGTCCATATCTCTACATAGCAATGTAGTTGAACAAAAGATTTTCGTATTCTTTTTTCTTTTTGTGGGTCAAGTTCCCAAAGAGGTTGTTCACTGTTTGGGCATCTGATGATAGATAGTTGTTCAAAATGGTGAACAGATATGTGTATATATATACACACATCTCTCTCCGGTGTGTGTCTTCCTTTCTATTACAAATAATCAATTGTTAATACGCAGCTTTATCTATTGTAAGAGAAACTCTACTAAGAGCACTCGTTCTCTAACTGCATGATGAGCAGATTTATTCCTATTTCATTACTTTCTTGACAGGATTTTTTTTAGTAGTAACATCTAGTATCCCTATGTATGATACAGCATATTGCTGCGGGTTATTCCTTCTTCTTATGTCTCACCAACTGTGCTTTCAAGTGCATTCTGTAAAGTAGTATTTATTAATACAAATGAGCAGGCATACAGCCAGACATTATGAAGATATGCTGTACAATTAATCAGAATAAAAGAGTGAGAGGGATTAGCCATATAAGCCCGTTAAGAAAAATAGGTGTTCTAGCAGTTTGCTTACCAGCTCTACTGGCTTTACTCTGGCAAAAGACGCCTTTCCTCCTAGCGGAGACCAGCCTGAAGCAATAGAACAGCTTGTCAGAGGCGTGCGCAAGGGTGGACGTCAGACACTCCTCGGCGTGACCGGTAGTGGCAAGACGTTTACAATTGCAAATGTCATTGCAAGCACAAACAAGAATACGCTTGTAATTTCTCATAACAAGACCCTTGCAGCGCAACTGTATGCCGAATTCAAAGAGTTCTTTCCAAAAAATAATGTCGGCTATTTCGTAAGCTTTTATGACTATTACCAGCCTGAAAGTTACATTCCTCAAACAGATACCTATATCGAAAAGGACACGGAGGTGAATGAAAAGATAGAGAAGATGAGGCTAGAAGCGACTGCAATGTTGATGTCTGGTGAGCCCACAATAATTGTCTCTACGGTATCATGCATATATTCACTTGGATCGCCAAAAGAATGGGAGAAAAACGCAATTCCAGTAGCAAGAGGAATGACAATCGACCGCAAATTGCTAATTCACAATTTTATTGAAGCGCGTTATGAGCGAAATGATTTATCACTTGTGCCTGGCAACCTTCGGGTCAAGGGTGACACAATTGATATCATCCCCGGATATTCTGATGACATTATCCGGATCTCCATGTTTGGTGACGAAATTGAGCACATAAGCATACATGACCATGTCACTATGAAAAAATTGCGCGACGTAAATGCAGCCAAGATATTTCCAGCCAAGCACTACATTACTGACGACAATTCTCGTAGCAGAGCTATTGCCTCAATCAAGCGCGAGTTGGATAACTGGCTTCCAAACCTGCCCTCAGAACTTGAAAAGCAGAGGCTCATACAGCGCACAAAATACGATCTGGAGATGATAGAGGAATTTGGCTATTGCTCTGGAATTGAGAATTACTCGCGTCACTTGGACGGCAGGACACCGGGGCAGCCGCCCTACTGCTTGCTTGACTTTTTTGGTGATGATTTTTTGTTAGTAATTGACGAGTCGCATGTTACATTACCGCAGTTGCATGGTATGTATAATGGCGACCATACACGCAAGAAAATGTTAATTGACTATGGTTTTCGTCTGCCAAGTGCGTACGACAACCGTCCACTCAAGTTTGAAGAGTTTGAGAAGTACCTCAAGAATGTGATCTTTGTATCGGCTACACCGGGTCCCTATGAATTAAAGAGTAGCTTGCAGGTCATTGAGCAGCTAGTCCGCCCTACCGGGCTTGTAGACCCCAAGGTTGAGATCCGGCCGACTAAAAACCAGATGGAAGATTTGATAAAAGAGATAAAGAACAGGGCAGAGAAGAACCAGCGGACCCTTGTCACAACAATGACAAAGAGGATGGCAGAAGACTTGGCAGAATTTCTTGCGAAAAACAAAGTGCGCGTGCGTTATCTCCATTCTGAGATTGAAGGTCTTGAGCGTACAGAACTCATAAGGCAGCTGCGTCTTGGCGAGTTTGATTCGCTAGTAGGAATCAATCTGCTAAGAGAAGGCCTTGACATCCCGGAAGTTTCCCTTGTTGCAATCCTTGATGCAGACAAGGAAGGGTTCTTGCGCAATACAACCAGCCTGATTCAGACGTTTGGTAGAGCAGCAAGAAACCTTGACGGTGCTGTCATAATGTATTCAGATCATATTACTCAATCAATGAGGCAAGCTCTCGAAGAAACTGAACGCAGACGCAAAAGGCAGCTAGAATATAACAAGAGATACAAGATAACTCCAAAGACAATAGTTAAGTCAATACCAGAAAGCATTAAGGAAATTGCCGATGTCCAAGTAGAGACAAAGTCGATGGCAAGAGAGGATTTGTTCAAACTTGCTGTAGAGACAGAGGCCACTATGAAGAGGTTTGCTGAAGAGCTAGAGTTTGAAAAGGCAATAATGTTTCGCGAAAAGCTGGATAAGATAAGAAAGGCTCTTGGTGAGCCGGCGTTCTCAAAGGTGTCATAATGCACAACAAGATAATAATCAAAGGAGCAAGACAACACAATCTCAAGAATATCAACGTCGAAATACCAAAGAACAAGTTGGTAGTCATCACGGGCCTGTCTGGCTCTGGGAAATCGACGCTTGCATTTGATACGATATATGCAGAAGGTCAGAGACGTTATGTGGAATCACTATCGGCCTATGCAAGACAATTTTTGGAATTAATGGACAAACCTGATGTTGATTCAATCGACGGTTTATCTCCAGCAATATCTATACAGCAAAAGACTACAAGCAAGAACCCACGCTCGACTGTTGGCACTGTGACTGAGATTTACGACTACCTGCGTCTCCTATTTGCAAGAATAGGCGTACCTCATTGTCCTAAGTGTGGCAGAAAAATAGCCAGTCAATCAGCTGACTCGATCACAGAAACTATATTGAAAACAGCAGAAGGTAAGAATGTTATGATCTTGGGTCCAGTCATACAGGCCAAGAAGGGAACATATGAAAAATTATTCGATCAGCTCAAGCAAGATGGCTTCTCTCGTATCAGGCTGGATGGAGAGGTAACGAGGCTCGACGAGGAAGGAGAGGAAGAAGAAAAATCCAATTATCCAAGACTCGATAGGCAAAAGAAGCACACTATTGAAGTGATCGTAGACAGGCTCAAACCCTCTCCAGAAGAAAAGAGCAGGCTCTTTGACTCTATACAGTCTGCGCTGAAGGTAGGCGGAGGAGGAGTTGTTGTAGTTTCAGTTGACAACAAGGACACAATGTATTCTCAGAGGAATGCCTGTCCTCACTGCGGTATTTCACTTGGAGACTTGGAGCCTCGAACCTTTTCATTCAACTCACCATTTGGAGCATGTAGAGAATGCAATGGACTTGGCATCAAAATTGAATTTGATCCAGATTTGATAATACCAGACAAGTCAAAGAGCATAATAGAAGGGGCAATACGGCCCTGGACTGGACACTTTGCAACATTTCGATCCGCGATGCTTCGCGACGTAGGCAGAAGGTTTGGTTTTGACCTTGCGACACCGATAGATAAGATGAAGCCAGAACAAGTTAAGGTAATACTCTATGGCAGCGACGAGAGCATCCACTACAAGTACCAGTCGCGCTATTCTGACAGCCGATGGGAATACCGTGGATCATTTGAGGGAGTCATACCAAACCTTGACCGCATTTACCGCGAAACCGAATCCGAGTCAAAGCGCGAAGACCTAATGCAATTCATGCGGGAACGCCCTTGCGAGTTATGTGATGGCAGGCGTCTGCGCGACGAAGCCTTGGCAGTCAGGATACAAAATAGGTCGATAATGGATGTATGTGACATGTCAATAGATGAGTGCTATCGCTTCTTCCAAACGCTAGAGCTCACAGAAACTGAGCGCTACATCGCAAGGACTATACTAAAGGAAATTATGTCAAGACTTGACTTTTTACTAAATGTGGGGCTCAACTATCTTACTCTCAATAGAATGACTGCCACACTTTCAGGCGGCGAGTCGCAAAGAATTAGGCTTGCGACCCAGATCGGATCAAACCTAACAGGTGTGCTCTATGTATTGGACGAGCCAACGATCGGCCTGCACCAGCGCGACAATATTCGTCTAATAGATACTCTCAAAAAACTTCGAGACCTAGACAACACTCTCATTGTTGTAGAACATGACGAGGAAGTTATACGAAGCTCTGACTGGATAATAGATATAGGCCAAGGTGCCGGTAGGCACGGAGGAGCTATTGTTGCAAGCGGCCCGCTTGAAGATATTGTAAATAATCCTAGCTCCATTACAGGTGCTTTTCTCAGAGGTGAGAAACTGGTTGTCCATAGGCATGAACGGAGAAAGCCAAGCAAGTGGCTGACTGTTCACAATGCATGTGAGAATAACCTAAAGTCTATTGATGTCAGGTTTCCTCTGGGGTGCATGACAGCTGTCACCGGTGTTTCAGGCTCAGGCAAATCGACACTCATAAACGATATATTGTTCAGGGCACTTGCCGCACACTTTTACGGTACAAAGGAAAGAGCCGGTAGGCATGATAGGATATCCGGCCTTGAGCATATAGATAAGGTGATAGGCATCGATCAGTCTCCAATTGGCAGAACTCCAAGATCAAATGCTGCCACTTATGTCAATGCCTTTACGCCCATACGAGAGCTATTCGCCAAGACGTCTCAGGCAAGAGAGATGGGATACAAAGCTGGCAGATTCTCATTCAATGTCTCAGAGGGAAGGTGTGACTCGTGTGAAGGTGGTGGCTCAAAAAAGATAGAGATGCAATTCTTGCCGGACATCTATGTCACATGCGATGAATGCAAGGGAAGGCGCTATAATTCTGAAACACTTGCAATTAAGTACAAGGGCAAAACTATTTCAGATGTGCTTGACATGACTGTCGAAGAAGCACTAAAATTCTTCTATGCAATGCCAACTATTACCAAAAAACTCCAAACGCTAAGCGATGTGGGTCTTGGCTATCTGAAACTTGGACAGCCTGCAACCACACTCTCAGGAGGTGAGGCTCAGAGGATCAAGCTTGCTGCAGAGCTGTCAAAGCGCGACACTGGCAAGACGGTCTATATTTTAGACGAGCCCACTACAGGCCTGCACTTTGCAGACGTAAGCAAGCTGCTAAATGTGCTAAAAAGACTGGTTGACCTTGGCAACACAGTCATAATCATCGAGCACAACCTTGATGTCATTACGTCGGCAGACTGGATAGTAGACCTTGGACCGGAAGGTGGTGCAGCAGGCGGGCGAATTGTTGTAGCCGGTACCCCAGAGGAGGTAAGCGAAAACATGAATAGTTATACTGGCAAGTATCTGAAGCCAAAGTTGTCAGTTGTTGATAGTATGATATTGCAGAGGGCCAATCAATGACTTTCACTACTACTACGATTCTAAGAGAAAAGCGCATTCCAGAAGAACCGGGCGTCTACCTAATGAAGGATAGCGACGGTGTGATAATCTACATAGGCAAGGCCAAGAACCTGCGAAAACGTATCATCTCTTATTTCAGTAGGCATGACCCCAAGTTAGGATGGAAGACCAGCAGGTTAGTTGACAGGATAGCAGACATAGATTTTGTTGTTACTGACAATGAGATTGAGGCATTCCTTCTTGAGTCCAATCTCATCAAGCGTTACAGACCAGTTTTCAATATTGAGTTGAAAGATCAGCAACGCTATACTTATCTAAAAATAACAGATGAGGCATTTCCTCGTCTCCTTGTCGCAAGACGGAATAGGGCGGGTGAATTCACTGGACCAAAAGGTAGAATCTATGGGCCGTTTGTGCGGGGCAGTTCTAAATACTTGACAGTTGGACTCTTGCGAAAATTGTTCAAGATAAGAGTATGCAATAGACTGCCCAAGACACCCTGTCTCCAGTACTTTATCAAGAATTGCGATGCGCCATGCATAGCTAATGTAATGCGGGAGCAATATATGATGAATATCGTAGCATTGCAAGACATACTTGAAGGTAAGAGCAGTATCGACAGGTTTGCTGAGGAAATGCATGCAGAGATGAAGCGTGCATCCGAGCTTGGTGACTATGAAAGGGCAAAAGAGATGCGTGATACCCTCTACAGGTTGAATAATTTGCGCATTAAACAAAAGATGGAAAAGGCTGTCAACCGCAACCATGATGAAGAATACGTTAGTATTTTAAAGGATGCCAAAAAGGGTGTGGCACATGTAATGGCACTCCGCAGGACGCGTGGTGTCATAAGCGATCGGAAAAAATTCGAGTTTGATCTAATAGGCGATAACTCACTTTCTTCATTTCTTTTACAATATTACTCTTCAGTATCAATCATCCCAAGGTTTGTCTATGTCAATGAAGACCTTGAGGACAAGCAGCTGGTAGAGATGTCACTTGAAAAAATATCAGGGCACAAGGTGAGCATCTTTAATGTCGAAAAGACGCTGAGAAAGGATAAGCAGCAACTTATGGATCTTATCATGCGCAACCTTTCAATGTACATTGAAAGGGGCTATGACCCAGCAGTGGTAGAACTTAAAAATGCCTTAAAGCTTACTTCCATACCGGAAGTCATTGATTGCTTTGACGTATCAAATCTCGGGATCTCGATTGCTGTTGGGTCATGTGTTCGATTTATCAATGGCAAGCCCAGCAAGAGCTACTACAGGAGATTCAACATCACAACAGTAGCAGGGCAGAATGACTTTGCAATGATAGGTGAGCTTGTTCGTCGGCGTTATTCGTCTGCAGGCGAAAAGATTCCCGACCTTATATTGATAGATGGTGGCCGCGGTCAGCTTGGAGCTGCTATCATATCACTTCGAAGCTTGGGCATCTCAGATGTCCCCTGCATCAGTCTTGCAAAAGAAAATGAAGAGATCTATTTAGTGGGTTCCAAAGACCCAGTTGTGCTACCGAAAAGTAATGCAGGCCTCAAAATGCTGCAGCATGCCCGGGACGAAGCCCATAGGTTCAGCCTTGCCTATAACATCAAGCTTAGAAAGTTGCACTAATGATTCTTATGTAGAGAGATATATGGTCGGGTCTGTAGTAAATTTCTCATCAGGGACATAAAGAAAAAAGAAGATTAGTTAACTATTTTTGTGTGTATATGTATGTTTTTGTTTCTTGTCTTAACTGATTGTAGTCAGGGGTCTCTCTTCTTTCTTTTCAAAACTCTCGATGTCTTTCGCCTTAGCTTTTGCGCTGACTGTCTCCTTTTCTTTTATTTCCTCATGCGTCCAGTCACACATAGTACCGACTATGCGCGCATCATGATAGATAAGAATACCATGCTAAATAGAATCATTATCTACTAAAAACTTCTAATAGCTAGTAGTATAACAATGTATTATCTTGGTGACGTTGGCTCACTAAAAAGCATTCCATCACACTCTACAACGAGAAATATCCTCTAATTAAGAGTAAGTATCGTTATCATTCAGTACTATCCAATTTGTCTTGTGACATAAGATGGATTAATGACAATTTGTAAACAGAATCTTATATAATCTCTCATCAAGTTATTATTAGTATTTTACATAGAAAAATTTTTTAGGTTGGTATAACACAAGACAATATGGCTGAAAACAGAAAGAAAATTTTGCTTAACTTTGAGCTTAAGTGTAGCGATCGGGGGCAGAAACGTACCATTAAGGCCATGGCAGACTTCAACCCGGAGATTCCAAATAGTCTTGTTACAAATTACTCAGCGGAGTATGATGAAAGCGAGTCTATAAATATAATTCAGCAACTGTCTGATGGAGGAATTCAGGTGGCAAAGACTGGTAAGGCCTTTGAATTGCAACTGGAAGCAGACAATTTCGAATTTACATTGAATATTAAACCGAAGTACCAGCGCCATTGGGGCCAATCCTTTATTGAAAAAATTGAAAGTGCAAGGAAAAAGATGGGTTATGGAATAGCAACTGAAAGCGATGTCGGCTAGACTAAAGCATGAGTGAACAATATTTATGATTGTGCATTTGGAGCATCACACCAAACAACAAGACATACAATATGGGGTTTTTTAGACATTCAATGCATATGTTCTATCTCTAACAGCGCTAGGCTTTTTCCCACTATATGCCATATGTACGTATAGCCAAGTAATGCTTTACTAATTTCAAACACTTTCTTGCATTCCAGAAATAAGCAACTACAATTAGCTTTAGCTTATAACACTCAATCTTCATTTAGAAGCAACAAATGGGAGACAAACATAGGCATCCCACATCGACTTTGAATACTATTCTAGGCTAGCAAGATTTATTCATCGAATTCATCAAAATATACGGTTGTTGTATTAGAAACTGTCGCGTATCTTTCTTAGAAATACAGAAATATAAATAAAAATTGGAGGCGGAAAAAACCGCCTACTTTTGCACACTACTGGAAGCCAGAGCTTACGACTCCATATAGTGTGTCAAGTCTGTTGGCTGCAGAATAGCGTTCGTCACCACGGAAGTCGATTTCAATGTTAGTTGGTGTAAGCTCCTCTCCTCCTCTCACTATTACGACTATCCTTTCATCGTTGGAATACATGTCACCATTGAGCAACAGGTCGGCAGTTCCTGAAACGACATAGCTGTTGAGCCCAATGGGCCTTGCCACCCTCGGCTTGAGGTCCACTATCTGGAACGTATCGTGGTCTCTGCTCCTCTGTGACTCCAGATCTACATTTTCGTTTGAGTCTTCCCTTGCTGACATGAAGAAAGCGGAGAGAGTCGCGCTGACAGGCTCCTCGTCGCTTACCCTTAATGCAAACGTGCCGGACATTACAAATGGTCCTTCAGGACGCGTCTGATTTGACGTGATAGTGAATATGTTCCCCTCGAGATCTAGCGGCGCTTGTATGTTGAACTGTTCCTCTTCAACTACTGTAGTTCTATTGTACTCCGCTGTCACTACAATGTTATGGTCTTCGCCGTCATCAGGAATGGTCACAAGACCCACTCCACCAAACGGAGTTTGGATCCACGTACCAGGAGAGCCGCTTAGGAACTCAAGATCTTCAAAGTTTGCGAAGAATACAGGGTAGGTGCCTGGCGGCAAATCATCGACTCTAAGTTCTGTGAACCCCTGCTCTATTTTTTCTGCAGCTTCTGCATTGTAGATTGTTACAAACATGCCCTGTATTGGGTTCCCCTGTGTATCTTGTGCACGAAGTGTGATTGAATTGTCTGTCACCCTTGGAGGTGGTGGAGGCGCCGGTTGCTCACTATATAGTGCAGTCACGGTAGTGTTCCTGCCCTCCCTGATCGTTATCAGCCCAGAGCCGCCGTCAGGTGTATCTATCCACCTTCCGGGCTCGGCTGACTCAAATTCAAAGCGCCCAAAGTCAGAGTAGAATATAGAGTACGTGCCTTCTGGAAGCTCTATATCCATTGGAGTCCTACCCCGATCTACTACCTCACCGCTGCTTGCATCAAATATAGTGACAGGTGCATTGCGTAGAGCCTCCCCATTGTCTGTTGCAGACACTGCAGTTAAGCGAAGCGTTGAAGGTACTTCAGTCCCCCCGTCCAATTGTATTATATTGACGTTTTGGACGATAGTAGTCTGCTCTGTTCTGACGACCACTTGGGCACTGCCGGCAGCAACCGTGGTCGGTACTATGACTACTGTATTAAATGACCCTTCTACATTTGTTAGAACGTTTGTTATTTGTACATTGTTTATGAATATCTGGATTGGTATGTCTGGCTGAAAGCCCTCACCGCTGATTGCAATAGGAGAGCCGGGTTCTGCACTTGTTTCATCTAGCTGAACTGTTGGCTCTTCTTCTCCGGCTGTGCCAGTCTGATTATTTTGTGTCTGATTCTGTACTGTAGTAGTTGTTGCTTCTCCTTCTTCTTCCACTACTTCTGCAGGTGCTTCTTCAACGCTGATTTCTATACTAGCAGATGCATCTTGATCGTCAGTATCTGTAGCAGTAAGGGTGACGTTATAGATGCCAGCTTCTTCAAATGTGTGCAAAACAGTTTGCTCATCACTTTCTTCGCTGCCGTCATCAAAGTCCCAGAGATAAGTGTAAGGCTCAGTGCCACCTGTTAGGTTTGCTTGAAATTCAAAAGTGGCTGGTGCAACTCCTTCTG
>OCZV010000892.1_pt1 | contig 10694 bp, 8 predicted proteins | sample 1539051 | NCBI WGS metagenome assembly OCZV01 (sample SAMEA3113581, study PRJEB22503) | soil metagenome
ATATGCCGATCATCTCCGCAACGAACGCAACGTTTCCGCCCACACCCTGAGAAATTACTTGAGTGACCTGTCGCAGTTTCAGCAGTTCCTGCTTAAGCGGGAGCTCTGTTTAAGCGGCAAGTCCGTGGATGCGCGCAAGGTCGATATCCACATCGTGCGCGCGTATTTGGCCTCGCTCACGAAAAGCCGGAAGAAGAGCTCCGTTGGGAGAAAGCTGGCGGCCTTAAAGGGGTTCTTTCGCTATCTTGTCGCCACATGTCAGGTACAAAAAGATCCCCTCCTGCTCATTCACTCTCCCAAGCAGGAAAAACCCTTGCCGACGTTTCTTTCGGTCGATGACGTTTTCCAACTGTTGGGCGGTATCAAGGTGAAGACGGCGTTGGACAGTCGCGATCGCGCGACCTTGGAGGTCTTCTATTCCACGGGCATTCGCGTCAGCGAGCTGGCAGGTCTCAACTGGAGCGACGTGGATTTCCAGTTGGGCATCATTCGAGTGTTGGGTAAAGGTTCCAAAGAACGGATCGTGCCCATTGGCGAGGTGGCACTCAAAAGCCTTAGGGACTATAGTGAGGAAGTGCGAAGAAAATGGAAGCTGTCTTGTAAAGGCGAAAACCCGGTCTTTTTGAACAATCGAGGCGGTCGGATCACCACCCGGAGTGTGGCGCGTCTGGTCGAGAAGCATCTGCGCGCGGCAGGAATTCCCGTTAAAATGGGACCCCATGGACTGCGCCACACGTTCGCAACCCATCTATTAAACAGCGGAGCGGATTTGCGGGTCATTCAAGAGCTGCTTGGCCATGCCAGTTTGTCGACAACCCAACGCTACACCCATTTAAACTTGGATCAGCTGACTGCAGTGTATGATAAAGCTCATCCGCGGGCATGAGAATCGTGAGGCGAGAAGCGATTCACCATTGAACGGGCTGAACGCGGTGAACTATGTGAACACAGTTGCTGCGGGTTCCAGCGTTCAAAGCGGTTCAAAAGTTCGAACCGTTGGTCGACTTGGGGATCTAAGATGTTTCACGGCACGACGATACTAGCGATTCGCCACGGCGGCAGAGTCGTCGTAGTCGGAGACGGGCAGGTGAGCCTCGGGGAAACCGTGATGAAGCACAGCGCCCGTAAGGTACGGAAACTGCACCACGACCGAGTGATTGCCGGTTTCGCGGGGGCGACGGCGGATGCTTTCACGTTATTTGAGAAGTTCGAGGCCAAGCTGGAACAATTCAACGGCAACCTCAAGCGCGCCGCCGTGGAATTGGCCAAAGATTGGCGGACGGACCGGATCCTGCGACGGTTGGAGGCTTTGCTGATCATCGCCGACGTCGATGACTTGCTCGTCATTTCCGGCAGTGGCGATGTGGTGGAGCCGGACGACGGGCTTATCGCGGTTGGTTCCGGCGGGAACTATGCGCTCGCTGCGGCTCGGGTCTTAGTCAAACACACGCAACTCGACGCCCGGACGATCGCCGAGGAGGCCATGCGGGTCGCCGCGGCTATTTGCGTCTACACCAACGATCAACTGACATTCGAAGAACTTCCGTAACCAGGCTGAAAAGACTCATCCTTCGGCTGGGCTGCTCGGGACGAACGACTAAGATAGAGGCGGATCCTCCGCGTTGCGTGCGAGCTTTCGCTCGTAAAAGATTGCATTTACTGCGGAACTTGCTACGTGTTATTCTATCTCCATGAAGGATGAGGCGACAGTTGCATCGACGGATTCGAGTTTCTCTCCGGCACCGGTAATGACGCCGCGGGAAATCGTCTCCGAGCTGGATCGCTACATTGTCGGACAGAAGGACGCCAAACGCGCCGTAGCGATCGCGTTGCGTAATCGCTGGCGCCGCCAGTTGGTCCCGGAAGATCTACGCGAGGAAATCGCACCAAAAAACATCATCATGATCGGCCCAACGGGCGTCGGCAAGACGGAAATCTCTCGTCGTCTCGCCAAGTTGGCCCAGGCGCCCTTTATAAAAGTTGAAGCTTCCAAGTTCACCGAGGTGGGTTACGTGGGACGCGACGTGGAATCGATCATTCGCGATCTAACGGATCTCGCCGTCAACATGGTCAAAGAGGAGGAGAAACAGAAGGTCGAGATCAGAGCGCGGGAGATCGCTGAGGAGCGCATTTTAGATTTGCTGTTGCCGCCCGGACCCGCGACCACGATGGACGGCGAGACTCTCGACGCCGCCCGGGTTCAAGGGACACGCGACAAACTCAAGAAGATGCTGCGCGAAGGCAAAATGGACGATCGCTTCGTAGAGATCGAACTGACTCAGGCCGCCATGCCGATGATCGAGGTGCTCACGCCTCAAGGCATGGAAGGCATGGAGTTTAACCTGAAGGAGATGTTCTCCAATCTCTTGCCGAAAAGGACCAAGAAAAAAACCGCCAAGGTCTCCGAGGCGATGGAGATCCTCACGCAAGAAGAAGCCAGCAAGTTGATTGATATGGACAAGGTCATCGCTGAAGCGGTACGCCGGGTGGAGCAGTCGGGCATCGTCTTTTTGGATGAGATCGATAAGATCGCCGGTCGGGAATCCACTCACGGTCCAGACGTCTCGAGAGAAGGCGTGCAGCGCGATTTGCTGCCGATTGTCGAGGGGTCCACTGTCAATACTAAATACGGGATGGTGAAGACCGACCACATCTTGTTCGTTGCCTCCGGCGCGTTTCACAGTGCCAAACCCTCGGACTTGATCCCCGAGTTTCAGGGTCGGTTCCCGATTCGCGTGGAGCTCAGTTCGCTCGGCAAGGAAGATTTCGTCCGTATTTTGACCGAACCTAAGAATGCGCTGATCAAACAATATGCCGCATTGCTCGAGACGGAGGGCATCCATCTGACGTTCGGAAATGATGCCATCCAGGAAATCGCGCTTATTGCATCCGAGGTCAATGAAAAGACGGAGAACATCGGGGCCCGCCGGCTCCATACCGTGTTGGAGAGACTGCTCGACGAAATTTCCTTCACCGCCCCGGAGATGCCAGGCAAGAATGTAGCCATCGACGCCCAATATGTCCGCGAAAGGCTCAGCCCGATCTTGAAGAACGAGGACCTCTCACGCTATATCCTCTGATCTAAGGCCTCATCGATGGAGAATTTCATCAGCAAAGCGGAAGTGCTGATGGAGGCGCTGCCTTATATCCGGCGCTTCTACGGGAAGACGTTCGTCATCAAATACGGCGGCCACGCCATGGTGGACGAGGAGCTCAAGGAGAGCTTCGCTCAAGATATCGTGCTGCTGAAATATGTCGGAATCAACCCCGTCGTGGTACACGGCGGCGGCCCGCAAATCGACATGACGCTGGAAAAGATGGGCATCACCAGCCGTTACGTACGCGGCATGCGTGTGACGGACCAGGAAACCTTGGATATCGTGGAAATGGTATTGGTGGGAAAGGTGAACAAGGAGATCGTCACGCTGATCAACCAGCACGGCGGCATGGCTGTGGGTTTGAGCGGCAAAGACGGCGGCCTCATCCTGGCGCGCAAAATGAATGTGACCCTGTCAAACAATGGCGAGTCGCCGGAGATTATCGACATCGGTATGGTGGGTGAAATCGTTGGGATTAACCCGCTGGTGATTGATTCCCTCGATGAAAACAAATTTATCCCCGTCATTGCTCCGGTGGGTGTCGGCCAACAAGGAGAGACCTACAACATCAATGCCGATTTGGTGGCGGGCGAGATCGCCGAAGCGCTGCACGCCGAGAAGTTGATTCTGATGACCGACATTGAAGGGGTGAAAGACAAAAAGGGCGAATTTTTGAGCACGCTCAGGGTCAATCATGCGCGCAAAATGATCCAAGATGGCGTGGTCGGCTCAGGAATGATTCCCAAGGTGGAATGTTGTATTAAAGCGCTCAAAGGCGGGGTCGGCAAGACGCACATTATCGATGGCAGAGTCAAGCACGCGGTGCTCCTAGAGATCTTCACTAAAGAGGGAGTGGGAACCGAGGTGGTGAGGAAGTAGGTGATGAAGAACCGCGATGTTGCGAAGCTCACAGAACATTATGTCGCTCACACCTACGCCCGGTATCCCATCGCGCTGGTGCGCGGCAAGGGCGCGCGGGTGTGGGATGCCGACGGGAAACAGTACCTCGATTTCCTGGCGGGCATCGCGGTCAACAGTCTGGGCCACTGCCATCCGGCAGTAGTGCGTGCTATCCAGCAACAGTCGCGCAAGCTGCTCCACGTTTCTAATCTCTATCATATTGTCCCCCAGTCGGAGCTCGCGCGTGAGCTGTGCCGCCACTCTTTCGCCGATCGCGTTTTTTTTTGTAACAGCGGCGCCGAGGCCAATGAGGCAGCCATCAAGTTAGCGCGGCGCTACGGCGGCGAGCATCTAGGCGGCAAATACGAAATTCTTTCCGCCCACGATTCTTTTCACGGGCGGACGCTCGCCACACTGACCGCTACCGGTCAGGAAAAAATCCGCGCCGGCTACGATCCGTTGCCGGCGGGCTTCCGCCAAATCCCTTTCAACGATCTGCGGGCCGCTGAGGAAGCCATCGATGATCAACGGACCGTCGGCATTCTCGTGGAGCCCATTCAGGCCGAGGGTGGCATCAATGTCCCGGATGAAGACTATTTTAGGGGCCTCAGGGACCTATGCGACCGCCGCGGCCTGCTGTTGATTTTCGACGAAGTTCAGACCGGCATGGGACGTACGGGGAAGCTTTTTGGCTATGAACATTTCGGCGTCGAACCCGACATCATGACCTTGGCCAAAGCGCTCGGAGGAGGGCTGCCGTTGGGGGCGATGCTGGCGCGCGAAGCCGTCGCGAGAAGTTTTGTCCCGGGAAGCCATGCTTCGACATTCGGCGGGAACCCGCTTGCTTGCAACGTAGGCCTGGCGGTCATGAAAACGCTGCTCCAAGGCAGCGTGCTGAAGAACTGCGCCAAGATGGGCAAGGCCTTCGTGCAGGAACTGCAAAGGCTGAAGGACCGCTTTGCTTTTATTCAAAATATCCGCGGCAAGGGATTGATTCTGGGACTCGAGCTGGAAATGGAAGGAGCCAAAATTGTCGAGGCGTGCATGCAAAAGGGATTACTGATCAACTGCACGGCCTACAAGGTTCTACGCTTTGTTCCGCCGCTAACCATCACGCAGAGGGAGATTGAGCGCGGTCTAAGCATTTTAGAAGAGGTTCTGGCACGCCAATAGTCGCACGGCCTTTCCTTGGCATTATGCGCAAAAGGGATCTTTTGAATTTTAATGCCGTGACCACGGACGAGATGCAGGGGATTTTCCGTCTGGCGGGGGAACTCAAGCGAGAGCAGAAGCAGGGAATCCGCCACGAGCTTCTCCGGGGGCGTGGCATGGCTCTCGTATTCGAAAAGCCAAGTCTTCGCACTCGAGTCTCCTTTGAGGTCGGGATGGCGCAGCTGGGCGGATACGTTGTTTTCCTGGGACCCGCGGAGATCGGACTGGGAAGCCGGGAAACTCCAGCCGATTGCGCGCGCAATTTGGCCAGGTGGGTTGACATCATTACAGTTCGGACTTTCTCACAGCAGGTGATCGAGGAAATGGCTGAATACTCCTCGATTCCCGTGATCAACGCCCTCACGGATATTTATCATCCCTGTCAGGTGCTCGCGGATTGCCTCACATTAATAGAGCACAAAGGAAAATTGGCGGGGCTCAAAATCGCTTTTGTGGGCGATGGCAACAACATGGTTCATTCTTGGATTGAAGCTGCGGAGAAGTTGCCGATTTCCTTCGCGATGGCCTGTCCGAAAGGTTACGAGCCTAAGGCGGAGATTGTCAGCAAGGCACGGGAAAACGGAGCGCAGGTCACGGTGACCCATTCAGTCGAAAAAGCCGTCGACGGCGCGGATGCGATATACACGGACGTTTGGGCAAGTATGGGGCAGGAAATGGAAGCACAGCGCCGCGCCAAAGCCTTTCGAGATTACCAATTGAACCGGACCGTCGTTGCGATGGCAAAGTCAGACGCAGTCGTGATGCATTGTCTTCCGGCGCACCGCGGCGAAGAGATAACGGACGATGTGTTGGAAAGCCCGCAATGTGTCGCATTCGATCAAGCCGAAAATCGGCTCCATGTGCAAAAGGCGGTGATGGTCTGGTTGATCAATGGGCTTCAGCGTTCAAGCGTTCAAGCGTTCAAGGATTCACCGAAGAATGGCAGAAATCAAAAAAGAAATAGAGCTAGCCGGTAAAGCCGATGCGAGTAAGGAAAGTTGTTTTGGCATACTCCGGCGGGTTGGACACGTCAGTTATCCTGCGATGGCTGATGGAGCAGTACGACTGCGAAGTGATCGCCTTTTGCGCAGACTTGGGACAGGGTGAAGATCTTCAGGCGATTAAGCAGAAGGCCATCAAGACCGGTGCAAGCAAAGCCGTGATCGGGGACCTGCGGGAGGAGTTCGTAAAAAATTACGTTTTCTCCATGCTGCGCGCCAACGCCGTGTACGAAGGTTCCTACCTGCTCGGGACCTCGATCGCCCGCCCTTTGATCGCCAAAGCTCAAATCGATGTCGCCGCTAAAGAACGGGCGGATGCGGTTTCACACGGTGCGACCGGCAAAGGCAACGACCAGGTGCGCTTCGAACTGACCTATTACTCGCTGAAGCCGAACATTAAAGTCATCGCGCCTTGGCGTATTTGGGATTTGAACTCGCGAACATCGCTAGTTGCGTATGCGCGCAAACATGGAATTCCAGTGCCCGTGACCAAAGCGCGTCCTTATAGCACCGACCGAAATATCTTTCATGTAAGCTACGAGGGCGGGATTCTTGAAGATCCATGGCAGGAGCCGCCCACAGACATGTTCGTTTGGTCCCGATCTTTAGAGAAGGCGTCGAACCGTCCGGAATATGTCGAAATAGATTATCTGCGCGGCGATCCCGTAGCTGTCAATGGGCGCGCCCTTTCGCCGGCCAAGCTCCTCGCGAAACTCAATGACTCGGGATCGAAGCATGGGATAGGCCGCATCGATCTCGTCGAGAACCGTTACGTCGGCATGAAATCGCGTGGCGTCTACGAGACTCCCGGTGGAACGATCCTGCACGCAGCGCACCGCGCGTTAGAGTCCATCACGATGGATCGCGAGGTCTTGCGCCTGAGAGATTCCCTCATCCCGCGATATGCGGAAATGATCTATTACGGCTATTGGTTTGCGCCCGAAAGAGAGGTGTTGCAAAAAACCATCGACGCGACGCAGGCGAACGTGAGCGGACGGGTGCGCCTCAAGCTTTATAAAGGAAACGTGATCGTTGCGGGTCGCAAGTCGGATGTCTCGCTCTATGATCCGAAAGTAGCGACGTTTGAAGAAGACGCCGTCTACCACCAGGGCGATGCGGATGGCTTCATCCGTCTCAACGCTCTGAGACTCAGGCTACGACGCCTCAGCAAGGCCAAAGGATAATTCGTATTACGCTTCGCGGACTAATAGAGCGTGACAGGCCGTCGCCGAATTTCGAGGACGCTCTGGCTGAAGGGACAAAGATGAATGGCTCCTCCGTTCGCCTCGACCTGGTACAAGCGGCTGTCAAAAGCCTGTGAAAATCCACGAGCAGCGAATTTGGCTGCCGCCGTCTGAAATTTACAGTCGCCGCCGTCGAAAGAGGGATGGTTAAAAGGTTGAAGGGCGCAAAGAAGAAAATAGGCAAGCTGTGGGGCGGACGGTTTGCTGCCAGAACGGCGAGTTCCGTAGAGGCCTTTACTGCGTCCATCGACGTCGATTCGCGCCTCTACCGGCACGATATCGCGGGAAGCGTCGCCCACGCCAGGATGCTAGCGCGTCAGCGAATCATCTCCACGCGTGACGCACAGAAGATTGTGCGTGGACTGAGGGCTATCGAGCGCGAGATCGAAGGTGGCAAGTTCGCTTTCTCTTCGGGGGATGAAGATATTCACATGAACATCGAGCGGCGGTTGACCGAGAAGATCGGTGCTGCCGGCGGCAAGCTCCACACCGCGCGAAGCCGCAATGATCAAGTGGCGCTGGACATGCGCCTTTTCCTGCGCGAAGAAGCGGGGTTGATCATCCAGGGTCTGAAATCGTTAGGGCGGCAGCTGGCCCGCGCGGCAAAAAGACATCTTGACATCATCATGCCGGGTTACACACACTTACAGCGGGCACAGCCCGTGCTTTTCTCGCATCATCTGCTGGCCTATTTCGAGATGTTTGAGCGAGATCGGGAACGATTCGCGAGCTGTGTGGAGCGCATGAACGTATTGCCGCTCGGCGCGGGGGCTCTGGCGGGGACCAGCTTTCCCATTGACCGAAGTTACGTGGCCAAGCTGCTGAAGTTTCCGCGAGTGTCGAAAAACAGCATCGACGCCGTGAGCGACCGTGATTTTCTTCTCGAGTTTCTGTCCGCATCCGCCATTTTGTTCGTGCATCTAAGTCGCCTTGCGGAAGAGCTGATCTTGTGGTCTACTCAAGAATTTGGATTCCTCGAGCTGCCGGACCGCTATTGCACGGGCAGTTCCATGATGCCCCAGAAGAAAAATCCGGACGTTCCCGAGTTGATCAGAGCAAAGAGCGGCCGAGTTTTTGGTCATCTGCATGCGCTGCTGACGATCATGAAGGGGCTGCCCCTGGCCTATAACCGTGACTTACAGGAGGATAAGATTCCGCTGTTCGACACCGTCGACACGGTGAAGGCGAGCGTGGAAATTGTCCGCGAGTTGCTAGGGGAGTTAAAGGTTAGAAAAGACAAAATGTTGGCCGCGGTTCAAGACGGTTTTTTGAACGCGACCGACCTAGCGGACTATTTGGTTCGTCGTGGCGTGCCTTTTCGTGCCGCCCACGCCATCTCCGGCAAGATCGTCCAGCACTGCATGGCGCAAGGCTGCCGAATTGAAGATTTGCCGTTGACTGAGATGAGGCGGTTCTCCGCTAAAATTGAAGGCGATGTCTACGACTATCTTTCGGCCGAGGCCGTGGTCGGTCGCCGTCGCTCTCTCGGCGGCACGGCGCAAAGCAATGTGCGCCGGCGCTTGAAAGAGTTGCGGGTGTAAATGACGCCTCTCGTTGCGATTTCGATTTTCTTTCTGATAACCGGAACCGGGTGCGGGAAGAAAGGCGATCCGCGCGCGCCGGAACTCGCGACGCCGCAAACGATCAAGAATCTCACCGCGAGAGCCGCTCAAACGGGAGTCGTTTTAACGTGGAGTCGCCCGACGGAATACGTTGACGGCTCGGAAATCAAAGATCTCGCAGGCTTCGTCATTTTCCGCAAAGATCTTTCGCCTTCGTGCCTGGATTGCCCGGTGCCGTACCGTCCACTGACGACGGTCATGGTCGAAGATCGAGAGAAATTCGTTAAGCAGAAGCAGTATCGCTTCGTTGACGAACAGGTTCAGGGCCAAACCGTTTACCGCTATCGTATCGCTTCTCAGCTCACCGACGGTTCTTTGAGTCAACCGTCCAATGAAGTCGAAATTAGTCGAGGTCCGTAATGCATCATTTTGAGTATCGCAATGGAGAAATGTTTGCAGAGAGTGTGCCGGTTAGGCGCCTCGCCAAAGAAGTCGGCACCCCAGCCTATGTCTACAGCCTCGCAACTCTGAAGCGCCATTTTCGAGTCTTCGATCAGGCCTTCTCGAAACTCCCGCACATCGTCTGCTTCTCCGTAAAGGCAAACTCCAATATCGCCTTGCTGAGAGCCTTTGCCAAAGAGGGCAGCGGCTTCGATATCGTATCGGGCGGCGAGCTCTATCGCGCTCTGAAGGCCGGTGCCGATCCAAGGAAAATCGTCTTTTCGGGTGTGGGCAAGAAGAAAGAAGAGATCGAATACGCGCTCAAGACCGGCATTTTGATGTTCAATGTGGAGTCCGAGCATGAAATGGTGGCTCTGAACGAGATCGCGGCCGGGATCGGCAGGAAGGCGCCGATCAGCCTGCGCATCAATCCGGACGTCGACCCGCAAACCCATCCTTACATCTCCACCGGCATGAAAAAAGCGAAATTCGGCGTCGATATCAAACGCTCGTTGGAGAGCTACAAGAAGGCAGCCACCCTGCCGCACCTGGAAGTAGTCGGCGTCGACTGTCACATCGGTTCCCAGTTGACTTCGGTCTCGCCGTTCGTGGACGCGCTCGCACGGGTTCGCGAGTATTTGGACCGTATGCTGGTCGGCTCGTTAAAAAAAGAAAGCGCGCAGATTCGTTATCTCGATTTGGGCGGCGGCCTGGGGATCAGTTACAAGGATGAGATGCCGCCGCATCCCGAAGCATACGCCCAGGCCATCATTAAGGGGCTCGAAGGGTTAGATGTAACCTTGATACTTGAACCGGGTCGGGTCATTGTCGGAAACGCCGGGATTCTCGTCACGGAAGTCCAGTACATCAAGGAAACCGACGACAAGAAGTTCGTCATTGTCGATGGCGGTATGAACGATCTGATCCGCCCGGCGCTATACGGTTCGTATCAAGCGATCCGCCCCGTCGTCGAGGGGACCGGCGAGACCATCGTTGCTGACATTGTCGGACCCATCTGCGAGAGCGGCGACTTTTTGGCCAAAGATCGCGAGATTGCACGGCCGCAGCGTGGTGATCTGCTCGCGGTCATGAGCGCGGGAGCTTATGGCTTCACGATGGCCTCGAACTACAATTCGCATCCCAAGGCGCCGGAAGTTCTGGTCGATGGCGATCAATATTATGTTATTCGTGCGCGGGAGAGTCTCGAGGATCTCATTCGGGGAGAAACGATACCGG
>OCZV010000893.1_pt1 | contig 10687 bp, 11 predicted proteins | sample 1539051 | NCBI WGS metagenome assembly OCZV01 (sample SAMEA3113581, study PRJEB22503) | soil metagenome
CGATCGAGAGCTCGGTCGCGTTCCACGATGGCGTGGCGTACTTCGCGAACTCCGGTGGCCTCGTACAGGGCTGGGACATCTCGCGCGTCCTCGAAGGCGGCCGACGAACCCGTCGCGTCTTTCGGTTCTGGACGGGGGAAGACACCGACGCGACCGTTGTGATCGATGAGGACGGGTTCGTGTACGTCGCCAGTGAGCTCGAGCGCTTCTCGGCGAGGGCGATGGAGGTTGGGCAGCTGATGAAGCTCGACCCGTCGCGATCCGAGGATCCGCTCGTTTGGTCGTTCGCGATCCCAGAGCTCGGGCGCGACGGCTTCGGAGGCGCGTGGGCGACACCGGCGATCGACGGCGACATGGTGTACATCGCGACGAACCACGGCGACCTGATCGGGATCGACCGCGACACCGGCGCCGAACGCTGGCGGATCCCGCTCGTAGGCCCGACCTGGTCTTCCCCCGTCGTCGTCGACGACGTGCTGATGCAGGGCGACTGCTCGGGGGATCTCCACGCGTTCGACGTGTCGCGGCCCTCACGCGAACCGCCGTTGCTGTGGACCGTTCCCCTCGGCAGCTGTATCGAGTCAACTCCCTCGGTTCTCGAGGGCATGATCTGGGTCGGAACGCGCGGCGGAAACGTCTACGCGATCGGCGACCGCCGCAACTGAAGGCGCGTCAGAGCTGCGGCAGCTAAGGGGATCTATGTGGTCGGCACGTGACGCGCGCCCATCACGCGAGAAAGGCCGCAGGCCTATGACCTGCGGCTTCACCTTGTGGAGGTGAGGGGATTTGAACCCCTGACCCCTGCCGTGCGAAGGCAGTGCTCTACCGGACTGAGCTACACCCCCGGGGAACGACCAGCGTAGCAGCCCGGTCTTTCAGCCCACTTACGATGGGCCGCCGATCTGCCGGGTGTGCCGCTCGAGGGCGTCGTGCAGGTCCTGCGAGACGCGCGCGACCGACAGGTCGCCGCGGGTCTTCTCGATCAGGCTTCGCGCGACGTCGGTGCTCCGCCGCAGGTTTCCCGTGATCGCGTCCGGATAGTCCATCGTCACGAGCACCGCGTACATGTCGTCCATCGCGGAGAGCACGGCCTCGCCGTCGGCAATCCTGCCGTGCCGCAACAGATCGAGAGTATGGCGGCGGGCCTCGCCGATCGCCTCGGCCATGCCGTTGAGGTAGGGAGCGTCCTCGACGGCGAGCTCCTCGGGCGTCGGTGCGTGCGTCGCGCCCGAGACGACCGCCTCGGTGATCTTCGCCTCGGCAAACTCCTTCTGCGCGTCCTGCAGGTAACCGGCGAAGCGAATCTCGGGATGATCGCGGACGGCGTCGAGTCCGGCGTCGATCGACGCGCGCGCCTCATCCATCAGACGGTGCGCCAGGTCCAGCTCTCCACGGTGGATCGCGCGGATCGCGTTCGCGCAGGACCTGATCGCGGCCCGCGATGCGGGAAGCGCACGCTCGCGAGCTTGCATCGTGGAATCGAAGCGGCGCGCGATCGCCTCGGACGTTCGTTCCAGATCCACGCGGAGGGATGCTAGATGCCCGCGACGCCTGCGCGCTCGATGTCGCGCTCCCGCTCCCGCGACCGGACCACGATGTTCACGAACTCGTCGGCGTCGAAGAACGCATGGCCGTTCGCCTGACCGTTGTGGACCGCGTGCCCGTTCGACGCGTGGCCGTTCGCCTGAACGTTGTGGACCGCGTGGCCGTTCGCCTGACCCCTAGGGGCGGCATGACCGTTCGACGCGTGACCGTTGTGAACGGCCTGACCGTTCGACCTTTGGCCGTTCGTCGTGTGCCGAGCGGAGCCGTCGACGGCGTGCGCCGATCCGTTCACGCGACCTGGAGCCACCGGCCTGCGGGACGCGGGCCCTTCTCGCTCCCTCAGCGTCACGAGCAGCCACGTGTACAGAGCGAGGAGGATCATCATCGAGCCGGCGACGAGCCATATCGCGCGGAGCGGCGGCACGAGACCGATGAGGAACGCGATGCCGGTGCTCTCGATCATGAACACGAACACTCGACGCCGTCGCGCACGCGCGCGCTCGCGAGCGCGCTCACGCGTCCCGACGAATGCGACGCCCTTGCGCGGCGTCACGATCCAGCGACCGCGCCCATTTCCTTCGGTATCTGCCAAGAGGTCCATGTTCCGTTCGAAGTCCTCGATGCTACGACTATGCGATGTTCTGCGCGTCGGGACCAGGAACGCGGCCCAGATGATGCCCAAAGCAACCAGCAACAGCCAACCCACGCCCAGCCCCCGATGCTCGGATCCCCGGTCCGCCACCACATGGTGGGGCTGGCGCCGCAACCTAGCATCGCTGATGTAGCGTCACAAATACCAACGGCAAAGTTTCCGGGCGAGCGGCTCCGCAGGTAGTCGAGGCCAACGGCGTCGAGCCGTTGCTCGTACGACGCTCAGTCGGGAGCCACGGCGACGCTCAGTCTGACGCCTCGGCGACGTAGTGCCCCGACTTCCCGCCTCGCTTCTCCAGCAACCGAAGCCCGTCGATTCGCGCCGCGCGGTCGTACGCCTTCGCCGTGTCGTACAGCGAGAGCGCCGCGACGGCCGCGGCCGTGAGCGCCTCCATCTCGACGCCGGTCCGGTCCCGAGCGCGCACCGTCGTTCGAATGGAGATCCGGCCAGCCTGCGGTTCGGGCGTCACGACGACCTCGGCGCCCGTCACCGCGACGGGATGACAGAACGGCAGCAGCTCGGGCGTCCGCTTCAGACCCATGACGCCGGCGATGCGCGCAGCCTCCAGTGGATTCCCCTTCGGCGTGCCGGCGACGAGACGCGCGCACGCCTCCGGCGTCATCGTGACCACGCACTCCGCCAGGGCTTCGCGATCGGTGACTTCCTTCCCGCCGACCTCGACGATCCGCGCGACGTCCGCCGGCCGTGCCTCCTCGGGTGCACGAGAGGCGTCCATCACTCCTCCATCGAGCGGAACAGGATCACCCGAACGTCGCTGCCCGCCCTCGCCGTCGCGACGCCGGGAGGGATCAACGCGAGGCCGTTCGCGCGCGAGACGGTCGCGATGAGGTTCGACCCACGTCCGCCGGTGGGGGTAGCCACCCAGCCCTCTCGGGTGGTGCGCTTCACCCGAACCCGCGCGAACTGCGTCTTGCCCTTCGGACCGGTGACGTCGTCGGCGAGGCGTGCGGTGATCTCGGGCCGGAACAGGTTCCGCCGCCCCATCATCTTCATCAGCGAAGGGCGGATGAAGACCTCGAAGCTGACGAACACGCTCACCGGGTTCCCCGGCAGGCCGAAGTACGGCTTCCCCTCGATGTGACCGAACCCCTGCGGCATCCCCGGCTGCATCGCCACGCGGAAGAAGTCGAACTCACCCCGACGGTAGAACGCCGCCTTCACGACGTCGCGCTCCCCGACCGAGACGCCACCGGACGACACGAGCACGTCCGCCTGGCCGAGATGAGACAGCACGACGTCCTTCAGCGAATCAACGTCGTCCCTCACGATGCCGGCGAGGATCGGAGCCGCGCCCGCTTCCCGGATCGCGCCGAACAATGAGTACGCGTTCGAATCGCGCACCTGGCCGAACTCGGGCGTTTGAAAGGGCGGGATCAGCTCGTCGCCCGTCGAGAGCACGACGACGCGTGCTCTCGGCCGCACGAGCGGATGCCAAACCCCGGCAGTCGCCAGCAACGCGAGCTCGGGCGCCTGTAGGCGTCGGCCGGAATTCACGAGCGCGTCGCCGCTCTTCACGTCCTCGCCGGCGCGACGGATGTGCTTGCCCTCATCAGTCCCGAAGAGGATCCGGACGACGTTCCCGCGAACCTCCACGTTCTCGATGGGAACGACCGTGTCGGCGCCAGCCGGGATCGGCGCGCCGGTCGCGATCTGGAAGGCTTCGCCGCCGCCGACCGTTCCCTCCGGGCGCTGACCGATGAGCGCGCGTCCGACGACGCGGAGCTCTACGGGCGACGCCTGCGTCGCGTCGCGAACCTCCGAAGACCGAACGGCGTACCCGTCCATCGCCGAGCTCGCGAACTCCGGGAGGTCGCGTTGGGCGACGACGTCCTTCGCCAGGACGCAACCGTACGCGTCGGTCAGCGGGAGCTCGAGCGGTTGGAGCGGCTCGATCTGTGACAGGACCTTCTCGCGCGCCTCCTCGACCGATAGCAGCCCCTCGCCGCTGTCGTGGTCGTGATGCGGCGTCGCCATGTCCGTTCAGTCTATCGACGCGGTTCCCGCCGACCGCTTTCGCGGTGCCTACAGCAGCTTCTTGCGCTGCACGAGGTCGGCGAGCCAGCGCTTGAGCTCCTTGCCGACGTCCTCGCGGTCGATCGCCAGCTCGATCATCGCCTTCATGTAATCGAGCTTGTTTCCCACGTCGAAGCGACCGCCCTCGAACACGTATGCGTACACCGCCTGTTGCTGGGCGAGTACGTTGATCGCATCAGTGAGCTGAATCTCACCCCCGACCCCGGGTTCCAGGTTGCGCAGCGCATCGAAGATCTCGGGGGTGAGGACGTACCGCCCGATCGCGGCAAGGTTCGACGGCGCGTTCTCGGGCTCCGGTTTCTCCACCACCGACAAGACACGCGCGAGCCGATCGTCCTCGACGAACTCCGGCTCGATGCAGCCATACAGACTGATCTCCTCGCGCGAGACCTCCATGGCAGCGAGCACGCTCCGGCCGTAGCGCTCGTGCACGCGAAGCATCTCGGAGAGCAGTGGGTTCGACTCGGCAATGATGTCGTCACCGAGCAGAACGGCGAACGGCTCGCCACCCACGTGGTCCTCGGCGACGGACACGGCGTGGCCGAGTCCGAGTGGATCGCGCTGACGGATGTAGTGGATCGACGCCATGTCGGTGATCTCGCGGACCTGTTTCAGCTCCTCGAACTTCCCTTTCGACTCCAGGAAATGCTCGAGCTCGATCGACCGGTCGAAATGGTCCTCGATCGGGCGCTTGCCGCGTCCCGTGATGATCAGGATGTCCGTCAGGCCGGCGTGAACGGCTTCCTCCACGACGTACTGGATGGCCGGCTTGTCCAGGAGCGGAAGCATCTCCTTCGGCTGGGCCTTCGTCGCCGGAAGGAAACGCGTACCGAGTCCGGCCGCCGGGATGACGGCCTTGCGCACCGCGCTCATGGGCCTCGGAGCATACCCGCGGACATTCCGGGCCATGCATGTGTTCGGGCGCGGCTACACTTTTCACGATGCCCACCTACGAGTACGAATGCACCTCGTGCGGTCAGCACATCGAGGTCTTTCAACGAATCGTCGAGGATCCGCTGACGACCTGCGGGGTCTGCGGCGGAACGCTCCGCAAGGTGTTCCACCCAGTGGGGATCGTCTTCAAGGGCTCCGGCTTCTACGCGACCGACAGCCGTTCTGCAGCGGCGAAGAAGGACGGCGACGGCGGCTCGAGCACGGCGTCGTCCGACGGTGCGAAGTCCGACAAGTCCAAGTCCAAGTCCAAGTCGACGGAGACCCCCACCGCGACCTCGACGCCCAAGAAGAAGGAGGGTGCCGGCACGTGACCGTCGCCCGGATCGGGGTGTTCGGCGGGTCGGGGTTCTACTCGTTCCTCGAGGACACCGAGACGGTTCCCGTCGAGACGCCCTACGGGGAACCGTCAGCGCCCCCGGTCGTGGGGACGGTCGGCGGGGAATCCGTGGCGTTCATCCCGCGACACGGCGTGAAGCACGAGTTCCCCCCACACCGCATCAACTACCGAGCGAACGTCTGGGCGATGAAGGAGCTGGGCGTGCAACGAGTGATCGGGCCGAACGCGTCCGGCTCGTTGCAGCGGCACATCGAGCCCGGCCACTTCGTGGTGTGCGACCAGCTCGTGGATCGAACGCGCTCGCGGCCGCACACCTTCTACGACGGACCCTCCACGACGCACATCTCGTTCGCCGACCCGTACTGCCCCGTCGTTCGGTCGGTGGCGATCGACCAGGCGCGAGAGCTGGGGATCACGATCCATGACCGCGGGACCGCGGTCGTCATCGAGGGACCTCGGTTCTCGACCCGCGCCGAGTCGGCGTGGTTCTCGTCGGAGGGCTGGGACGTGATCGGCATGACCGGCTACCCCGAGTCGGTCCTGGCGCGCGAGCTCGAGCTCTGCTACGCGAACATCTCGCTGATCACCGATTACGACGTTGGTGTCGAGGGTACGCCGCCGGTCACGAACGAAGAGGTGATCCGCGTGTTCGACGCGAACAACGCGAAGCTCCGAGAGCTGCTGTTCGCGATCATCCCGGCGCTGCCGGAGCCGCGCGACTGTCCCTGCGCGACCGCGCTTTCCGGCGCGACGTTCGAGGCGTGATGTCGTGATGGCGACCGAGCCCGTCCTCGTCACCGTCGAGCTCCGATTCACCACCGACGAGGACCCACAGCAGCTCGCCGAACGGGTGCGCGAATCGGTCGGGTTGATCGTGGGGCGCGACCGCCTCGAGGACTTCCGGGTTCGCGTGCTGCCGCTCACGCCGCCGAAGAAACCCCGCGCGGTGTGACCTCCTTCACTGCGGTGGGCATCGCCGGGCGCTAGGGTCGCAGGCCGTGGTGTTCCTGCGGCGCTGGTCGCGGCGTTCGAAGCTCTTCGCCGTCCTCGCGGTGATCTCCGGCGCCGCGGCGTACGTCCTCGTCGACTGGTACGCGACGCGGCTCACGGAGCTGACGCCCGTTACGGGCGACCTCGTCCCCGTCGTCGTGGCCGCCCGACCGCTCTCGCGAGGCGCAGTGCTCGGCGAGGACGCGCTCGCCGTTCGACGAATGCCCGCCAACTTCGCGCCGCCGGGTCGCATCGGCGACGTCGCGAGGGTCGCCGGCATCTCGTTGGTGTCGGACGTGGCCGAGGGCGAACCGATAACTCGGACGAGGCTCGGCGTCGAGGGCGGCGCCGTCGCCGCGCTCGTTCCCGACGGTCTGCGCGCGTTCCCCATCACGCCGGGGCTGGCGCCCGGCGTCGTCCGCGAGGGCGATCACGTCGACGTGATCGCCACGTTCGGGGGACCGCGACCGTACAGCGACACCGTCGCGAGCGGCCTCGAGGTCCTGTCGATCCTGGAACCTGAGGGAGGCGCGATCGCGAGCGCCGGAGACGTCGGACCGTCCCTCGTCCTGCTCGTCAGCCCGGAGGTCGCCGAGGAGCTCGCGTACGCCAGCGCGTTCGCGGATCTGGCCGTAACGGTGGCACCGCCGGTGACGTCCGCCGTGTGACGTTCGGCAGGCGGCCGGGAGACCGCCGCTAGGATGCGGGCGTCTCGGACTCGCGGGGAGCTCCCGGCTGACCATCTTGCAGGCGATCGTGCTCGGCATCGCGCAGGGGCTTTCGGAGTTCGCGCCGATCTCGAGCTCTGGGCACCTCATCCTCATCCCGTGGCTGTTCGACTGGCCGATCCTCGAGAACGCCGAGCTCAGCAAGACCTTCGCCGTCGCCCTGCACATCGGCACGTTGTTCGGGGCGCTCGTGTACTTCCGACGTGACGTCGTGCGATATCTCGTCGCGGCGGTTCGCTCGATCCGCGCCCGGGCGATCCGCGACGTCGACCAGCGGCTCGCGTGGGCTCTCGTCGTCGGCACGATCCCCGGCGTCATCGTCGGAGCCGCGCTCGAGAGCGTCATCGAGGACGACCTCAGTCAGCCGTGGCTCGTGGCCGTCATGTTGACCGTGTTCGGCATCCTTCTGTACGTCGTCGATCGCGTCGCCGCGAGCCGACGGCAGCTGGATGATCTCGGCCTCCGGGATGGCTGGTGGCTGGGCGTCGCGCAGGCGGTGGCGTTGCAGCCGGGAGTGTCGCGCTCGGGCGTGACGATCACCGCCGCGCGCGCGATGGGCTTCGATCGCGAGACCGCCGCGCGGTTCTCGTTCCTGCTGTCGCTCCCGGTCATCGCGGGCGCGGGCGTGTACGAGGGCGTCGATCTCGTGAGCGACGGGATCCCCGCTGGAATGACCGGTCCGTTCATCGCCGGGATCGCCGCCTCGGCCGTCAGCGGCTTCGCGGTGATCGCGTTCCTGCTCGCGTACCTGCGCCGGCGCGACTTCAGCGTCTTCGTCTGGTACCGGCTCGTCGTGGCGGCGATCTGTTTGGTCGTGATCGCCACCGGGCTTCGCCCCGCGACCGTATGACCCGCCGCTCGTGCGACTCGGTGTCCTCAGACGCCCGCGAGCGTCATCTCGCCGATGAGGATCGAGGGCGTGCCGACCGACGAGAAGAACCGAAGGTCCGAGCCGACCGCCGCCACGGACTTCAGCATGTCGGGCAGCGTGCTGGCGATGGTCATCTCGCGAACGGGCTCACCGAGCGCGCCGCCGGCAATGCGAAGTCCGGTGGCGCCGACGGAGAACTCCCCGCTGATGGGGTTCGCACCCGAGTGCACGCCCGAGACGTCCTGGATCAGCACACCGCCATCCGCCTTCGCCAGCAGCGATTCGAACGACACCGATCCCGGCTGCACGTAGAAGTTCGTCGCGCCGACCCCGGGTGTCGAGCGGTATCCGGCGCGGCTCGCGTTGCCGGTCGACGTCGTGGAGCCGCGGCGTGCCGTGTACGTGTTGTGGAGGAAGCCGTTCAGCACGCCGGCGCCGATGAGGTCGGTCCTCCCTGCCGGAACGCCCTCGTCGTCGAACGGCGCTGCCGCGGGTCCGTCCAGGAGCCGGCCGTCGTCGACGAGCGTGAAGACGTCGGCGCCGACGCGCTCCCCGACGAGGTCCGCGAACAACGACCGTCCCTTCTGCACCGACTCGGCGGAAAGCGCTCCGGCGAGCACGCCGAGGAACGACGACGCCGCGAAGGGATCGAGGAGCACGGGAACGCGCTGCGTCTGTGGCTTCACCGCCCCGAGCATCCGCGCGGCGCGCTCAGCGGCCTCGCGCGCGACCGCGTCCGGGTCGAGATCCGCCGCCCGGTGAGCGACTTGAAACGAGAAGCCCGTCTGGGTGTCGCCGTCACGCTCTGCGAGCGTGACGGCGACACACCAGCATCCCGTCCTGCGGAACTCCGCCGACACGCCTGTTGTCGACGCGATGGCGACGCGGCCGATCGCGTCGCCGAACCCGCACTGTTCGACCTTGCCCACGTTCGGGTCGGACGACACCGCCACGCGTTCGACCTGGAGCGCGAGCGAGACCTTGTCGTCGGTCGGCATCGCGGCCTGTTCGTCGAAGAACAGCCCCTCGATCGGCTCGTACTCGCTGGCGTCCGCGAGCACGTTGTTCTCGTCCTCGGTCCCGAGCGTCGCGTTCTCCCGCGCGCGCTCGACCGTGGCCACGATCTCGTCGTCACTGGGGTCGGCGGCGTAGGCGAACCCGAGCCGGCCGCCGGTGATCACCCGGACGCCGACGCCGCGGCTCTCGGCCGAGGTGAGGCCCTCGACCTCGCCCTTTCGCGCTTCGACCTCCGTGTGCCTCGACTCCTCGGCATACGCTTCGACGGCCTCTCCGTCGCGCGCGGCCGCCAAGGCCACGGCCGCGAGATCGCTGAGGTCACGCGTCATCCCGTACCGCCGATCGTGATCCGCGCGATGCGAAGCGTGGGTGAACCGCTCCCGACCGGGACGCTCTGGCCGTCCTTGCCGCAGATGCCGGGCCAGATGTCGAAGTCGTTCGCCAGGCCGTCGACGTGCGACATGACCTCGATCGCGCGACCGATCAGGTTCGCGCCCCGAACCGGGTGCCGCTTCTCGCCGTTCTCGATCAGGTACGCCTCGGAGCATCCGAACACGAAGTCGCCGGTCGCCGGGTTCGTCTGGCCGCCCGCGAGCGCCGTCACGTAGACGCCGCGATCGGTCGAGGAGATCAGCTCCTCGGCACTCGACGTGCCGTTGAGGATGTACGTGTTCGTCATCCGCGGGATCGGCGGGTGGGCGTAGGACTGCCGCCGGCCGTTCCCGCTCGACGGCGCGCCGTCCTTCTCCGCTCGCAAGCGGTCGTAGAGCCATCCCCGTAACACGCCATCGTCGAACAGCGGCGTGCGCTGAGCCGGCGCCCCCTCGTCGTCGAAGGAGAACGACCCCCACGCATTCGGGACCGTCGCGTCGTCGACGCCGTTCACGATGTCGGAAGCGAGCTGCTCCCCCACGCGGCCGCGGTACACGCTCGCCTCCTTGTCCACGATGTCGGCCTCGAGCGGATGCCCGACCGCCTCGTGGAACAGCACGCCGCCCATCCCCGGCGCGAGCACCGCGGTCATCTCGCCCGCCGGCGCCGGACGAGCATCGAGCATCGTCACGGCTCGCTCGGCCGCGACCAACGCCGTCTCCGACGGTGGGTGCGTTTCGAGGAACTCGAGGCCGGCGAGGCCTGCGGGCCCATGAAAACCCGTCTGGATGTTGCCGTCGCGCGCGGCGACGACCGAGACGACCAGGCGGACACGCGGCCTGGTCTCCTCGACCCACCGTCCGTCGGACGCCGCGATCAGGACGCGCTGGAGCGAGTCGCCGTACACGGCCGTTACCTGGCGCACCTCGGGAGAGTGCGAGCGCGCCGCGTCGTCGGCCTCCCGTACCCACGCGACCTTGTCGGCCGATCCGGCCGACGCCGCGTCGCGCGTCGCTTCGTGAACGACTAGCGGCTCGAGCGAGCGGAAGGCGACGACGTCGCCCGCGCCGTTCTCGGTTACGGACGCCGCCGCGGCAGCCGCGGCCTGCAGCAGCGAGTCGCGGTCGAGGCGGTTCGAATACGCGTACCCGAACGACGTGCCGTGA
>OCZV010000894.1_pt1 | contig 10685 bp, 10 predicted proteins | sample 1539051 | NCBI WGS metagenome assembly OCZV01 (sample SAMEA3113581, study PRJEB22503) | soil metagenome
ATCCACGCGCGACGCTTCCAGCTCCCAACGCTCCGGTTCGACCCAAGGATTAACAACCACCAGCTCCACCCGCTCGCTCAGCCACTTGAGTACGTCCGGTTGAAACTCCTCTATCAGGACTCGACCAAGAGGCATAATTTACCCCAACCTTTCCTTTGGTAACTAGTTGCTTTCATAATGAACCATCGGCGATAAAAATGACAACTTCCACGCGCCTGATCGCCCTTGACCGCAGAAGCGCTTGTATACTAATGGGATGGTGGTCACTTTGATTCGACGTAAAGAACAATTTGAGGCCATGAAAATAATCAGCCGGTTCGTAGTCGCAACCTTGATTGTCCTGTCTTTTTTCTGCTCATGACGGTCTCAACTTACGAGGTCGCCTATGCGGAACGGGTCAGGCTCGCCCTCCCGTCGAAATCGATGGGCTATCTGCCGCTTTTTGTGGCGCTGCAACGGGGCTTTTTCAAAAATGAGGGAATCGATCTTGAGATCCCGATGATGGTCCCCAACATTGCTCATAACGCTCTACTCGGTGGGGAGATCGAATATCACGGAGTCGCCGATTCCGCCCTGCGCCTTGGCGCAAAAGGAGCTCCGATCAAGACGATTTTTTTTGGCACCACTCTGCCGAACTATTTCTTAATGGCGAAGCCGCAAATTAAGAGCGTCGCGGAGTTAAGAGGTAAGTACGTCGGTATCAGTCGCTTCGGGGGAACTACAGACCTCGCCGCGCGCGTCGCGCTAAGCAAAAGTGGGCTCGACCCTCAGCACGATGTCGTACTGATCATGATCGGTCTGCCCGCCACTCGTTATACGGCTCTTACCGTAGGCTCGATCGATGCGACCATCGCCAATCCTCCTGACAACGTGCTGCTCAAACAGAAAGGTTTTCGAGAGCTGCTTTTCTTGGGCGATGCCATCGAATTTCCCAGCAACGGCTTTTCCACCACCGAGCGCCGCATCAGCGAAAACCGCGATCAGGTCAAACGGTTCCTGAGGGCGCTCTACCGGGGTCTGATCTTCGCGCGCGAGCGGCCCGATGACACCGTCAAGGTCATCGAGCGCGAGTGGAAAGTCGAGCCGGCGGTGGCGCGTGAATGTTACGTTTCTCTGGCACGATCATTGAGCAAGGATGGCGCGTCGAGTGACGCGGGACTGAAGGTCCATGTGCAGCTCATCCAAAACTCAGAAAAGGGCATCGGTGAGATTCCGTTCAACAAGATGGTCGACTTTCGATGGGTTGAAGAGATCCGCCGGGAGGGTTCCCCTTAGCGTCATGACTACCCTGCGCCTATTCGTCTTCGCCACCGTTGTCCTATTCACTGCAACCGCCGCAGCCGAGCGAGTGAGGACAGCGATTCCCCGAGCGACCGTCAACTATCTTTCGCTCCCCGTCGCCGAAGTAAAGGGATTTTTTCGCAGCGAAGGCTTGGAGAACGAGACGATTGTTATTCCGGGCAGCACGGCCATCGCAGCATTAGTCAGCGGCAACGTCGATTACAGCGGCGCAGGCGGCAGCGGCATGCGCGCGGCGATCCGCGGCGCGCCCATCAAGGCCATCATGTTTCAGACCGAAAAGGTCACATGGTACCTGATAGCTGCGCCGGATATCCAAAAGATTGGTGACCTCAAGGGGAAACGCATCGCCGTCGGAACCATTGGCGATACGCAAGATACTTTGATTACGATGCTGGTCGAACGGGAAGGATTGACGGCTCGTGATGTCACGCGTGTGGCGATGCCTTCGCGCAATACCTCGAGCACTTTGCTCTCCCTGAAGACGGGAGCCTTCAGCGCGGCGGTGGTGAACGCCGATGAATCCTTGCTCGCTGAAAAAGAAGGGATGCGGACACTTGCTTTCGTCGGTGATATGTTCCCTTACCCGTTTCAAGGTTTTTTGGCCACAGACCAGATGATCGCCGAACGACCCCACGATATCAAGCGTTGGCTTAGAGCGATGGTCAAAGCTCTGGTGTTTATCCGTGATCGACCCGAAGAGGCCGCGGATATCGCGCTAAAGAAAATACCGATGGGCAGCATGAGCCGCCCGCTCGTTGTCGAGGGTGTTCGTCGCTTCGCCACAGCTTTTGCCGAGGGCGTCCCCGGTCTTCCGTCACCGCAGGGAATCAAGAATTTAATTGAATTCGACGTCAAGGCCCCGCTTAAAATCAAAGAGGATATCCCGCCGGAGAAAGTATTGAGTTTCAGACTCATGCGAGAGGTCAAGCAAGAGCTGGAAGCGAAACGCTGAAGAACGTACGTGAGGTAAGACCAAAGGGCAGCGGCTGATCGGCGCTTCAATCGATCAAATGGTACCGTAGAGGTTAAGTTTTTAGTTCTAACGTGTAGGAAACGTCGCGGCCTTTCCCCGAAGTCTACCAGACGGGTGTCCATGAGAAATCCATGAAACCGCGCAACGCGGACAAGTGGCTGCCGCTCGGCGCAACTCTGGTCGCGCTCCTAAAGAATTACGCAAGGAAGGTCGGTTAAGCCCGTGACTCCATGTCCAAACCATCGATCGACTCGATTCCATAGCACAGCCTATATTCCTATCAGGTGACAGGAAACTTCGAAAAGCTCCTCAGCTTCCGCTTATCAAAAGAGGGCACCAGGCGTGCTAACTATGGATTTTTTCGAAGGGATTGCTACGATAGTGTCTGCAGGCTGGACTGAATAGAGACTGATTCCTGAGCAATCATTAGCTTTCAAAGTTCATTTTTCCGCAGCTAAATACATTTAAGCCTTATGAAGATCCTGATCGCCGATGATGAAGCAAACGTTAGAACCCTTTTAAACTCTATCGTGACCAGACTTGGCTATGAGGTTGAGGCGGTGAACGACGGCATGGCAGCCTGGATGGCACTCCAAGGTCCCGATGCGCCCCAACTTGCCATTCTCGACTGGCTAATGCCCGAAATGAGCGGGCCGGAAATATGCCGCAAAGTGCGGCAGCGAACCCACGCCCCGTACGTCTACATTATCTTGCTTACGGCGATGTCAAAGTTGGATGATCTGGTTGCAGGAATGGAAGCCGGCGCAGACGACTACATCGTCAAACCGTTTCATGCCCAACAGTTAGGCGTCCGATTGCGTGCAGGGCAGCGCATTCTCGATCTCCAGCAGGAGCTGTTGACCGCGCAAAAGGCGCTTGAGATTCGGGCCACGCACGACGGACTGACGGGGCTATTGAGCCATGCGGCAATTCTCGAACGGCTCACCGAGGAACTTAACCGGGCAGAACGGGAGATGGCTTCCGTGGGGGTAATCCTCCTGGATCTTGATCACTTTAAGGGAGTCAATGATACCTATGGCCATATGGTGGGGGACCAGGTGTTGAAGGAATCGGCCCGTCGTATGGCTTTAGCGGTACGATCCTATGACATGGTGGGTCGCTACGGCGGTGATGAGTTTCTCATCATTGCTCCCGGCTGCGATGCCGAGGCGACAGTTCAGCTGGCAGAAAGGGTTTCTCGAGAACTAGCGGCAACTTCGGTCATGATTCCAAATGGGAACATAACGATCACGGTCAGTGCCGGCGCAACTGCAGCACGGGCGGGGAATAAAATCGAGAGCGGCTCGATAGTTGAAGTGTCGGATCGGGCGCTGTACCGCGCCAAACGGGCTGGAAGAAACCAGGTCAAGTGGTTGATGCCTGAATAAAACTCTGCTCGCCATGAGAGTTCTCTGCAAGCAACTCTTTTGAAGCTTAGGACCGGACAGCGCGGTTGCCCATTCGCAGTATCCAGAGAAGCAACCCTGTAGTCGCTGATGCGGCTGTGCATCCCGCCGCGCCGCGTTTGCAGTGCGGAACTGGTCAGGCTAAGGGGTCCCTCATTCCTTGCAAAGGGCTAACCAGTCCTATGAACTATTGACGTGCGAGAAGCCACATTGATAGATTGGTTCTCGCTCAGCGTCTCGGTCTCGGTAAAGTTTCCTCGAACTCCATTTTCAGGAGGTGAGCTATGGCGATCGGACTTTCTCATGGTGGCTCGAACGTTTATTCCTCTGCCGAGGAGTCGCGCCAACTCTGGATCGGCACCAAAGACGGATTGATTCTTATCGAACGCGCTGACAATGGGGAGTGGCGCGTCGCGCATCAGGCGCTACGGGGCCTGCATGTCAGCTCCATAGTTTTCGAGCCGACCAGCGGCGTTATTTTTGCCGGTGCTTTTTTCGGCTCGGTTCATGCGAGCGGTGATGGCGGCAAAACTTGGGAACGGCGAGATACCGGTCTCGCGGTTCACGACGTTTACAGTCTGGCTTGCGCTGCCGCCGACGGCAAGACCCGCATCTATGCGGGGACGGAACCAGCTCATCTATTTTACAGCGAAGACTTGGGACTTCATTGGACTGAACTGTCAGCCCTGCGCGCCGTGCCGAGCACTCCGGAATGGTCTTTTCCAGCTCCGCCACATGTCGCGCATACGAAATTCATTACCTTTGACCCCCATGAGCCGGCGACAATCTACGCCTGCATCGAGCAGGGAGCGTTGTTGAAAAGCACCGACTCGGGGGAAAGCTGGACAGAGCTCAATACGGTCGGCTTTTTGCGCGACAAAAATCGCCCGGCCGAGCATTTTTATGACGTCCACAGAGCGCTCATCGACCCGCGAGATCCCAGGAAAATTTTTGTTACCGGCGGGGCTGGACTATACGTCACTTTCGACAGCGGGAAGCGCTGGGAGCGGTGGACCAGTCCTGATTGGGCGCCGGACGTTTATCCCGACGGTTTCGTTTGGAATCCGAACAATCCCGACGTTATGTTCGTTGCTGCTGCCGAACACAACCCGACCACCTGGCGCAAGGCCGGCTTGCGGGCACACGCAGGAGGAAAAATCTACCGGAGCAACGATGGAGGAAAAAACTGGAGAAGGGTTGGCGGCGGACTCCCCGAGAGTCTGAAGCACGAATTCGGCGCCCTCTGCCTCGAACAATGGGGCGATAGCTATTCGGTCTTCGCTGCCACTACCGGAGGCGACGTATTTTACGGCGCAGGTGGCGAACGCTGGACCCTGATCGCCTCCGGGCTCGCGCCCATTTCTAAGAAGGGACACGAGCGTCTTCTCGCCGCGAGCTGATCAGCTCTGTTATGGAAAATCCCGGAAGGCTCCTTGCCGAGGAGCTGCTGAGGCAAAGCGAGTCTGAAGCCTCCGCGACGCCCATGGATGCGCTGTCGGCGGTAGCGCAGAAAGGCGACTTCACCGACGATCACTGCTTTAGACTTCTCGGTCGTCTTTGGACGCTCAAGCGACTCATGTATTACGTCTACGGCGGGTGGCCGAAGGGCATTAACTTAAACGAGTATCCACCCGCCGCGGCCTACCTTTTTGGCAAACAGATCTATGATGAGTCGACTCATGAGATGCAGTATCTGGACGAGATCCTCCGACGCCGGTGGGTACGCACGCAGCGCAACATGTTTGAACATTCCTACGGTCGGTTTGTGACCGCGACGCGAATCGGCGCCTATGTCTTTTGTCTACGTGCCCTCGCCAACTATCCACAAAGTCTCCGCATCGCAGCACTGAACCTGGGGCCTAAGGTTATTGAACTCGCTTGGACCGAGCGGTTCGCACGCTCGTTTGCGGCTGGCGAAGTTCGCGACATCTTCCTCAGCCAACTTCCGGAGACCCGCAGTCATGTACTGATGGGACGTTTCCAGGTGGAGCGCTTTGTGCGGAGCGAAGTCGACATACAGCTGGCAAAGCGGCTATCCGCCGAAGCCAACCGGGACTACCTATTTCTCCTCGAAGAGGTCGCGCGATTCGTTTTGGGACTGAGCGAGGAGAAGGCGGGAGAAATTATGGTGTCCGCTGATATTGATTGAGCCAAAAACTGTTCAACAGTTCAAAAGCTCAAGAACTTGCGGTCGGAAACGACCTGAACGATTTGAAGTGAACCCCTGAGCCTGGAGAGTAAACTTTTTGAACGAAAAAAGCTTATGCCGGGATTGAAGATCGATCACGACAAATGCACCGAATGCCGCATGTGCTATGTGGCCTGTCGGGAGATTAACCTTAACGCGGTCGTGGTCTCGGCAACAGCGCAGCACCTTTTGGAGGTTGACGAGCGATGCATCTATCCGAAGTGCACGGTCTGTCTAATGTACTGTCCCGCAGAGGGATCCATTGTCGATGCGGACACGGGAAGATCCTTGGTTCCGCCGCCACCGGAGATGTGGACCGAAAGTCTCAGGTGGCCCAGACCGTCTTGAACAGACGGAGTATCGTATGCAGCTCATTTTAAGAGATTTCTTAGATAAATGGGTCTATCCGGTCGGTTTTAGCGGACCCGGAGTTGATTTCCGCATGCGCCAGACCGACCGTTGCGTCCCCGTGTGGGACAGGCTCGTCATCCAGGCTCTGAAAAACGCGGAAGCGGATCTCAAATCGGTTGACGAAGATTGGAAGATCAATCGGGCCTTGGCTGGATATGCCGCAGAAGGACCCTTCATGTCGCTGAAGCAGATGTCGACGCAAATTCTTTCCGTCACCGTCGGCGAGCAAGCCAAATACATCGACCTTCAGCGGATGCGGGCGCGGCAGATCTGGGACGAGGTCAAACACGGCCAGCTGCATGCGGACGTGCTCTTGCGCGGCGGCTGGATCAAGCGGGAGGAGGAGCTGATGAACGATGCGCGGGCGAACACGCAGCCCAAGCTCTCCTATTTCGGCATGACCGCGATGTTTCCGCACATCCATCCGCTTGCACGGGCCGCCCAACACTATTTCAACGAAGCGATGGCATGCTTGGGAATCACGGCGACTCTCAGCGTTATCGATGATCCGCTCATCCGGCACCAGCTGAGGAGCCAAGAGGCCGAGGAGATGATGCATTTCATGGAAGGCAAATATCAGATCGATGCCTACGCGCTGACTCCTGCCGATCAAAAACCGATTGAAGACGTCTTTGATTTCCTCCTGAAACCTTGGGCCCCGGAGCCGAGTCGCGCGCTTGGCGGTTCAGCGTGACACGGCAGCAGGCATGAAGGTTCGAATCCAACAGACCCTCTGCATCGCTTGCGGCCTCTGTCGGGAAGTCTGTCCTGAGCGCGCGATCCATCCGAAAATGCAGGATATCCACCACATGTACGAAGTTCTGGAAAATGAATGCACGGGCTGTGGGGACTGCCTCCCCTACTGCCCGGTGCCCGGCGCACTGGAAGAATACGGACCGAAGGATGCGAAATATAAAATCTAGAAAGCGAGAACATTATGGAAAAAAACACTCAAGTTGACGGTCTTAAAACTTGTTACCTGGAGGAAGGCTCCGGCTCCGCCGTGATCTTTCTGCACGGAGCCTCTCTAGGCTCCTCCGCGCGCGCGTTCGAACGGAACTTGCCTGCCTTCGGCGCGGCGGGATTCCGCGCCATCGCCTACGATCAGCCGGGGTTCGGATTAACCGATAATCCCAAAGACTACACGACCTCCTATCGCATGCAATTCATTACGAAGTTTATGGACGCCATGGGGATCGAGCGTGCTGCGCTGGTCGGTCACTCGCAAGCCGGCGGCATGGCGGTGCGCGTGACGTTGCAGCATCCGAACCGGGTGAGTCATTTGGTGGTCGTCGGAGGCGGGACCGTTCTGCCGCCACTTCCTGGAAAAACCGGTGGTGGACCCGCCGAAGGCCAGGAGGGAACCAGCGCGACTCCCACTCTGGAGGACATGCGGAAAATCTTGGACACCAATTTTTTCAATAAGGAACTCATCACGACGGAGCTGTTGCAGCAGCGCCTCGAAATGAGCGTCGGAAAAAATTTCGAGGCTTTCATTCAACGTTCGAACGCGCGCGAGCCGCAGGGTGGCGGCGTTCCGCTTTATCAGCGGCTCAAAGAGATTTCAGTCCCCCTTTTGTTGCTCTACGGCAGGCAGGATCGCGGTTCGGCGGCGCAGCGCTGCGCGCTCTTGAAAGAGCAGGAACCCCGATTGCGCATCGAGCTGATCGACAATGCGGCCCACCTGCTTATCTGGGAAGCGGCAGATAAGTTCAACGAAGCCGTCCTGCGTTTTCTCAAGTCTTAGAAAATAACAGATGACGGTTCGGTCGCAATTCAAGCAACCGTTGTTTTTTCTGGCCTCGATTACCTTAGCCGGCGCCGCGTTAGATGCGCACGCGCAATCCAGCCCGAAAAATCGAACTCATGCGCACCAATGCCAAAGTCTCGCGTCCGGTAACCGTCGAAGAGGTTGTTGATTTCAGTTTTCTCGACAGGGCGCGCAAGGAACTGGGTTTGATTCGTTGAGAAGTCCCTCGATGGGCGAAGGGTCTCCGCCAATCATCAGATCCCGGGTTTGGCCCACCTGAAATGTCGTATCTGAAATCCCATAGTTCTTGATGGAGGCGTTATGATCGAATTCGATGGCAGAAAGATACCCAACGAGCTCAGTGAGATCGTCGATCCCAAGCGCACGGTTCTCTTGGTCTGGGACATGCAAAACGATCAAGCAGGCGGCGCGTTCAACAAAGACGCCTTAATCCGCAACGCGCCGCCACTCATTGCCGCTGCAGCTCGGACAGGAGTCAAAACGATCTACACCCGCCAAACCCCTTTCTCTTGGAAGGATGAGTCCCCCGCTTGGATCCGCCGACAGATGAAAACCGAAAAGGTCGATCATCCAAGTAAACTCAAACCTCGGAGGCTCCACGGCAGCTTCGGTTGGAACATCATGGAGCCGTTCAAACCGGGCACCGATGATATGGTGATCGATAAACGGCGATCGAGCATGTTTATCGGTAATGAATTCGAGACGATTCTCGGCAACCGCGGCGGAACGACCACCGTTATGATCGGCTGCACCACTGATGGCGGCGTAGAGTCGACGGTGCGCGACGGCTTCCTTCGCGGTTACTTCATGGTTGTCGTGCGCGATTGTGTCGGAACCTATACGGAGGAAGGACACAAGGCCGCCCTCAAACGCATAGAACGGTTCGGCGATGTCGTCGATTCGCAAGAACTGATACAAATCTGGCGTCACTAGATGCCGGCGCTTGCCACCAATCCAGTTCTGTATCCCAGCGCATGAGGAAAATTCGCGTTTGCGATCGTCGACCCGAAAGAGTTAATAGTGTGCCAAATCGATTGGCGAAAGGAGAACCCCATGAGCAAATCGACCGGCAAAAAGGCCCTACACGTTGCCACGTTTTCAGGCTGGTATCGTTTCGAACAGGACGGACGTGAGTGGCAGCAAGTTAAACGGGCCCTGACCTACTGGACACTTACCTGCTTGTCCGTCGATCCCGAGCATCCGGAGTTGATCTATGCTGGGACAGAGCATTCAGGTCTCTTTTATTCGAATGACGCCGGGACACACTGGCTGCGTGCCGAGCCCAACGTGCCAAAGATGATGCTGTTTTCCGTGCTCGCTCTGCCGGGTACGGTCATGGTTGGAACCGTCCCGTCTGCCGTTTACATGAAGAAGAACAGTAGCTGGCAAGAGCTGGAAGGCGTGCGAATCAACAGCGCCGGAGCGACTTTCCCCCCGAGTCCGGAGCTGCAGTCTCGGACCCGATACATCGCCGTCGATCCAGCCTCCCCGAATCGCCTCTACGCCGGTATCGAAGTAGGCGGCTTGCTCGTGAGCGAGGACGGCGGCAACAGTTGGAAACCGGCCAACCAAGGACTTACCGACATGGACGTGCATCAGGTGCTGGCGTGTGAGAAAAATGCCGGCATGGTATTCGCAGCCTGCGGTGACAAGGCTTTTCGCAGCTTCGACCGCGCGCGACAGTGGGAGGAGATCACGCCCACCAGTCATGATTACGGCATGTCGGTCGCGGAGGACGGCAACGGCGTCATTTATCTCGGCAGCGCGAAGGGACGCCCAAATACTTGGATCAGAGAAGCGGGCGCCGAGGCGGCGATCTTCCGCAGCCGTGATTCAGGCTCTCACTGGGAAACAGTGACCGACAATCTAAAAGGCGGCGTCATGCACATGTGCGCCAGCCCGGAGGGCAATGGCGTGCTTGCAGGAACATCCGATGGAACCCTGCTCGCCGTCGATGATTCAGGCGCGCGTGTGGTCGCGAGCGGTCTGCCGTGTATCACCGCCTTAGAATTAGGGGCCTAGGCATCGACCGTCTCACGACGTAGGTCATGGCATGTCGGGTCCCCAGGTTTAGAGAAGAACGATGAGGTTGGCTGGCCTTCTGCTGTATCTCTTTGTTGCCTCGCTTGTGAGCGCCCAAGACGCTAAGCTTGTCAACGAGGGAAGAAAGGAAGGCAAAGTTGTCGTTTACGGCTCGATGGAATCGGATATCTTCGACGGCATGCAAAAATCTTTTGAGAAGAAGACCGGTATTTCGATTGACTATTGGCGCGCCTCAGGGGCTTCCGTGCTCGAGCGGGTGATAAGCGAGCGCAAGGCCGGAAAGCCTCTCTATGATGTTGTTATCAACAACGCGGGGCCGATGGAAATCATGCTCGCCGAAGGGATTTTTGCAAACTATATCTCGCCGGTGAGCAAGAATTATGCGAAGGAATTCATTCACCCACAATTGGGGCCTAGCTACCGGATGAGCGTTGTCGGGATCCTCTACAATAAGAGCGTGCTCACACCTGAGACGGCGCCGAAATCGCTCGACGATCTGCTAAAGCCAGAATTCAAAGGAAAGCTCGCCTTCCCCGACCCCTCCCGAGGCGCCGTGGCGGCCATGTGGCCAGCGAGCCTGTACAAACTCAT
>OCZV010000895.1_pt1 | contig 10677 bp, 6 predicted proteins | sample 1539051 | NCBI WGS metagenome assembly OCZV01 (sample SAMEA3113581, study PRJEB22503) | soil metagenome
CGCGCGTGGCCCGGCGCGACTCTTCGACCAGTTCTGGCGGCACGATAAGATCGTAAAGGTTGTTTCCGACGGCGGCCTCCTTGGTATAACCGAAGATTGTTTCGGCCCCGACGCTCCAAAATAACACCTGACCTTCCGCTGAAACGGCGATGAGCGCGTCCGGAGCCGTGTCAACCAAGGCCATGCCAAGATCTTGGCTTTGCATCAGCGCGTCCGAAGCCTTGTCGCGCGCCCCGAGCCGGTTTTTTGCAGGTTTTTCGGTTTCCATAATGATCTTCCTCAGAGTCCAGATACGTGACGTTCCAATTCTCTGACCACGGCGTCGATTCCGCCTTGGGCTTTGAGCGTGATGGATTGGGCTGCATGGCTCAGGCGATCTCGATCCTCCGGAGTGATGTCCTTATTGGTCCAGACGATAACGGGAGTATTTTGGCACCCGGAAATTTCCCTGAAGCGATCCAAAAACTCGAAGCCATCGATGTCGGGCATGAGGAGGTCGAGTACGACGGCGGAAAAGCCATCCTCCGCGGCGGCGGCGGCCAGACCGCTTCTGCCGCCGGTGTAGCAAACGGCTTCGAATCCGCTGGAATGCAGCGCTGCGCTGGCCATCTTAAGCGTATTCTGATCATCGTCTACGACGAGGATTCTTTTATGTGTCCCGTTGGGCCGTATCCGGGCCTGACGGAGCGAGTTCACCAAGATTTCCGCAGAAGCCGGTTTGACCAGATAGTCTTGGATTGGGAAAGCCTTTGCCAGTTCCTTCTCCGTGACGACGGTAATGACAATGACCGCAACGTCGCGATTGGGGCCGCTGGCGCGGATCGAATGAAGCACCTCCCAACCGGCCATGTCCGGCAAGATCAGATCGAGGAGAATGCCCCCGTAGGTCGTCGTCTGAGCTTTGGCCAATCCCTCAGCTCCGGTCTTCGCTACGTCGATCGAGTAACCGGCTCCTCGCAGCACCTTCGAAAGCCACTCGAGATCTTTGTCGGTATCGTCGATGACCAAGATTTTGGTCGCCGCAGTGGGCGGAGCTATAGAAGGACCGCTCTCCGTTCGGATTTTTTGCTGCTCCTGGGTGGGGGTCGGCAGGACGGCGTAAAATAGACTTCCGGCGCCATAGACGCTCTGGACGCCGACTCGTCCGCCCTGCGCCTCCACGAGTTTCTTGGTAAGCGCAAGGCCTAGCCCGGTACCTTGATGCCGCTGCACGGAGCCGGCCTCGAGCTGCTGGAACTCGACGAACAATTTCTCGATCTGGTCGGCTCTGATCCCAGTGCCCGTGTCTTCTACCTCCAAACGAAAATACTCCGAATCCTCCGGCAGCGCCCGGATCGTGATCCGGCCATTGTCGGCGGTGAACTTGATGGCGTTGGAGAGATAGTTGTAGAGGATTTGTTTTAACTTCGCCGGATCGGTGATAACGCGCTCGACCGCCGGCGCGACGTCAATCTCTACGGTTAGACGTCTACTGGCGGTAAGACTCTGAAGGATGTTCCGTACCTCTCCGATCAGCTGCGTGAGTTCGACCGCTTCCGGACTGAAATCCATTCTCCCGGCTTCAATTTTGGCGAGATCGAGGACGTCATTGATGAGTTGAAGCAGGTGCTTGGAGCTGGTGAGGATGTCTCCTAGAAATTCTTTGTGGTCGGAGGAGACCGGGCCGACTTTGGCGTCGTGCATGAGTTGGGCAAAGCCGATGATGGCATTGAGCGGAGTTCTAAGTTCGTGCGACATGCTCGCAAGGAATTCGTTTTTCAATCGGTTGGCGGCTTCGAGGTCATGGGTTTTGATCGCGATCTCTGCTTCCGCCCGCTTGCGTTCGGTGATGTCACGCAGGACGCCGGTGAAGAAAACGCTTTTGTCGGTGCGCCAGGTGGCCAGTGAAAGCTCCAATGGAAACTCGCTGTCGTCCTTTCTGCGCCCGGCCAATTCGACGGTTTTACCGATGACCTTGGATTCTCCCCCGGCCAGGACACGATGGAACCCTTGCCGATGATCCTCGTGGAAGCGCGCAGGCATGAGCAACGTGATCGGCTGTCCGATCATCTCATCAGCGGTGTAGCCGAATAGCTGCAGGGCCGCTTCGTTGAGATAGACGATTTTCCCCTGGGCGTCGGCGGTGACAATGCCATCATTAGCCGTTTCACTGACCGCCCGGAATTGCTCACGGCTATCGCTCAACTCAGCCGTCATGTTCTTGGCCAGCGTGATCGCCCGTTCCCGAGTGTTTACCAATGACCAGGTGATGCCAAAAAGAAGCAGGCTGATCGCAACTCCGCTGGCGGCGACTAGGAGTGGCTCACGGTAATCGGTTGCGGCGTCGAAAGCCGGTAGCGTGATGAACCGTAAGGTCCAGGCATGGCCGCCAAAATTCATGCTCACCGTGCGGCTGAAGGCGGGACGATAGTCTTTGCCGAGGGCAGCGTCGTCAATGCCATCATAGAGCATCGACGCGGGTGTCATTTCAGTGCCGTCATATATCTCAAATCCCATGGTCGGCGAATTCGCTCCCACGACTCCGTGAATGAGATCGTTCACGCGAAATGGACTATAGACAAATCCCAGCAGAGCCGAGCTGCGCTGCGCGAAGGTTGCTAAACTTGAGCCCTCCCGATAGACCGGCAAATACATGAAGAAGCCAGCTTGAGTCTCCTGAGTTACTTCCTGAACGAGCAGGACTTTTGCCGAGAGTGCCAGCAGTCCTGTGTTTCGGGCGCGCTCCATCTCCGCCCGGCGCGCCGGCTCGCTAAACAGGTCGTAGCCGAAAGCACGCCGGTTTCTGCCCTCGAAAGGTTCGATATAGATGATCGAGTGATACTCGGGGCGATCCCCTTCCGGATGGATGACGTAGTCGGGAAAACCCTCGGCGCGTATGTTGGCGAGGTGGGCGGCCTTTTGCGACGGTCTCACCCGCAGCGAAAAGCCCACGCCGAGAATTCCAGGATATCGTTCATTGAGGTTTAGGTTGGTCACATAACGGCGCCATTGCTCCCGCGTCACGATACCTTTGTTGGCGGCGAACAGACCTTGGCCACCGCGCAGGACATCCTCATAGATCAGCAGCCTTTCAAAGATGGCCCGCTCAACCGGCCGAGCTTGACGGCCGAAGCGGGCGCTTGCGTCCTCGAAAACTTGCATCCGAGTATCGTTCCAAACCCAAGCGGTGGCGAGGATGGAGATCGCCAGGATCACCCAGGGGATGACGAAATGACGGTTTGGCCGGATGGGTTCCGTCGTGGAGAAAAGCTCCGGCAGTACTTTAGAGCCGATCATCGGATACTCTTTTATGTTTTGTCATGACCGAAGCGATCGGGATTTCTTGCGAGCGCGTCATCGGCCGGCTTCGATAAAACCTCATGGATCGTCGGCAGGAGTTCCGATCCCAGGCGCTTCTTAGCGATGAAAGCGTCGGCGCCATTTTCCAAAGCCGCGCGCTCATAGTGGCGTTCTGAATGAACCGTCAAGATGATCACCTTCGTCGCGGGGCTGTGAGACTTAATTTGTCTGGTTGCCTCAAAGCCGTTGACTTGCGGCATGGTGATATCCATCAAAACCACGTCCGGATGAAGTTCCCTGGTTGAGCGTATCGCTTGCTCGCCGTTCTCGGCTTCGCCGATCAGCAGGAATTCGGGATCTTGATTCAACAGATCGTGCAACACGCCGCGGAACCCTCGATCATCGTCAACGGCCAGGATGGTCGCGGTCATTGTGGACTCCTTTGCAGCATGCCTTTCCCTTGCTTCCTTTGCTGGTTGCAAGTATGCGGAAAACCGACCCTCGGGAGTATCGGGTGGATACCTTAGATCGAAGGAAAAAATACCCGAGGGCGGTTGGCAGTATGAAATTGGCTGCGCTTCGCGACTCGCAAACACTACCGCCCGAGTTGGCAGCCCCCATGTTAAAAGGAGCCGAAGAGCGCCTTCGAATGCTCACCGCCATGGTCAAAACGACTCAAACCAAAAGCCGCTCAAAACTAAGCACTCAAAACTGCAAACCTTCACGGCAAAACCAGCCCGATCTTGATCGCGTGGCGCACTAGACCGGCGGTTTCGTGAATATTGAGCTTGGCCATCACGTTTCGCCGATGAGACTCCACCGTCTTGACGCTCATGCCGAGTTGCCGAGAGACTTCTTTGTTGGTTTTTCCTTCCGCGATGAGCTGCAGGACCTCTCGTTCCCGTTGCGTCAAGGCGTCCATGGCAACCGAGCCCCTGGCGAGGGCGGCTCTCACCACGCTTTCGGAAATGCTCGGGCTCAAGTAAGTTTCTCCTTGCAGAGCGGACCGGATGGCGTTCACAAGATCCGCCGCAGCCTGGGTCTTTAAAACATAGCCTTTGATGCCGGCGCGCAGCGCTTCGAGAACGTATTGCTCTTCTTTGTACATCGTGAGGAGAATCGTTTTGGTTCGCGGAGAGCCCGTTTGGATTTCACGCGCCGCGTCAATGCCGTTCAGGACGGGCATTGAAAAATCGATCAGCGCAATGTCCGGATGAAATACTTTCGCGAACTCCACGGCATCACGCCCATGGGAAACCTCACCCGCGATTTCGAATCCCTCCTGGAGAAGCAGATTCTTTAATCCCTCGCGGACGATCACATGATCATCAGCCAGCAGCACTCGGCAAGCCATTAAGTTTCTCCTGAGGCAAAGTGATGAATAGTTTTGTTCCCGTGCCCGGAGCGGAAAAAATCTCAAATCGGCCGTTCACCGACTCAACTCGCTCTCGTATTCCGGCTAAGCCCAGGCTATTGGTTCCGGCTCGGCCCGAGATCTCTTTGGGATCGAAGCCTATGCCGTCGTCCTGGACGGAGCACTGAATCAACGCCTCGTCTTCGAGCAGCCGAACCTGGACTCGGTTAGCTTTGGAGTGCCTCACGACATTATTTAACGCTTCCTGCACGACGCGGTAGAGCGTCAACTCCAAAACGGCAGAGAAGCGACCGTTCGTCAGGCATTCTGTCGTAATATGAATGCCGGACCGTTTAGAAGTTTGCGCAGCGAGGAATTCAAGGCCCGGTTGAAGACCCAGATGATCGAGAATCGTCGGATGAAGTTCATGGGAGAGCTCGCGCAAGCGCTCTTCGACCCGGTCGAGCAGGCCCTTGACTTTTTGCACGCGCGCCCGGGCGGAGGCGGGAAGTTCCTTAGCCACTTCATCGAGCGCGATGTAAATAGTCGCCAATAGCTGCCCTGATTCATCGTGCAGCACGCGGGCGATCCTCTCGGCTTCTTCATCCCGAGCGTTGATCAGTCCAGTAACGAGCGTTCGGATCTGGCTCCTATTCGCCAGCAGATCCTGTGTAAGCATCCGGCTTTCCTCGTACAGTTGAGAATTATGAATCGCGATACTCGCCTGCTTGGCCAAGGTCTCCATGAAGCTGATCTCATCGTTGGTGAATTCGTGCTCGTTTTTCGTAAACACCGAAAGAATTCCGGTGACTTCGTTATTGAACATCAGAGGAAGCCCGAGATAGGAGACCAATCCCCGCTGGCGGAAGAAGTCCTTTCGTCTGATCCGATCGTCGGTATGCATATTGGCGACGATGACCGGTTTTTTGGATCTTATGATGATTCGCGCCAGCGCGCCGTAGTTCGCGCGCGAAATACCTTTCCAGGCCTGCTCATCTATGTTTCGGCAGGCCAGCGGTTCGACGGCGCCCGTAGGATTAATGAGTCTGATATGAGCCGCCCCATAGGGTAAAAGGTCATCTATTTTTTGCAGCAAGAGGCGCAGAATGATCGAAAGATCCAGAGTCGACGTTATGGCGAGGTTGATGTCGTGCAGGGCTTTGATTTTTCTTTCGGTTCGCTTGCGTTCAGTAATGTCGCGCGTGATCGAAGCCGCGCCGATAATTTTGCCGCTCTCGTCTATGACTGGAGAAACGGTGATGGATACATGAATCGGTTCGCCGCCCTTGCTTAGTCGGACCGTCTCGTAAGAGTCGATACGGTCGCCTCGATTGATCGTCTCAAAGTTTCGTCTGACGGTTTCAATTTGATCCGGGGGAACCAAGTCTATGATCGGGTGACCGATCATCTCATCGGCACGATAGCCAAACAGCCTTTCTGCGCCTTGGTTCCAGCTCGTGACGATGCCCTCCAGTGTCCGGCCAACAATCGCGTCCTGGGACGATTCCACAATAGCCGCCAATTGAGCGCGCATGCCTTCGGCTTGTCGCGTCTCCGACTCCCGTTGTTGCAGCGCTTCGGCCATCTGGTCGTAAGCGGTGGCGAGTTGACTTAACTCGTTCGGTTGATGCGGCACTCCGGTGCGGGCGGTAAAATCACCGCTCGCGAGTCGCTGGCTCGCTGCGACAAGCGACTTTATGGGGTTCAGAATAAAGAACTTGCTTCCCAGCCAGGCAGTTAGCAGAACCAAAATGGCCAGTGCGCTCACCCATGCAAGATTCTGCCGGCGCAGAGCGAGCACATTCTTATAAGCGGTCTCCGGGGGAATGCCTATAGCCAAGTAGGCCGCTTCGAGGCCGTTTCTTGTGCCGAGCGGCATGAACGCGTAGAGTCGGGTAATTCCATCCAGCCCGTCCATTTCCGCCGTACTTGGTTCTTTGTGGGTCAAGATCGTTTTGGTGAACCCCGCTTCGGGGTAAAGCTTGCCTGACCATCTTTCGGCATCAGGTTCCCTCGCGAGGATAGTCCCGTTCCGATCCATCACCGTAATCACCGAGCCCTCTGGCAGTTGCGCCTGCTCATTGAGGCGATTGAGCCAATCCAGAGATACCGCTGTGCTGATTACGGCGCGGACGTTGCCCGAAGCGTCGAGAATGGGCAAGGCAAAGACAAGGGCAGGCGCTTTAGTTAATTTGCCGATCAAGTAATCGCTGGATACGAATCCTCGGCTCTCCAGCGCGTCCCTGAACCACGGCTGATCGGCAAAGTTAATTGTTTCAACCGCAGCCAAGGAGCCGCAGAGCATGTTGCCGTTTGGATCGCTAACTGCGAAATTGCGAAAGCCGGGATATTGCTGAGGAAGACTGGCGAACAGAGCGTTACAAGCCGCAGGCTCTTTCATGATTAGAGGAAGCTTGGACAAGAACACCAGAAGGCCATGCGCGTCCGCGATGAGTTGCTCATGATGATCGGCCGCAAGTCGAACCAACCTCAAAGCTGTCCCCTCAGCCTCCGCCGACGCCATGCGAATTTCTTGGTTGGCGTCGTAGAAGATCAAGACGAACGGAGCAATCAAGGAGAGAAAGACCAGCAGAAGGAGACGGGCTCGAAGACCGAAATAATAGAGGAGTCGTTTCATCAGCTACAAGCTATCCTGACTGCATCAGTCGGCGGCTCGCTGCTTGATCTAAAGTAGATGATTCCGGGCCGACAGGGCGGCTAAGTCCTTGCCTTCCTGGCAATGTCGCGCTCCTGCTGTCGGTAACCGTCAGAAATGCCTTGGCGACTGAGCAACGCCTATGCCATCCTCGATCCGACCACTAACAGCCTGATTTTACAGGCATTCTATAAATTGATCCCCATGGGCTCGACTTAGCGCCCAAGCACAAAAAAGGACAGAAACGGACAATTATTTCTACCGGCATGCGCTACAGCCAACTCGTTTACCCCGGATCCACTGCCGATTTTGCGGAACTGTTCCAAGGGCGGCTTCGAGGCCACTGACGATATCCTGCGCGAGCAGAGTGGGGGGACTCGGGGGGTGCCTGATTCTTCGAGGCTTCCGCCTCTGAGTCACAAGATGTCGAGTTCTAAAAAGGAGTCTGTTTCTAAACGTAGACGTAATTCGTGCGGCGTTACTAAGATTCATAACTAAGAAGATGGCGGCTTGAATCCACCTGTGCTGCTTTGAGTAGGAGAGTGGTCAACGGCTCTGCGAGTCTGTTAAACATCGACCGGTCATCACCAATTCTGTATTTGCAAATTTCCATGTGTGGCGATTGGCAGCGTTGCTTTTCCCAATCCCCATGGCGACTCGCAGAGCCACTGGGTCATCTCCGGTGCGGCTAACGGCCGGCTCATGTAATAGCCTTGAGCCTCCTCACATCCTAACGCCCGTAGCCGGTCCCAGATCTCGCGATTCTCTACCCCCTCGGCGATCACCTTGAGATCGAGATTGTGAGCCAGATCGAGGATCGAGCGCACAATTTGCGCGTCGTCTTCGTCGTTGGTCATGTGGATAACAAAAGACTTGTCAATCTTGACCGCATCCACCGGTAGCCTTTTAAGATACCCGAGGGATGAATAGCCGGTGCCGAAGTCATCGATGGAAAGGGCGACACCCATGCGGCTGATGCGTGTCAGAATGTCGAGGGCGTGCGCCGGCTCCGCCATGATCACGCTCTCCGTGATCTCCAGTTCAAGCTGCTCGGGGGCGATCCCATGCTTTTCCAACAGCTCCTCGATCCGATCAGGGAAACTTCCATCATGCAGAATGCGCGGAGACAGGTTCACGCTCACGGGCACGGCCAACCCTTGTTCAAGCCAGGAGCGGGATTGACGCATGGCTACTTCGAGTCCCCACAGCGTCAACGGCTTGATAAAACCGGTGCGTTCCGCCATTGGGATGAACTGGTCCGGAGGGATTAAACCAAGCTTCGGGTGCTGCCAGCGTGCCAGCGCCTCTACGCCGGTGATAGTTCCGGTGCCGAGATTTATCTTTGGCTGATAGGCCAGGAATAACTGGTTGTTGTCTATCGCGGAGTGCAACTCGGCCATCAGAGCGAGCCGTTCAGGGCTATAGGAGTCACGTTCGGGAGAATAGATGGCATAGCCGCTGGCGGATTCTTTGGCCAGATACATCGCGATATCGGCGCGGCGCATGAGCGCATCTCTATCCTCGCCATGTTTGGGAAAAAAGGCGATGCCGATGCTGGCGCGCGCGTTCATGGTTAATTCCCCGATGAGGAATGGCGGCTCCAGGATCTTCAGGAGTTTGTGGGCAGCAAGGGTGGCGCCCTTCTCGTTTACGCCGGGCAGTAACACGCCAAACTCATCCCCGCCAAGCCGGGCGACGGTGGCGGATTCCCCTAGCGCGCTTCGAAGCCGGGATCCCACCTGTAGCAACAGGAGATCCCCGAGCTGATGGCCCATGGTGTCATTAATCTCCTTGAAGTGATCGAGATCCATGAGCATCAAAGCCAGCGGTCTGTTTTCCTCGCGGTGAGAAGCAACAGCCTGCTCGAGCGATTCGTAGAGCAGATTGCGGTTTGGAAGACTCGTCAGTGGATCGTATTGAGCCAGGTATCGCAATCTCTCCTCAGCGCTCTTGCGCTCTCTTCGTACCTCAACCTCGCGGAGCTCCCTCTCTATGGCAGTGGACAGCCGCTGGAGATTACCCTTCATGACATAATCGTGCGCGCCCGCTTTCATCGCCTCTACCGCCACGTCTTCGCCGACGGTGCCGGAGACGAGAACGAAGGGTAGATCGAGACCGCTCTGTTTTAGCAGCGCTAGCGCAGCAAGACCACTGAAATGCGGCATCGAGTAATCAGAAATGACAATATCCCACGGTTGACCGGCGAGCGCAGCGGCCATGCCCTCGGCTGTCTCGACCCGCGCAAAATCTACGTCAAAACCTCCGCGCCGAAGCCCCCGCAGCAACAACAGGGCGTCGTTCTCAGAGTCGTCGACGATTAACACTCGAAGCCGTTTGCTCATTTACGGCACGTCTCTTCTCGGGGGAGATTCGTTCAAAACGAGCCAATAGAGGCCAAGCTGCCGTACCGCTTCGACGAATTGACCGAAGTCAACCGGTTTCCCGATGTAGCTATTGGCGCCCAGCCGATAGCCGTTGAGGAGGTCTTGTTCCTCTTTTGAAGACGTGAGAATGACAATGGGAAGAAGCTTTGTGCGCTCGTTAGCGCGCAGTCGTTTCAACACCTCTAGACCGTCTACTTTGGGTAGTTTTAGGTCGAGCAGGGTGATCGCCGGCATGACCGTCATGTCTCGGCCACCATAGGTTCCTGTGCCGAACAGATAATCGAGCGCCTCGGCGCCGTCACGGGCTATGACAACTTCGTTCCCGATCTTATTCTTCTTAAGCGCCCGCAGCGTCAACGCCTCGTCGTCGGCATTGTCTTCGACGAGCAAAATGACTTTGTCACCCATCAAAAGCTCTCTCTTTCTTCAGTCAAAAACTCGATTCCCTAAATATCCTTGGCCTGACCCATGCGACCAAGTATTTCTCTGAAAGCTTTCAAGGCTCTCGCTGCCTCTGACGGGTTGCAAATTTCCGCCACATGAGCCGAGCAAAGCCTATGCCGGTCAACAAACCAAAACACTCGACTATTTTAATTGGTTATGAGCAGGTGCGGAGAAATACCCATCGTCAGAAATGACAGGAATGGGCATAACCGTGGCAAAGTGGCTCTTTCGTGTCATTTATCTTTGAATTGGCAACAAGGCTGACAAATGGAGACCTCGTCAGAGACGAGGTGGATGGATGCACCTACGCCCGTTTGCCACCAGATAACAAAATCGAGGATAATGACTCCGGTCGAGAGGCTCCGATGGCAAAGCGAATCCTCATAGTCGAGGACAATGAAGATAACCGTTTTATTCTGGTCCAAATCCTGCGGTTTTCTGGATACGAAACGATAGAGGCAATAAACGGAATCGACGGAGTGGAAAAGGCGCTTGGTGAAAAGCCCGATCTGTCTTTATGGACCTCGGACTTCCCCGCTTGGATGGCGTCGATGCAGCGC
>OCZV010000896.1_pt1 | contig 10672 bp, 7 predicted proteins | sample 1539051 | NCBI WGS metagenome assembly OCZV01 (sample SAMEA3113581, study PRJEB22503) | soil metagenome
GAACCTCACATCCTCGACGAAGTACCGGTGGAACAGGCGGCGGGGTTCGAGAAGGAAACGGAAGAACCACTCAGCGCCCGCCCGCTGCATCCACGCGGGGGCCCGCGGGGTCCGACCGACGTACATGTCGAACGCGCCTCCGATGCACAGGAACACCGGGAGACGGCGTCCCTGCAGCTGAACGCGGTCGATCAAGGCGAACGCCAGCAACTGCTGTTTCGGGTACGAGATGCCGAGGAACACGAATTCGGGCTCCGCCCGGTCAAGCACATCGGCCGCGGCGGCGGCGACGTCGGCGACGGCCACGGGATCGCCGGCGTCGAACTGCGGTGGAACGTAGACGGCGAGCGACGGCAGCTCGGCCCGCAGCGTCGACGCGACATCCTCGCACGACGCGACGATCATCGCAGTCCGGCCCTCGGCCACGATGCGGCGCCACAGCAGCGGGACCAGATCGCTACCCGGCAAGCGCGATCGCAACGGCTGCCTGAGCAGCCGGCTGGCCCAGACAATGGGTTGTCCATCCGGGAGGATGTAGCGAGCGTTCCGAAGACGCTGTGCGACACCGCAGGACTCGAGGTCGCCCAGGCGTACGACGGTGTCCACGTTGGGTGTGAACACGACCGGCTCTCGGTCGTCGCTCGCCTGAGGTCCCAGGAGGCTCTCGACCGTTGCATCGACGTTGACGTCGTCGACGAAGTCGAGGCCGAACAACCGTCGGGTGCCGACGCTGTTGACCCGCCGTGCAGTAACCGTGCTGCCGGTGCTCATCGCCGTGCCGTATCGTCCCGTTCCCAGACGTCCGATGTTCGCCGGTGCCTCCATGCGAGGGCGCGGGCCGAGACGACCACGGTCGCGTAGACGGCGGCGTCGACGAGCTCGGCCGGTCCTCGCCGGGCCAGCCTCAGGAGATCCCGGACCGCGGCTCGGGTGCCGGGCCGTTCGTGGAGGGCGACACCCTTCATCGCACGGTTGCGCCGAAACGTCCGCCGAAACGTCGCCAGCAGCCCGGTCACGGTCGCTGGCGCCACCACCACCACCGGCGCAGTGTTGACCAGCTCGATTTCATTGGCTCGGAACAGTCGATCGACGAAGAGATCATCGGCCAAATGCAGGGGGAACTCGTCGAATCGCCGGCGACCCTCGGCCGAGAGCGCGAACATCCCGGCGCCCCACAGCGAGCCCATCACAGCGGGGATCTCGGCCCTGGCCCGGTAGAACCGGCGAACGACCCACGAGCTAGACGAGGTGTCGAACACGAGTGGCGGCCGTGCCGCCAGGGCACCGGGGCGACTCAGGTGTTCGAGGACCGCGTTGATCGTCGCTCCGCCCACGAGAATGTCCGCGTCCAGATAGACGCGCGGGAAGGCCGTGGCGATCCTGTCGGCGGCTCGAAGCGCACGCTCCTTGGAGGCCGCCTCCAGTTCGATCACGGTGAGGTGATGGCCTCGACAGCGCGCCACCTCGGCAGTGCCGTCGGTGCAGCCGTTGCAAAGGACGACGACCTCGACTCCGGCGCTGAGCGAGTCGAACAGGCAGTCGAGGCCACGCCCGATCACGTTGGCTTCGTTGTGGGCTGGGATGACGACTGAGCCGACAGCCTGCTCCGACGCGGTCGCCCGCAACGGGCGGCGACCCGAACCCCGAACATGACCGACTCGATCGACCCGATCGATCGCCTCGGCGCTGAGAGGGCCGCCTGGGGGCATTCGTCACCTTCCGTTCGCGCGAGCGAGGAGCGCTCGGTGCCGCCGGAGCGCCATGGTGGACAACGACCTTGAAGCCGCGCTGAGGCTCAGCTGAGGCTCATCTGAAGGCAGCAGCGTTGACGGTCGCGTCGACTCGGCGCGTACGAAGGCAAGTGACTCAGATGCTCACGAGCAAGGCGCGCCCCGGCGTCCCCACACAGCGAATAGGGCGTTACCATCGCCGGACGGACGGCGGCGCTCTCTGTGGACGATCATGACCGAACCCTCGCGAAAACAGGCCGAAACGCAGATGGTGGTCGTTACGCCGACCTACGCGCCCGACCTCGACCTGTTCAGCGACCTGCACGAGTCGGTGCTGCGGTGGTTCCCGAGCGATGTACGCCACATGGTCGTCGTCAACGAACCCGATCTGCCTCTGTTTCGTCGGTTCCAAGGACCACGATGCGTCGTCGTGGGTGTCGGTGACGTTCTGCCCCAATCGGTGCGAGCCCTACCGCTGACAAAGCTGTGGGTGAACCTCCATCGGCCGATCCCACCGCTCCGGGGTTGGATCGTCCAACAGCTGGTCAAGCTTGCTGTTGCCGAGCAGGTGGAGGAACGGGTGGTCGTCATGGCCGACTCGGACCTCGTCTTCATTCGACCGATCACACGGGAGACCTTCGTTCGGGGCGGGCTGGTGCGGCTCTACCGCAAGGACGACGGCGTTGACGGTTCGCTGCCTCGTCATCTGCAGTGGCACGCCGCAGCTCGGGAGCTGCTCGGGCTGCCGCCCGCCCCGGCTCCGCCGCTGCCTGACTATGTGAGCTCGTTGAGCACCTGGGATCGCGATGTCGTCAGGAGGACGCTCCGGCGCATCGAGGAGGTCACCGCCCGCAGGTGGCTGGACGCTGTCGGGAAAGAGCTGCATTTTTCCGAGTGGACACTTTACGGAATTTATGCCGACGAGTTCGAGGGGGCCAGGAACGTCAGCGTTTCCGCCGACTCGCTCTGCCACTCGTACTGGGACACCGCCCCACTTACGGTTGAAGGTGCCGCAGCGTTGCTCGCATGTGTGGGCCCCCACGACGTGGCATACATGATCGGGGCAAAGTCGAACACCCCCCTATCAGTGCGACGAGCCGCTCACGCTCAGCGCTACGGCCGCTGACATCGAGTGCGAGGCGGTACTCCGCCCCATTTCGTCTATCGGCTGCGACGCGACGACACCGACGAGCCACTGCGCCGACCCGCTCGACCTGTACACCACCACCGACCGATACCTGCAGCAACGTCGCCTGCGGGATCGCCGCGGCTCCACGACCGGGTGGGCACGACGCCCGCGAGAAGATGTCATCGAACACACGCGCGCCAGCGATCGGCGACGAGCGAGCTCTCCAAGATCCGACGGGAAGCCCCCGTCGACGCACCCCACTCGATGTTTGTGTGCGCTCGACGCGGCGCGTATGCTCGCCCCTGCGGTCCAGGGCACAGGGAGCGACCGCTGATCCAGGGATGGGGTTAAACGACAGCGCAATCGGCAGAACCGTTTGCGGCAGAAAGGCGGGCGGACAGATGACGAGTCCCGGGCGGGTTCTCGTCGTGAGTGGAGACGAATTCCTTGCGGATGCCGTCGTCCACGCACTGCGAAATGACAACCACTCGGTCGAGCGAACGGCGTCGTGGCGGTCAGCCGAGCGGCTGCTTCCTTTAGTCCGGCCGCAGCTGGTGGTGATCGATGCGGAGAGCGAGGGTCTTGACGAGCGACCGGTCGTCGACCGGGTGCGGATCGTCACTGACGTCCCCCTCGTGGTGCTCAGCCCGTCGCCGCAGCTGGAGGACCGGTTGATGGGGCTCCGAGCGGGGGCCGACGAGGTGATGGGCAAGCCTTTCCTGGTGTCCGAGCTCGCCTGCAAGGTCACTGCCCTGATGCGCCGGAACGGGCACCGCCCGGCGGCTATCGAGCTGGGCGACCTGGTGGTCGACGAGGGCGCGCACACCGTCGAGCGCCGTGGCCGCGTCGTCGAGCTGACGGCGGTCGAATTCGGACTCCTCCTGGCGTTCTGTCGTAACCGTGGACTCGTGCTATCGAAGACACAGCTCCTCACCATGGTGTGGGGTTTCGATCACCACAACGTCAACTTGGTGGAGGTCCACGTCTCGGCGTTGCGGCGAAAGCTCGAGGCCGCGGGGCCCCGGATCATCCACACCGTGCGGGGCGCGGGCTATGCGCTGCGCCCTGTCGGCGGGACGGCCAACAACAACGGCAATGGCCGGTGCGAAGGCCGGAACGACCACGTCTACCGCCCACTCCGGCGTCGTTCGCTCGCTCTCGCCTGAGCGCAGGGTGTCGACGCTCAGCACGTCAACGCCTCGCAAGTGCGCAGGACGCAGGCCGTTTCAGGCAGCCCTCAGTACGACTTAAGCCACCCTTCAGACCCAGTGCTGAGACTGTGGCACGAGCCAACCGTGGTGGGCGGATGGGCGGAACCATGAGCGGATGGGCGGGACCATGAGAGGCAACGGTGCCTCGCTGCATGAGCGAGGCGGAGTTCGGTACCTGAAGGAACGGCGACTCGGTCCACGGGTGGCGATGGACGGGGCTCTGGCCCCCGAACTGGAGGTACTTCGCGGCGCCGCCGTCAGACCGGCGAGCTGGGATCTGCACCCGTCGGCGTCGGGTCACGACCCGTCCGCCGTCCGTCGACGGTTGGTCGCCGTCGACGTCGTGTCATTGCTGATCGGCTGGCTGGTGGGCTGGGCCATCGGAGGCGGGGACACCTCCCTCTTGGCCTTGAGCACCGGTATGGGTCTGATCGCCGTCGGAGTCGTGGCAACCGTCATTTGCTTCTCCGCCGTTGGCCTGTACCGACTCCCCGTCAACGGGGTCCGATCCGGAGCCCTGGGCCGGCTGCTGCAGAGCATGACCCTGGCGGCGATGGTCACCATCATCTGGCAGGCGAGCTTGGCTGACGTTGTGCCCGATCTGGTGCTCAGCTCGGTGGCCGCTGCGCTGATAGCCACCGCGATCGCCCGCTACGGCTTCGACGTATGGCTCATCGGGCGACGGGCGCGCGGCGACTTTCGTACCGCGGTCGTCGTCGCCGGGCCGGCCACCGAGACCGCCACCGTCGTGGAATTCCTCGAGCTCAACCCTGAGGCCGGGTTCCGCGTCACCGCCACCGTCGGCGAGCGGCCCACTCGCAACGACGGAGCCATCGACGGTGCGCCGTGGACGGGTGGCCTCGAGCACGCCCTCGACGCCGTGTGGCGCACCGGCGCCTCGGGTGTTCTGCTAGCGGTCAACGGGCTGTCCAGCGACACCGTGAGCCACCTCGTGCCGCGCTTGTCGTCGGCTGGAGTCCCCGTCTACCTCTCTAGCGGGTTGACGGGAGTCTCCGGCACCCGTCTGCAAACGATCTCCCTGGCTCACGAGCCCATCGCCTTGGTGAACCCTCCACGCCACTCGGCCATCCAGGAGTTCGCCAAGCGGACCCTCGACGTCGTGCTGGCGTCGATGCTCCTGGTCATGACGGTGCCGGTCATCGCGGTCGCCGCCATCCTGATCAAGGCGCACGACCGAGGACCGGTGTTCTTCCGGCAGGTCCGCATCGGCCGACGTGGCGAGCCGTTCACGCTCATCAAGCTGCGAACGATGGAGGTCGACGCCGAGGCTCGACTCGCTGACCTCCGGCACCGCAACGAGCGTTACGGCCCGCTGTTCAAGGTGTCCAGCGATCCGAGGATCACGCCCATCGGTGGGTTCCTCCGGTCGACGGCGATCGACGAGCTGCCCCAGCTCTTCAATGTCCTCGCGGGTCGCATGAGCATCGTCGGACCCCGCCCAGCCCTCCCCGCGGAGACGGCCGAGTTCGACGACGAGCTCCAGCGGCGGCACCTCGTCCGACCCGGCGTCACTGGCCTATGGCAGGTCGAGGCCAACCACAAGGCCTCGTTCGAGGAGTACCGCAGGCTCGACCTGTTCTATGTGGACAACTGGTCGGTCGCCATGGACCTCGCTGTGATGATCGACACCGTTCCCGTCATTGGTCGTCGGGCCCTCCGGGCCTTACGGCGACCGGCGCCGTCCGCCCCGGCGCCGGTCGGCTCGGCGGCACCCGTGCCACAACCGATCGAAGTCGGTCCGTGACCGGTCCGACTTCCGGTCCGCGTGCGTTCTGATCCAGTCCTGCGTGGGCCGGGGCCCGAGCCGCGGTGCGTGACCCCGCCGAGACGGGCCGAGATCAGAGTGGCACGGGTGCCGCACATCCCGATGCCGTCTGTCGGCGCTTGAATTCCGAAAGGCAGCAAGCCAATGGCAGATCAAAGCGTTATAGATCTAAACACTAGGATACACGATCGTGTTTTCGACCTCCTTCGGTCGGAACCCCGCGGTCCACTTCTCGACATTGGCGCTGGAGATGGTACTCTCGCTTTACGTCTCCAAGATGATGGTTTTGATGTCAGCGCTGTTGACTTGACAGCAAAGGACTTCAAGGCGGACGGGATCCATATCACATGCGCGGACCTGAATGACGGTATCCCGTTTCCTGACGGTCAATTCGGGGTTGTCATTGCAACCGAGGTAATAGAGCACCTCGAGAACCCTTGGTTCTTCATCCGCGAGCTCTATCGCATCACCGAATCGGGCGGCGTTGTCGTGGTGAGCACACCTAACTTGTCCAACGTATTTACCCGAGGCTGGTACGCACTAACCGGCCGTATGTACAACTTCTTAGACTCCGCGTACCGAGACATCGGCCACATTACTCCGGTCCATCTGTGGAATCTCAAGCGTATGATTCAAGGCAAGTTTGACCTTGAATCCGTCACGGTCAATGCGAGTCCAGTACCAAAGACTCGACTCATGCTACCTACGAGATCTCGCCTCTTCGGCCAATGCATCATAGTGAAGCTGCGGCGCCTCGCTGGTCCATCGACCGCTGTCAGACAAGTATGGATGGATTCGAGGATTGTCCGGACAGACTCGTAATGAATAGCGCACACGCTGCCAGCACGGCACGGCGACCGGACCTTTCCGTGGTCATCGTCAGCTGGAACACCCATGATGAGTTGCGGGCGTGCCTCGCGTCGGTCTTTGCCGGGTTTCGAGGAATCTCCGGCGAGGTGATCGTGGTCGACAATGCCTCGACCGACGGCTCCGCCGAGATGGTGAAAGCCTCGTTCCCCCAGGTACAGCTGGTCTGTACCGCCCAAAATCTGGGGTTCGCCGCCGGCTGCAGCATCGGGCTCGACGTCGCGTGGGGGCGATGCCTGCTCCTGCTGAACCCTGACACGATCGTGGTGGACGACGTCCTGGCCGCAACTGTGCGATACCTCGACGACCATCCCGACGTCGGCGCGTTCGGCTGTCGGGTGCTCAACGCCGACGGCACACTTCAGCTCTCATGCTTCCGCGACCCGTCAGTCCTGAACACCGCCCTCGGGTTGACAGGGTTGGCCAAGCTGCCGTGGCCGCGCTCTTTCGGGCGAGAACGGATGACGCACTGGCTTCGAGATAGCGAGCGTGACGTCGACGTTGTCACCGGGTGCTATCTCGCGACCCGCCGAGAAGTGGTCGACGATGTCGGGCCGCTCGATTCGGGGTACTTTTTCTGTGGTGAGGAAGCGGACTGGTGCCGGCGGATGCGCGCCAAGGGTTGGGCGGTTCGCTTTGCACCGGTCGGTGACATCATCCACCTCGGTGGCGTGGCCGGCCGCAAACTCAGTGAGCGGCGAGACCTGCTCGGGATGGCGGGTCTCGTCCGTTACGCCCATCACCACGACGGGCGGCTGGCCGGCTGGGTGATGTGGGCTCTGCTCTGGCTCCATGCGGCAAGCCGGGCGCTAGCGTTTGGCGTGATCGCACGCGCCGCCGGGAGCGGTGAGGGCCGTCGTGCCGCCAGGACTCGCCGCGATCATCATCGTCGCGTGGTCAGAGGGCACGCAGAGGTGCGGGCTCTCGCTGGACTGCATCCGCCTCGACAGCGAGACAGGGTGAGCCGGCCGGCCGGCGCGAGCATCCGCTGAAGTCGCAGACTTGTGCTCGGCGGGCACGCAGCCGCCTCACTGGCGAACCAGGCGTGCGCGGCACCTGGCCGGCGGCGCTCCCGACCATCATCAGCTTTCCGTCCGTTCAAGGCGTGAGACGCCGTGGCCCTTATGTCACCCGGTAGATGTGAACGGCATTGCCATCGGTGAACGCATCTACGAATTGTCCGTCCCTCACGGTCAGGCTCCGATTCTCGAAGAGCACCTCGACCGCGGAACCAACGGCGATGCTGAAGGTCACCTCGCCGCCAGTTGCTCCTGTCGTGTCGGCGCCGGCGAACACGTACCAGGCGCCGTCCGGGCCACGTTTCGCCATCACCCTGGCTGGTCCCTGTGCGCTGACGTAGCCGTCGGCGACGGGCCTGTTCAACACCGGAGCCAGCTCCCTGATCTGCGAATTGACCTCGGTTACCGCCGGAGTCATCCTCGGGTCGCACCCCGCCCGTAGCACGCTGGCAGTGGGGCACGACCCACCAAAGCTGTGGTTGAAGTAGACGATGCCTCGTGCACCGGCGATGATCGAATGCCAGACCGCCGACCGCATCTGGGGTGCCGTAATCGTCGGGGCCGTATCTTCCGTGAAGGGGTGTCCGACCTCCACGAAGCCCCACACGGGTTGCCGCAGGCCATCAAGCGCGTCGAGGCTACGAATGCGATCCACCGCTCGTCCATACGAGGCGCCCTTGCGGTCGGTGGAGCTGGTGTCAGGATGGGTGAACGCGTAGTCGTCAGCAGAGACGACGTCCTGGAAACCATGGTTGATGAACACCTCAGCCTCCACGTCCGACTCGAAGTGGAGAAGGCCGCGCCCGTAGTTGGCGTAGCGCAAGCTGCCGGGCGGGATCCGCTCATTGAAGTGCTGCATGACGGTGTAGCCACACTGGCCGCCTCGATCCTGTATCGGGACGCAGGTGTTCCAACCGCCGCTTCCGTCCCAATCGTCCCAGCCCGGCCCGTACATGAGGTCCGCCTCGTCGTAGACCAGCCAACCATCTACGGCAGGATGATCTGCTCGGGGGTCACCGGACCATTCGTCCGCTTGGATGAGGAGGTGGGACCCGCTGGTCTCGATCGCGTCGAGCTCTGTCCGGTCTTCGTTAGCTAAACCCACGTACAGGTTCAATCCGAACGACCGATCCAGCGCCACATCCGCCTTGTCTGTGACCGTCTCGAGCCACACACCGAGGGCGAAGAAATTCGGGTCGCTCGGGAACCCGCCCGGATAGGAGCCGTCGGGCGCCCGCAATGTCACGCCCGGCGGCAGCTTGTCTGGAACAGCCGTCGTCGTCGCTGCCGACGCCGTAGTCGGCGCAGTAGCCGTGGTCGATGGTATCTGCGACTGCTCGTTCTCGCTCTCGCAGCTCGCCACGACGAAAGACGCACCGATGGCACAGGCCAGCGATCCAACCACGGCCCGGGGGACGACGCTCATCGGGTCGGGCATGGGACGTGGTGGACCGAGACGTGCCGTTGGCCTGTCACACACTGGTGGAGATGCCCGTGGGCGGGACTCGACACAGGGATCCCGCCCATATCCGTCAGGGAAGTGCCGCGGTCGTCGTGGTCGTTGGTGGCGCGGTTGTCGTCGTCGGTGGCACCGTCGTCGTGGTCGTCGGGGGCACTGTCGTCGTGGTCGTCGGCACGGTTGGAGGCGAGGTGGTCGCGGTCGGGCCGATAGTCGGCGATGGCGTGGGCTGCGCCGCAGGGGACAGGGCGGAGGTGGGCCGCGAGCTGGTCGCCGCCGTGGTGTCACCACTCGAAGGTCGGGTGGTCGTCGCGTCCGGCCCCCATGCCGGGGTCGTCGTGGTCCGGGGTCGCAAAGTGCTGCGCGACGACGTGTCCTTGCTGGTATTCGTCGTCGGGGTCGTTATTGATGTGCTCGTCGGCATGGGTCGCGTAGGGGTGAAGATCGGTGCCACGGCGATGTCGGGCTCATTGGCGCCCCGGTCGATGGTGAAGGGCAACACCGCGAGCACCACGACCGCGATGCCTGCGCCGACGAGAGCGACAACCCGCAGCAAATCGTGGGTATCGGCGCGGTCGTCTCCAGTGGAGCCACCCTCCGGTTGGCCGCGCGGCGAGCTGACCGTGATACCGAGGGGCCCGATGTCAAACGTTGCGAGCCAGTCGAGCTCCTCGTCGGCACTCGGTTCGTGGGTCGCTTGCCCAGCGTCGCCGCCGCGGTCGCTCAGCGGCACCCCAACGAGAGGCGAGACGTCGACCATCCCCCCGAGGGTCGCATCGTCCGGGGACCGATCAGCGGCGGCCGCATCCGAGGTGGCAACCAGTGACGGCTTGCGGGCGGGATCCCATCGCTCGGCTTCGGGCGGTCGTTCGACACTCATTCGGGGCTCGGCGGCTCGCTCCATCATCCACAGAGCCCCCGCCACGCCGAGGCACAGAGGGATGAAGCCGGCGAACATCAGGAAGGAGAAGCCGTCGAAGGTGAACACCGCCACCGCACTCGCCAGGCTGGTGGCGGCCAGCGCTTGCCCGAGGTCGCGGATGGCGGGCTCCCTGCTTCGGTGACGAGCCCCCCGTCCCAGGAGCGCAGTCGCGAGGAGGTAACCGAGCACGACCGACAGCCCGACAAGCCCGATCTCGATGGCCGACAGGAGATACTGATTGTCGAGGACCATGTAGGTGGTCGAGAGGAAGGTCCCCGGACCGCGTCCGAGCCATGGCGACTGTCGTATGTAGTCGCCGACGGCCTCGTAGTCGTTGGTTCGGTAGGTGATGCTCGAATCGGATCGGGCGTGGACGAAAAGGTCGCGAAGGGTGCCGAGGAGCCCAGGCGTCGTGGCATAGATGGCCACCATGAACACCGCCGCCGCCGCCAGTGCGCTCGGCCTGAGCCTCGGGTCCATCCCAACGAAGATGACGACGGCGGCAACCACCGCCGCCAGCACGGCGGAGCGCGACACGGCAACCGGGAT
>OCZV010000897.1_pt1 | contig 10668 bp, 8 predicted proteins | sample 1539051 | NCBI WGS metagenome assembly OCZV01 (sample SAMEA3113581, study PRJEB22503) | soil metagenome
AAGTCCCACGAGCGGCGACTCCCACGCGTCGGCGCGTCCCCCACGGTCGGCAACCGCATCGTGCTTGCCGGCACCGCAGCGGTGGTCGTGGCACTCGCCGTCACCTTCGTGGTCAGGGTCGGCGACCCGGTGGACTGGGTGGGCAACCGCGTCGAGGAGTTCAAGGGCGGCGGGACACCGGATCTCAGCGCGCAGTCCACCCGGTTTGGCTTCAACCTCGAATCCGACCGCTATGACCTCTGGCGGGTCGCGCTCGACGACGCCGGGGATGATCCGTTGCTGGGCGACGGGGGCGGCGGATTCCAATACACGTACCTGCTCAAACGCGAGGTGGTGCTGCAGACGGCGCGTGACGCACACAGCATCGAGCTGGAGGTGCTGTCGGAGCTCGGCGTGCCCGGTCTCGCCCTGCTGCTCTGCGCTCTCGGCGGCGCCGCCGTCGGCGCCTTTCGCGCCAGACGCCTCCGTGCTCCTACGAATGGCGATCCTCCATCGGCGCTGGACGCGCGGGCAGCGAGCCTGGCGGCGATCGCGTTGACCTGCGGCGCGTACTGGCTCGCTCACGCGTCAATCGATTGGTTCTGGGCCTACCCGGCGATCTCGGCCCCGGTGCTCGCGCTGCTCGGGTCGGCCTGCGGGGCGGCCATGCGAACACCGGATCCCGCACGGCGGGGACGGGTTCGTCCCTGGATCATCGCCGGGGCCGTGGTCCTCGCGCTCAGTGTCGTCCCCTTCTTCCTCAGCGAGCGCTATGTCAACGACGCGTACGCCGAATGGCGCTCGGACCTCAACCGGGCGTACGACGATCTCGATCGCGCCCAGACGCTGAACCCGCTCAGCGACACACCTCTGCTGGCCGAGGGGGCGATCGCCGACGCCGCCGGCGATCGCGAACGCGCGCTCGCGGCGTTCCGCGAGGCGGCGGAGGATCGCCCGGAGGAGTGGGCGGCTCACTACCTGCTCGCCGAGCTGCTGGCCGACGAGCGACCGGAGCTGGCCCGCAGCGAGCTAGAGCGCGCCCGCGAGCTGAACCCGCTCAGCGCCGAGGTTCAGGAGCTGGGCCGCGAGCTGAGAGCCGCGCCCCAAGCCGGGTCGGAATAGTCGCTGGCGACGAGATATTTTCGGCAATGCTCCGCGTCCCAGAGCTTGAAATCGGGCATATAGATATCCACCAGCCCGTCCATCCATTGAATGCTTTCGATGCTGTCGTACGCCGATGTGTTATAGACGAGCGGCAGGCGCAAGCCGCGCTCGACTGCGATCACGAGCGCTTCGAGAATTTGCGGCACGACGTGCTCGGGCGTGACGAAGTTGATGTTGTGGCAGCCGATTCGTTGCAGATCGAGCATGATGCGCGCGAGCTCTGCTGCGGTCACTTCCGCACCCTCACCGAATTGGCTGGTCTCGAAGTTCTGGCAGAATACGCAGCGCAGATTACACCAGCCGAAAAAGATGGTGCCCGACCCGTTCCAGCCGCGCAGACAGTCTTCCTCGCCAAAATGCGGAAACGCGCTCGCCACCCGCGCAAGCCGGCCGCTCTTGCACACGCCGATTTTGTTGTTAAATCGGTCAATCTCGCAGTCTCGTGGACAGACGCGACACGACCGCAGCGATTCCACGGCTTGCTCGGCCCGCTTCTGAAGAAGTCCCTCTTCGAACGCTTGCACGTACGCCGGGACAAAATCTTTGCGTGACATAACAAAGCGTCCGTCGCCGTTGAGCTCAAAAGGCGCAGCGTTGCGCGAACGAAGAAAAATGATCATGGGCGAGTCTCGCGATTCGTATTCTGCCAAGATTAAACGCTCAACGCCCAACGCTCAACGCCCAATGCACAATCGGGCGACAACTCCGCTACTTGTCCCGAGCGAAGATCCACGTTGAAGAGCCGCAGTCTAGTTTGTTGCGAAGCAGGTGTCCTCGGCAAGGCACCGAGAACTGCACGCGAGGCATGCGCGCTCCCCAGAATTCCGGTGACGGCACGTGGATGTGAAATTATAGTAGCAGTCGGCTGCGCATTATGGCTGTTAAAACCGAGAAGGAACTGAACGAAACGCAGCGCAGCCATTGGCTCAAATCGGTAGCGGCGATTGAGCTGCGGAATTTTGGTTACGCCATCTCGCTCCTGCAGGGAATTCTCAAACAGGAACCTCAGTTTCTCACGGGCCGTCAGCTGTTGCGCCGCACCGAGGTAACGAAAAGCAAGTCGGCAAAGAAAAGTTTTTTCAATATCTCGACTGCGCCGCTCGCAGTCATGAAAGCGCAAAGAGAAATCAAGAGAGATCCGAAGCACGCGATCGAAATGCTGGAAGGAGTTTTGGAAGAAGAGCCTTACAATCGGCAGGCGAATCTTGCTTTGAAGGAAGCGGCGGTTGCGGCCGGCTGGCCCGAGATTGGAGTGTTCGCTTTGCGGACGTTACTCGAAGAAAATCCCCGTGACGTGAAAGTGCTGCACGAGCTTGGGCGTTTGTATCACGAGCTTGGAGAAAGCGATCGGGAAGTCGAAATTTACAATCAAATCAGCGAGATAAATCCGCTCGATGCGGAGGCGCTTCGGTTGGGCAAAGATGCGTCCGCTCATGCCTCGATGAAGAGCGGCGGATGGACGGAGGCGGAGAGCTATCGCGATCTGATCAAGGATAAGGAGGCGGCGATTTCTCTCGAGCAGCAGAGCCGGATGCGATTGACCGGCGAATCGCTCGATCAACAGATTGCGGAAACTTATGCGCGCCACAAATCGGACCCGACCAATATCGATCTTGCGCGACGCCTGGGCGCACTAAATGAGCAAAAGGAGGATTTCGAGGCAGCGGTTGGCTGGTATCAGTATGCCGCCGATCTGACAAAGGGCGCTGACGCTGGATTAGTCCGAAAAGTTTCCGATTTGAAAATCAAACGCCTCGACCGCGAGATTGCTGTGGACGAAGAATTTCTCTCCACGCACGATGCGAGACATGAGTTGTACGAGAAGAAATCTGAGGGGTTGAAGACCGCGAAAAAGAACCGGGCAGAAATTCTCCTCGTTGATGCGCGCAACCGTGTAGAACGCAATCCGACCGATTTGCAGCTTCGATTTGAGCTTGGCGAGCATCTCGTGAATGCAGAGCATTTTCGCGAGGCGCTGCCTGAGTTGCAGCGCGCGCGACAAAATCCAAACGCGCGTCTGAAAGCGATGAATCTCCTCGGTTGCTGCTATGGTGAACTTGGAATGCTCGATCTGGCGACGAAGGAACTCGAAGAGGCGTCGAAAGAAATTCTATCAATGGACGTTATGAAGAAGGAGATCCTCTACAACCTCGGGCTTGTTTACGAGCGGATGGGTGAACGGGAAAAATCGCTTGCTTGCATGAAGCAGATTTACCAAGCCGACTACGGCTACAAGGATGTCGCAAAGCGCGTGGAAAGCTCGTACAAACAGAATATCTCTCAAGCCTGATCCGCTGAACGCTCTCCGTGTTGACCGGCAGTCGCGAGATTAGGCGCTCGCGCCCAAGCTCAATTCCGACTTTGCCACGTCCAGGCAGACGAGGATTTTCGATTCTTAATTGTCAAAATTTGCCGGGTTTGTTCCGACGGTTTCAACGGAGAAAAAAATATGAAAACCAAACTCATTCTTATTTCACGGTTCACGATCCTCGCTCTCATAGTCGCATCTCTCAGTTTCGCCGGCCTGGCGCAGGGACAAGAAAGTCCCGCAGCCACAACCTCGTCGCTTAGCGCAAAAGACAAGACTTTCATGAAGAAAGCCGCCAAAGGGGGCATGATGGAGGTAGCAATGGGAAAGGTGGCTGAGCAGAATGGTCAAAGCGAGGATGTAAAATCGTTCGGCAAGCGGATGGTCACCGACCACACCAAGGCCAATGACGAGCTCAAGTCGATCGCAGAGAAAAAAGGCGTCAAGTTGCCTAGCAAAGAGCCGAGCGAAAAATGGAGTTCCGATAAAGCTTATATGGATATGATGGTGAAGGATCACGAAAAGGATTTGGCTGAATTTCAGGAGCAGGCCAGCACAGGAACCGATCCCGACGTGAAGAAATTCGCCGAGGACACGGCCAAGATGGTCCAGGAACATCTTGACCTCGCCAAAGAGACTCAAAGCAAGCTGCAATAGGAACACACTGACTGCGCGATAATGCGGCACGCCTGAAAAGACGTGCCGCATTTTCTTTGCTATTTAGAAGTGGATTCCAAAAGCGCCTTGCTTTTGCTCGGTCAAACTTAATCCTCCTGGTGGGATGCGTAAGACCAAAATCATCTGCACGCTCGGCCCGGCTACTCAACAAACCGACGTGTTGCGGCAATTAATCCAGAAAGGGGCAGACGTTTTCCGGCTGAACATGAGCCACGCCGATCACGGGTGGGTGCGTGAAGTTGTCCCGTGCATTCGCGCGCTCGCTCAAGAAGCCCGCCGGTCCGTGGGGATTCTGCTCGATACGCAGGGGCCAGCCATTCGCACAGGAGACTTGGAAGCCCCTCTCCATCTTAAGCAAGACGACATCCTGGAGCTCACGGTTGCCGGCGCCAGGAGCGAAGAGCGCTATTCGGTCGGCGTAAATTACGAAGGGCTGGTTGATGACGTTTCCGTTGGCGACACCATTTTAGTAGATAGTGGCATGATCAGGCTGGTGGTCCTCGAAAAACGGGGAAAGCGGATCCGGTGCAAGGTTATGACGCCCGGAACGGTCGGCTCCCGGCGTCACATTAATCTGCCCGGTGTGCATGTGAATCTGCCGCCGCTCACGAAAAAGGATATTTCTGACATTTCACTCGGCGTAGAGCTCGGAGTCGATTTTGTCGCCCTGAGTTTTGTGCGCCAGAAGAGCGATCTGGAGCAATTGCGCAACGTCCTTGTCGAAAAAAAGAGCAAAGCCCTGGTCATCGCCAAAATCGAGGATCAACTGGCGGTTCGCGCGATCAACGACATGATCCAAGGCGCAGACGTCATCATGATCGCCCGCGGCGATCTGGGGATCGAATGCCCAATGGAGGAGCTGCCCATCATCCAGCGTCGAATTGTAAAATCCTGTCTTCGGCATGGTAAGCCGGTCATTGTAGCCACGCAGATGCTCGAATCGATGATCACTAATGTGTTGCCCACTCGGGCTGAAATTACCGATGTGGCCAATGCAGTTTTTGAGCAGGCAGATGCGATTATGCTTAGCGGTGAAACAAGTGTGGGGCGTTATCCGATCGAATGCGTCCGGGTGTTGAGCCGCGTCGCCCTGCGCATTGAGCGCAGCGGAGGGGCCGGTTATGCGGAATCCGCAATTCTCGAGGGCAAGCGGCAAAAAACAGTTGCTTCCGCCGTGTTCCTAGCCAATTCGCTGGCGAATTCAAAGATTATTGTATTCACCCGGCATGGCGCGATGGCGCACAACGTTGCAAAACTTCGTCCGGAAAACGCGCCGATATTTGCTTTTACTCCAAGCGAAGAAGTCTATCGCCAATTGTCAATGTACTGGGGCGTTTATCCAGTGAAAATCGACTTTATCGATGATCCGAACGCGACGATCGAGGCCGCAGTAACGTTTTTGCGCCGAGCCAAGCTGACCGCTCCGGGCGATGAATTAGTGATCATCAGCGATCTACACGTGGGCGAAGAACGGATCGATTCCGTGCAACTTCGGACGACACGATAAGAAAGCTGAGATCGCTTCGCTCTGCAAACCGCAGAGCTGGCGTGTCAGCGCACCACGTCGCTAACAGAGCGCGCCGGCTGTGAAATTAAGCCTCGACCGGCAATTCAACTTCGATTGGGCGTTCCTTCTTGCTCAGCGCGCGGCGAAGTTTTGAAAGCGCGATGTTCTGCAACTGCCGAATGCGCTCTCGAGTAACGCCGAATTTCTTGCCCACTTCCTCGAGCGTTTTCGGTTTGCCACCGTCAAGCCCGAATCGCTGGAAAATGATCTTCTTCTCCCGGTCGTCCAGCACATCAAGCAAACCGCCGACCTCATTCCGCAGATTCTTGTCGCGCAATAGCTCGAACGGGGTCTGAGCTTCCTCGTCTCCGACAATCTCGCCGAACTCAGTGGAATCATCGTCGCTAATCGGCGCATCGAGCGAAGCCGGACGAATCGACACAGTCTTCAGCTGCGAGACTTTTCCGCTGGCAATCCCGATCTCGTCGCCAAGCTCCTCATCTGTCGGTTCGCGACCAAGTTCCTCGCTCATTTGGAGCGAAACCCGGCGCATCTTGGAAATCTTGTCCACCAGATGCACGGGCAGGCGGATCGTCTTGCTCTGGTTCGCCAGCGCTCGCTTGATGGACTGCTTGATCCACCATGCGGCGTACGTGCTGAGCTTCCCGCCTTTCGCCGGATCAAAACGTTCAACCGCCTTCATCAGGCCGATATTTCCTTCCGAGATCAGGTCAAGAAGTGGCAGCCCCAGATTCGCGTAATCGTGGGCGATCTTGACGACGAGGCGTAAATTCGAGCGAATCATCAGCGCTCGCGCGTCGCGATCGCCTTTCTTGATCTTCGCGGCCAGTTCGATCTCCTGATCCGGCGTCAAGAGCGGGATTTGCCCGATCTCGCGGAGGTAAATCTTAATTCCGCTATCACTATCTTCAGCAGCCATATAACTCTTTTTCATTAATTACCAGGGGGGTGGGAATCGACAGTTTGCCCCAAATAAAGTTCGTTTGGGCCTTGTCGATCACGCGTTGTAGCATTTCCAAAAGTATTTAACAAGGTTAAATATTCTGATTTCTGACAGTCCCCGGACAGCTCTTGTTCAATCTTTTTCCGCCTTTTGCAGGCCGGCCATTTAGGCGATGTTGTCCGAGAGAAATCGCCCAATAAATTAGACAAACTTTACGAACGGAAGTTGCATCTGCCATAGCGTGCATTTGCCGCTTTTCCGCTCTGTGATTTTCTGCGACCCTGCCACCGCGATGCTGGCCAAAATCTACTCCGCGGCGGTTTACGGCGTGGATGCGTACGAAGTGGAGATTGAAGTGAACGGCGCGGGCGGCGATCCGAATATTGTCATCGTTGGCTTGCCAGATGCCGCCGTGAAAGAGAGCCGCGACCGCGTGACCACGGCTATTGCAAATAGCGGCTATTACTGGCCGCGCGGCCGCACCACGATCAATCTTGCCCCCGCCGATATCAAGAAGGAGGGACCAAGCTTCGACTTACCGATTGCGCTTGGGATGATCGCGGTGACCGAGGGATTGGACAGTTCGCCCTTCGAAAATTTCAGCTTCGTGGGTGAACTCGCTTTGGATGGCACCGTGCGGGCAGTGAAAGGTGTGCTCCCAGTCGCTTTGGAAGCACGACGCCGGGGCAGGCGCGCACTCTTCGTCCCCGAAGCCAATGCGCTCGAAGCCGCCATGGTCGATAAGATCGACATCTATGGCGTGCAAAATTTGCGGCAGACATTCGCTTTTTTGCGCGGCGAAATTGCGCTTCTGCCGACCCGCGCTGATCTGACCAAATTTTTTGCCACGCATCAAATTTACGATGTTGATTTCAGCGACGTGAAGGGCCAGGGCCACGTAAAACGGGCCATCGAAGTGGCCGTCGCCGGCGGCCACAACGTGCTGATGATTGGTCCCCCTGGGTCGGGCAAATCGATGCTGGCCAAACGCATTCCGACTATTATCCCGCCGCTCTCGCTCGAAGAAGCGATTGAGACGACAAAAATTCACAGCATCGCAGGCTTGCTCGACTCCGAAAAATCCTTCGTCTCCACGCGACCCTTCCGCGATCCGCATCACACTATTAGCGACATCGGCTTGCTTGGCGGCGGCACGTTTCCCAATCCCGGCGAAGTCAGCATCGCGCACAACGGGGTCCTCTTTCTCGATGAGTTGCCTGAGTTCAAACGATCGGCGCTGGAAGTAATGCGCCAGCCGCTCGAGGACGGGAAGGTGACCGTTTCGCGCGCGGCGGGAAGCGTGACTTTTCCTTCTGAGTTCATGCTGGTCGCGGCGATGAATCCCTGCCCGTGTGGATACTTCGGCGATTTAAAGCGCGAATGCCGTTGTGGTCCTGTTCAAGTGCAGCGCTATCGCCAGCGAATCTCCGGCCCATTGCTCGATCGAATCGATCTGCACATCGAAGTGCCGGCCGTCGAATATCGAGACGTCGCCAGCGAGCGCGCGGAAGAAAGTTCGACTGCGATTCGCGGCCGGATCATGCAAACGCGTGAACGCCAGCGAGAGCGTTTTCAGAATGACTCGAAAGTAACCTGCAACGCGCGCATGGCCACGCGACATCTCAAACAACATTGCAAGCTCAGCCAGGATTCGCAGGATCTGATTCGTGTAGCGATGAATGAACTAAATCTGAGCGCCCGCGCTTATGATCGCATCTTGAAAGTCTCACGCACGATTGCCGATCTGGATGAAAAGACCGACATCGCACCCGAGCACGTCAGCGAAGCGATCCAATATCGCACCTTCGATCGCACCTTGTGGGTGTGAGATCGGAGTTGGAATTGGTTGCCCCGAGACTGGTGAGTCCATAGACTTACGCTTATGGATCCCATCGTCCTGATCCACGGCTACTCCGCTGAGAGTAAGCAGACTACGCCCGCAGCGATCCAGAAAATTTACGGCAACTTGCCGCAAGCTTTGCGGGATGCCTACGGCAAGGATGGCGTGATCGAAATCGACCTTAGCCGGTATGTTACTCTGGAGGATGGGTTAACAATCGACGATATTTCCCGCGCTTTCGACCGCGTCCTGAAAGCAGAGTTCGCATCGTTATTACGAGGCAAATTCCACGTCATCATTCACAGCACAGGCGCGCTTGTCGTTCGAAACTGGCTCCGTTTGTTTAGCCCGAAACCCTCGCCGATTGCCAATCTCATCTATCTTGCTGGCGCAAATTTTGGGAGCGGTTGGGGTCACATCGGAAAAGGACAGTTGGCAAAGTGGGCGCGCTTGGTCTTTGAAGGCGGTGCGGAGCGCGGGATGCAAATCCTGGATGCGCTCGAGCTGGGAGCGGAACGCACGCTTGACCTCCATCTGCACTTTGCGCGGCCCGGAAATTTGATGATTGCTGATTACGGAGTGCACGAATCCGTGATCACCGGGACACAGGCGGATGTGAAATGGTTCGCCGCGCCTATTCGTTATGCAAAGGAAGACGGCTCCGATGGAGTGGTGCGGGTTTCCGGCGCCAACGTGAATTTTCATTACATCCGACTCGGACCCACACCGGAAGCGCTGGAGATTTCATGGAACGAAATCAGCACGCAGACCGACCGGCACCTGACGCGCGAAGGCAAGCGCAAGGAATACTACGAACCGAAGGAACTCAGTCATCCTGGCACGGCCGAACGGCCGAGAGTGCCGACGGGAATTCCGTTTCGCTGCGCGCACACTGGTGATGATATGGGGGTCGTAACCGGCTCAAGGCCGCGCGCGCAGGTAATGCGAATGCTCCGGGCCGCGCTTGAGACAACGCCGGAAACCTGGCCGCAATTGGTGGCCCAATTCGATGCCGAAACAGGAAAAACCTACGAGCGCGCGATCAAGGAAGAAGCTCCGGCATGGTGGAAGAAATGGCTGGATGATCCGCGCGCCCAGTACGATCACCACGCCCAATTGATCTTTCGCATCCGGGATCAACACGGCTTTCCCGTCCAACACTACGACATCTTTTTTGACTCGGTGCAGCGATCAATACGCGGCCGTCCAATTCAAACGCTCTTCGAAGACAAGCACGTCAACGGCAAGTCGCCCAACGTGATCACCTTTTACCTCCGCACCGACAAGTTTGTAAATAAAACCGAAGGCTGGAAGTCCACGCTCGAAGAGGTAAAAATCTCCTCGCTGGAAATTTCTGCCGTTGAGCCGGAGACCGGAGACATTCTCTATTTGCCGTGCCGGATCGAGTTGGACGGCGCGCAACTGAGGGAATGGATCCAAGGCCATCACACCACACTTTTCGACGTAGAGCTGCTGCGGCTGCCGTCGCCGAATGTTTTCCGCATGGTCCGGTTCCGCTAGAAGCGCTGAAACTGTCATGTCGAGCCCCGAAAGCTTTCGGGGCTGCTGCGAGATTACTGCTTGCTTTCGTTGGCGAACGAAATTCCGCAAAGAAACAAATTGTGAATCCAATTGGGGTGCGGGGCGCATCTCACAGGAAACAACAAACATCGGAAACCATGAAACCAACAATATTAACAACCTGTAACAACAGCCGCCGCGGCTCGCTCGATCCCGCAATGCCCACCCGTCAGATGCCCCTGATTACCAACTACAACTATCACTCGGCCACATTCGAGAGTTTCCGCGCAAATTGTGGACGGAGGTCGGTCCGCTCGTTTTGGAACATTACCGGCGACTATCTCAAAAACGAGGCACGCCAAGATTTTCTCGGCGAAGCGGCGCTCTTTGCGGTCATTGTCGTCACAGCATTTCTTCCCTTGATCAGCAACGCGCATGCGTTGATGGAATTTGTTCGTGCGATTGGCAACTATTAACCGGCTAAATCTTCGTCTGATATTTGCTGCATCTTTATTGTCGCTTACCAGCTGTGGCTCCGCGACGAACCCCACGGTGGAGGAGACGTTCGAGCAATTCTACAGGATTGAATCGACCGCAGATATTTCAATTAAGAACAGGGACGGACTCGTTCGCCTTTACGGCTCGCTTGCGAACGACATGCGAGTGCAGGCAATCAAGAGAGCCTACACCCGGGACCGATTGAAACA
>OCZV010000898.1_pt1 | contig 10653 bp, 7 predicted proteins | sample 1539051 | NCBI WGS metagenome assembly OCZV01 (sample SAMEA3113581, study PRJEB22503) | soil metagenome
TCGGAGGCGATGCGGCTCGACGCGCCCCAGACGCTAAGGGAAATTCTCCAGCAGCTGGAGAGGACATACTGCGGCTCCGTCGGGGTGGAGTTCATGCACATCGATGACCCAACGGTCAGGCATTGGTTGCAAGAACGGATCGAGCAGTCTCAGAACCGCTCGGAATTCAACCGAGAAGATCAGGTTCGCATCCTTGCGCGACTGATCGACGCCCATACCTTTGAGCAATTTATTCGAAGAAAGTTCCTCGGCGCCAAGAGTTTTTCATTGGAAGGGGCTGAAAGTTTAATTCCGTTGCTCGATTTCGCCGTTGAAAAAGCCGCCGAAGAAGGCATCCAAGAAATCGTCCTGGCGATGGCCCACCGAGGGCGTCTGAACGTGCTCGCCAACATTTTACGCAAGAAGCCGCGCCACATATTTCGCGAATTTACCGATCCATCGGTTGCGCACGCCGACGGCAGCGGCGACGTTAAATACCACTTAGGTCATAGCGACGATTACCAAACTCGAGCGGGCGACAAGATACACCTCTCATTATGCTTCAATCCGAGTCATCTCGAGTTTGTCAATCCGGTAGCCCTGGGACGGATTCGCGCCAAACAGGATCGAGCCGGCGATAACGGACGCGTCCGCGGAATGGTTTTTTTGATTCATGGTGACGCGGCCTTTCCGGGTGAAGGGATCGTGCAGGAAATCCTGAATCTCAGTCGGCTTGAAGGTTATGATGTCGGCGGCACCCTTCATGTCGTGATCAACAATCAGATCGGATTTACGACGGCTCCGAGAGAGGGCCGGTCGTTTACCTATGCGACGGATGTGGTCAAGATGCTGCAAATTCCCATTTTTCACGTGAACGGCGATGACCCCGAAGCCGTCGCTCATGTCGTGCGCCTCGCCCTGGGCTTTCGGGCAAAGTTCAGGCGGGACGCCATCATCGACCTGTACTGCTATCGCCGTTTGGGTCACAACGAAGGGGATGAGCCAACCTTCACCCAACCCAAGCTGTACGAAGCGATCAAGCGGCACAAACCGGTGCACGAGCTTTATCTCGACCGCTTGATTGAACGCAATTCCCTTACCCGTGAAGAAGCAGCGGAATTTGAGGCCCAACGGCTGCAAATTTTGGAGCAAGAACTTTCGCTGCTGCGCAGCGAAACTCATCCCCCCACCGCCGAAGGGTTTCAGGGAGTGTGGGCGGGGTATCAGGGCGGCCTGGAGAGCGAGACTGCCGAAGTTGAGACCGGCGTCGAGCAAAGTCGGCTCTCAGCATTGCTAGACGCACAAACACGGTTGCCGGAGGATTTTCACCCTCACCCCAAGATCCAACGAGCCATGGAGATGCGGCGCAAAATGGCGCGGGGGCAACAACCGTTGGACTGGTCGGCGGCTGAATCACTAGCTTTCGCCAGCTTGGCAAGCGACGGGATTCGAGTTCGTCTCAGCGGGCAGGATAGCGCCCGGGGTACTTTCAGTCACCGCCACGCGGTCCTGCACGATTATCAGACCGGTCGAGAATATTGCCCGTTGCGACACCTAGCTCCTGATCAGGCGCCGGTGGAAATCTATAATAGCCCCCTCTCCGAGGCGGGCGTTCTCGGTTTTGAATATGGGTACAGTCTCGATTGCCCCGATGGATTGATTCTTTGGGAGGCGCAATTCGGAGACTTTTCCAATGCCGCGCAAGTGTTCATCGATCAGTTTATCACCACAGCCGAAGAAAAATGGCGAAGGTTGAGCGGGCTTGTGCTGCTATTGCCACACGGTTTCGAAGGCATGGGGCCCGAACATTCGAGCGCCCGCCTGGAGCGCTTCTTACAGTTAGGTGCCAAGGACAATATTCAAGTCGTCTACCCAACGACCCCGGCGCAATATTTTCACTGCCTCCGCCGCCAGGCTCTGCGCACCTGGCGCAAGCCGCTGGTCATCATGACTCCCAAGAGCCTGCTGCGGCATCCACAGTCCGTATCGACCCTCGAGGATTGCTCACAGGGAAAGTTTTGGCCGATGATTGCCGGCGTTAATGAATCTCACAAGAGAGACGTGGACCGAGTAATACTTTGCAGCGGGAAAGTGTATTACGACCTCGAAAAAAAGCGCCGGGAATTGGAACGTGTGGAAGTTCCAATCATAAGGATCGAGCAACTCTATCCTTTTCCGGAAGAGGCCATCAATACGGCGCTTGCTTTTTATCCCGAAGATGTCCCGCTCATCTGGGTGCAGGAAGAACCCGAAAATATGGGAGCCTGGTGGTACTTGAATCTCAATTTTAGACGCACACTGTTCAAGAACCGGGCCGTGTCCGCCATATCGCGCCGAGCTTCTGCAAGTCCGGCAACCGGCTCGGCAACCCGCCATAGAGAACAGCAGGAGCGTTTGCTGGCAGCGGCCTTCGGGCCGGTGAATGGTGCGTAGGATCCGAGGTAGGTCGATGTTTAGGCCAGGAGATTACCCATGCCCATAGAACTGACGATACCCGAAGTCGGGGAATCCATCTCCGAGGTGCAAATCGGTGAATGGCTCAAAGCCGAAGGGGATTACGTCACGCGGAACGAAGAAGTGGTTGTCATTGAGACGGATAAGGCCACCGTAGAAATACCTGCACCGGAATCGGGCAAAGTCGCCAAGATCCTCAAAAAGAGCGGGGAGACGGCCGCGGTTCATGAGATCATCGGCTATATTGATCCCCAGAATGGCGGTCCGGAGCTTCAAAAAGAGGGCTTTGCCAAGACAACCGATCAGCCGGGCCGAACAAACGTGGAACAAGCAGAAAAGACGCAGGGAAGAAAGGAAGAGACAGCCAGTACAAAAGATGCGGGCGAAAAAGCGGCAGAAGCCGGGCCGAGCGAGAGAAGCACTGCAGCCAACGCAGAACAGCACCCATCAGAAGCAAAGGAATCATCTGAAACTTCGGAAAAAAAACCCGCAACCGAAGAACGATCGCAGGAAAGAGAAGAGCTCAATACGAAAAACACAACTCCGCTCGAACCGGTAATGCCACAGGCAACCGAAACAGAAGGGATTCGAATGCCTCCGCGACACCAGCGATCAGTCCGGCCTGTGCCAAGCGCCGCCGGGGACGCGACGATCGAGCGTGAAAAGGGCGAGCCGGATCCCCACGGGGCGAGTCGGGGATCGCCGACGGCGGAAGCGCGTGAGGAGGAATCCGTACCCATGACCCAGCTCCGGCGCAAAATTGCGGAGCGATTGGTTCAGGCACAGCAAACCGCCGCTCTATTGACCACGTTCAATGAGATCGACATGTCGGCGATCATTAGAATGCGAGAGAAATATCGGGAGGCTTTCAAAGAAAAATACGAAACCAGGCTGGGTTTTATGTCCTTCTTCGTCAAAGCCGCCGTTGAAGGTCTCAAACTCGTACCGGAAATCAACGCTGAAATCCGCGGCGAGAACATTCTCTACCGCAACTACTTTGACATCGGCATTGCGGTGGGCGGAGGTAAAGGCCTGGCGGTTCCCGTACTACGCAATGCCGAGCGGTTGAGCTTTGCCGAGATCGAGCAGGCGATTCACGACTTCGCCCGTCGGGCCGGAGAAAGCAAGCTTAAACCCGGGGAGCTGCAAGGGGGTACCTTTACAATCAGCAACGGCGGCATTTATGGCTCACTGTTATCCACACCGATCATCAATCCACCCCAGAGCGGAATTCTCGGACTGCACGCGATCCAAGATCGTCCGGTCGTGCGGGACAGCGCGGTTGTGATTCGTCCGATGATGTATGTTGCGTTGACCTACGATCACCGCATTATCGATGGTCGCGAAGCCGTCACATTTCTAAAGCACATCAAAGATTTGATCGAAGATCCGGCGAGGATCCTATTGGAGCTGTGACAGGACGGTAATTATGTTCTAGCTTGATTTCCCCTTTTCCTTCGGGCTTTCCTTGGGATCGGTTTGGAAGCTCTTCTTGACTCTGGCCAGAACCCTTCTCGCCCAACCGAATTCGGTCGCCAGCACTGTCAAACCCGCCGGTATAACAATAACGGCTGGTCCGGGCAGGACCAGCATTAAGATACCTATGAGCAAAATGCTCCCGCCAAGAATGGCAATGACGAGTTTGCGCGCCTGCTTATATTCTCGAAAAAAACGGTCAGACACGGGATCCTGCTCAGCTACTGAGAAGCTTTCAACAAAGCCCGCGACGCAACCGGTGCGCCAAATGTTTTCCGGTGCTTATACGATCTTGCAGTCGCATCCTCTGGTGGGTTTAAGCAGACGAAAAACATGCGACTTCCGGTCACATGCGTAAAAACAGCACTCATCAAATGGATTATAGAGACTGAAACGGCAGGATCACGCGAAAAGTTGTTCCTGCGCCGGCTTTGCTTGCATATTCGATCGAGCCGTTGTGGGCTAAAATAATTTGGCGCACGATGACCAGCCCTAGCCCTGTCCCGTCCGATTTTGTTGAGCTAAAGAGCTCGAATATATCCAGACCCGGGCGGACTCCTTCGCCGGTGTCGACGATCTCAACGGTGACGCCCTCCTCGGAGGGATACGCCCTTGTGGTCAGCGTTCCGCCTTGGGGCATGGCTTCGCAAGCGTTCTTGATCAAATTGATAAACGCTTGCTTAAGCTTGTCGGCGTCGCCGTGGACGTGAGGCAGGTCGGCAGCATACTGCTCCACTATTCTGATTTTCTGCTTCAGAGACCCCGGCATCACCAACGACGTGAGTTCGCGCATGAGCCGCACGAGCTCGACAGGCTGAATGTTGAGGCGTTGCGGATGCGAAATGGCCTGAAAATCCGCGAGCAGAGATTGCAGCCGGCCGATCTCATTTTTGAGATCCTGAACCGTATCAATCATTATCTCTTTGCTAGGTGGAGAATCGTTTCGCAGTGAGCGTTCCAGGAGTTGTACAGTGGTGGACATACCGTTGAGAGGGTTCTTAATCTCATGCGCCAACATTGCCGTAGCGGTTCCTACGGCTGCCATATGTTCCTTATCTTTAAGCCTTTCCCGTATTTTCCTCTGCTCGGTATCATCACGCAAAAGAAGCATATAGCCGTTTAAAGCGGTCCGATCGCGCAATGCAAACACTTCCACCCGCGCGTAGAAAGGCGATCCATCTCGACGGAGCAAACATTCATAATCCCTAAAGCTGTCCTGAATTTTCGCTCGCTCAAGTATTTCTTTCCATTTTTCTTCTTGTTTTTGTTCGGCTCGATAAAAGTTGGATAGATGCGTTCCCTCAACTTCGCTCGATGGATAGCCCAAAACGCGTTCCGTTTCCTTATTCCAGTGAAGAACCTGACCTTCAGAGCTGAGGATTATAATCGCGTAGTTGCTCAAGTTGCGCAGCAGGACGTCCAAAAGTTGTTCTGTTTGCCTCTGTTCGCTTTCACTTTTTTCGAGCTCATTGGCCTTGGATGCCGGTTGCGATGCAGCTTCCGTGACGCGCCTCGCCAAGCGTTGATTGAGTCGATGGGTCCGTTGTTCGATTTCTTTCCGATCGGTGACGTCGCGAACAACTAGGGTCGCGTAACATTCCCGATCTGTTCTGAGCAGCGTAGCGGTTGCCTCGCCGATGAATCGTGAAGCGTCGCTACGGCGGTATTCCCATTCTCCTCGCCAAGAGCCCTTTGCCTCAATTTCAGGAATGGCGATGCTATAGTAGCGATCCGCCGACGGTTGGTCAGCAAAAAGCTTTTCCGCCATCTGCTGCATCATTTCGTCGGCCCGATACTTGAACAATGCTTCCGCGCCCTTGTTCCAGTACACTACGCAGCGGGAGGCGATTTCAATTACGAAAACGGCTTCCACTAGGCCGTTGTACAGAGCGACTAAGAATTTCTCATCGAAGGGCGCCGGGCCACGTCTACCGGGTAGTAAGCTTTGCGCTTCTTCCTGATTCACGGCGAATTACGTCTCCAGTCACGTCTCTTGAAGCGGCCGAGGAGAAGAAGCGAGCATGGATCTTACTTAGCGCCTTGCATGCGGCACAGATCCAGTCCGCTGGGATCATTAACCGTCGCTTCTCAAGCCATTATAGCGCGCTTTTTTACGTAGCCAACGGGCGGTCCCGCGAAATGGCTTCGTCGCTTGTATTGACAATGCTTTGACAGACCTGTTAACAAGGGCAGTGTTCAATCGTACAAGTAAGTCCGAACTTCGGCGATAACGCAGAACCGAGGCCATAAAACTAAATCAGGAGGTGTCCAGTGATAACTGCCAGCGAACTTAACGGAGTGCTAGGAATGATGCCCGCCTTTGCCACCCCTGACGCTGTCGATATCCGAGCGACCGAAACCATTGCAGTCGACAATCTAAGAGAAGCTGTGGACAAAATTATCAAAGACGGCGTCAACAACATCGCTACCACGGGAACCTACGGGGAATGTTACAACTTACTTTTTGACGAATTCAAAACGCTCGCCGTAGCGACCGTTGAAGCGGTGAAGAAACGTGTGCCCCTTTTCATCGGTTGCACGAGTCCTAATCCCCGCGAGGTCATACAGAAGATGAACTTTGTCAAGCAGCTCGATGCGGATGGTGTTCTACTCGGAGTCCCTTATTATGAGACGCTTCATGTCCAAGACGCAATCAATTTTTACCACGACATCGCCGACCTTTTCCCGAATCTGAATATTATCATTTACCACAATCCTGAAAATCACAAATTTACGATTCCGGTTTCGGCCTTTAAGGAACTGGTGAAGAAACCTAATATCATTGGCATGAAGGATAGCCATCGAACCACTCAGGCCTTCATGAATTTGCAAAAGATCGTCAACGGAAAGATCAGTGTCTTTGTCAACCAGACGCAGCTGTACCCCTACTTCAAACTGGGGGCGGTCGGCTGCTGGTCGACGGAAGTCTGGATGGGGCCTTGGCCGGTGCTTTATCTACTGGAAATGGTCAGACGGAGTGAAGATCAAAAGGCCATCGAAGTAATCGACGACCTCATCGGTGACGGCAGTGGCGGTAGGCCTGTGCCGGGCGCAGGCAATAAGCGGCCGGCGGAGTTCGCGGACTATTGCCAGGTCGGCCCCACACGCGTGCCATTCGTGACCTTTCCCGAGGTGGAATTGGCCAAGGCGAAACGGCGCGCGGAACACTGGATGAAACTGAATAGTAAATATCGCCCGCTCACAGAGGCTCTGCGAGCTAAGTCGGCAGCATAATCTGTTGCCACGGACTAATCAGCCTGTGAAACCCCCCGGTAACCCGGGGGGTTTTTTTTGGTCTTTGGATTCGCTTTTTACATTTCTTGATAAAAAATCTTAGGACCTCTATCATAGTACTCATTCTTTGGGAGGTTTGATGAGTTACTATGCGGATCCATGGTTGCGGGAAGCTCGTGATAGAGTGAGCTCCGGTCCGAGTCAGGCATTGGAGCGCGGCTTAAGCGCTGCAGAGTTTGATAGGTTGGCCGATGCGGTGGAAAAAGCTATCAAGGCGGCTCTGATTGAGAATCATGGGAGTATTCCCCAGGAACACAACCACAAGAAACTTGTCGCTCTCTGCCAATCGACGGGCGTCTGGGACATCCTCCCACCCGCCCTCAAAAACCTGGTTCAAGAGGTGGAATCTTACCGGCTGACGAATACTGCCGAGTTCCAGGTGCTCACCGCTAGGCCCTCCTCTTCGGACCAAATGCAAAGATACTTCTCGGTCGCTCGCCGGTTGATTGACTATATGGAATATCATGTGATCGGCAACGACTCGGTCCTGAAGCGACTCAAGGTCGTATAAAAAGTTTGAGCAATCGGCGATTTGTCAAGAATCGGCCGTCCCCAATCCAGTTCTATGCGCTTCCGCGCCCAATCCTTTTGGGCCCTTTTTGGGCGTGGTTTAGCGGGTCTGAACGGCGCCGAATGCGAAAATTGTGCGGCGGGACTGAAACGGGTGACGCTGCATGCGCCCGAGCGTCAATCAATAACGATCTAATATCAATGCCGAGGAATATTTAGGCAATCAAAATCAGCAGGATTGGAAGACTAAGAACTTGGAATATCGCTTCATAGAACGCGGCCTATAGCGGCCGCGGTTGCGAACATTCTGTTTCTACGCGCCGAGAAACACAAAGATGGCCGTCGCCATCACAACGGTCGCACAAAGAACGCTGATACCGGCTATCACAATGCCCGGTCGGATGAGAGGCGTGGTGGGAGGCGGAACGTCAGGTATCAGTATCTTTCTCGATTTGAAAAAATATGTCATTACCAAGTGCATGCAGCATCTTCTATGCCACGATGAGACTACTGTGACACTTGGAAAAAATGGTCGTTTAAGGAAATTTTTGGCCCTTGGAGGACTAAATCGATATGGAACGGCCGGAGGAAGCGGGTTTGTTTGTGACAGAAAACTGTCAATATGACATTCGCTTAAAGCGCCTTGACACTAGGTAATCGCGAGGGCCAGTCCGAAAGGGAAGGAAGAATCGCTGCTGGCTATGGTTTCGTACCCGTCTCTGTACGAACATCGGAAGACTTCACCCAGCCGATAAGACCCTTCTGAGTCTTGACCATATACCACTCATTGCCGCCGGCGATTTGGACCATGGGAACCAGGGTTTCGCCTTGAAGAAGTCGGTCCATTTTTTCTGCCTCATCATCTTGACGCGGATAAAGCGCAGCTTCTTTAGCGGCGACGACCAGTCGCAATGGGAGCGACCGCCTCGTTGCATCACCTAGTCCCTGAGAGCCGCCTTTAGCCGGTCCATGGGGCTGCGCACCGCCGAGCGGATTGGCGCCTGGACTGCCTTGCTTCTGGGTGGCGCCTCCCAGGGCTCTGCCGTATTCACCGAATGCTTGTGCCATCACCGCCGTCGGTATCAAAAAGGCGAACAACAATCCAAAGGATAATGGTTTCGTAAGCTTCATCGCGACTCCTCTCACAACAGCCCAGAATCGCGCAAGGATACAATGTTAGTGCTTTCGTAACAAGGACAAAGGGAGCGATGGGGAACTTAATATTACTCTTTGCCTTAAGGACCCTGGTATGAGCGTTGCCTGTTGGAATCCGACCGTCGTTTCCTCTCCGTCAAAATCGGGAAGAATCGCTGAATTGAAGCAAACCCCATGAATTTTGTGGTAATCTATGCTCGCGTTGCCCAATGGAGCCAAGCGGTCAATTCTCGCCCTTCAAGGACGATTGGCTTCACTTTGACGTCACGATTCGTGAAACCACTAAGAGCGCTGCCTGAAAATAGGGAACTCATCACAATGCCGGATCCCGAAAGTCGAAACCACAAGCTAGTTATTCTAATGCCCGTGTATAATGATTGGGCAGCGCTTTCGATCCTGCTTCCCGGTCTGGAGCGGGAACTGAACGCAGATGGATTGAGAGCGGAAATCTTGGTGGTGGACGACGGGTCGACGGCACCTGTGCCGCCAAATTTCGGCCAAAACTCTTTTACAGCCATCGAAAGCGTCGATATTCTTTCACTTCGCCGCAACCTCGGTCACCAGCGTGCTATCGCGGTGGGTTTGTCCTATATAGAAGCGAATCGCCCGTGTCATGCCGTTGTCGTCATGGACTGCGACGGCGAGGACGATCCGCGCGATGTACCCCGCCTGGTCAGGGAATGTCTCGCCAACGAAGGCCAAAAAATCATCTTCGCGGCCCGCACTCGACGCGGAGAAAGCTTGGCGTTTAGATTTTTCTACCGCCTGTATCGGCTGATACATTTCCTATTGACCGGCGTGAAAGTTAGAGTCGGCAACTTTAGCGTGATACCTTGGCCCGTCCTGAATCGTTTAGTGGCGGTTTCCGAGTTATGGAACCATTACGCGGCCGCGGTTCACAAAGCGAGATTGCCGATGATGCTGGTGCCAACCCAGCGAGGGAAGCGCTTGGAGGGCCAGTCGCACATGAACGTTGTCGCTCTCGTCGTGCACGGACTAAGCGCCATGGCGGTTTTCGGCGACCGCATCGGCGTTCGGCTTTTGATCGTCGTATCGGTCGGCATGGTTTTAGCAGGTGGGTCGCTCATTGGCGTTGTCGGCATCCGTCTCTTGACAACTCTCGCTGTCCCTGGTTGGGCCACTTACGTCTCGGGAATACTCCTGGTGATTTTGATCCAGATGCTACTAATAATTCTCGTGTTTGCCTTCGTGATTTTGGCGGCGCGTGATACCGCCAGTTTCATTCCAGGCCGCGACTATCTTTACCTCACTGGCGGAGTACAACAAGTGTATGGCCGCAGCCGATGAAACTCCTTACGTCGGTCACGAACTTGAACTGTTCGCGCTAGCGACCAATTGGAAACGCTATGTCAAGGCGGAAATCGGAAAATATTTGGTCGGCGATGTCCTTGAGATTGGCGCTGGCATCGGCGCCACAACGCTAGCGCTCTATGACGGCACGGTGCGCCGGTGGATATGCCTTGAACCGGATGCAGCCCAGGCAAAACGGCTGCGGGCAGCGGTCACCAAAAGCTGGGGTTTTTGCGCGCCTAGCGTGATCGCGGGATCATTGCGCGCCCTTGCGGACCGGCCATCGTTCGATTGCGTGCTGTACCTCGACGTTATCGAGCACATCCAGGACGACCGTCATCAAATCGAAGCGGCGGCCCGGCTCGTGCGCCCCGGGGGTTATATCGTGGTTTTGTCTCCAGCCCACCAGTGGCTCTTCAGCGAATTCGATAAGAGTGTCGGGCATATTCGCCGCTACAGTAAACGGACTTTGCG
>OCZV010000899.1_pt1 | contig 10646 bp, 8 predicted proteins | sample 1539051 | NCBI WGS metagenome assembly OCZV01 (sample SAMEA3113581, study PRJEB22503) | soil metagenome
CCATCGGCCCGGCGAGGAACACGCCGAGGCAGGCCATCCCGCCCACGAGGGCACTCGCTCGGCCGTACCCGCCGGCGGCCACCGTCCATACGAACAGTCCAGCCACTACCCACGACCCCGCGGTGCCGTATGTCCGACGGAACCGAGGAGCGCCCAGCAACGCCAGTGGGATCGAGACGCCCAGCAAGATTCCCGCCTCCTCCGGATCAGGAAGCGTGTAGAACAGTCCGACCGCGGACATCGCCAGCAGCACGGGCGGCAGCCCGGAGCCGCCCCAGCGACGGTCCAGCCGGGCGATGGCCGGTGCGGATGCGGCCACCGCCGCGACCGCCATCAGAGGGATCCACGCCGGATCGGTGGCCAGCCCGGAGGCCAGGCCCACCAGGAGCGCTCCAAGAGCGTGGAGCGCCCTTCGCACCCAGCGATCGCTTTCCACTTCGCTCCGCCGGCCCGCCGATCCGAGCGCAACGAGGGCCGCCACCAGTCCCGGTGGGAGCGCGGCGACGCTGGTGGCCACGGGGCCGCCGAAACCCCCACTCGCAAGCAGTGCGGCGGAGTAGGCCGCCCCCGTAAGGATCCCGGCCGTGCGCCGTGTCGTCCTCGTCGCCAACGCGGCTGCCGCGAGCGTTGTCGTCCCGACCGCCACGCCGATCCAGAACACGTCGAGCTGGAATGGGAGCGTCGGTAGTGCGGCCGTCAGGGACCCGCGACCTCCCGGTAGATCTCCTCCACGCGTCGGGTGGTCGTCCGGATGTCGAGCTCCGTTCCCTTGCGGAACGCCGCCTCGGCCATAGCATGCCGCCGGGCGGGATCGCCGGCGACCTCCTCGATGGCCGAGGCCAGGGCTGCCGGGTCTCGTGGGAGGACCAGGCGACCCTCCACGCCGTCCGTGACGACGTCCGGAACAGTGCCCACTGGCGTGGCCACGACCGGAAGTCCCATGGCCAGGGCCTCGAGGACCGCCACCGGAACGCCCTCGTATCGGGACGGGAGCACGAACAGGTCACATCCGGCGAGGACGTGCACGGCGTCTTCTCGGTAGCCGAGGAACCGAAACCGGTCTCCCAGCTCAAGCTCCCTGTGAAGCCGACGCAGCGCCTCTTCTTCCTCGCCTCGGCCCACGGCGATAAAGCGCACCGGGACGCCGCGTTCCACGACCCGCTTCGCCGCGGTCAGGAGGGTGGGGTAATCCTTCGGTGGGCGGAGATTCGCTACGGTGCCGGCCAGGACCTCGTTCGGGCCGATACCGAGCGTCAGCCGGGCGCCATCGCGGCCCCCGAGGTGGCGGCGGACGTCTTCCACCAGGACGCCCTGGGTGACCACCTCGACGTGGTTCCGGAACCGCGGGGTCACAGATTCTCGGACCGCTCGGGAGACCGCGATGTGAGCGAAGTCGAGTGGAAACGTGGCAGCGTTGAGTACGCGAGTGGGGATCGGGAAGTCGGACCACACGTTGTGCTCCGTCGACATCGTGCGAGGACGCTCGGCCTCCGGCATCGACTGCACAACCAGCCTGGCCACGCCCGCCACGTAGGGCGAGTGGAAGTGCACGATGTCGAACGACCCTTCGTCCAGGATTCGACGGAGTTTGACCGCCCACGTCAGGTCGTACTCGTTGTCGGCCACCAGCGGATGGACGGGAACACCGGTGGCCGCAAGCTCGTCGACGAGGTCGTCGGCGTGGCGAAGGACATACGCGGCCTGGGACTCGATCGCGTCGGTATCGCGGACGGCAGCGGTCCAGCAGAGGAGACGCTCGATGCCCCCGACGCCGAGTCCCTTCACCAGCCAGAGGACGCGCAGCGGGCGCGAGGGTGCGGTGGTCAAGGACGGCTGAACCGCACGGCGTATCCCGCACGGCCCAGCAGACGCCGGGCGGCCACGACCAGTCCCGCCTCCGCCCCCAGCCGAACGATGTCCCGTGGACGGTAGCCGTGCACGCTGACGCCCCCCCGCGCGTACCGGATCTCCCGCAGGCACGTCCGGAGCCCGGGAGCGGGGAACGAGCCGACCACGTGTGTCGCCGCGCGGCCCATCCGTCGGAGGAGCTCGCCGGGGGCGTCGACGTAGTCGAAGACGCCGAGGGCGACCGCCGCATCGTACTCGTCGACCTCGAGGAGGTCCTCCCACCCTCGCTGCTGGACCTCGACCATCCCATCCGGATGTCGGGCAGCCTCCGCCCGAGCGAGCTCGAGCATATTGGGGGCAGGATCGATCGCCGTCACCCGGATGCCGCTTCTGACCAGGGGCGCGAACAACGGACCGCTGCCGCATCCCACGTCCAGGACGTGCCGGGCTTCGACCGCCTCGGCCTGCTCGACGGCGAAGTTCAGGCGGTCGAACAGGGCGCCTCGGCCCAGCATGCGAGCGACCGGCTCGCTCTGGTAGAAGCGGGCAAAACGCGTGGATCGCCGATGGAAGTACGTTCGGAACTCCGGCACACGGTCATGATGGCACGAGCTCACGGCCGAAGGGGGTGAGGCGCGATCTGCGGGATCTTCGCCACGACTCGGCCTGACCTGTGGGAGCGGCACGTCCCAGAGGTCCTGGCGCTCCTTCGCCACCGCGGCCCGGACGGGGAGGACGTCTGGCGCTCTCCAGACGGGCCCCTGCTGGGCCACACCCGTCTGGCCATCATCGGGCTGACCCCGGAGGCGGACCAGCCGATGCAGTCGGCCGACCGCTCCCTGACCGTCACCTTCAACGGAGAGATCTACAACTACCGCCGGGTCGCCGCGGAGCTGGGGATCGCCCACCCGGTGGCCGATACCCAGGTCCTCGTGGAGTCCCTGTCCCGGTGGGGTGTCCAGGGGTTGCACCGGCTCCGGGGGATGTATGCCTTTCTGGCGTGGGACCAGCGTGAAGGACGGCTGATCGCCGGACGCGACCCGTGGGGGATCAAGCCGCTGTACGTCCTCCGCCACGCCTCGGGCGGCGTGACCCTGTCATCTGAGATCCCGCCGCTCCTGCTTCTCCCTGAGGCTAGGAGGATCGATCCGGTTGGGCTGGCCACATACCTGTCGTTCGGGCACACGGGCCAGACCGTCACGCTCTTCGAGCGGATCCGGAAGGTGGCGCCCGGGGCGGCGTGGGAATGGCGTCGCCACGGCGACGGTCGGTGGGATGCCCGCGCATCGCGGATCGGACCCTTCCCTGTCGAACGTCGGGCAGGGCCGCTGGATCGAAGCCTGGCCGAGGCCATCGACGACTCGGTCGCTGCGCACATGGTCGCCGACGTCGAGGTCGGCGTGTTCCTCAGCGGGGGGACGGACTCCACGCTGATCGCAGCTGCGGCATCACGGCTCACCCCAGATCTCAGAACGTTCACACTGGCCTTCCCCGGATTCCCCGAGATCGATGAGTCGGAGATGGCGGCGGCGAACGCCCGCTTAATGGGGACCCGTCACCGGACGATCCCCGTCGAGTCGGGGGAGATGCGTGAGGCGGCGCGATCCGTACTGGCCGTCCACGGCGAGCCATTCGGTGACGCGGCCGCCTTGCCGTTGACCATCCTCGCCAGGGAGGCGCGGCGGGACGTCAAGGTTGCCCTGACCGGTGAAGGCTCTGACGAGCTGTTCGGCGGATACAGGCGGTACCGCGTCTCCCAGATGCTCGACCACCCACTCCTTCCGGCTCTTCGATGGGCCACGCGGCCCCTAGCCCGGGCCTGGGCGATGGTCCGGGATGACTCTGCGAACGCCCGGGCCATCGAAGCCTTCCTGTGGGGTGGCGGCGTGCGGAGCCATTCGGCGCTCCTCTTGGGAGACCTCAACGCGCTGAGCGGGACGGGCTCCAGCCTGGGAGCGACAGCCGAGGTCCTGGCCCGAACTGATTGGGAGGCCTTGATCGACGGGGGCGGAGAGCTACGGACGGCTCGCGACTTCGACCTTCGCCGGTGGCTCCCAAACATGTACCTGGAGAAGGCCGACCGAGCGACGATGGCCCACAGCCTCGAGGCGCGAGTGCCATACCTCGATCCCATCGTTGCCGCCGTCGCCGAAAGGAGCGTACGTCGTCGCTTCGGCAAGGAGCTCCTGTCCGTCGAGCTCCGTCGACGGCTCCCCGGGGTTCGCCTCCCGGCCCAGAAGAAGGGGCTGTCGGTCGATCTGCGGTCGTTGCTCGAGGAAGACTTTCGGACGTACGCGCAGTTCGAGCTCCTGAGCCACGACTCGCTGCTGCGCAGTCTGCTCGGCTCCCACGACGTCGACGTGCTTCGCCGGCGATGTGCCCGCTCCACCACGTCGCGGTACCGGATGGCCATGCTCGGCTTGTGGGAAGAGCTCTTCGACGGGTCATCGTTCTCGTGACCGACCTCTCGGTGTTCCTTCCGTACGGCCCGGAGGCGGCCAGCGCCCGCATCCGCGTGTTCGGGTGGTTGGAGCACCTCGGCCTACCGGCCTCGATCCATTCCTACGTCGGCCGGGCCAACGCCGGGGCCGGGACCCTGCTCCGGCGACCGGTCTCCACGGCCGAGGCGGAGCGGCGTCTCCGCCTGGCGGCTCGTGGGCGTTACACCCACGTCCTCCTGCACCGCGAGGCGAGCCCTCTGAGCGACGGATCCGTCGAGGAACGGATCCTCCGCTCGGGGAAGTTGTCTGTGTACGACATCGACGACGCCACGCAGTGGGACTGGGGCAACGGCCATCCCGTCCGCCGGATGATTCCGAAGGGCGCCAAGACGATCCGCGCGGCGCACCACGCCGATCGGGTGATCGCGGCCAACAATGAGCTCGCGGAATGGGCTTCCTGCTGGGGGAGGCATGTCGTGGTCATCCCCAGCTGCGTCTCGCCGGAGTCGTACGAGATGAAGCCGACCTACGACCTGTCCGATCCGCCGAGGCTGGGATGGATCGGTTCCCCAGCGACCGAGCATTACCTCCGGTCGATTGCGGACGCGCTCTTGGGGGTTCACCGGCGGACGGGCGCGCGGCTCACCGTAATCAGCAGCGGGCACCGGTCGCTCGGCGCCCTGGATGTGATGGTGGACCGGGTACGGTGGACCCGGTCGGGCGCCGAGTGGATTCTCGCCCGCTGGGACATCGGGATCATGCCCCTGGCCGAGGGCCTGTACGAGCGAGGGAAGGCCGGCTACAAGCTGCTCCAGTATGGAGCCGCCGGCGTCCCAACCGTCGGCAGTCCGGTTGGAGTCAACATGGAGATTCTGTCCGCCATGGGCGCACCAATGCCGCGCAACAATGGCGACTGGCTGGAATGTCTCCTGGATCTGTTCACCGTCGGGGCAGCCCGGCGGCAAGACATCGGCCGGAGAGGCCGTCATGTGGTTGAGGAAGGGTTTTCCTATCGTGCCTGGGCGGAGGCGTGGCGAAAGGCGAGGAAGGGTTTTCCTATCGTGCCTGGGCGGAGGCGTGGCGAAAGGCTGTCCTCCACCGCTCCAGTAGTGAGGGGTCCTCGGTTGCATGACGTTGAACGTACTGTGAGCCGCGTTATCCGGATGCTTGAAGGCTCTTTCGCTTACTCGGCGGAACGCGGGTGTCGCTTCTGCACATTCAGTGAGAGTGTGGAATTCGTGTAATGCGCGTTCTGCACGTCGTGGAATCACTTAGACCAGGAGGCGCCGAGCAAGCCCTAGTGAACATCCTTCCCGTTCTCGCTGATGAGGGCATCGAGTCGGAGGTAGTCGCATTGATGCCGCCACATTCTCTATCGGCAGCCCTTGAGAGTGTTGGAATCACAGTTCATCATCTGAACATGACTCATCGGTGGAATCTCGCCCAAGGGATTCGCCGGTTACTCCGCGTCTGTCGACGGGGGTCGTATGACGTCATTCACTCTCACCTCTTCTTCGCCTCTCTCTACAGTGGCCTGACGAAACCCTTCCTACCTAGAGCGCGCCGAGCTGTTACGTTCCACAATCTAGGATTTGACAGCTACCCAGCGACAACACTCTGGCGGAGAATTCATAGACGGTTGCATTCTCTTGTGGTTCGTCTTGCGATGGATGCTCGCATTGCGGTGAGCGAATCGGTCGCAAAACACTACGAGCGCCATTTGCGAGTAGCAACGGACAGGGTGATTCCTAACTCCGTCCCCGTTGACCGGCTTACTTCAGAAGTAGACGGAAGGCGCGAACTCGTATCCGTGTATGGAGCCGCTGTGGACGACTTCGTAATCGTCTCTCCAGCGCGTTTTGTTCCGGAGAAGGGCCACCGATATCTTCTGGACGCTCTCGAAATTCTGGTGAGGCAGAGGCTCCCTATACATGCCCTTCTTTTCGGTGACGGACCGATCCGTCAGCAGATTGCCGCCCTGGTTCGAAGCAAACGGCTGACTGATACAGTCTCGATACATCCTGCGGTACCGAGACCCCGTCTCCTTGAGGTCATGCGCGTAAGTGACGTCCTTGTGGTTGCTTCGACCCAGGAGGGGTTTCCGTTGACCGTAGGAGAAGCCCTGGCGGTCGGGACACCCGTAGTGGCCACCGCGGTTGGAGGAATCCCCGATCTGGTAGAGCATGAAAGTTCAGGGCTGTTGGTGCCTCCACAGAGTTCGGTTCACCTCGCTAATGCGATATCCGCTCTATTTCGAGATCCCTCTCTCCGAGAACGCATCCGAGCCGGCGGGCGAACGAAGGTCCAGAATTTCGACACGCGGGCAATTGCTCTTCAGCTGGATGGCTTCTATCGGGACCTCGTCGAAGGCTCGTCGGGGCGTTCACAGCGATAGATCTCGCCGTACTCAAGGTCATGTTTTTTCGATCCGCACACGGGCCAAGCGGTTCCACTTGATGCCGAACGACTCGCCGTACGTGCGCTGCGGGACGAACCGGGGGATTCCCCGAATGATGGGGTAGCGCACCCCGATATCGGAGACGAGCTCTCCCTCCTCGATCTCCTCGCCCCCCGTATCACCGACTAGCGTGAGCGGCCCGCCGGTCGGCGGGCCAGCAAGGACGTCAAGCAGGTTGCGACGCATCGGCGGTCGACGGGCCAGCAAGGACGTCAAGCAGGTTGCGACGCATCGGCCTCCTGGGTCGGAGCGATCGGTGGCTCATAGCGAGTTGCCGGACTCGTGGATGTTGGTGCTCACGGCATCCACCTGCAGGACCCGGTCCGCTCCGGCAAACGCGTTGCTCAGCACATTCACCGTGTGAGCGTCCCGGAGCCCGACCCCCGAGTACCGGCTGCAGCCGCCCCACGGTTCGTACTGGACCTGGTTTCCCCGGACGACCATGTCCCGGACCCGCGTGGCGGAGACAGCCTCGCTCAGCGTGAGGAAATGGTTGTCCTCGATCACCCAGCCGCTCCGGTAGTCGCCCTCGGGGGGACCGATGTAGACGGGGGACTCGCAGCTCACCAACGGACCGGTCATACGGTTTCCGGAGATGACGACGTTACCCACGTTCGGAGCGCTTCCGACGCCGCCGTTGGCGAACATCGCGAAGCGATGTGGGCCGAAGACGTTGTTGATGATGGAAATGTTGCGGCCCAAATGCGTATCAACGTCCAGCTCGAGGTCGACCGCCGCCATGTTGACGTCGCCGACGTACGAGTTGGTGAGGAGGAACCCGTCCACCCCGGTGAGGCCCATCCCCATGCGGCCAGCTCGTGCGAAGTGCGAGTCTCGGACCACGATGTTTCGGGCCATCGGTGCCGCGTAGACGTCCGGATGCCGCCAGTCCCACATGGCCTCGACGAAATCGCCGTACACGTCGAAGACCCGGACGTTGTCCAACGTGCCGTCGACCGTGCCCGCGAAGCGGAACCCGTGCTGCCACTCCACCGAGCCGTCGTAGGCGTCCTTATGGATACCTGCGTGCGGGTTGGCGCCGCACACCGTCATGTCGGTGAGGGTGATTCCCCGACCACCCTCGATGCGCCAGTTGTCTCGGTTCGGAGAGCCGCGGGTGAGGGCCTTGAACGTGGAACCGTTCCCGTGGATGGTGAGATCGGTCCGATCCTCGAGCTCAATCGTCTTGTCCTGACCGTAGCAGCCGTTGTGCTTGAACCGGGCCGTCGCGCCATCCGGAACCGTCGCGAGCCAATCCATGATCTCGTCCTCGACGGGCCGGCTGCAGTCCGCTGGGATCGAATCCGGCACGAGGAAGGCAGCCGGCGTCGAATCGGATGGGAGGACTGCCGTGCCCAGGATCACCGCAACCCACAGTCGCCCGCGGCGTGCGCCCGCTCCCACCCCAACATGACCCCACCGTCGGTCGAGGAGGAGCCCGCGGAATGCTGGGCGACCGAGTAAGGCGCGAACCACTGCCCTGGGTTTGCGGGGAGGGAAGGAAGTGACCGTCACGACATGATCCCCATTCAGTCCGGCCACGGGACGATGGACCTCCTTGGGTCGGAGGCTGCCGTTGCTGAGCCCTCGGGCAATCTTCCGAGCGATGTGGGTGAGCTCGGAGCTCTCGCTCAGCTCCGGAAGGCATTCGCCGGACCGAATGGTGCCGATGCCCGACATCAGCTTTGAGCGAGGTGAACTCCTGCGGCCGCGGGCTTCCGCCTCCTGGATGAGGGGCGACAGGGTCGTGACCAGCGCCAGCGCCAGGGTCATGACGGTGGCCGATGTGGATGTCCTTCGCGTTCCGGACACGAAGTGCTCCCCGGATCGGGGCCCCGTTGCCAGAGCCCTTCCAGGGAGCTCTGGTCCTTCGGCAGCTCGGCCGCCTCCGCTCCTCGGGAGCGGTCAGGCCCGGAGCTTTGCGTGCCACCGTTTCCGGCGGGTTGCCCGTTCGGGACCGTCTTCTGTTGTCGCTCATGTGGTATCGGCTCTACCGCCCAAACCCTTGATGCCCGACACGACGAAGGTCAGGCGTAGGCTGGGGCGATGACGTTCGCTCTGGCTGTTGTCCTCGGCGCCGTTGTGAGTCCCATCGCCGGATGGCTCGGGAAGGCGGTCGGTCTGGTCGACCACCCGAGCGGCGAGGACCTCAAGATCCATGGCCGGCCCACATCGCTCACCGGCGGTGTCGCTGTGTTGGCGGCAGCGGCCGTGAGCGCCTGGGCGGTCGGTGAACGCCAGGTACCTGGTCTCTGGCTGGCCGTGCTGATCGCGTTCGTCATCGGGACGATCGACGACCGGAGGCCGCTGGCGCCTGCGGTGCGGGTGACAGGGCTGCTTCTGGCCGGCATCGCGCTCGTGTTCGTTGTCCCGGCGGTGAGAGACGCCGGGCCGACGTGGTGGCTTGCCGCAGCTGCTCTCGTCCTCGTGTGCGCGAACGCCATGAACATCGTCGACGGGCAGGATGGGTTGGCCGGCGGGCTTGGTGCCATCTCCGCGCTCGGGCTGGCCGTGATGCTGACCGACGCTGGCTTGGACGGTTCTGCAATGGCTGCGGTAGCGGTGAGCGGCGCAATGGGGGGGTTCCTAGTTTGGAATCGACCACCCGCTCGGATCTTCCTGGGGAACGGCGGTGCGTACGGGGTGGGAACCCTTCTGGGGGCATTGGGGTGGTCGGTGGCGGCGGTCGGGGGGCTTCGCGGCCTGGTGGCCGCGGGAGCTTGTCTCGGTCCCTTCGCCTTCGAGGTGGTCTTCACGGTGCTCCGCCGGGCCGGGTCGCGCGATGGTCTGGCCACGGGAGACCGTCTCCACTCCTACGACCTGGTGGCCCAGAGGGTCGGTCGGACCGCCTCGACCGCGGTCTTCCTGGTCCTTGGGCTCCTCTCGGCGGGCGTGGGGCTGCTGGTGTGGTTCGTCCCTGAAGCGGGGGTCCCCGTGGCCGGCCTGGGGGCGGTCCTCGCGGCGGTGTGGGGGGTGCTGCTGTGGTCAAAGCGACCCCTGAGGCAGGGGTCCCTGTGGCCGGCCTGGGGGCGGTCCTCGCGACGGTGTGGGGGGTACTGCTGTGGTCCAAGCGACACGTCCCTACGCTGCGTGACGGAGCCGATCTACGTCAGGCGTCTGACCCCGACGCAGAACCGCCCGCCTAGACTGAGGAGCGATGTCCCGAAGTATCCTTATCACCGGCGGTGCCGGTTTCATCGGCTCGAACCTGGTGGCCGCCCTGGTCGCCGATGGGTCGCGCGTCCGCATTCTCGATGACCTGTCGACGGGGTCGATGGCCAACCTGCGCGACGTGGCGGACGACGTGGAGGTGATGGTCGGCGACATCCGCGCTCCGGACCAGGTGCGCCGGGCGATGGATGACGTCGATACCGTCTACCATCTCGCAGCCCTGCCTCGGGTGGCCCGGTCGGTGGCCGACCCGTTCGGGACCCACCTCGTCAACGTGAACGGAACGCTGAACGTCCTTGTGGCCGCCCGTGACTCGGGCGTTCGGCGGGTGATATTCGCGTCCTCCTCCTCGGTCTACGGCGACACCCCGAGCCTCCCCAAGCAAGAGGACATGGCTCCTCGACCGCAGTCTCCGTACGCGGCGTCGAAGCTGGCGGGGGAGGGATACTGCCGGGCCTTCTCGAACGTGTACGGGGTGGAGGCCGTCTCGCTGCGCTTCTTCAACGTGTTCGGGCCGCGGCAAGACCCGACGGCCGAATACGCCGCCGTGATCCCTCGGTTCATCACCCGACTGATTGCCGGCCAGCGGCCTCTGATCTTCGGCGATGGCAAGCAGAGCCGAGACTTCACCTACATCGACAACGTCGTGTCGGGCTGTCTGCTGGCGGCCAAGGCGGGGGCGGCGGCGATCGGCGAATCGATCAACGTGGCGTGTGGGTCCAGGATCA
>OCZV010000900.1_pt1 | contig 10642 bp, 8 predicted proteins | sample 1539051 | NCBI WGS metagenome assembly OCZV01 (sample SAMEA3113581, study PRJEB22503) | soil metagenome
TTTGAACGGCTTCAGCAGGGTCGGTTGGAGATATAGCATCTCTTGTTGAAGGGGAATTCAATACCTTTGCTATAGGAACGGAAATCGTTTCATTTGTTCCCGTGAAGTTTACAGAATGGTATTTACTTATTTGATTGCTATTATCATCGGAGCAGACTAACTTGGCAGTTAATTTGTTCTCACCCACGTTCAAGTGTAATCTTGGATTAAATATTAGGTCCCAAGTTGAAAAATCGTTTGAACCATTCTGTCCTTTAGAGGATGCATCGAGATACGGAGTGTTGCCATTGAGAAGAAGTGACACATTGCAGTTGTTTGTTGCATTGTCCGTGGAAACCCCTTCAACCTTGAAATTATTGATACTCACGGGCACTTCTTGTTCCTTAGCGGGAGACAAAATCTTGACCCCATGGGGATTGTAAAGCTGTGAATAAGAATCACCGGAGCTATAAAATGCGGCTGAAATGAATAGACTCAAGGTAATAAGTGCTACGGTATTGCAGTCTTTCAATTAGCGGACCTTACTAGCAATTTAGAGGGCCGTATAAAAAAACTAAATGTAACCGGATTTTGGCATAGAACAAAAATAACTTGACCATTTTGTGTCTTTGTTTTGAACCTTCAACTTATTGAAGGGCATCCGTAGTGATTAACAGCGAGCAAAGATAAAGAAATGCGTGCGTCCGTGAACTTTTATGCTTTATTAATTATGTTATTGTAGCTTTATTGTAGCTACGCCGAGATGAATCTGTCAGTATACCTTTTCATGTTTTGCAGAACTACTATTCTAGAAATTTCACTCTCATCCATTAGATTGAATCCTGGAAGCATTTTGCAAAGTTTTTCAGAGAACTCCCTAACCTCTTCCATTTCGAGCATATTTTGCCTCTCTAATCGCTGGGTTGACATCCCTACATGCATGTAAGATTTTATCTCGATAAAATGAGGATTTCCTCTAGGAATTAGTCTAGAGAACTGATCGATTGTTTCATTATTAAAATTATGACTCCTAACGAGGGTAATTCTAATTACAGTTCTCGTTTCACACCTAGCGAGAAACTGCAAACTCATCAGCCATCTTTCCCATGCATCAGGATGCCTGGGTCTATTTATCCTAATAAAGCCCAACCTATTCGTAGCGTTTGTAGACAGGTATAGCTGGGTAGGAAGTGAATTTTCTTCCGCTAGTCGCTCTAACATTCGAGGTTCTTGTCCATTAGTGACCAAGAATATCGATTTAGTCGCCGGTAATTTTCTGAGATATCTGATTAATGCAGGTAATTTGGGGTACATGGTGGGTTCTCCTGAGAGTGAGATTGCATAGTGCTGGGGAGATAATGCTTCGTCGAGTCTATTCTTGTCATACTTCTCATGCCCATAAAATCCAGTCAAAAGTCTTCTTCGCTCTTCAATTAGGTTATTGACAATTGCGTCTGGTTCATCTACTAACTCTTCAGGCATCACGAGGGTATCATAAAATTCAGTAGGCCTCCAGCAATAGACACACCGATTCTCGCAGTTTAGCGCTGTTGGAGTCATTTCCATACACCTATGAGTCGAGATTCCGTAAAACTTTCGCTTATAACAATCTCCTTCGTGGGCAAAGGATTTTTTGGTCCAGTGACATAATTCCACTGCCGAGTGGTTATATACGCCATACTTTGCTTTTAGCAATTTAGATCTAGCATTTGTATCGATCCGAATTAGGTTTGTACTGGAGGTGTGGGAAGTGTACTCGCCTGAGCAGCTCATGCTAAGAGCAATCTAGACTAGTCAACCAGATTTAAGTCTTTAAACTGAATACACAGAAAGAGCACGTCAACTACCGTTTTGAGGCTATTATGACAGGAGTGACAGATTGTAGTTGGACTTATTTTGCCATAATTTAGAAGGCGGTCATCGTGTAACGAATTATTTACCGTACGTGAGTATCACGTCTGCTGAATCCCCCAGTGAATTTGGATTCACTGGCCTAAAGATAGAAAAAACAATTTATCATCTTCATAAAGCCTCTACTTAATTATATATAGCACTATAATTTCACATGATATGAAGTGGCCTTCGTAGTATAGCCTGGTCAGTATAGGCGGCTGTGGACTGGATGAACATTCATTCAAGGCAAAGACCGCTTGAGGAGGGTTCAAATCCCTCCGAAGGCCCTTTGTATTAGTTAAGTTTCTGCCCATATTAATGAATAAATTACTTGTCATGCAAATTTTCGAGCAGTGTGGGTTCGATCAATATCCATCCGAAGTTGTGTTCATCGTGAATGTACCTCACTTCTCTTAGTTTAGGGCTTATTTTTTTTCTTTTCAGGGCTAAAATCAATTCAGATCTGATATATGCTCCCCACTTCTGCGAACGTCTACTACCCTCACCTCCTCTTGGCAGAAGTATTCTGAGACTCAAATCGTCCATAGGATCTTTCTTTTCAATAAAGTCTGCCAATTGAGCTACGATATTTGTTATTCCCTGAGAGCTGCTGACGCGAAATGTCCTAGCAACATTCAAACTCCGATAAAAATCAAGCTCCGTTGTCATGGTTGCATATTTTCCAAATGTGAGATCGTAATTAATTCCATCTCACTATTTATTTTGTTCATTTCAGTCTTGAGACACAGTATTCTATTCAAAACGGTATAAGAATAAATACTTTCAAGAATGAAAATAATCCTGCTCTAACGGATAGACGCATAGACAAGTTAAAATTAACCTAACAGCAGTTGCGTTTATGGTCGGCAAATTCTGCAGTTTTCATACTTAATACAAGTATTCTGTAACAAATAAGTGCTTAGCGCTGCCTAATTTTATCGAAGAATATTACGTATAGTCGGGTTCCAAACTATTAGAGGTAAGCTAACTCTGAGCGACAGATGAAGTACGAAGTTCTAATAATGTGCCGGAGGCGGGACTTGAGCCCGCGACCTTTCGATTATGAGTCGAACGCTCTGACCAAGCTGAGCTACCCCGGCACGCTCAGCGTTGCGTTCAGCAATTGATGGCCTGCTCTAATAAAGATATCTCTCTAGGACGTGTGAATCATAATTTAGCTATTCAAAGACTATGACCAAAGAAACTATATTCAACGAACCGTGAAGACAGCCAAGTGTACTAGAGTTGCTCCGCCCAAAGTTAAGAAAGAGTATGTTTAGACAGAGTCAACATCCGCTAAGCTAAGTAAATGTTATTTGACCAGATTATCCCACTGGCTAGACTTCAATGTCCTTGCTAAATACGATAGCTGCTGGATTTATGATACATACTGGCGTGCCTTGTATAGCAGATTCTTCGGCTAAGGTTGTTGCAAGCCGCTCTCTCTCAAAAAGATCGTCTCTTGATATAATCCCAACGACAGATGAATTTGCGCTGACGATGATCTGACGAATAGAGTGATTGTCCATTATCGATAAGGCCTCCTGAACGGTAGATTCAGGATCGACTGCCAGTATAGGACTGGTCATGATTTCTTCAAGCCTTACCTTGGACGGATTCCTCCTTTGAGACAGTACCTTATAAAGGATATCAGTCTTGGTCACAATTCCTATTGCCTCACCCCCCTTGGAAAGCAATACGCACTTTGTCTGTTTTTCCTTCATCAATCTTATGGCAGTATCAGCAGAATCGTTGTAGTCAGCCATTGTCACATTAGAATCCGCGAGTTTTCTCGTAGGGGACATTAGCAAATAGGTCATACTCGAGGGTTCTGCTGAAAATTCGTTCATGTTCTAATATAGGAGATCAAATATTTATACTTGGTGAATGGTATTTAGTAACGCAATAATAACGCCGAGTATTTGAAATTTGACTATTCCAGTTGATGACTCATAATTCTCTCTTGATTGAAAGGTCATTCTCAACTGTTCAAGTTTCAGTGGATTGTATGCACTTTTAATAAAGAGGCAAATCGCAAGCCGTCTAACCCTTAACTAAACTTTCCCCTTGAATTATCGTGGCAGATTTTCGGCTGCCAGTTCCCTCGTGCGCGGGAAGGAATTGTCGCAGCTCTACATTACTACACGTTTCAACCCACCTGAATTTGCGTTGCAAAGTTGCTGTAAAAACTCTCTTCCAATCAAGATCTATATGGTTCATCCATGATTTCATGACCCTCGGATCAATATAGTTTCGAAGTGAAGTCCCTAAATTATAATCGCGAGTCTCCTTTTGCAAACGCAGTGTTATTTGGACCTTTTCTAATCTTTCCATCATTCTCTTTCTTTGTAAGTCTGTCTTCCACTTATGGGAGGCGATGTCCTTTTCAATTTGTCTGATAATTTCTTCTTTTTTTTCTACGGACTTTTGAAACCTTTCAAGAGCTTGCCTACTTGCAGGATTGTTTACATCAATTCCCTTCTTATGATTGCAGGTAACAGCAGCAGCAAGATTTGCCTTTTTAGCCACATATACTTTTTCGATTTCTGATGATTCCTTTTTTACTCTGATTGGAGGATTAGAGAGAGCTTCTTTAACAATTTGAGTCGCAATGTAGGTTCTGAAAACCTTAGCAGTCAAACCCGGAACCCTGTTCTTATCAATGGATCTAAGAAACGAATTTACCTTCGTTGAGGTGATCCCGTCGAAAATTTGTTCACTGGGCTCCTTGTCCTTCATGAATAATTCCATATTCCCAAATAGGGCTTCAGTATCTTGAGAACTTATTTCCAGGCTCTTTTGCCATGGGACGCTGTCTTTTCCGAGAAAATTAAACTCTATACTCTTTATTCCTTGATGAACCGGAAACCGGATATGTTCCACTCTTAATGTCGACGCACCTACAGTGTCCGCCTCGTCCGGGTCTTTTTCATCTCCCACTCGCATCGCGAGCTTACTAATCAGGTAGCACACAGTCGATATCTTCTTCTGGTACAGATCTTGTGAGTTAATCATCTTTCTTACTATCATTTCATGAACTTTGTCGACATGTTTGCCGAGTATGTTAGCCCTATCGTACTTTTCCTTGTCGCTGGCCTGACGTAGCGTGGAAGAATCATGAAGCCACATATACTTTCTTTTGCCAGTCAATTTTTCCATCCATGTAGCAAGCCAGGTGGAGGTATGATCATTAATAATTGCCTTCCAATTTCCTTCAGGTACTTCAGCGTTTTCTCCCATGTTCAGAATTACATCTTGCGGCTGTACCCTGGGTTTCCATCGGCCTCGTAGTGGATGTTGCCCTCTTCCCATGAATAGGCCCGGAGGTTCCACAAGCCAATTAGCTATTTCGACTTTTACGCCATCAACGGTTGCTAAACCATAAATGGAACGAAGCCGTTCTCGTTCAATCTTCTTGGACTGAGATATATGTCTTCTTTCATCTTTGGGTAGATTTCGAATGCGCTCTTTCTCCTCTTGCTTCAGTCTATTTTCTTCATCGACCAGTCGGTAGGCCTCGGACAGATCCAATTCTGAGATTTTATTGACGGATTCGAACTTAGGAGGAAGAACACTTCTGAAATCAATCATGAAATTAGATTGGAATACGCTATCCTTGACGTAATGAGTATCCTTCTTTTTGCACCAGGCATAAATCAACTCTTCTTGGGCAACATTCAACAGAAACTTTTCGCCTAGAATGCTAATAGTGATTCCCCTCGGTTTATATTCTGGCGAAAATGCAATTCCGTTATGTTGCAATGTTTGCCATTTAAGGCGGTCCAAGTTGAATTGCGTTTCCATCTGCTTTCCTAAAGGTTTCTGTATCACTCTTAAACGTTACCGATCCTGGCTTAATTAAAAGGCAATTTGCGCCTGTCTAGATTGATCTTAGGCAATGTGCAAATAAAGGTCAAAGAAGAGAACAGTTAGATTAAAGTATAATCACACCCAACGATCGAATAATGCCAAGAGCTTTTGTATTGCTGAATGCAGAATTAGGATATGAAGGTCCGTTGGCCGAGGAAATGAAAAAACTACCAGGAGTTAAAGAGGCCTATGCGATATATGGAGTATATGATATCATGCTAAAGGTAGAAGCTGATTCCATGGAAGGGTTGAAGGACTTTATTAGCTTAAAAATCAGACGGATGAATGGCGTTAAATCTACGCTTACCATGCTGATCATGGAAAAAGCAAACCCCAGCTAACGCGGATGACTTAAAGAATGCTTATACCTGTACTTGTCAAGTTTAATGAGCTCTTTATAGGAGCCGAAATTATCAGAGTTAACGTGATCGAGTTCAGTCTGAAACTCCTCTTCGGCCCCGGAGTCTACTCGTAATATTTCATATACTGTATTGCGCTGAGCAGGGGTCCTTCCTAGAGCCTTGATTTGTGCCCTAATCTCTCTGGGTCGCATAATTTGACCGTGAACTGAACCAGCGGCTGTAGATATGCTTTCATTGATAAGTGTACCGCCAAAATCATTTGCCCCAGCACACAGAAGAAATTGAGACATTTTTGAGCCTTCCTTTACCCACGAAACCTGTATATTCTTCACATAGTTATGAAGCATCAGCCTAGAAACGGAATACATCTTTATGATGTCCGTTGCTGCTGCCCCTGCTTCCCTCATATTCCTCAAAGTACTGCGGCTGTGCATCGGTGCTTCCTGGTATACGAAGCTAAGAGGAACGAACTCTGTAAAGCCACCAGTTTCCTTCTGAATCTTGCGCAATAAACCGATATGGTTGGCCTTGTGGAAATTGGACTCTACATGTCCGTACATTATTGTTGAAGTGGTTGGAATACCCAAATTGTGCGCTGTCTTTATGACGTCTATCCAATCATTAACTGATATCCGGCCAGGAGATATTAGATCTCTGACCTCTTGATCTAGTATCTCTGCCGATGTTCCCGGGAGACTTCCTACACCAGACTCTTTAAGCCAAGATAAGAAATCCCTAATACTATTGTTGCTCATCTTTGCGCCGTACAATATTTCCTCAGGAGAAAATCCATGAATGTGGATATCCGGTATTTCACGCTTAATCGCTTTACAGATATCAGGATAAAGAGAACCGTCCATATTTGGGGCTAGTCCCGCCTGTATGCAGATCTCGGTGGCACCCAACCGATGTGCTTCCACTGCTCGTCGTACGACTTCCTCGACAGGCAAAAAATATCCTTCTTCCTGTCTGAAATCACGGCTAAATGCGCAAAAGCCACATCTCTTTACACATACATTAGTGAAGTTTACATTTCGGTTGATGACATACGTGACAATGTCTCCACAAGCTCTCCTTCGCAACTCATCTCCAACCGATGTCAATAAGTTCATTTCGATCCCGCTCGTATCGAAAAGTTCTACTGCCTGGTCGACAGTAATTTCCTTTTCGTCAATTGCTAAATTCAAAGCTTCTGAAACAAGAGGGTCAATCGTCTTGAAAATGCTTTCTAAATTCACGCCAAGTATGACTCCTTTACCAACCCGTCGTGATCTGAAAGCGCTTCTACTGAATGACGAACAAGATGAGAAAGATAGGACCGCTCATTTTTTAAAAACTCGGGGTATACAGGCAATCGGGCCTTTAATAGAAATCCTTTGCTCGAAGTCACTCGTTTCACGTGCGCAATAGGTGGCCAGGGCTTATCTGGATTGACATAATCGATAGTCACTGGTGATATTCCACCCCAGTCATTTATACCTACACCAATATAATCTTGAAATGATTCACTTAGGTTTGGCGGGACCTGAATATTCATATTGGGCATTAAAATCCTCGCTATTGCTACTGCTCTCATGAAATATTCCTTAGTTGGGGCTGGATAATCCGACATTGAAGTTCCATATTTCGGCGCAAAATTTTGCATTATTACTTCCTGTATATGACCAAAGGACTCGTGAAGTGATTTAATAATAAGCAATGAGTCAACGATTTCCTCCGGCGTCTCTCCAATGCCTATGAGTAGTCCTGTTGTAGTTGGGATATTTAGCTCCCCACACGAAGTAAGTGATTTTATTCTAACTCTTGGATGTTTGCTTGGTGCCCTTTCATGAGGCATTCCCCGACCCGATAGTCTAACACTCGAGGATTCTAACATCAGTCCCATGCTAGCATTGTTTTCCCTTAGAACGAGTAACTCTTGTTTTGAGAGGCTACCGGCATTTGTGTGAGGCAATAATCCCGTTTTCTTGATGATCATTTCACAGACGTCACTAACGTACTCGGTAAGTGTGGCATACCCCATTTTTCGGAGCCAGTTCCGTACTTCCAGATATCGAATCTCTGGTCTTTCGCCAGTAACGATTAACGCCTCCGTACATCTCAATCGCTTTGCAACCTCTACTATTGCCAAAACCTTGTCTCGGTCAAGCATTGAGATTGTTGTATCCCCAAGTTCCTTTTTGTAGGTACAGTAAGTACACGTATCGCGGCACAGATTTACGAGATTCACAAAGACCTTTCTCGAATAGGTCAAAATTGAAGGCCTAAATTTATCACGTAGATATGAAGAACACTCAATCAATTGTTCTAAAGTAGCATCATAAAATAACGAGAGAGCTTGCTCACCATTAACATCACAAGTAGAATGCTTTATTTCATCCACTAATTCGGATACATGCTCCACACTGTTATCATATCGCATCAAGGCATCGTTATTTGTTACACCTTGACTAATAAACACTATCTTAATTCAATTCTACACGTATGTTCTTCCTTTCCATGCGAATGACTGAGGTTTATTGGCTCTAAACATGGAAATAACCAATGATAATGTTATGACGGCTGCTCCTATCAGTGAGCCAAGAGCCAACTTCTTGCTATTCTTAAGCGATTGGGAAAGGATATGAATAGTTGTCATCATCATAACGCACACAGCAACTAGTGCAGCACCGGCAAGTAACAAGCCTAGATAGCTGGATTCTAAAAGAAGTGTAAAATAAATGCCTGTCGGTAAAGCAATGAACGGAAATACCATTAGGAACGCAATTGCAACTACCATAGGCCCACTCTTCTTACCCTGATCTCTATGCATTGGAACTAGGAGTCGTAAAAGACCGTTCCACAATCCTTGACGGTCCCTTGCCCACAATGCATCAACATAGTCCTCCCCTCTAAACATTTTCATTCTTATTCCTCTTTCTTTTACAAGTGATCCAATAGCCCCATCTTCAATTATTTCAGTGTGTACTTCCTTGTGAGTCCCGATATATTCATATTCACCTCTAATAATGGCAAAGAAACTTCCAAAAAAATACCCTAAGTTGTTTGCGGAATCGTTTACTTTCAGAGGAGAAAACTTGGTCTGTAAAAAGACCGAGAGGAGTGGTAATGTGACGCAAGTTAGAAAATCATCAGCCACTAGCTTCGGAATAGCAGTAATCGCCGAGAGGTCCTCTTGCAACATATGGTTTACTGCTAAAGTAACAGTCTGTTCGGAGTGAACGGTATCTGCATCAGTAAAGATTAGAATGTCTCCCGTCGAGTTTTCATAACCAATAAAGCAAGCCCAATTTTTCCCGACCCAGCCTGCTGGCCTTTGCCCGGCTTCCAATACGCGAAGTCTGTGGTCTGTTGGAGCTACTGACTTCATGGTCAGAAGGGTACTGTCTGTTGAACCATCATCTATAGATATTATTTCGAGATTGCTGTAGTCCTGATCAAGAAGAGTCCGTAAGCATCTGCCTATGTATTTTTCTTCATTCAATGCAGGTACAATTATGCTGACTCGTGGTATAGGCTTAGGGACGAACTTTTTGACCTCTTCAAACTTGGGCGAATACTTCAACGATCTTCGACAATATATTAACAAGTTAATCCAAGTAAGCAGTACGGCGAACATGATAATGTCCAATACATAAAGAGAGATCGAGTCAATCAACTGCATATGTACCAAAATTTCTTTCTTCAAATACACAGCTATTTCCTGACTGATACATTTGCAGAATATGCTTGGGCAGACTTAGACCGTTTCGCATGGCCTTCAAAAGCTTCCCATTAGTCATATTATTAGTTTATAATTGCCTGTTGACACACTAGCCCGAAATTTACTCGCGCCGAGTTAAGAGTAATGAAGGGCATCAAATTAAAAAGACCAAATTCACACAGTCTTATGAACATTTCTAAATCAGGCTCTTTCAATTTCAGAGAATTGTTCCAAAGCGGACTCTAGATTTTCTACTATCTCTTGTGCTATAACTTAAGGTTCAGGCAGGTTTTCTGATTCTCCAAGACTTTCATCTCTAAGCCAGAAAATATCTAAATTCACTTTGTCTCTCGTCTCGTAGATACATGAAACTGTATACACCTCTAAAATAATTTGAGATTTTATCAGTGATCAATAAAATGGTTAACTGTATCTGAAAGGAATACCTCGGGGTTTGACAAGTGGAGATTTCACTATATGTAGATGAATATTGTAAGAGTAATAAAAATTACAAGAACATAAAATTACTGATCAAAAATATTGATGTTGGTATTTATGTTCTAGTTTATTGGTTTCAATTCTTCTGGTAGGCTTGTTTAATTAGTTCTAGAGAATAAGGGGTCCCATTTATCTCTTGTATAGTTATTTCTGTGTCTCCATGAGAGTACATTCGTAGATGTTGGTAAGGCTGTCAATCCGGCTGGAGCCTTCACCACCCCCAAATCTGAATCTTGGCCGCATATCTTTTTTATCGCGTTTATAGGACTAGAATGGGAGTCTATTAAATCTCCGATAGTTATAAGCAGAGATCTACAGATAAGAAAATGCATGCGGC
>OCZV010000901.1_pt1 | contig 10640 bp, 7 predicted proteins | sample 1539051 | NCBI WGS metagenome assembly OCZV01 (sample SAMEA3113581, study PRJEB22503) | soil metagenome
TCTGAGTGGGTATAAGGCCTGTCTTCTGCTCTCTTCTCTTTTTCACCTTCAAATTTGTGTATCCTTTTCCAATGCAGGTCAATTCCATTAATATCGTAAAAATGCCTGATTCCAGATAGGTACGTCGATACTGAAGAAGAGGAACAGTCTTTCTTTCTTAGATGGGTTATAAAATTGCAAATGTCCATCTGGATAAGTTTATGATCTTTTTCCAAAAGTCTGTCGTAAGCATCATCAGGAATTTTCAAAAAGTCCATGAAATTATGAAGTCCAATTTCATAGATTCGTCTGGTTGATGGGCTTCTACATGTTTGAGTAAAGTTATGATATGCTAACGTAGAAACTTCTTGTTGCTGCTGTTTCTGTTCAGCCATTACCATCTTTCTTTACATAGTTTAGATATTTAACGTTCATGTTGGCGAGTGTTATTTAATAATAACGCTTTCTAAGACCCACGAGCTAGGTTGTTATCTCACAAATATACCTATAGTAAAGTCATTGTAAAGTCGGCAAATGCAAAATAAATGGGACTGTCTAGGGGTGCCTTAAATCATATGGCTTGCGAAGAACGAAGTTATATGCTTATATAACCTATGTTACGCTATAGCAAGAGTCGTGACTGAGAAAGGTCGGATGCCACTTGTTATGTATAGATTACTTAAATTATCAATGTTTATAGTTCTGTTAGTAGGCGCTTCAGCAATTCTAGCAACGGATGGAGGATTTCAGACATACGTGCAGGCACAAACACCTCCTACTGAACACAATCAAAGAGAGTTCACAGACGAACCTGGTGATCCCGACATCTATGATCCCAATTTGCATGCAGAATTGGTGGTTGACTTGGGCCCTGCTAGTTTACCTACCACCATGGCTTTCCTGGGTCCGAATGATTTTCTAGTGTTAGAAAAAGAGAAAGGAACGGTCCAGAGAGTAGTTAACGGCAAAGTTCTCCCCGAACCCGTGCTCGATGTCAACGTTGCTGGGTTTATAGAGAGATGTATGTGTGGAATTGCCATATCGGATAATGTCCCGGGACACACATACGTTTTCCTGTATTATACTGAAGCCCCAACAGCAGACAGAGATGACATGACAGCAGATCCCAAGGCTCCATTAGGCAACCGCTTGTACAGATATGAACTGGTTGACAACAAGCTTGTAAATCCCAAAATGCTTTTGGATATACCAGCAGACCCTGGTCCACGACATAATGGGGGTGATGTTCTGATTGGACCGGACGGTAACCTGTATATATCTGTAGGCGATGTTGACGGAACTTATCAAGGCGACCAATGGCAAACTCCTGCTCAGAATTATCAGGTAGGCTCAGAAGCTGATGGAAGAAGTGGCATTCTAAGGATGACTCAGGATGGCCTTCCTGTGCCTAACGGGGGAATTTTAAGTAATGAGGATCCCCTTAATCTGTATTATGCCTATGGTATTCGAAATACTTTTGGTATGGATTTTGACCCCGTAGCTGGAAATTTATGGGCCACTGAAAATGGTCCAGGGGAAGAAGACGAAATAAATCTCGTATTGCCTGGATTCAACAGCGGATGGCAGGAAGTTATGGGTTTAACTGCTACGGAAGATGGATTCGATCCGGCGGATATAGTTGACTTCGACGGGACTGGAGTGTATAGAGATCCAGAGCTTGTGTGGATGAACACGGCTGGTCTCACAGCATTAAAATTCCTACACTCCGATAAGTTAGGACCTCAATATCAAAATGACATGTTCGTTGGAGATGTCCACAACGGACGGTTGTATCGGTTGGACCTGAATCAGGAAAGGAATGGTTTAATACTTCCTGAGGCTCTCGCTAATAAGATAATACAGACTCCTGCCTCTCCAGGGCTTGAGAATATTATTTTTGGACAGGGATTTGCTGGGATCACAGATGTTGAGGTCGGGCCTGATGGTTATCTGTATGTTGTATCCATTGGCCAAGGCAAAATATTTAGGATAGTCCCTGGTGCGCCTCAGACTCCCCCAGCACCTTTGAGTTTTCCAGCTGGAGAGCAGGTTCCAGCACCTGTTGAAGAACCAGAACCCGCGCCTGAGGCTGAGGATGAAGACGAAGATGATTCTGCTGAAGCAGAGGAGAATATAGAGGAAGATAACGAAAACGATAATAGCGATGACAGTTTGTTTGGAGGATGAAAGAGTTTCCCGCTTTATCGATTGAGCTATTTTCCTCCCGCACAACTAGGAGACTAAAATCAAACGATTGTTGTATTCAAAGGCCAGACTTTCCTGATTTAGCTTTAGCCTAACATCATTAGCGTACTCTGTCATAATTTCCTCATCCATATTGTTAGTATGGATTTCGACTCTGGTATATTTTACAGGTTCGAACTTGCCTTGGAAATAACCGTCGAATTCAATAAGGGACATCGCACCATATTTGGATGCCATATTACGAACGATCTCCAGGTACCCTTCTACGCGCGGCAGATAAAACTTTACGGAATCTTGCAATATTTTAACCTTAAAAGAAGATCGATCCTTTCTATCTTTCCCAGTGGTCATCAATATCATTATATGACAATAAAGAACATATAGTTAACATAAATCTCAGCATTATTCAAACATTATCTTAGACATAGCTTGGGTAGAAGCTAAGGTGTGTCAAGACATCAAAAGGTCCCTTGATTCGATAAAAATCCGTTCTTATAAACGGGCGAATGCTCAGACAGGGTGATGGTGGGTACCCATTTTCATCAGATCAGGCAAGCAGTTTACACTTTCAATTATCAGGGCCACATTGTTTTCCCTAAACTTCCTAATTGTGTCTTGGGGTTGTACACTGCAGCCGTAGACTCCAATGAATAAAATTTTAACGTCCATGGCCTTTTCTGCTTTTCTAGTCATATACAAGTCTTCGACAGAATCCCCTACGTACAATGAAGTCTTAGCACCAAGACTGGTCATAGCCTTTATTATCGAGTATGGATTGGGTTTCCAATGCTTGCGACTTTCGTCTTCTAAGAAAACTGAGGCATTCTGATCGAACATATCAAAAATTGGCTCTAGCGAATACTGGGCCGCTAACTTGCTTCTACCCGAGATAAGAGCAATACTTCCCTGAAGTTTTTCAGAGATGAGGTTTACAGTCTCTTTTTTAATTACGATTTCATCGTTATCGATCAAAGGCTTGCCACGATAATATTGAGACTCTATGCCGTGTTGCGTTCGAAATAATGTTGGCCCGTAAAATAATTCATCGAACACTGTCGCTAAGGGGCTCTTTCCCACTGGAGATGGATACACCAAATCCTGCTTTAGTTTTCTTATTTGCGTCAAAGTGGATAATGAAGACAGATAGTCTTCTACTGACGATATGCCTGTCTCGTTAGCATTTTGAGCAACAGTAAAAAGAAAGTCTTTTTTATTAGTCGTCCAATCAATAAAAGGCATCGACATCAAAGCCAAGATGATGGCATAAGCTATGTCAATTTCGTTGTTAAATCCACCTGTTTGCTTAAACTTGAGTATAAGAGTATCAGTAACTATTGGGAGAGTGTGTAACTTTCCTCCCATACTTTTCATGATAAATTCAACAGATTTTTTGATAGCTAAATAATACGATTTTCTAACATCGACTAACACTCCATCAATATCAAAAAGAGCGCATTCAACACTATTTAGTAATTTCATATTCCTAGTGCTAATCATGGTAATAATTTCCCTAAGTACTACGACTTTTTGCTCGCAGATTCTATTGCTTCTAGAAATCGATTGTTCATTTCCCTTGTACCAACCGTCACTCTTATGCATCCTAGACGGCCGTCGATATTACCTAGTAATCTGACGTAAACTAGTTCGTGTTTTAGCTTTTTAATGATCTCAGAATAAAGTTGTTCGCCACACTCAACAAATACGAAGTTTGAGTCTGACCTGTAAGCCTTAATATTACTTATGTTGGAAAGACTTTCGAATATTTTCTCCCGTTCTATTTTGACCCTTTCTATCGTTTTTCTCACCCGGTCATATCTAGCTAATGCTATGCTAGCAATCCTGAGAGACAAAGTGCTTAATGAATAAGGTAGCTGGATTCTAGACCTGAAGATATTGGCAATATTTTCATTTGAAACCATATATCCCACCCTAGCACCGGCCAACCCAAAAGCTTTTGAAAGTGTACGTAGCACAAGAATGTTTTCGTATTTGGTTGCCATAGAAGCGAGGGAATATTTTCCAAATTCTACATACGCTTCGTCTATCAGAATTAGCTTGTTCTTTAGAGTTAGCATTAATTCCGTTATTACGTCCTTATCAAATTGATTGCCAGTGGGATTATTTGGAGAACAAATATAGATAATCTCTGATTGTTTGGCAAGTCTCAAGAATTCCTTTTTGTATATGGTATTATCTTCCCTGCCCAAAGGCACCGTATTTAGTTCTAATCCATGTAGTTGACAGCGATTCACAAAATAGGAAAATGTGGGTGACAAAATTGTAACCCTTTTTCCGTGTCCAATTGTTGAAAGAAGTAATTCTATTATTTGATCTGATCCACTTCCCACCGCAATGTGCTTTTGGTCAATCCCAAGATATTTTTCTAGTTGGAGATAGAGATAAGCCTCATACCTCTCATCTGGATAGAGTCGCAGATCAACATCTTGTATGGCCTCATAAATAACATCTGACGCAAACTTCTTGCTCAACATCAGGTTTTCGTTTGAGTCTAGTCTCACATGTTCCTTTTTGATACCATCTGGCTTAGTATAATAGCTTTGCTCAGAGATTCGATTTAGTATGTCTGGCAGCCAGTTCATATTCCCTTTAAGCGTTCCTTCACGGCTTCATAATGATTTGATAACCCCTCTGCAGATGTGATTTCCTTTATTGCCCAGTGAACCCTGCTCAGAGCACCTTTGCTTGATTCAACAGTATTCATAACCTTTAGAAAATCTATTACGGATAAGGAGGATCTTGATCTTGCTAAACCCATCGTAGGAAGAACATGGTTGGATCCCAAACAATAATCACTTGCTGAAGATGGTGTGTACTTGCCAACAAGAGTAAGTCCTGCTGAAGTAACTCTTTTTGAGATCGATCTTGCATTAGTTGACAATATTTCTAAGTGTTCTGGTGCTAGTTCGTTAGCAAATGCGATTGCGGCAGACTGATCTTTGGCAACTGCCACAAATCCGTTTTCATTGAGACTTTTTCGTACTATCTCTTCTCGGTTAATATTCCCCTTCCTAATGAGCTGTTCTATATCGTTTGATACTTCTGCTGCCATTCTTTTGGAGGTCGTTACTAGGCCACAGAACGTTTCATACCCATGTTCTGCTTGGGATATAATGTCCAAGGCGACAAGTTTAGACGGCGACGTCGAATCTGCGTAGACTAATAGCTCTGTAGGACCAGCGACCATATCGACAGATACGTTCCTTGAGACAAGTATTTTGGCAAGAGTAGCAAAAACTCCTCCTGGGCCAACAATCTTGCTAACCCTCTCAATAGTTGAGGTTCCGAGAGCAAGGGCGGCTATTCCCTGGGCACCCCCCATTTTATAAAACTCATCCACTCCACAGATGTCTGCCGCTACGAGCGTCAAAGGATCAATGCTCCCATCCTTTAGGGGTGGAGAAGCGGCCACAATCCTTCTTACTTTGGCAATCTTTGCTGGAACGACGCACATAACAACAGTGCTTGGATATCGAGCTTTTCCGCCTGGAATGTAGCAGCCCACGCTCTGAAGAGGTTTGACATACCTGCGGGTAATTATTCCATCAGATGCAGTCTTGATCTCCTTAAAAAGCCTTTTGAGTAGTGAGGTTTCAGTTTTTCTTAACCTATCCCTCATAAGTTTTATCGATCTAATTTGTTGATTGCTAACGTTTGTGTAGGCTTCTTCTATTTCCTTTCTTGTGACCGTTGGAGACTTTAAATGAACTCCGTCTAGCTTCCTTGTGTAATCAGAAACTGCATCATCCCCGCGCTTCGCTACATCATCTACAATTTGCTGCGCTTTTTGAAATACCTGGTTTGAATTCATAGCGTTAGCGGCACGAATACGGATCTTTGCAGCTTCTGATTTAGCGTCTTTAATAATAAAAGACTTCATCAAGATATTGGTTCATCACTATAATTGTCGAGGTTTATCTCATCTAGGGGCAAGATCTGCCTGGGATCCATTACAACCAATCCTTGCGCGAGTTTACGCATAATTGGGACTATTTGGATAAATTCGTTCTTATCTATTATTGTGTTAACTCCGTACCATCCGTCTTCACTCAACGTGCTAATAGTAGGTTTCTTCAGGGCAGGCATACTTGCCAACAAACTGTCAAGATTCTCCTTTTTCACATTTACAAAAATGTGAAGTTTTTTGCGTCCTTCCACTACTCCCTTTAACAGAGCAACCATGTCAGCGATTTTTTCCCTTTTCTTCGCATCCCTCAGTGAGGACTTATTTGCAACTAGTACAGCAGTAGATTCCATTACTGTATCAATTATTTTTAATTTATTTTGAACTAATGTGGTGCCTGTTTCGGTGATATCAAAAATCGCATCCACATCCTCAGGGGGCTTTGCTTCCGTAGCACCAAAGGAGAGAAATATCTGCACATTCCTGTTTTCACCTACTCGTAACCATGGAGTAATAATCATGGGAGATATGTCTCCAAAATATTTTCTATACGCCGAATTATTTCTAATATGAGACGAAGTCGTTGTCAGATATTCCGTAGAAATCCTAAGTGTCTTCTTTTTATTGGCAAATTCTCCGATCAATTCAGTAAGGTTATTTGATTCAAGGTGCTCGGGTATAGCAAAAACTTGCTTTACTCTTCCATATTCCAAATCAAGCAAGGTCCTTATGTCAGCGTTTGCTTCTCTAATCCAGTCTTTCCCAGTAATCCCGATGTCATAGAAACCCTCTTGGACGTACGTTGGAATTTCCTGAGGTCTTAGAACCTTAACCTCTATTTCTGGATCGCTTAGACGAATCCGATAAGTTCGACCACTTCCTACGATACTCTGCCACGCCTCTTCTAGGATTTTGAATGTCGCAGTCTCAATACTACCTTTAGGAACAGCAAATTTTACGGTTGGCATAACAAATTATCAGAGGAAATTCTATGAATTGATATATATTTAGTTGTTATTGTTGCTAATTAAATTAGCGTCCTTCGATGCCCAATATTATGTGCTAGATTGACTATCATCCTTTGTGTCTTATTGAGAAGAGAATTTCTTTCGCCCTACTCGGGGTTACATTGTTCTCATCATAGATTTTCTCTGCTACAATATCAATTTCGCTGTTCTGGGCTCCTGCCATAGTTGCTATATTTTTAGCATGTAATTTCATATGACCCCTCTGAATACCTTCCGCTGCCAAGGCCCTAAGCGCGGCCATATTCTGTGCTAGTCCCACTGCACACAGTATCATTGCAAGCTCTTTCGCGGTCTTGACCCCCAAAATCTTCAATCCTACTATAGCTGTCGGGTGAACTGAAGCGGAGCCACCTACAATCCCAATAGCTAGTGGTAATTCAAGTTCACCTACTAGATCACCTGTCCTAGTCTTGTACCAGTTCGAAAGCGACCTGTATATACCATCTCTCGCAGCGTATGCGTGTGCTGCTGCTTCAATTGCGCGAAAATCCTGTCCTGTGGCCAAAGCTACTGCATCTATACCATTCATTATACCTTTGTTATGAGTCACTGCTCGGTAGACATCGGAATATGCAAAGGAATATGCATAGAGGATATTTTCTACGACGTCTGTTCCTCCAATATCACTCTTGGAAAAAATTGCTCGGCATTTTACCATACGCCTTGTTGCATAATTTGAGAGAATCCTTAAATTTGCCCTGCCTCCCGTTAGCTCCTCTATTCTTGAAGATACAGACTCACACATTGTGTTAATTGTGTTTGCACCCATTGCGTCCTTCGTATCAACCAGTAACTCTAGAACTAGCATTTTTCCCATTTTTAGTGGGCTTCTGTCGACTACGTCCTTTATCTGTAGATTATTGGCCTTAATCGAGGTACTTTTTGAGTTAGCAATCCTCAGTATCTCTGCCTTGTGAGCACTGATTCTTCTCCGGGCTGTGGCTAAGGATATAGGCAATGAAACCACTTGCACCTGACCAATCATTAGTGCTTCACGGCATTCAGCCCTGAAGCCTCCATTTACATTTGCAATCTTGGCTGCTTTGCTTGCTGCTGCAATTACCGAAGGTTCTTCTATCGCCATCGGTACAAGGTATTTCTTATTGTTAATTACAAAGTTTGTTGCTATACCTAGTGGAAGAGATAAAACCCCGATAGCATTTTCTATCATTCTATTAGCGTTAACGAAAGTTAAAGAAGATGGATTTCGCAACACGGCTATATCATTTGTTGATAAATTGGTTTTTTCTTGCAAGTACATTAAGCGCTCATCTAGGTTCATTTTATAGAACTTCTCCTTGTTTTGTTTCTTTTTCTTAGCTAGTTTCATGAAATAACAAGCTCTGGTCGCTATCGCAATTACTGACTCTGACCGTCCTAGCTTATGTAGCTCTTGCCTCTTCTATTATAATCAGACGTCATGTCAATACAGGTGGAGAAATAAAAATCCGGTAACACTAGCGCTTCCTGCATTTGGCAGAATGCGAAGTTTTAACATCGGTTAGCCAAGTTGAAGATCCGGTGAAGGTAACTATACTCATGGTCAGCTGTAGCATTATGTAATTGTTTTCATCTGTCTGCTACTATTGTAACTGATACTTGGTTATCCTCGACCATGGCCAAACCGTCTTTCTTGTCCGAATTCCACATCAAGAGATCGGTCCATTCAGTTACTTTGTCTGCTCTATTCGTAAATGGATTCTTTCCACTCATTTCTTCGGCCAAGTTTACGTGGTATAGTGATTCGGCCGAGTTCAAGTCTCCTATTTTAATAGGATTTATTGCTACAGCATGCTCAACCTTGTTATTATTGTCCAGTTCTAATGCTACGAGCTTTACAGAGGATTGCCTATTACCCGATTCTCGAGGCAAGTCAAGTGCAACATGGCCGTCTATCACATGGAAAGGTCGTGCATCAGCAAGAACTCTCATGCCATAAGCGGAGAAGAATGACTTGCCTTGCTTTATAATTTCGGTATCAACCCATTCACATGGGCACCTTAACTTTGCGCCTGGGAATTCAGCCATTACGAACGTAGCCGTCCAACCGTTATCGTCTCCCACCTGAATATCCTCTGCCCTATTCGTATTGTAAAGCCACAAGTTTGTCCATTCAGTTACCTTGTCTGCCCTATTAGTAAATGGATTTTTTCCACTCATTCTATCGTCTAAATCTACATGATACAACGATTGACCTGTCCTTATGCTACCTATTCTTTGAGGATTAATGAGGATGGCATGCTCAACTCCATCACTTGATGTCTCGGCGGCTATTAGCTTGATATCTGAAGTCGGTAAATTAAGCAGTACATGACCTCCGATCATTACGTATGGACCTACGTCAGCTATAGGCACTATTTCGCCTTTTTCAAAGATTCCTTTGTCAAATTTTATTGCTTCAATATCTATTGCTATAGGAGTGGTTTCCCTATATTCTACAATCGAGCTTGGAGTGGTGTCAGTCCTCTCCTTGTCGTTGTTTGTTATGACGCAAGTTCTTATTTCCCCAGGAGGAATACCTCTTGAGCTTCTACACTCATCAAAATCAGAGTCGTACCGCGAAGAGGTAGTCTCAGTTACTCTATACGCAGTGTTTGCTGTTATCTCAACGTTTGTTCCTGAGTTTGACCTCCCCGGGAAGCTCTCTGGACTTGGAGATAACTCAGATGGACCTGTGACGCTGATCTGAAAATCGCTTGGGCGGAGCGTGCCTCCATCATCATTGATTACTCGTTTTATGACCCTTAAAGTTGCAGATTCGTCATCATTTGTTATGGTACACGTCCTAGTCTGACCTTCGGGAATTCCGGAATTACTATTGCATTCAGGTGAATAGTCTACATCGTAACCTTCTCTTGTTATCTCTGAAACCTGGTATGAAGAGTCGGCATTTACAGGTATTGAAGTCCCAGGTGTATCTTGAGCGACAAATGGGCTAGTAATAGGAGGACTGGGAGCAGGACCTGTGATGCTAATTCTAAAGTCACTAGGCAGCAAAGTGCCCCCGTTATCGTTGATTACATTTTTAACGACGATCAGAGTTGCAATATCCTGAGCTGGTGTTGGCGTAGGAGACGGAGTCGGACAAGCTGTTTGAATTACAATTTGATTTATGACTTGAACAATATTGTTTCCTTGAGCTGTCTGCTCTGCGATCTGGTTTATAGCTTGATTAGCACACTGGTCGTTACCAGATCCAGTCTGTTGGGCTAGTTGTGTAATTGACTGGGAAACAGAGCCGGCTGGATTTGCTGTTATCTGTTGAGCAATTTGGTTTATAGCTTGATTGACATTTGTGCTTTCGCCTCCGACGTTGATTATCTGTATAGCAATTTGTTGAATCGTCTGTTGCAATGTTGATTGAGAAGTGCCTGTTTGCTGTGCTATTTGTTGCGCTACCTGAGCAATCTGCTGATTGACGTTTGCAGGGATAACTGCCGGTGTTGGAGATGGTGTTGGAGATGGTGTTGGAGATGGTGTTGGAGATGGTGTTGGAGATGGTGTTG